>Ga0067045_1028866_pt1 | contig 26541 bp, 23 predicted proteins | sample TerdegcTABiofilm_FD_59184 | JGI IMG/M metagenome (GOLD analysis project Ga0067045, IMG submission 59184) | Combined Assembly of (Gp0054472, Gp0054536) Wastewater bioreactor microbial communities from Singapore -Terephthalate degrading... | reverse complement strand
GGTTTCCGTTTCATGGGATACCTACCGGAGCGGGGTCCGTACCGCCGGGATGCGAAGGTGCGAAGGTCGATGAATACGGCTCGAACCTTCGCAGGAGCCTTCGCGGTGCTGTAGATGATTGATATTGCTGGTAGATATGAATAAAGAATGCGAAGGTGCGAAGGATGTAGAGGGTGTCACTCCCGCGCGGACCGAAAAAACAACCGGTGGTCCGTCGGGAGACACGGGGTCACGGCACGCGATATTTTTTCCTGAGTAAGGGGGGTGAACCCCTGAAACCCTTCGCACCTTCGCAGTGTCGCCGCAACAGCTTGATATGACGATGTTTACGGGTGCGAAGGTCCTTCGCGGTTTGCGAAGGGTACCTCCCCGTGCTGGACACCAGACGAACCACTCATCAATTTGGCTAACCGTTAATACAGAATATTTTACAGAATGTTTTGATAAAAAACAGATCGTGAAATTCGGGCAAAAAAATGTTATTTTCATGAATTTCAAAAATATTAACAAAAGAATGGTCAGGCACTTCAAGTTCGTGGAGGGACTAAACAATCCGATTATAGAAGCGCTGAAATATCAAGAATGCTTTGAAAGAAAAGGAGTCGGGACAAAAGCTGAAGTCGGAGAAATCTTTGGTGTTTCGAGAGCCCGTGTCGTTCAATATCTGAATCTGCTGAAGTTGCCTAATCCCATCATAGATTACATGATAAAAAATTGTGAGGATAAAACGGTATGCCAGTTTTTTACCGAGAGAAGGCTTCGTCCATTGACACAGATAGAAGACAAAATGAAATGTCTCGAAAAATTCAACACGCTCCTTAATGAAAAAAATTTTGTCTGATCGCTTTTCAGCGGGGTGCAGTAATTATGCAACCTTCTTTTTGAGCTCAGACTGTTGTTGATTTTTTAATACCCAATAAGGATTATCAAATGAACGTTTCTAATGTAATTTATACACCACAGAACCAAATATTTCAATATTTTCTTACAATGCTTGGGCAGATGGTTCATGCTGATCTTGTCAGAGAAAATGAATATCTCAGGGTTGAGAATAAGATTCTCAGATCAAAACTGCCAAAACACGTCAGGACAACCTATCAGGAAAAATTAAAGATCATCCATTATGGATTAAGATTAGGCGGGAAGATAAAGGAAGTAATATCCATTGTCAACTATGTGACATTTCGCCGATGGGTAGTAGCCTTTAAAGAGGGAAGCTTAAATACCAAGCGAATAGGTCGGCCTCGAAAGACTACTCAGGAAATCATGGAAATAATTCTCAGAATGGCAATAGAAAATTTGAACTGGGGCTATACTCGCATTATGGGTGAGCTGAATAAACTTGGAATTAGCCTTGGAAGAAATACTATAAAGAAGTGTATGATTGATAATGGATTAAATCCGGCTCCAGTTCGGTACGAAGATTCGTGGGATGCCTTTATCAAGAGAACTTTTGAGACCCTGTGGGCGTGTGATTTTTTTTCTCGGGAAATATGGACTCCGTTTGGCAAAAAGGTTATGTTTGTGCTCTTCTTTATCAATATCAGAACAAGAAAAGTGCATATCGCTGGCATTACCGATCATCCTTCGGAGTTGTGGATGGTTAATCGCGCCAAGTACATGGAAGAATTTTTTGAGGATGATTCAAAGAAAATCCTGATTCGTGACGGAGATAAGAAATTTACGCAGAAGTTTGACGACATTTTCAAGATACACAATACGCTGGTGAAGAAGCTGCCATACCGGAGTCCGAACTTGAATCCTTATGCGGAAAGTTGGGTTTCTGTGATATTCCGCGAATGCATCGACAAATTTTTCATCTTTGGAGAAAGCCATTTTGAATATCTTGTTCGCCAGTATACCAGTTTTTATAATGAGAAACGCCCGCATTCATCGCTCGGATATTTACCGCCGGAGCCTGTCGGAAATATTAAGTGTGAATCGAGACTTGGGGGAGTATTGAAACATTATTATCGAGAGTGAAATGACCATAGATTGAAAATTTTAAGACAATTTAAGACATCTTCTGGGATTTATGCGGCAACTTCAGGCAAACATGCTGAATCACGCGATCAAGTTTCTGAAGGAAATTTGAACGGTCTTTCTTCTGAAATGGAGGAGGACCTCCGGTAATTTCTCCTGTATTGTGTAATTCAGACATCAAACCGCGAATCGTAACAGCATTGCCAATATTATCTTCAGGAAATGATTTTCCATTTGGAGCAATCACATAGGCTTCTTCTTTTAAGCAACGGCCGGCAAGTAAAATATCTGCTGTGATAACAATATCGTGCGGTTGTACATGCTCAACAATCCAATCATCTGCCTCATCAAGATTGTCACCTACAATTTCGAGTGTAATCCACGATTCTTCAGGGACTCGTAGCCAAGTATTGGCAACCAATATCACTGCAAGCTTATAGCGTTTTGCCACACGATAAACTTCTTGTTTAACAGGGCATGCGTCAGCATCAACATAAATATCTAACATAACTGAGTGTCCATAAATGGGGGTGCAATTTTTTCAGCCTAATCTTAAATCATAATATCAATAAATCAAGATTTTTGTGCCCGGATGAGTTTTGTCCATAGACAGGTAGTTTTTTTCGTAGGTCAATAAGGATTTTACTTGATTATATTATGAAATATACGTAGTATATTACAGTGTATCAGCATTCATCATCAAGTTTGGAATGGATGTCTGATGATCTATATCGCTTAACTATGTGTTTTGATAACATATTAAATAATGTGAGAGGTTATCATTAAACTGCAAGATATTCTTTCTAAGAAACAGGTATTCACGTTAGATGAGCTTTGGGCTTGGCTTGACCGAGAGCACTCCACTAACAAACGGTCTCGTGAGGCACTGGTGTCTTATCATTTGCGGCAAGGGCATTTGATTCGTGTTCGTCGAGGTCTTTACGCCGTTGTTCCACAGGGGAACGTACCTGAGACCTGTCCCATTGATCCCTATTTGATAGCGGCAAAATCCTCTAAAGATGCAGTACTAGCCTATCACACTGCCCTTGACGTGCATGGTAAAGCTCATTCTGTATTTGAAAGGTATTTTTTCCAGAGCAAGAAACCACTACGCTCCATGAACTTTCGAAACTATCGTTTCGAGTGCATACTTTTCCCAAAATCTCTACGGGACAAAGGTAAAGAGCATTTTGCCACTACAACAGTTGAAAGGTCAGGTCTTGAAATTCGTGTTGCCACACTGGAACGAACCTTGGTTGACCTACTTGACCGCCCTGATCTTGGGGGTGGTTGGGAAGAGATATGGCGATCGCTTGAGTCGGTTGAGTACTTCGATTTGGAACTTGTCGTTGAATATGTCAAGCTTTTGGGGAACCGCACAACAGCGGCTAAGACTGGCTATTACCTCCAGCAACATTCTGATATGCTTATGGTTGAAGATCGGCATCTTGTTACATTACGCAAGCTCTGTCCCCGCCAACCACACTATTTCGATCGCGGCAAGGGTGGTAAACTTGACCGCGAGTGGAACCTTGTTATCCCACAGTTATTGTCTAACAAACCGTGGGAGGAAGTTACGTGAGGGTTTCCCGCGAAAAACTCATTAGCGAATCGCAGACTACAGGTTTTCGACCCGAAGTGCTGGAGAAGGTATTCCAGTTGCTGAATTTGCTTGAGGGGTTTAATCGACATCCGTTTCTTAAGGGACGCCTAGTTCTTAAGGGCGGAACTGCTCTGAATCTTTTCCTGTTTAGCGTGCCTCGTCTGTCAGTAGATATTGATCTGAACTATATCGGAGCGGTAGATCGTGAGACTATGATGTCCGAGCGTCCCAAGCTCGAAGAAGCCATGCAGGCAGTCTGTTCGCGAGAAGGGATGAACTTCACTCGAGTACCAACAGATCATGCTGGAGGTAAGTGGCGACTACGTTATGATAGTGGATTAGGGGAGAAAGGCAATCTCGAAGTTGATATTAACTTTATGTTCCGTATCCCGCTCTGGCCGATGACGATGCATGATGCTAAGGTTGGTTCTTATACAGCAACACAGATTCCTGTTCTTGATCTGCACGAGCTGGCATCTGGTAAGCTTGTAGCGTTACTAGCCAGGCAGGCCAGCCGTGACTTATTTGACGCTCATCAATTACTCATGCGGAACGATCTCAATATGGAAAATTTGCGGATTGGTTTTATCCTTTATGGTGCAATGAATCGCAAGGATTGGAGAACCATAAAAATAGACGATATCAGCTATAACTCAAACGAATTAAAAAAACAACTCATTCCTCTTGTTCGGGCTGATTTCCTGGTAAAACAAAAGACTGCTGATTGGGCTGATCGTATGATTGCTGAGTGTCGTCAGGGACTTGGGGCACTTTTGACAATGACATCAGACGAGATACTCTTTCTTGATCAACTCCTTGACCACGGACAGATTGAACCGGAGCGACTTACGTCCGACGCTGAGATGAAGGATCGGATCATATCCCATCCATTGCTTGAATGGAAAGCTATGAATGTAAGAAAATACAAAAAACATAAATAAATTTTTGAGTTCAGATGAGTTTCTGTGTATGATTTTATTGTAACTATTGCACTCATAAATATAATCAGCTCCAGCCACTTGCTTTCAAAAAGTGGCTCAAGTTGATTTTATCTGCTTAATAAATTGTTCCACCTACACTAAAAATTTTATCGGTATTGTCAAAATCGATCCGTTTTAAAAAGATCAATAGAAATAACCTAATTTCAATAAACTAAACTTCATTTACTTCTATCCGATACCGGTTTATTATCACTAAATCTATTATTATTTGGGGTGAATGATGGTTTATCTTCAAGCCGTTTTGAATAAGAAGACTTAATAAAATGATAAGACTCTTCTTTTCTCCATTCGCTTTCCGTGCCATCGGACCACACAACACGCCATGCTACGTGTAGTCCAGACTTTCCATCAGAAGGAGAAACATATGCAGGAGTAACCATGCCTGTATTTTGAATAACAGGATTAGAATAATCATACGAGTAAGAGTGTTCCCAATAAGGATGTCCTCCTGAAGAAAGTTTAGGCGTACTATATGTGTTTATACAAGGGAATGTTTGTTCTTGAACTATTGCTCCTGGAGGGTCAGAAGAAATCATGGCGCAAGATGAAGTAAACAAAACCAAGCAAAAGGAATTTATTATTAAGAAAATATTTTTCATATGTATATCTACTTTCTCTCAAAAACATTATTGAATCTGTAATGATTAGAATTGTTCAGTGTTTTACTATAAATTAATTTTTTAACAAACGCATTAAATTACGTCGAGCAATCACATGACCTTGTTCCGCAGCCTTTCTATACCATTTAGCTGCTTCTGTATAATCCTGAAGCACTCCTTGTCCATTTTCATAACAGATCCCTAAATTATTTTGAGCATCTGCATCTCCTTGTTCCGCAGCTTCCCTATACCACTTAACTGCTTCAGCTAAATTTTGAAATACTCCCTTACCTTCGCGGTAGCAATTTCCTAAATTATACTGAGCAATGACATGACCTTGTTCCGCAGCTTTCTTATACCATTTAACTGCTTCCCTGTAGTCTTGAAGCGCCTCATAACAATATCCTAATTCAGTTTGAGCATCTGCGTCTCCTTGTTCCGCAACTAACCCATACCAATATACTGCTTCCCTATAATTCTGAGATACTCCCTTGCCATTACGATAACAATTTCCTAAATTATACTGAGCGATTGTATGTCCTTGTTTCGCAGCTTTCTTATACCATTTGACTGCTTCGTAATAATCCTTTTGAACACCCAATCCTTCCTCATAACATCTTCCGATAAGATATTCTCCTCCAGGCAAACCAAATTCACTAGCTTCTTTCCATAAATCAAATCTCTCTTTATAAACAGATCCAATATAATTTTTAGTGGTTATCCCCATTTGAAGATATCTATAACAGGCTTTCATATCTTTATCTATTTTCTTTTCTAAGGTTGCTCTCCGAACAGCAAGTTCATCTCTTTTTCGCCTTTCTTCTTCCTCTCGCTGACGCGCTAACTGCTCCTCCAATTGTTGTCGTAATCTAAGTTCTTCTTGCCTTTTCTTTTCTTCCTCTTCAGCTCTTTGCCGTGCTATCTGTTCTTGTTGATAAACTTCTCTTCGCTGTTTTTCATCTTGTAATGCAGTATACAATTTGTAAAATATAACTGCCCCGACAATAAATAGAAAAATGAGACCAATGATTTTTAAAATACGTTTATTTTCTTTTGCTTGTATATCCTCAAATCTTAGTCTATCTAAGATGTCCACTTTATCAAGAAGCTTATCTATCTCTTTAGAATTGGGACATATTTTTTTAGCTTTTTTATATATCTCCCTGGCTTCTTCGAATTTGTATGCTGATAGAGATTTCTCAGCAGTTGATAGCGCAAACATATACTCTTTTTTAGTTTTTTCAAATACCTTCCTAAAATCAATTAGCTCCTTTGACTGAAGCAATAATTTTTCAGCCTCATTGAGAGCACTTTCTGATAGTTTGAATTCTGCTGAGAGACAATACTTTTTGGCATTCTCTAAAAGTGGAATTGCTTTATTTTTTATACCAGAGATTATACTGATTAAATCATTTACTTCTCCTGAATTAGGACAAAGTTCTTTAGCATCCTTAAGATTTTCAAGAGCTTTTTCAAAATCCCCTGATTCTTGAAAAGCTCTTGCTTCTTGCATTTTTTGATCATATTCTTCTTTAGTCTTTTGCAACTTATCTTTAAGCACTTCCAGCTCAAAAAATGTCGGCCATAATTTTTCGGCATCTCTGCGAAAATCTTCTGCTAAGACAAAATCAGCTGAATTACAATATTTTTTAGCTTTTTCTAGTAGCGAATACACATTATTTTGTGCATCTGAGATTATCTGAATTAGCTCATTCGCTTCCTCTGAATCTGGACAAACCTCTTTTGCTAAGTTTAGGTTTTCAAGAGCGCTTTTGAAACTGCCGGATTGCTGAAACTCTCTAGCTTCATGCATTTTTTGAGTATATTCTTCCTTAGTTTTCTTGAACGTATCTTTAAACCTGTTCAGTTCCGGTTTATCTGTTACTGTCTTTTCTATTTTTGAAATATAATCTTCAATATCTTTAAATTTTGCAAAAGAAATACTTTCTTTAGCCTTATTGAAAAGTTTTTCAGCATAGTCGAGTTTTTCGGAAATATCATTATTTATTCTGGATATTTCTTTACTATTAGGTGCATAATTTATGGCAATAGCCGCCTGTTTTTTTGCCTCAAATAGTCTCTTGCTTTTTAAGTCAGAGTTTGCCTGATTTAAAGCCAAGTAATACTTATGCGATCTTTGGTTTAATTCATTCAATAAATCTTTAATATCTTTCTCCGCTGGAATCAATTTCATGCACTCTTGAAGAAATTTTTCTGCTTCTTCAAAATTCCCCTCATCCATACAATCTATGGCGTTATGTTTTAAAGCAGTGAAATCTTTGAGTTGCTTTTCTAATGCTTCCAGCTGTTGAAGAGCTATTCTATGCCTCGGGAAAAAGTTAAGTACTTTGCACCAGCAATTAATTGCTTTTTCCAGCTCAGATTTAGAATAAAAATTATTGGCTTCAGCTATTATTGGTGTTACTTTGTCGAGTTTATTGCGTAACTCTTTTATTAATTGAATTTCATCATCGTTTCCGCCTCCATCAGAGCGTAAGACGATTTCAAGCAACTCAATTGCCGCAGACGGATCTTCATCCTTTAATATTTCTATCTCTTTTTTCCGGTTTAAGTATAAGTATTGGGCACTTATTGGAGCATTGCAACCAGGACAATTATCAATATCAATTCTCACTTCTCTGGCACAAACTAAACATGGATGAAAAAGTTCTTTAAGATCATTACTGCATTTTTCGCAATATTTAACATTAATGTTTTTATTGATATGATTGCACTTCTGGCAGGATACATCCGTGGATAATGCCAATCCTTTGCAGATTCTATCTATATCATTGATTAAAAGACCAATAGACTGATATCTGTCCAATAGGTTCTTATTTAGGCATTTGCTAATAATCTTCCACCATAAGTCATTATAGCCCTTTAAAATAGGTGGAGATAAGGTCAGATGTTTCTCTTTTAACTCCTCAGGAGAGCCGTCAAAGGGAAGATTCCCATCAAGAATTTCATATAGTAACAGCCCTAATGTGTATATATCGCTGGCATGTCCAACTTCTTTCTGTCTAGCTACCTTAAATTGCTCAGGACTCATATATTGTGGAGTACCGATTCCCTGATTCATGAGCTGTAATGGATTATCAAGTTGATTATCAATGAACCTGCCAATCCCAAAGTCGGTTATTTTAACAATGTTTTCCAGTAACAGAATATTTTCCGGTTTTATATCAAGATGGGATAAACCTGCATCATGGATAGCTTTTACTCCTAAGCATGTTTGCTTGAAGAATTCTATTGATTTGTTCAAACGTTCTTTCTTGTTTAAATTTTTATGTAGCCATGTTCTAAGATTTCCATCCTTAGCAAATTCCATGGGAAGAAGAACTAATGACAAGCCTTTGTATTCACACGAACGTGGATCGTAAGCCTTGATTATATGGGTAGAATCATTTACCCTTTCTCTAAGCTTGAATTCATGTATAAGCTGTTCAACAGCTTTTTCGCTTTTGCCTTCCCCCACAATCACAATTTTTAGAGCTATCTGTTCTTTCAGAACGGAATCTTGGGCAAGATAAACACTTCCGTAGCCTCCTTGTCCGAGTTTTTTCTTAATGATATATTTTTCTCCGATAACTTCATTATCAGGAATAGTTATTTTTGTGCCAAATTTGTCATTATCTATTGGACCGGAGAAAAAAATCTTTTCGGAAGATGTAGAATGTGAACTTTCTGGCGGGGTAGACCAACCTGATAATTCTGTGTGGCACTTCGGGCATTCTTTCCAGTGGTTTTTTATTTTAAATTGACAGTTTGGACACAATAACTCACTTTTCATTCTCGACGTAGGAGTCTTGCATGCAGGACAACTTTCCCACTCTTTCTCAAGCTCTTCATGGCAATTTTGACATCTCAAAACTGTTCCGTCTGCTTCCATCAATTTTTCCTACTTTTTAATCAAACCCAAAAAATTATTTTTTGATATCTTATACAAATATTTTTATTTAACACAATCAGAATTCAGCTTTTATTTCTGCTATCGCTTTCCGTATTGATTTAACAGCGAGCCCATTCATCTGGTCGATCCAATTCTTTATTTCTAAGGAAGTTAAGTAGCTAATCCAGATAGCCTTTACTTGCTCATTATGTTCTTTAAAAGAAGAAGTATTCTCAAAAGATGCATCAAAAATAGCAAATGGAATCAACTTTGAATTGCCTGTGGTATTTTCAATCCTGAACCCATACCCGATTCCATCTAAAGATTTAGATGGCAAATAATCTATCTTATACTTTTGGATTTCATTATTACCGTTAAAGAAAGCTATTTCTTTTAATTCCAGCTTATCAGGCTCAATACCATTCTTTTTTATTGTTTCACGAAAACAATCGGTTATATTTTCAAAACCTATTTGCCTACCTATATTGACGGGTTGTAGCATATATAAAATTGCTTTTGATTCAAAATTTTTGTTCAGAACGGTACATTTTTCCAATTCCTGAATTATGAGTTCTTTTTTATTCAGATCACCTCTGATTAAATTCGAATAATCCAGTTTGTTTGATATCTGCAATTCAAGCAACCTGATTCGTTCTTGTGTATTGCGATAATTCTGGTTTACATCAAGAATCTCTTCGAAATATTTCTTGGCTAATTCAGGTTCTTTTAAATTTTCAAGCAAGTCTGCCAAAGCGTAAAGGTTGGGCGGTGATGGAATTTTTCCTTTGAGTTCTTTAGCTAAATCAAGGCGTATTATCAATTCTGCAATATGTTTTTTTTCAATTCTGGCAACATCAGCATAGAGCCCTGTAGATATAATCGAAAAACCATTATTATTGAATTCTTGTGCAATTTCAATCAATCGATTATGGGTTTTTTCTGTATACCCCACTTTGAGCTCATTTAATAAGTTATCTGTTTCTTTTAGCAAGTCATCGCGATTTTTATTGCGCATTAACATAACTGATTTTGTAAGAAGGGAAGATGATAGCCCCACACTAGTTCTAAGATCATAATCATCAAACCTATTCTCAGTGGCTAATCCTCCGTCTAAATTCCATATTTGACCACTTCCGTCGGCTGTTATAACCATTATTTTATCTTTACCACACCATCCGATAGAGAGTATGGAATCATTTACAGGAGTTTCAAAAATTAATTTATCAGCTTTAGCAGACCATACTTTAAGCATTTTGTCTTCAAAACCGCCTGTCACAATATTCTCTTGGCCACGTAAGTTTCCGCAAGCCACTGCACAAAAATCTCCTTGATGAGCTTTGACAAGGTGTTTCTTGAAATTGCTTGGAACATCATATATATGAAGCTCTCCTGTCCGTGAAGGATGCATTATTAAATGATCCGTTGAATTATAACCCACTGAGGCAAGCGCTTGAATTTTGGGTAAGGCAAAAAAATCACTTTCAAATTTTAATTCAAGGGAATCTAAATCCCATATCTGCAATTTGCTATTACTGCCGATGGCTGCCATGACTAATGATCCAAGCCTGCATAAAGCAAAGACCCCTTTTTGCTGAGTATCAATTTCTTCAAGCTGTTTTTGCTTGGATATTGACCAGAATTTTATTTTACCATCGATACCAGCCGATGCAAAAATATCATCTGTCGAAAAGGCAATACTTAACACAGAGGGAGGATGATAGACTTCAAAAATAGGAGATGCATTTTTATTTGCCCGGTAATCTGTTAAAGAAAATATACGCAATAAGCCTGCTTTAGTTCCTGCTGCGATTCTGTTCCCGTTTGGTGACATTGCAAGCGCATATACAGACCCCCCATCTGGAAAATGAGAGATTTCTAGAAGTTTTTGGTTATTTGAGGAAACGTCCCACATTAGTAATGCAGGAAACTTTGTTCCGCCTCCGATATATATTATGTTTTCTTCAGATATTTTCATTGCTTTAACTGATACTATTTAGGAATTAATAAATTTTTTGATTTAAAACACCTTATAAATATTTTCCGTAACTAAAGTTATTATATTTTGGTTTATATTTGTCAATAATTGGTAATCCATAATCGTCTTTAACAATTTTTTCTATCGTCCCTTCCGGTTTTTTATCATTTGTTCTGGAAAGATAAGGCTGCATAGTATATTCAGGTTGATTATTATAACTAGAATCACCATAGTTATTTGTAGTAGCAAGTACAGCTAAATCTATCACATAATTTCCCTTTTCTTTAACTTGAGCTGTAGCACCTGTCCCCACAATGTCATCGATGGACTTACTATCATTAATATTGCCTGATTGAAAACCACTCACATTTTTAGCGTTATTAATCGCAGTATCAATCGCATTGAGAAGCTTTTTGCAAGCGTTTATATAATCTAAAGTTCCCCCTATACCGTTACTATAAAGTGATTGACATTTACTTGAACTAAGGTTTCCACGCTCAATATTTGCTGTATCGATTTTTTTTGTTAAATCATCAATTTTATTTTGAGTTTTCTTGCGATTTTTGAATAAAGATTTAATAGTTTCTGAAATTTTGGTGTTGCATTGGCTTATTGATTTATGTATTTCGGAGAATTCGTTTAAATCAATCTTCGGAAGAGAAGAGTAATTCAATGTTCTATTCAAAGATATTGCGGAATTAATAGCATCTTCTCTTTCTTTAGAACTAGCAAGAATCTTTTTATTTTCTTCCAGTGTCTTGAATAGAGAAATAACTTCAGCTTGGACATCAGATAAAATAAAATTATCTGGAGACTCGGTATCCATAAAAAATTAAGTTCCTTTCACCATGCCAGCTTATTGCTGTTTAATTGGTTTTTCTGCTGATCCCTGCGATTTTCACTGGTCTTTCTATCACTTTCTTGGCGCTTACGCTCATTCGTTGTATGGGTTGCATCTTCTGTTGCAACTCCTTCAGCTTTAGTTAATAAATTCTTAGCGTTTTTTGTTTCCTTTATTTGATGTGCAGCGTTTTTTGAATCTTGCGCATCTTTTCGAGAAAAATTTGTTCGGTCGCGAAGATCATCTTCAGCTTTTTTGCATTCATTACATTTATTTACCAATTCCGTATTATGTTTTTCAAATTCCTGATGAGTTGCTTCCGAAGCCTGTCTAACAGCTTCCTTTAATTTTTCAGCACCTTCCTTAGTTCCCCCAAGAATTAGTTTTTTTGATGTATCCGAAGTAACCTTTTTATCACTTACCGTTTTTTCCATGTCTTCTCCAATCCGAGCCAGCTTTTCTTTCCTTTTATCAATCCCTCCTTTAATTTTTTCTTTACTCTCTGCTTTTTCCTTCATATCCGCTCTCCTTATTAATTGGTATGAATCCTAACAAAATCCCTGATTTTCAATTCAAATTTTTCAAGTTCCTCAAATAAATGTAAAAGCTGTGGCTTAAAATTTTCATTCCAATCGTTTAAGATCGTCATCACAGAAGATTTGATATCCTGACTGTCTTCAGCAAGGATTTTAATAGCAGGAAGCCTGTCTCCAACAGCATTTTCAAAAAGCTTAGTCTGTTCGCTGATCCTGTTCTGAAGAGAGATACAATCAGCTAAAATAAACTCTGCTTCTTTTGTAAATGAATTACTATGCAGGGAATCAGCGCCTTCACATATCTTTTTCCAATCATTATAAAGCTTATTGAGTGCTTTGACAGCCTGTTCGTTATACCAACATAGAAGCCTATCCCTTTTAACAGTGATTTCGCATAAGATATCAAGTGCTTCCTGGTGTTCATAATTCAATTGATTTAAGCCCATAACTTATTCCAGCATCCTGCTAATTTTATTGTCTAAATTGATAAATTCTTCCCGCAATCTGATGAACTCGGGATTTAATGTTTCATCCCATCTGTTCAAAATAGAGGAAATAGCCTTAGCTAAGGCACCGTTATCACCATCTAAGCCAGAGTTGATCTGGTTAAACCGCAACCTGAATTTATTGAAGATATCATCAAATTCGATGATAATCCGGTTCAAGTCTTCGCTTATGTCATTATTTGCCATATTGAAATCAGAATTGCTGTTCTTTTCATCCCACAGTTTCTGGTATCTTTCCGATATAAAACTTAATCTATTTTCAAACCTTGAAACTGCTATACGTGCATCATCCATAGTTATAGATATGGTTTTTCTTAATTCTGAAAGCTTCTCTTTCTTACATCTCGTGAACCATTCATCATCCATTACAAGTTTTCCCAGCATTTCCTTATCGGGTATTTCATTTAGCTGTAAGTATTCGTTAGTATTCAGGCATTGAACACGTCTGGGCTTATACAATCCTTCGGTATAAAAATACGCTTCTCCAGGCATTAACCGCGCGATTTCTTCGATTTCGGTTTCACCTAAAAGCATGGCATATCCTAAGTCTTCCCGATCCTCTTTGCTGACCAACCTATGCGCTATTTTTGTTCCGGTATTCTTGACTACTTCTGATGCCACAGTGGATGGCAGCTGATCTGAAATTACAATCCCTTCTCCCAAAGCCCTTAATTCAGCTAGCATTCTGGAAACATAGCTCGCCGCAAAAGCCTTTGGGTCGGCGACTTCTTCCGAAGCTTTTGCATTTCCAGTCCTGCCAACAATATTATGTGCCTCTTCGATTACTGTTACATGATGCAGACCTTTTACTCTGCGATTCGGATCGACTTTTATCTGTTCCCTCATAGCACTCAACAAGAACAGTGTCAATAAACAGGCGTGGTCTTGTGATAGATAGTCCATCTCAATAATTGCAGGATATTCAAGCAGTTCTTTTACAGAAGGAATAGTTTTCTTTGTCTGGAATATGCGCCCCATGGCGCGTCTGGTAATAAGCCCTAACCTTACCTCTATTGCTGCCTTCAGGTTTGACTTGACTTCTCCTTCATAATTTTTACGTTCCATTATCCGCCTTGCGGCATCCAAAAGGTCAGTCATTTCAGGGAAATCAATATTATTCCCGCCTTCATATACTTCTTCAACAGCCTCAGCAATTAATGCCTGAAGCGGGCCTCCCATAGGCATTGCTGCTTCAAAGGATGCAAGAATCTGGCTGATATGCTCATCTAAAGTAATCCCATCAGGATATGCAAGGGGATTAAATCTGAACGGCGATATTCCATCATTGCCCGGAGTAAAAATTCTGATTTTTTCAGCCATATCCCTGATATACGGGTCAGGATGATTCTTAAGAGTCTTTAATATCCGGTATTCTGTTTTTGCAGGCTCAATGATGAGAAAAGGGATTCCATGCTGAAATAGCTGCACAAGGATATTGAAGACAGCTGTTGTTTTTCCGCTTCCCGGAACTCCGGAAATAAAAACGTGTTTTGCAAAATTCATCAAAGATAAGCGTGTCTCTAAATTATTGCTCTTGCCATATTGAAATTCATCTTTCAGATTAGAAAGATCTATTTTATGGGGTGTGGGATTGGAAGATTCAAGATCATAGCCGATAAGAATGCTCTTTGGACGGGAAATTAATGTATCATCCTTATTATTGCTCTCAACAGGCTTTCCGCGTTTAAAATATTTATCTTCCGGGTCTGTATTTTTCCGGATGCACCGCGGCGAGCCATAGCCGCCAACTGGCAATCTCATAATCCCTTTAAGCTCGTTCACTGTTGCCAGCCGGCATAACCTTGACAGGCTTTTCCATTTTTCAGGCAAGTCTCTATCCCAGATTTCCGAATACATGAAATTCGATGAAAGATTCAGGTTTTTGCTGTCATCTATCGAACGTTTTATGGTCTCACTGTTTGAGGATTCATCGCTTTTATTACAGGAAATTATCCTGTATTTTCCCTCAGTAATGCCTGACTCAGCAATCGCGGATGCAAGCATGACCGACTGTTCAGACCGCATAGCAAACACCTTGATATTAAAAAACAACTGGGGTTGCCTTAAAATACGGTGTATTTCCTGTTGCTCATGTGAAATCTCATCAGCGATAGGATCTCTTTTCTTAGGCAAAGCCATCAGGGAAGTTTCCTGAAAATTATGTTCCTGATAAGGGCTGATAGCATCTGTCTCATCATGGAAATCATCTCCATACTGATTGATAGACATTAGCCGTGTCACGTATCTGTAATGGACTTCAAGCTCATGTTTCTGATTCCCCGGGGAAACAAGTAACTCAATAACGCATGGCTCATTCATTTTTGAAAGCAGTGTATCAATCATGAGGAAATCATTATTGTCCCTGGCTTCAAGCGGATATAAGGAATAATAAATGCTCGGGATATTGGGGTTCACTTCTTTCGGAATCAAAGGCTCTACAGCCGCTTCCTGCCGGATTACCTCACTAACCGAAGTAAAGTCATACTTAAAAATGTCTTCAGCATTACTCTCAGGAGTAAACTCATAGAACTCGGCAAGAGGCCCTGCTTCGATAAGTTGCCTGACAGTGTTTTCAGACAGCTTCTCGTCGATTTTAATGAGCAGTTGTAACCGTAATCTATTTTGTAATCCTCTAGTCTTATCGGGATTGAAAACAAAACGGAAAGCTACAGCAAGTTGTCCCTCTTTAAAATTTGTGATCATCCTGAGGAGATGTTCAAATGCCTGGAAGATTTTCTCTTTGACGTTTCCGCCGCATAAAGTAACCAGCCGGTGATGAGTACAATCCGGAATTGAAGGAATTTCATAAACGAAAATTCGCTTTGATGAGCTCATTATTTAAAATTTTCCTTAAATCAAAGATTATGAAAATTATAAGAGATTTATTTTATCATATTTTAAAATCATGTAAAACCAAATGATTCAATAAATAAAAAATATTTTATGTTTATAGTGAAACAAAAAGTCCCGTTTTCCCGCAGTATATTTAACAACCCAAAAGGAAGATAGTTTTCGATGCTCAGGATAACCAAAAAAGATTTAGATGTAATAAAAAAAATATATGAATATCGCATTTTGACTATTCCCCAAATTGCGGCATTGGCATTCAGCACAAAATATGTAGCAAGACGGCGAATAAAGGATTTGATTGATGCGGATTTGTTAGAGGCAAAAAGCCGTGGATTCGGACGTCAGCGTGGCCGTCCTGAACGGATCATCTCTTTAAGCACGGAAGGGATAGACTTGCTCAGAAAAAAAAGAATTATTTCTTCTGAACTAGCTTTTGAATCAGGGGAAAACACAATAAAAAATATCGACCATCAATTGTTATTGAACTGGTTTCAGCTTCATTTGTTGCAGGTTGAGAAATTAATTCAGGAACTTAAAATTGAGTTCATTTCTTCCACATCTCCGCTTTATCTCAGAGAACATAGCAGATATCCTATAATTTACGAAAAAATCAAAAATCCTGGCGATGATAAAGCCTTTGATTTTATTCCTGACGCAGTATTTTGCATACGCCACAAGCAAAGGGATAAAAGCCTGCTTTTCTTTCTTGAAATCGATTTAGGCACTGAAGCCATTGCAAGCGCCAAAAGAAATAAAACTGATATCAGGCAGAAAGTTCTGAACTATCAGGCTTACTTCCGATTAGAAAAGTACAAACGATATGAAGATATTTTACATACTCGATTCAATGGGTTCAGAGTCCTCTTTATGGCAAATTCTCAATTACGGATGCATGCTATTTGCAGATTGTTGCAGGAAATGAGCTCCTCTGATTTTATTTTGGTTTCTCACCATAAGGCAATGTTTTCAAAAGGGCTATCTGATGCCATATGGATAAAGGGCGGGAATAGCTCCTCTCCTCACTCCATCCTTGGTGAAAAGATGGGATGTTCAGCTCCACTATTCCAAATGAATTGAATCATAAAATCCGAAGTTTCTGCAAAAGACTATATCTCTTTTTTCCATTTTTGAGATATACTATAATTCGATTTAGAATGTACCATAATTCAATCTGAAATGTACTTTTAATATTTTTCATCCATGAACTTATCTATCTTGTTTAAAGTAAATTATGCCAAATTCCGAAATCTTAATATTATATTATTTATCTCCTTTGCTTAGCCTCTGATTTTCCTGATTTTACCCCGCCTATATGGGCAGGTATCTATTGTAACGACCCGTATGCACCACGCAGACCCTCTATCGTAAACCTTTCCCTCAAAAACGAGGTCGGCTTCGCCTAAAGGTTTATCGAAGGGTCTGCTAAACAGTGCATACTCTATCTTCTCCGGCTCTTTGCTTTCTGGAAGAGCCGCAACTGACGGCTCCTTTCGGAGCGTAAAGAAAATGAAATATAAAGAAACAGATATGGAAATAGCACTTGCAGAAATTGAATTCTATGATGAAGAGGTACTTGATGAGATTGAGCTATCAAGGCTTCAGTTTTTTGCTGAGCATCCTGAATTGGCTGATCCAGTGATTTGGTTTTTACCTTAGACGGCAAAATATTTTATTCTTTTGCTCAATGACAATTGGAAATAATACTATAAAGGTAGGAAAATTATTGATGTAGCTACGACAATTCTACGTATTATCAGGTTGCTACATTACACTGAGTATATAAGATAAACTCTCTCTAATAAAGGCAAAAGGTTCACCAGTTCATTAAAGCGTGTTTGATGCTACCTGAACTTATTAATAGTCTTTAAATTATTTCTATTAACCGCTTCTGTTTTAATTGGACAATAATAGGTTTAAAATCGTATTATTTTGATTGATAAATATTACCAAAGCAATATATCTATGTACTTTCAAAGGAGAAAAATTATGACCGATTGGAAGCAACATATATATCGGGTGGGAACTAAAGAGTATAATGATGACATCGAACCTCAAACGAATGTTTCCCAAGATATTGAATCCTGGTTATCTGCGGTTTTTCAAAGTGAACATCTTTCTCTTCTGATCGGGAGTGGATTTACGAGAGCTATTGCTAGTCATGCAAATGCTCAAGCTACAGATATGTCATCTGATTTTGATGGTTTTCCCTTTAAAAAGGAATTAGAACAAGCAGCTAAAGAGTCAGCAGAAAAATTAGGTCGCGGCGAACCAAATTTTGAAGACCGAATAAGGGTTTCTAATCAACTTCTTCAAGGACTTCAGATTCAAGGCAAAATATCCGAAGCTGATTCGCTAAATAAAATGGTCGACAGCCTCATTAAAAAATTCTTAGTCAGTTTACTTAAGACAGAGCAGGAAATCATAAAATCTGTTTACTCATCTGAAGATATTAAAGAACTTTTGGGGGAAGATGGAAAAATTGAAACATTGACAATGCTTATATCTTTTCTTCTTAGCTTTTCTAGTAGAACTGCATCTAGGGAACGTCTTCATATATTTACAACAAATTATGATCGATTAATTGAATACGGAGCAGATTTAGCAGGTCTTCATTTGCTAGACCGTTTCATTGGTGGGTTAGAACCAATATTCAGGTCGTCTCGTTTGGATATTGATATGCATTATAATCCTCCCGGCATACGAGGAGAGCCTCGTTATCTTGAAGGAGTGGTTCGTCTAACTAAATTACATGGCTCCCTTGATTGGTCTTACAAGAATGGATTTGTTAGAAAAGTTGGTTTACCTTTTGGTGCTAATTCAGACCATCCAGCAATAAATTTTAATCCGAGTGAATCAGTTATGATTTATCCAAATTCTGCAAAAGATCGTGAGACCGCTGAATATCCCTATGTTGAGCTTTTTCGTGACTATGCTGCTGCTGTTTGTCGCCCTAATTCTGTTTTAGTTACATATGGTTATGGTTTTGGGGACGAACATATAAACCGTGTAATATCTGATATGCTTACCATTCCTTCTACTCATTTAGTTATAATTTCTTATAGCGATGAAGGTGGAAGAATTAGCCGGTTTTGTAATGGCATTGGAAGAAAAGCTCAAACGTCTTTATTAATAGGTTCTCATTTTGGAGCAATGCCAAAATTAGTAGAGTCTTATTTGCCAAAACCAGCTATTGATAAAATATCAGTTAGACAGACAGAGTTATTACGTAATCGCGGGTTATTACCAAAAGAAAACCTTGGTGAAGAAAAAGAAACCGGGGGGTGTTGAAATATGAATTCTCCGATTTCAAATATCGCTTCTAGGGCAATAGGGACGGTTGAAAGTATCTCACCCGATGAAATAAAGGTTCTTCTTAATATTGAATCACCAAGATCAATCTCTTTGAATAGCGGAATACCTACACTTTTTCCTCGAATAAATAGTTACGTATTAATTCCGAATGAATCTGGAATGCTTGTAGGTCTAATAGTGTGGTTGGGGGTAGAACGATCTCCATATCCGAAACGACAAGGTTTTAAAGACTTCGGGCTGATTGATCTTCCTTTCCCGCTAAGAAAAATGAGCTTGTGCCCTATTGGAACACTAATCTTAGCTAAAGAAAATTGGAATTTGGAACGTGGTGTTCAATCATTTCCCTCAGTGGGTGATAATGTTATCTTACCCACCCCTGAACAAACTACAGCGATTGTCACTGGAAATGATTCTGAAGGTAAAATAGCATTGGGAACTTGTCCCAGTGCACACGGAGCACTTATTTCTGTTGATCCTGATAAATTATTTGGCCGTCATCTTGCGGTACTTGGAAATACCGGAAGCGGAAAATCATGTACCCTTGCCGCTTTAATTCGATCTGCTGTTGAGTCAGCATCATTGGCTTTAAAAGAAGATAAACATCTAAATATGCGGTTTATTATCCTTGATCCAAATGGGGAGTATTCGCGATGTTTCTCTGGATTAGGTACTGGTTGTAGAATATTCAAAGTCCCACCTCTGTCTGATACGGGTAATCAAGAATTTAAGCTTCCTGCGTGGATGTGGAATAGTTCGGAATGGGCGGCTATAGCACAAGCTGCACCACGAACACAACGACCCTTGCTTCAAGATGCGCTTCGAAATCTTCGCTCTGGAAGACCAATAAGGATGAACATTGAAAATCGATTAATTGCCAGATGCAGAGCTTTAAAAAGTTTTTTAAATCAATTTAATGGCACGGGAACTATTAATTATAGAGACATACAAAATTGTGGACAACTATTATCACGATTTCATCACGATATTATAAGCTACGATTATAGTTCTTCTCCTTCTTTGCAAAGTCATGTAACCACTATTTCATTAGAACTTGAAAATTTACTCAACAGTCGATTTTGGCAATCAGCTAATTCAAGCGGTTATAATGCTTTTGGAGATGAAGATATAAGTTTAGCAATAAATTTTTGTGATCGAATCCTTTCACATATATCAACTGAAAACAATCATGTAGAAATTAATGAAGATACTCCTGTTTTTTTTGATGTTGAGTCTTTGCCAGATTATCTCGAAGTGATAGCAAGTCAAGAAGGTGGAAATGCTTCACAATTTATTTCGACTTTATTAATGAGAATACGTATGTTACTCTCTGATACTAGAATGAATAGTGTTACGAATCCATCCGTACAGCCAACATTGATTGAATGGCTTGAAAATAATATAGGTACAGACAATGCCCAAAACGGTCAAATATCTGTTATTGATTTATCTTTGGTTCCTTATGAAATATTGCATCTTGTAATTGCAGTAGCATCTCGAATAATATTTGAGGCACATCAACGGTATCATAAGTTAACTCAAAATAATCTACCAACTGTTTTAGTACTCGAAGAAGCCCATACGTTTGTAGCCAAACACTTACCCCGTGGCGATGATATACCAAGTCCGGCAGATATGTGCAGGCAAACATTTGAAAGAATAGCCAGAGAAGGAAGAAAATTTGGATTGGGTCTTGTATTATCTTCCCAAAGACCTTCTGAACTTTCCGAGACTGTACTTGCACAGTGTAATTCATTTCTATTACACCGTATAACAAATGACAGGGATCAAGAGTTGGTCTCCCGGCTTGTTCCAGATACTGCAAGAGGATTATTACGGGAATTACCCAGTCTTCCTACAAAGTATTGCATTTTACTTGGAAGTGCGGCTAAAATACCAATCTTGTTAAAAATTAAAGATTTAGCGGAGGAACAACGTCCCAAATCTGATGATCCGGATTTTTGGGATGTTTGGACAGGTATAAAAACACGGAATATTAATTGGGAACAAATCGTCAATGACTGGCAAAGTAATGATGTAAGATAATGATGATTTCATATTTTAGGGAAATAAAAAATAATGAAGGTAAAATCCCCATTAATCATATTAGACCTTGAAACGACAGGAACTTGGATTGAAAAAGATAAAATCATTGAAATAGCAATGATAAAATTTAATCCGAATGGAGAAAAATTAAACTTTCATAGTCTTGTTAATCCTTCCATTCCTATACCACCTTTTGTAACTGAATTAACAGGTATTAGTGATGAAAATGTGAAGGATGTTCCTTGTTTTAAGGATATCTGTAATGATGTGATAAATTTTATAGGCTCATCTGATCTGGCAGGCTTTAATATTGAAAGGTTTGATTTACCGTTACTTGAAAGAGAGATTCAGGAAGTGGGATTGAATATTGATTTTAAAAATAGAAAAATCTTTGATGCCCAAAAAGTATATCATATTAATGAAAAAAGAGACCTCACTTCAGCTTACAAATTCTATTGCAATAAAACTCTTACAAATGCACATTCTGCATTAAACGATGTTGAAGCAACATATGAAATACTGCTGTCTCAGGTAGAGAAATACGGGAAAGGTAATAACTCGATAGAAGTGTTAGAGCAATTCTCGCATGATAAAGGTTCTGATTATTATGACAGTGAAGGCAAATTTCGATGGTGGAATAAAGAATTATACCTAACTTTTGGAAAATATTCAAAAAAACTGACTCTTCAGCAAATTGTAAAGCAAGATCCCGGCTATTTAGAATGGGTTCTTAAGTCTGAATTCAGTGACGAAGTAAAAACAATAACCCGCAATGCTCTCTCGGGCAAATTCCCCACATTTGAAGAATAATTTTTCATTTTTTACATCAAATTCTCAGTTTTCTTTCAGTGCAACCTATAAATACTTCTTGTACTTACTATACAATGATAAAAATGGAATTCGGAAACAAATACAACCCGTCAATGGAAATCTACAGGCACATGCTGGACAGGCTTTATGACCAGTACCTCTATCATTCAGGAAAGAAGGATTATCAGGTCTTGCAGAAAACAACCCAGCAACAAGCCGGGGCTAACGAAGAAACCCAATCAATCGACGACATCCTTGCACAGGATTCATCCGCTGTTTTGGATAAAGTCAAGAACACTGCACTAAGCATTGCCTACAGGATAAAAATCCACAACGAGATAAACGACCAGCTGGACTACAACTGGTTTATTGTAAAAAACGAGCTCATCAACACTGAAACAATGTACCGGGGCAGGCTAAGGGGCTTTGAAAGGCGAAAAAGCGCGCTCACAACCGAACTATTAAAGGGCTACAAAGACAGGTTGGATGAAAAGCTCGAATGCTGGAAAGACCTCAAAGATGAGATGAAATACTTCATACACTTATTCCATCAGTATAAAGCTCTTAAAGGAGACCGGAAGCTTTTATACTAAAATGAATGAGGTTGGTGAGATAAATGAGCTTTTGCTCAAGCTTGAGCCTGAATGGGGCAAAAAGAAGATTGAGGCTCTAAAGCTGATTTATCAGCTTGGCGATGAGGAAAGAAAAAAGCGGATTGAAAAGATAGTCAATATCTCAGCAAGAAAACTTCTCAAAGATTCTCTTCTCAACAATCAGGTTCTCCTCCCTCCTTCAGTAAAAGAAGATTGTTTTGGCAAAGGCCAAGTTTATGTAGGTCAAATTTCATACGGAAAAGATGACTCAGGGAATGACCGGAATCTGCATCCATTATACCTCAATTACGAGGACATAAAAAACCACATCATAATAACCGGACTTTCCGGTACTGGTAAAACTACCCTTGGTTATAATCTTTTAATTGAGCTTGCAGGCAAAAACAAAAGATGCATTGTCTTTGACTGGGACAGAACTTGGCGTAACTTTCTGTCTTTGGATAAAAGGGAATATCCGTTCATCGAAAAAATCAGGGTTTACACAATCGGAAGAGATGATATTTCATCTTTCAGCTGGAACATGTTTTTCTGCCCGCCACCGAATATTAAACTTGCCAACTGGCTTGGAATTGCATCAAGCAAGCCACTCCAAAAATCTCTTTTTTCAGGACAAGGAGTTGAGGATTTTCTTGAGAATGAGGCGGAACGACTGATGAATGCTTATCACGAAGGAATCTTAAAATTACTGCCTAATATTGAGGATATGAAAAATAGTATATCGAGAAAATTTGCTCAGGCAAGAAAATTATTGTGGAAACAAAGCGCTGAAAGAATCTTAAATGAGCTTACCAGAGAATCGATAAAGGAAGTTTTAGGCTCAAGAAATCCAATGGATATATCAAAGGAAATTCTTGACAGGGATGGCGTAACGATAATCGAGATGGACATCGAGACTCCCGAGCATCTAAGGGTTCTGTTTCAGGAATTATTGCTTAATTATTTCATGCTCTATTATCTTGGACAGGGAGAAGTGGAAAAAGAAGAGCTTAGGACAGCTATCTTTCTTGAGGAATTTCCGAATATGCTCCCGAAATCAAGAATAGAAAAGATTGTCGGTAGTGATGTGATAAAAAGCATGTTCAAGGAAGGAAGAAAATTTGGTTTGGGATTAATTGCCATTGCCCAGGAGACATCCGAGCTTCCAAACTACGTCCTTGCAAACTGCAAGGTTCAGGTTCATTTTGCCTGTCAGACAAAGAGCGATATTGAAGCAACAGCAGGAAGCCTTTTTCTAAAAGAGCATGAGATTCCTTTTATGGATTATATCTGGCAGGGGGAAGCTATTGTTAAAGTTAAGGGAAGGGTTAAGAACTGCCTTGTTAAGATTCCTCCATCGCCGATAAAAGATAAAATTACAGATGAACAGCTTAAAGAATTTATGCAGAAATGGGCACACCAAAATTAAGGCTGGTTTTCTATGAGGATGAAAAAGAGAAGAGCTATTTTTATTTAGAGAGAAGCGAGGCCCAACGGGTAATTTCGATACTAAAAATCTTGCCTCAACTTGAAGGTTGGACTCCTGCTTCAAAGATTGCTTCGATGATTAATTGTAAGCTTCCCGCTGTCTTATGGACAATCCAGAAAATGGCTGGAGCTGAGAAGATTGACGTTAAATTGCCGGATGGGAGGATTAAGGTTATTGCAAAAAAGCCAGTTATTCTTGTTCATAAAAAGCAGTTTAACACGAGGAATAATTTAAGGAGGCAGAAGTATTTGAGGGCTACAGTGTTTGTGAGATACGAAAAAATCAAGTAGACAATTCCTTTTATTATGCTTTCGTAATACTACATGCGTAAGCCTGTAGATGTAAGCCATCCGCATAAGCGGACGAACGAAGTTCGATCTAAAAAATGCTACGGGTGTAAACCAGTAGAAATTTTCTACGTTAAAATTTTGATTATTCATTGAAGAATTTTTATAGAAAAATTTACTTCATGTTTCAATTACCCAATTACATATCCATTTTTCTAAAATGTTAGTAGTGTTTTTAGAATAAGAATTAAGCCAAGAGCTTCTTTCATCTTTTGGTAAAATTCGAGCAGCATTAAGTATTGCTCTTCGCTCCCAATCCCCAAATGAATTTACTTTATTTTTTAATGTTCTTATCCAAGATATATTATTTGTATTAATGGCTAATTTTGCTTGATTTTCAATATTTTGACCATTCATTATGAAAGTACATATCTCTTTATTCTTTAAAAATAAAGGAAATTCCGAAAAATACCATTCCAGCCAAAATCGTGCTAATCGGCAATGAAAAGAATTATTTTGGATAATCTTTTCAAATAAAGCCATATTTTTGGAAATAAAATAATTATCTGTAATTCTATGTAGGTATAAAATGAGATCATTAACAACAGGTAAAAAAAATGTAAAATTATCCAGTAATCCTTCAGAAATTTCTTCTACTAAATATGTTCGTGCTTTTCTAATTAAACTTCGTGAAAGTCCAATATCAATTACGTTGTAATCCATAATTTTTGAAAAAGTGCGTTTTAATAATTCAATTTCAATCTCCACTTCATCGGGCTCATCTTCATCCACTTCAAAGTTATAAGGATTGAAATTCGATAATTCATCTAAGAGCTCTTTTTTCTCAATTACATACTGATTATGTAATTTTCGTGCAATAAATTCATCTGAAGGAATCAATACTGTTTTTTCAGGGGATAATGTTAACCTATGATTGTCGTACAAATATAATGTTAAATTTTCTAGAATATCCATTAGATCAGATTTTGAATTTGAGAAAATTCTAAAATCATCAACATAGCGTGTATGAGAAAAACCTTTGTTGATAATGAAATCATCAATATCTATCATAATTGCTTCAGCCATAATAATACTGGCAGACGGACCAACTGGTACTCCTTTAGAAGCCTTATTATTTATAAGCGAAATAAAATCCTCAATCTCTTTTGCAAGTTGTTGCAGACTGACATCGGCAAATTCAATAGCATTGTTCAATCGATGTAAGTATATTTGATTATAAAAATCTGAAATATCAGTTTCCAACACATAGCCATATGTGTTTGCTAATTCTTCTGATCTTTCAGTAAAATCATTATAGCCATTTCCGCTTCCAAAAAAACTTCCATTCTCAACATCAATTCGATAAGAACAAGCGATTTGTTCATCTATAGGTACTCTTTTTCTCTCAATTGATTCAGCAACTAAATAAGCTAAAGAAGTATAAATAATAGCATTAATCGGATCTAGTTGATGAACGATTCTATAAGTTCCTTTGGGTTTAATCATAGGTGTGATCTTAGGTAAATTGACTTGCAACTTATTTATATTGAATGTCATTAGGTGTTTTTTTACATCTTCCCAATAGTACCATATCGCTTCAAATTCAAATGCTTTTGGAAAAAAATCAGAATCAAAAAATTTCTCAATATGGAGTTTGGCAAATTCTAAGGAATCTTCAGTTAAGATACTCATGTTTTTTATCCTTGAATGAATAAGTTATACTCTTTTTTCATCTTCGAAAATGTGCGGGGAACCATTTTTACAGCATAAATATATAATATTTATATTTCGAAAATGTAAAATCTGACAAATTCGAAAGAAAACTTCCAAAGATTAAATATCCACGAATATTCATCATCAAAATAGTACCAAAAGTCATAGATTAATTCCAGTGTAATATTTTTATATTCCCTTTGATTTCTATAACTCACATAAAATATCAAATCTACCTCAAAATCACAACATCGTCCCCGAGTATAAGTACACATTGAAACCAAAGCACAAGATAAATACCAGACCCTTCTATTAAGCTGATGGATATGCCGTTCTGTGGATAACTGCAAGCAGTTACCCACATCACTTGGATAACTCTGCGAGGCTGTGTCATAATTGAATATTGGCTGCATATTCGTTATGATATTATCGTTGATGTTGAATATGCATAATCAATTTATTTGGCAAAACCTCTTTACATTGATTTCAAAGATATGATGGTTTTAGGGAA
>Ga0067045_1028865_pt1 | contig 26550 bp, 22 predicted proteins | sample TerdegcTABiofilm_FD_59184 | JGI IMG/M metagenome (GOLD analysis project Ga0067045, IMG submission 59184) | Combined Assembly of (Gp0054472, Gp0054536) Wastewater bioreactor microbial communities from Singapore -Terephthalate degrading... | reverse complement strand
GAAAGGCAAGAAACCGTGCCCCGATCCCACAATTCTGAATGGAAACCCTCTCCTTTTCTTCCCCATTTTTCCCTGCTTTTTCCTTTTCCCTTCTCCTCTTTCCTGCAACTTCATACGGCTGAAGTGTTACTTTTCTTGCAGCTTTCCTGGGCATCGAAGCGGGGACGCCGTCTGGCAGTGGGATGCCGGCAACTGCGGCATGGGGCAGACGTATCCCCCGTGTTGGTGTATTGCACTATTCCTGGTCGAATCGGTCGGACTCGCAAGTGCTTCCCGCCACGTTTTTTCTGGCGACCCGTCTCGCGCCGTGCCTGGATGTAAGCTAACCTTTTTTGTTGTCTCCTCCCTCACGCCGTGGACCGGCGGGCGCGCCGGCAGCCGGGAGGGGCGAGGCTCCCCCGAAAGCCCGGTTTGGCGGCCGCACTCGGAACCCAATCGCGATCCAGGGCATCATGCTTCGAGTCCCGGTTCATTCGATCCAGCCAGGAATGGTCCTCGCCCGGCCCATCCCCTTGCCCCACAACCCGTACCGCTATCTGCTCCAGCGGGATCGGGAGATCCCCATGGATCTGGTGCCGCGGCTGAAGCAACTGGGGATCTACGAGGTTTGGGTCCGGCACCAGCAACTGGAGTTTCTCGAAGACATCATCGACGAGGGGCTCAGCGAGCATCAGCGCGAGGTGTACCTCCGCGTGCGGCGAAACTTCGAGGCCATCATCCGCGACTCCAGCGCGGAGCTGGACATTGTAGGATTCCAGGACTCGATCGCCGAGTTGTTCGGGTTCCTCAAGGGGAACTCGGGGAGCAGCACGCTCTTGCAGAAGCTCGACGCCTTCGACAACTACCTGATGTCGCACTCGACCAACACGTGCTACCTCGCGCTGTTGCTTGGGATGAAACTGGAACGGTACCTGATCGACGAGCGGTGCCTCAAGCCTGCCCGCGAGGCCAAGGACCTGCACCTCCTGGGGTTGGGTTGCCTGCTCCACGACGTCGGCAAGATGCTGGTGCCCAAAGCAATCCTCAACAAGCCCGGCCGCCTGGATGCCGCGGAAATGGCGGAGATGCGGCGGCACACGACGTACGGCTACGATCTGGTGCGGAGGAACGTGCCCGCCAATGCGGCCCAGGTCGTCCTGAACCACCATCAGCGGTGGGACGGCTCCGGGTATCCGGGCCGAATCGACCCGCGAACCCGCGACGCGATGCCGCCCTTGGCCGGCAAGCAGATCCCCGTCTTCTCGCGGATCGTCATTGTGGCCGACGTCTACGATGCGGCGACCAGCCAGCGCTGCTATTCCGACGCGAAACTGCCGGTGCAGGTCTTGCACGAGATGCGCAACCGCTGCCAGGGCTTCTTCGACCCGGAGGTGGCGTCCGCGTTCTATCGCACGGTGCCGCCGTTTCCGATCGGGCAGGTGGTGACCCTCTCCAACGGGGCGGAAGCCGCTGTGGTCGACTTCAATCCCGACTGCCCGGCCCGTCCCAAGGTGAAGTGCCTCCGCGTGTCCGGCGAACCGTCCGACGCACACACCGCCCACGAGGAAATCGACCTGAACGTCTGCCGCGACGTGGAGGTCGCCTCGGTCGATGGACAGGACGTGCGGCCCTACACCGCGTGCCAGCAGGCCGCGGACCCCGAGCCCGTCATGGCCTAGGGTTCCATCTCGAGGCCAAGGACCCCGACGCACTCCCAAGGTTTGCGGAAGGCCGCCTGATCTGCGAGAATCGAGCCGCGCAGTCCTGTCGATCGCGGCCAGCAACGCAACGGCGAACCGATGAATCCATCGCAGTCCGAACTCGAGGGGGGCGCCGCGCCTCAGAAGATCCTGGTCATCGACGGCGACCCGGGCACCGGGATGTCGTATCGGCAGGCCTTGGCCGGCGATCGACATGAGGTTCAGTACTGCCAAGACGCCGAGGCCGGGCTTCTGGCCGCGATGTCCGATGAGTTCGACGTGGTTCTTCTCGAGGCGGTCGTTCCGGGCACGGAAGGGCTCGAAATTCTCCGCCGGCTCAAGCATTCGGGCATCGGTTCCGAAGTGGTGATCGTCACCGGCCACTCGTCGATGGAGGCAGCGGTCGAGGCCATGAAGTGCGGGGCGGCCGACTATCTCACCAAGCCATTGACCCCCGATCGCCTGCGGGCCGCGGTGCGGAAAGTGCACGAACGGGCACAGAGGATCCACGAGAACGCCCTCGTGCGACGGGAACTCGAACTCCGCCAGGGCTTCGAGGGCATTCTGGGCGAGAGCAAGCCGATGCAGCAGGTCTTCGCCCTCCTCCAACGCGTCGCCCCGACCGATGGCTCCGTCTTGATTACGGGAGAGAGCGGCACAGGCAAGGAGATGGCGGTGCGGGCCATCCATCGGCTCAGCCGCCGCAACGGCCAGCCGCTGCTGGCGTGCGATTGCAGCGCGCTGGCGCCCACCCTTTTGGAAAGCGAGTTGTTCGGCCACGTCAAAGGCTCGTTCTCCGGGGCCATCGCCACCAAGCAGGGACTCTTCGAGGCCGCTCACCTCGGGACGCTGTTCCTCGATGAGGTCGGTAACCTGGCCATGGATACTCAGGGGAAACTGCTCCGGGTGCTGGAAACGAAGCGGGTCAAGAAGGTCGGCGACACCGCGGAACACGAGATCGACATCCGGCTGGTGGCGGCTACGAATCGCGATCTGGCCGAGATGGTCAAGGACGGGACGTTTCGAGAAGACCTCTACTACCGTCTCAACGTGGTCCCGCTCTTCCTTCCCCCGCTCCGAGACCGCCAAGGCGACATCCCGCTGTTGGCGATGGCATTCCTCGAACGGTTCTGCCGGCGCATGGGCGTGGGAGCCAAGAGATTCTCGGCCGACTCGATGTATCAGATGGAAGGCTACACCTGGCCGGGAAACGTCCGCGAACTCCGCAATATCGTCGAGCGGATGGCGATCCTCTGCGAAGGCGACATGATCGAGGTCTGGCACCTTCCCGTCGAGCTTCGCCAGGTCCCGGTCCAGACTCCCCTGCCCGAACTGCCTCGGACGTGGGAAGCCTTTCGGGCCCTCAAACGCCAGTTGGCCTATGCCGCGGTCCACGAGTTGGAGCACCGGTTCCTGAGCGCCGCCCTGACAAGGTCGGGAGGCAACGTGACCAAGGCCGCCGAAGACGTTGGGATGCAGCGGACACATCTCCACGCCCTGATTCGCAAGCACCGGCTGCGCGGTGTCACGACCACGTAGGGACGCGCGGGGCCTTTCGGCCTCGCCGACCGGCAGGGTGGCAAGGCAGCAGCCACAGGAAGGGCCTGCCTAGGTCAATAGCAGTCCTCTAAGAGTATCTTCTTTAGATACACTGGATGTATCCATGGTACATTCAAATGGCTGGTTTTCCTTCGGCTTCCATCCCCCGGGCCCTTGTCAGGACTTCGCCGATGTGGTCAACTGATTGTATTAAGCGTTCTGGAGCAAGCTGGTTGCGACGGACGGTGCCCGCCTCGTTCGTCACCCGCCCCTAAGATGTGGTCGATCGGCACGGATTCTGCAATCCAGTGCCGGCCTTGGTTGGAGCCGGTGCGCCCCGACCCATCCGCCTGAGCCGAGGGGCGAGTTTGTGTCCGAGACTCCAAGACTGCTGGTGGTCGATGACGAGGACGTCCTTTGCCAGGTGTGTCGGCGGGTGTTTTCGGATCAAGGGCTTGAGGTCGACGTAAGCACTGATGCCCGGGACGGTTTGGCTTGGGCTCAGACGAGAGAGTACGGAGCGGTCCTCCTGGACGTGCGAATGCCCGTGATGGATGGGATTCAGTTTCTCCGGTCGCTCCGCCAAACCAAACCTGAGCTTCCCGTGTTGCTGATGACCGCCTATCCAAGCGTCTCCAACGCCGCAGCCGCCGTCCGGCTCGGAATCTCCGACTACCTGGTCAAGCCGTTCTCGGCGGAAGAACTCACCCAGGCGGTGCGGCGAGTGATCGCGATTCCTGAGAGGGAGACGCGGCAGGCCACGACGCAGCCGCCGGAGTTGGCCGACCAGACCGGCTGGGAAGCAGAGACGCTGTTCTGGGACGAGGCGTGGTTCCGGTTGGAGAGCGACGGTTCGGCGTGCGTGGGGGCGGTGGTTCCCGGCCTGCGCGGCGCGGCCGTCAAAGCGGTTCGCCTGCCGCGCGTCGGGGAACTGGCCTTGCGTGGGCTGCCGCTGGCGGGGATAGCCCTGGAAGAAGGGACGTCGGTCCGGATCCCTTCACCCATCTCCGGAGTTGTTGCCGGTGTCAATGACGCCCTGGCCCAGGACCCCTCGCTCCTGCTGCGTGATCCCTGCGGAGAGGGATGGATCGCCTGTGTCTGCACCACGCGGATGGAGGACGAAGCGGGGGCCTGCCAGCCTCGCCGCGTTATCCTTGTCAACGCCGAGGATCGCCGGGCCGAGGAACAGCAAGCCGCGCTGACCAGGCTCGGTTGCCGGGTCCGACGCGTAGGGCGGCCCGATGGCCTGGCCGAGGCGCTCCGCGACCGGCAGTGGCCTGTCGCGATCCTGGACGGATGCTCGCTGGGCGGGCGCGGGCCGGAAATGGTGGGCATCCTCAACGGTCTCGCCCCGTCGGTGCGAGTCGTGGTTGTGGCCGCTTCCAACGACGAGGCGGAGATCGCGTATCGCAAGCACCGAATCTTGTATTACGCCGTGGAGCCGTATGCCGACGACGAGATCGCCGACATCCTCGACGCGGCGTTCCGCGTCCACGAGCACGTTCCCGGGAAGACGGACCGCGGCAAGACACCCTCGGAGCCCGTGAGTTCGATCGCGATCACGGGTCGCGGCGGCCGCAAGGTCCGGCTTCTGGCCGCCGCGGGGCTGTTGCGGCGCGACGAAGGCCTGGGCGGGCACATCGCGAGGAAATTGCAGGAGCGGGCTTTGACGCCGGTGGTCGCGGCAGGCGAAGGGAGCATCCAACCGGTGGACCTTCGCAGGGCGGCCGCAACGTGCGAGCGTTTGATCGTTCTCTCCGTGAAGGACAGCGGTTTGCTGCCGGGCGGACTGGTCCGCGAGGGTCATTCCGGGCCGGAAGTCCTCCCCGCGGAGCTTGCCGGCAAGACAACCGTGCTGGCCGTCCAGCCCGACGGCGTGGGCGGGCTCGGCGGATTGGATCCACGGACCACCGCCGCGCTGGCCGAGCATATTGTGTGGGAGATGGCGAGGTCTTCGGAAATCGTGGAAGTTGAAGGGAAGACAAACTCATGATACACCAAGCGAAAGCCACGCGGGGCTCATCCTTTCTTCACGAGGTGATCGAGCATACGCCCGGCGGCGAGCGGATTATCCATTGCCTGCAATGCGGGAGCTGCGGCGGCTCGTGCCCCAACGGGGCCGACATGCAGTACACGCCGCGCGCGATCTTCGCCCTGATCAATGCGGACGAGCGCGAGAAGGTGCTCACCTCGAACACGATGTGGTGCTGCGTGTCGTGCTACTTCTGCACGACGCGATGCCCCCAGAAGATCCCCATCACCGACATCATGTACAGCCTGAAGCGGCTCGCGATCCGCGACGGCCTTGCCAAAGAGACGGATGCCCCGGCGCTGGCCAAGACGTTTACCGACCTGTTGGACCGGTACGGGCGGAGCTTTGAGCTGGGCCTGGCGAGCCGGTACTACCTGTTCAACAAGCCGCTGGCCCTGTTGCGGATGGGTCCGCTGGGGCTCTCCATGTTCACCCGCGGCCGGATGTCGCTGATCCCGAAGAAGATCAAGAAGGTCGATCAACTCCAAGCCATCATCACCAAAGCCCGCCAGTTGGGAGGTCGCTCGTGAAATACGCGTACTATCCTGGATGCTCGTTGGAAGTCAACAGCGCGGCCTACGACATTTCGGTCCGCGCGGTGGCCGCGCACCTGTCGATGGAACTCGCGGAGATCGACGACTGGAACTGCTGCGGGGCCACGGAGTATTTCTCCCAGGACGAGTTGACGGCCTGTGCGGTGATCGCGAGGAACCTCGCCCTGGTCGACCCGAAACTCAACCAGTTGATCGCCCCCTGCGCCGCCTGTTATCTCAACTTGAAGAAGACCGACAAGCTCATGGGCGACAATGCGGAGATGGGCGAACTGGTGAACCAGTGCCTGGCGGCCGGCGGCCTGAAGTACGACCCGGGGCGCGTTTGGGTGCGGCACCTGCTCGACGTCATCCACGACGACATCGGCGAGGAGAAGATCCGGGCCAAGGTGGTCCGCCCGCTGACGGGGCTGCGGGTCGCGCCGTACTACGGGTGCCAGGTCGTGCGCCCCATTACCGAGGGCGACAACACCGAATACCCGATGAAGATGGACAAGCTCTTCACCTGGCTGGGCGCCGAAGTGGTCGACTACCCGGTGAAGGCCCATTGCTGCGGCGGCCACATGACCCAGATCAGCGAGCCCCAGGCGTTCGAACTCATCCGTCGGCTCTTGCAGAGCGCGGCCGAGTACGAGGCCGACATGATCCTGTGCATGTGCCCGATGTGCCAGTTGAACCTGGACGCCTACCAGGGACGCGTCAACGGGTTCTTCAAGACGAACTTCAAAGTGCCGATCATCTTCTTCACGCAGATGTTGGGCGTGGCGTTTGGCCTGGAGCCTGCCAAGCTCGGCTTCGGCAAGGAGATCGTGGCCGCCCGCCCCGTGCTGGAGGCCAAGCTGGGCTCCGCGGCGACGGCGTAGACTTGAGGCCGCGCAAGGGAGTTCCCGGTTCCACGCGGGTTGGAGAACGAAGAACAAGAGGGAGTGAATACTGAATAGCGAATAAGGATTCAGTATTCGCTATTCACTTCCTCATAAACGCTGGTGGCGTCTGCATATTTGAGAAGCCATTGAGGAGAGAATCACCATGCCCGAGAAGGTCGGCATTTACGTTTGTCACTGTGGCAGCAACATCGCCGGGATGGTCGACGTGGAGGAGGTGGCCCGCTGGGCGGGCAAAGAGATCAAGGACGTGACCGTCTCGCGCGACTACAAGTTCATGTGCTCGTCGCTCGGCCAGCAGATGATCGAGGACGACATCAAGAATCTGGGGCTCACCCGGGTCGTCGTAGCCGCCTGCTCGCCCCATCTGCATGAGAAGACCTTCCGCCGGGCCTGCGCGAACGCCCAGTTGAACCCCTACCTCTGCCAGATGACCAACCTTCGCGAGCACTGCTCGTGGGTGAGCACCGACAAGGCGGCGGCCACCGCGAAGGCCAAGGCCCTGGTGCACGCCGCGGCGGATCGGGTCAAGTGGCAGCAGCCGCTGGAGCCGATGCCGGTCAAGGTCAATCCGAACACGCTGGTCGTCGGCGGCGGGATCGCCGGGCTCCAGGCCACCCTGGAACTGGCCGACGCCGGGTATCACGTCTATCTCGTCGAACGCAGCCCGAGCATCGGCGGCCACATGGCCCAGTTCGACAAGACCTTCCCCACGCTCGACTGCTCCGCCTGCATCCTCACGCCGAAGATGTCCGAGGTCGGCCAGCACGAGCACGTGACCATGCTGACCTACTCGGAACTCGAGGAGGTGAGCGGATCGGTGGGCAATTTCAAGGTCAAGATCCGCAAGAAGGCCCGTTACGTCGACGACACGCTCTGCACCGGCTGCGGCATTTGCGTTGAGAAGTGTCCCCGCAAGGTGATCGACAACGATTTCGAGGCGGGCCTCGGCTACCGCAAGGCGATCTACACGCCCTTCCCGCAGGCGGTGCCTCGCATCCCGGTCATCGACACCGAGTCGTGCATCTGGTTCGACCGCGGCAAGTGCCGTGCGTGCGAGAAGCTCTGCCCCACCAAGGCCATCGCCTTCGACCAGCAAGACGAGATCATCGAGATCGAGGTGGGCAACATCGTTCTCGCCACGGGATGGAATCTGTTCGACACGAAGCGGCTCCCGCAGTACGGCTACGGGCGCCTGGCGAACGTCTTCACCAACATGGAATTCGAGCGGCTCTGCAACGCGGCGGGCCCCACCGGCGGCAAGATTGTCCTGCGCGACGGCAAGACGGAGCCCAAGTCGGTGGCCATCATCCACTGTGTGGGAAGCCGCGACGCCAACAGCAACGAATACTGCTCGGCGGTGTGCTGCATGGCGGCGTTGAAGTTCGGGCACCTCGTGCTCGAAAAGACCAATGCGGAGGTCTACTCGTTCTACATCGACATGCGGCCGAACCAGAAGGGTTACGAGGAGTTCTATCAGCGGCTCCTGGAAGAAGGGATGCACTTCGTGCGAGGCAAGGTGGCCGAAGTGACCGACGCGGCCCGACTGCCCTCCGAGGAAGGCAAGCTGATCGTCCAGGCCGAGGACACGCTCCTCGGCAAGCAGCGGCGGATCCCGGTCGACATGGTCATTCTGATGGGCGCCATGGAGCCGCAGGCCGACGCGAAGGACGTGGGGCTGAAGTGCGGCATTTCGTGCAGCATGGCGGGCTGGTACACGGAGCGGCATCCGAAGCTCGACCCCGTGGCCACGATGACCGACGGCGTGTTCGTGGCCGGCGTCTGCCAGGGCCCGAAGGACATCCCGGCCTCCGTGGCCCAGGGCGCGGCCGCGGCGGCCCGCATCCAAGGCATGATCACCAAGGGCACCGTGATGATCGAGCCCATCGTCGCCTCGATCAACGAGGAGGCGTGCTCGGGCTGCCGGATCTGCAACAACCTCTGCCCGTTCAACGCCATCGAGTTCGACGAAGAGAAGCAGGTCAGCCGCGTCATCACGGCCATGTGCAAAGGCTGCGGCACGTGCGTCGCCGCTTGCCCGGCCGGCGTCATCACCGGGGCCCACTTCAACAACCAGCAGATCTTCGCCGAGATCCAGGGCGCGCTCTGGGATGCCCTCGCACCGGAAGGCGGCGAGGCCGGGGCCGAAACGCAGCCGGCGGCAGCCGGCTAGGACAGCGAGAAGAGACGACGTAGGGTGACTCAGAAATGAACGGCGAATACTGACTACGGAATACTGAATTCAGAGTGTTTTCGACGAGAGAGAATCCGGGTGAACTTCATTCCGCCTTCAGTATTCACGATTCAGTATTCCGTATTCATTCTCCCGGACGCAGGACGGTGACAATTGGGGGTTAATTCCAATGAGTGACAAGAGCGTCTTCGAGCCCAAGATTATCGGGTTCATGTGCAACTGGTGTTCGTATCGCGCCGCCGACCTGGCCGGAACGGCGAGGATCAAGTATCCGGCCAATATCCGCATTCTGCGCGTCATGTGCAGCGGGCGCATCGATCCCACGTTCGTGCTCAATGCCTTCGCGCTCGGGGCCGACGCCGTGATGCTCGCGGGCTGCCATCCGGGCGAGTGCCACTACGTGGATCAGAACTACAAGGCGATGCGGCGCTACGCCATGCTCAAGCACACGCTGGACCAAATGGGGATCGAGCCGGAGCGGTTCCGGCTCGTCTGGGCCTCGGCCGCCGAGGGCCAGCAGTTGGCCGAAGCGATCACGCAGTTGGTCGAGGCCGTGCGGCCGCTCGGACCGTTGAATTGGCCCGCCAACTGGAAGGAGAACGGGCACCGCCTGGAGGCCCTGGAAAGCATTCTCAAGGAACATCAAGCGGCGATGGAGGTGCAGTCATGACAGCGGCCCAGCAGTCCCCGAAAGCGAAGCTCGCTCTCTATTGGGCGGCCTCGTGCGGCGGTTGTGAGATCGCCGTGCTGGCCATCAACGAGAAGATCCTCGACGTGGCCGCGGCCTTCGACATCGTCCTCTGGCCGGTGGCCGTCGACGGCAAAGTCCGCGACATCGAGAAGATGCCCGACGGCTCGATCGACGTCTGCCTCTTCAACGGCGGCATCCGGACCAGCGAGCAGGAGTACATGGCCCAACTGCTGCGGAAGAAGTCGAAGGTGCTCGTGGCCTTCGGCTCCTGCGCCCACGAGGGCTGCATCCCGGGGCTGGCGAACCTGAGCACGGGCCAGGAGGTCTTCGATTCCTCCTACAAGCAAGGCGGCTCGACCGAGAACCCCAAGGACGTCCGCCCGCAGCACGAAACCCCAATGCCCGAGGGCACGCTCTACCTGCCGGTGTTCTACGACACGCTCAAGACCCTCGACCAGACGGTCCCGGTCGACTATTACCTCCCCGGCTGCCCGCCCGAGGCCGAGAACATCCTGGTCGCCGTCACCGCCATTATCGAGGGCAAGCTGCCCGCCCCCGGCTCGGTGATCGGCGCCGACACGACCGTCTGCGACGAATGCCCACGCAAGCGAAACGAGAAGAAGATCAAGAAGTTCTATCGCACCTGGGAAATCAAGCCGGATGAAGAGACCTGCCTGCTGGAGCAGGGGTTGCTCTGCTGCGGCATCGCGACGCGGGCCGGCTGCAAGGCGCTGTGCCCGCAGGTGAATTCGCCCTGCATCGGCTGCCACGGCCCGAACGACGGCGTGCGGGACTACGGGGCAAGGCTGATGTCGGCCCTGGCCTCCGTGATCGACTCCGACGACCCGGACGAAATCGACCGAATCATTCACGAGGGCATCCCCGATCCCATCGGCAGTTTCTACCGGTTCAGCCTGGCCGCCAGCCAGTTGCGACGCAGGAAACTCCCGGCCGCCACGAGCGGTGCGCAGAAGCAGTAAGCAAGACAAGAAGAGGGAAAGACGGAAGGGAAAAGGAAAAGGAGAGGGGAAAAAGGGAAAGAGAGGGAAGGGGAGGATCGAGGCTCCTGCTTTTTGTCCCCTTTTTCCACCGTTTTTCCTTTTCCCTTCTCCTCGCCCAGAATAGGAGAGCATCGATGAAGCGAATCTCGATTGATCCGATTACGCGGCTGGAAGGTCACGGCAAGATCGACATCTTCCTCGACGACCAGGGCGAGGTCGCCAACGCCTACTTGCAGATCCCGGAGCTGCGCGGGTTCGAGCGGTTCTGCCTGGGGCGTCCGGCCGAGGACATGCCGAACCTCACGGCCCGCATCTGCGGCGTCTGCCCCGAGGCCCACCACATGGCGGCCAGCAAGGCCCTGGACGCCATGTTCCACGTCGATCCGCCGCCGGCGGGCAAGAAGCTCCGCGAGCTGTTTTACAGCATCTTCTTTGCCACGGACCACACGACCCACTTCTACGCCCTGGGCGGGCCCGACTTCGTCGTCGGCCCCACGGCCCCGGCGGCCGAGCGCAATATCCTCGGCGTGGTCGCGAAGGTGGGCATGGAGATTGCCGGCAAGGTGCTCAAGATGCGTCGCGATGGGCACGAACTGATCAAGATGATCGGCGGCCGGCGCGTCCATCCCAACTGGGGCCTGCCCGGCGGTGTGAGCAAGGGGATCAACGAGGAGCAGCGTCAGGAGATCGAGCGGCTGGGGCGCGACGCGATCGAGTTCGGCAAGTTCTCCTTGAAGCTCTTCGAGGACGTGGTGCTCAAGAACAGCGACTACGTCAAGCTCGTTACCGGCGACGTGTACGTCCATAAGACCTATAACATGGGCATGGTCGACGCCAACAACTGCTCGAACTTCTACGACGGACTGATCCGCGTGACGGGCCCCGACGGGAAGGAGCACGCCAAGTACCCCTGCTCGCAGTACCAGGAGTACGTGTCGGAGCGGGTCGAGCCGTGGAGCTATCTGAAGTTCCCGTATCTGAAGAAGGTGGGCTGGAAGGGGTTGGTCGACGGGGCCGACTCGGGCGTGTACAAGGCCACGCCGCTCTCGCGGTGCAACGTGGCCGACGGGATGGCCACGCCGCTGGCCAACGCCGAGTTCAAGCGGATGTACGAGACCCTGGGCGGGAAGCCGATCCATCACACCCTGGTCACCCATTGGGCCCGGCTGGTGGAACTGCTCTATGCCGCCGAGCGTTGGGTTGAACTCGCGACCGACCCGGAGATCACGAGCAAGGAATACCGGGTGTTGCCGACCGCGACGCCGACCGAAGGCGTGGGCTGCGTCGAGGCCCCGCGGGGCACGCTCACGCACCACTACGCGACCGACGCGCGGGGAATCCTGACCAAGGTGAACCTCGTCGTCGGGACGACCAACAACAACGCCCCGATCTCGATGTCGGTCAAGAAGGCGGCCCAGGGACTGATCCACGGCGGCAAGGTGAGCGAAGGGCTCCTGAACATGGTCGAAATGGCCTTCCGGGCTTACGACCCCTGCTTCGGATGCGCGACCCACAACCTGCCCGGCCAAATGCCCCTGGAAGTGACGATCCGCGGTCCCGAGGGCGAGGTCGTCCAAACGCTCTCGCAGTTCGTCGGGTAGGTGTTTGCGACACAGTCGCCCCCGATGCGGGTAGCACAGGCTTCCAGCCTGTCCACGCACAGGCTGGAAGCCTGTGCTACGTGCCGCTTGTAGGACAGGCTCTAGCAGACGGCCCGTGCGAGGTCGCCGCTCGTGGCGTGCCCTCCCTGCCAGAGATCCAGCGGGACCGAAACCGTGGCGACAAGTTCCTTCCGGCGGATCGTGACCTCCGGAGGAGCGGAAAAGCCCAGCTTCACGTGGTTGCCCGAGACCGACAGTACCTTCACGACAACCTCGTCGCCGATCTGTACGCTTTCACCGTTCCTTCGTGATAAAACGAGCATGGAAGCTCTCCTCCTGAAAAGACGAGACTCAGCGGGGACGTGGTCCGGGCGGGGAAGCGGGGTGTGAATCGCCTCGGCCGGCTCCCAGGAGTGCGAGGGGCGAAACGACCTCCAGGCAGTTCTCGACCCCCTGGACCCCGGGAAGGCGTCCGACCACGTTTTGTGCCATCTGCTTCAAGTAGTAACTTGGGACGGAGCCGAACAAGGTGAGGACTCCCTCGCGTACGCAGCACGAAATGCGACGCAGTTCGATGTACGGGGATTGGCGGAGCCTCCGCTCCGCAGCTTCGACGCTCGAATGGTGGGGAGCAAGCGAATCGGCCAAGACGACCGTGCCGCCCATCCTTGTCTGATCTTGGGCCATTGCAGACCTCCTGCTCTTGCGTGCCCCGGGCCCGTTGTCGGGCTCCCTGATTCTCAATGCAGCGACGCATTCTAGCCGAAGGCGGCAGAGCCGGAGAATCAAGAGAATCACGGCCATCCCCTCAGGCCGTTTCCTGCCCGGGGATCGGGAGTTTCCCTAGAGGGTGACGCGTGCGAACGCCCGGCGAGACGTTGTTTCGCGATCCTGTCGCCCCTGGCATCGAGAGGGCGGCGGCAGAATCTCGCGTGAACCACGGGGCCACGCCTCTCCCCCGCCGCGTCTCCGAGCCGGCAGCCCGGTCTCGCAGCAGGCCTTTGCCGCGATTCACCACGCCGGTGCCCGTAGTGACAACAAGCGGTCGGCATTGTAGAGTAGGCTGGACTGAATTGCCGAGGCGAGAGGAAACCATCTGGTGAGCCGGCTTCGAAGCATTCTGGGATCCCCCGGCAGCATGCGAGGAGCCATGCTGCTGCTTGTGCTGGCGGCCATTGTCCCGCTCATTATGGTCCAGGCCGGGACATTGTCGGCCTGGTACTACTCTCGCCTGGCAGAGGAGAGGCAGGCGACCGAGGAAGAAGCACGGGCGGTGGCGGCGGCGTTCGGGGCGTACGTGCGCGACGTGCGACGGGAGTCGCTGGCGATGGGCGCGGCGCTGGCCGGTCTCGGGCCGTTCACGCCGGAACAGATCAACCGGTTCCTTTCGCTCGCCGGCAGCGGGAATCCGGTGGTCCGCTCGTGGCACTGGATCGCCCCGGGAGGGAAGGTCCTTGCCTCCAGCGAGCCGAACGCGAGCGGACTCGACGTCGCCGATCGGGACTATTTCAAGGAACTGCTGGCCGGCCCGGAATGGACGACGAGCAACTTGCTCGTCGAGCGTGCGACAGGTCGCCCTGCGTTCGTCGTGGCGAGGCAGGTGCCGGACCCGCATGGCGGCCTTCTCGGCGTCCTGGCGGCGGTGGTCGATCCGGTCGTGGTGGGCGACCGGGCGATGCCCCTGCCGCGCGACCCCCACTTCTCGTTCGTCATTATCGACCTTGCCGGTTCGGTCGTCTGCTCCTCGAGGGGCGAAGAAGACGACCGTTTCGACTGGGACCGGATCGATCCGTTCCTGGCCGCGGCGCCGAGCGGAGGGGAAGAGCAGCCCGCGGCGCTCGTTGTCGCCTCCGGCGGTGAGAAGGCCCTTGTGGCCCGGGTCCCCATTGCCGGGATCGGCTGGGTGGCCGGCGCGAGTCAGCCCGTCCGGCTCGCCATCGCCGAGGTGTACCGCGGCATCTGGATCGTCGTCGCCTTGAACCTCGCGGTGGTGGGCGCCTCGGGCGTCGTTGTGCTGAGAACCAGCCGGAAGGTGGTCCGCCAGTTGCGGCACCTTCAGACCCAGGCGGAGACCGTCGGACGCGGCGAAGCGGCAAGGCCTGCCGAAGCAGGCGGGATCCGCGAGCTGATGGACCTGGCCGCCGCATTCGATCAAATGGGGGTGAACCTCCGCCAGGCGCGCGACGACCTCCAACAGGCCAACGCAGACCTGGAGCGCCACGTCCGGGAGCGAACCGCCCAGTTGGCGGCCGCCGTCGAGAGCCTTCGGGGCGAGGTCGAGGAGCGCCAGCGGGCCGAGCAATCGCTGCGGGAGCAGTCGGGCGTCCTCGACGCGTTCTTTGCGCACACCTTCACATCCCTCGTGATTCTCGACCGCGAGTTCAATTTCATCCGGGTCAACGAGGCGTATGCCGGGGCTTGCCGGAGGGACGTCTCGGAGTTCCCGGGCCGCAATCACTTCGAGTTCTATCCGAACGCCGAGAACGAGGCGATCTTCCACGAGGTCGTGCGCAGCAAGTCACCCTATCGGGCGACCGCCAAGGCGTTCGTGTTCCCCGACGATCCCGAGCGGGGCGTCACGTATTGGGACTGGAACTTGAATCCCATCCTCGACGCGACCGGCGAGGTGGAATTCCTCGTCTTCTCTCTGCAGGATGTGACCGAGCGGAAAGAGGCCGAGCGGCGGGACGCCGTGACCAGGCAACTGTTGGAACTCTTCGCCAGGAAGGAGTCGCGTCAGGAGTATTTCGACGGCGTCGTCGAGGCGATCCGAGAATGGAGCGGCTGCCGCTGCGTGGGCATTCGCGTGGCCGACGAGCGACGCAACATCCCCTACGAATCCCATGTGGGTTTCACCCCGGAGTTCTTGGACTTGGAGAACGGCCTCTCCTTGGAACGGGACCCGTGCCTGTGCGTCCGCGCCGTCTTGCAGACGCCGGAGCCGCAGGATCGCGTGATTCTGACGTCCGGTGGGTCCTTCCGCTGCGAGCGCACGGGCGAGTTCGTCGGGGGGCTCCGGCCCGAGGCCCGGGCCCGGTACCGCGGCAACTGCACGCGGGCGGGCTTCAACTCCCTGGCCATCATCCCCGTATTCTACCGCGGTCAAGCGCTCGGCGCGATCCATCTCGCCGACGAGCGTGAAGCGGCCGCACCGCTTGCCTGCGTCGAGTTCCTCGAGTCGATGGCCCCGCTGATCGGCGAGGCGATCCAGCGATTCAATGTGGAGCGGCAACTGAGAGGCGCCTCGCTCTATGCCCGCAGCCTCCTCGAAGCGAGCCTCGATCCCCTGGTGACGATCAGTCCCGAGGGACGGATCATGGACGTGAACAAGGCCACGGAGCTGGCCACGGGGATCGACCGCGCCGGCCTGATCGGCACCGACTTCTCGTCATACTTCACCGATCCGGAGAAGGCCAGCGCGGGCTACCGCGAGGTGCTGGCCTGCGGCCTGACGACCGACTATCCGCTGACGATCCGGCACGCGTCGGGCCGGACGACCGACGTGCTGTACAACGCCGCCGTGTTCCGGAACGAAACGGGCGAGGTGCAAGGCGTCTTCGCCGCCGCCCGCGACATCACCCGGCGGAAACGGGCCGAGGAGGAACTGGAAGTCTATCGGCGTCACTTGGAGGAGTTGGTGGCCCAGCGCACGGAGGAACTTCACGTCACCAATGAGCAGTTGCAGGAGGAGATCGCCGAACGGAAGCAGGCGGGAGAGGTCCTGAGGCGAACCGCCGAGGAACTGGCGCGCTCGAACCAGGAACTCGAACAGTTCGCTTACGTGGCGTCGCACGACCTCCAGGAGCCGCTCCGCGTGGTGACCGGGTACGTCCAGTTGATCGAGCGCCGCTTCAAGGGACAGCTCGACGCCGATGCCGATCAGTTCATCGGTTACATTGTCGACGGCGCGTCCCGCATGCGTCAGCTGATCACCGACCTCCTGAACTACTCCCGCGTGAGCACGCGAGGAGAGGCGATGTCGCCGACCGCGGTGGAGGCCGTGCTCGGCCGGGTCCTGGCCGATCTGCGGGAGGTCATCGCCGAGAGCGGCGCCGCGGTGACGCACGATCCCCTGCCGAACATCCTGGCCGACGAGACACAACTGGCCCAGTTGTTCCAGAACCTGATCGGCAATGCCATCAAGTTCCGTAGCGAGCACCGGCCCGAGATCCATGTCTCCGCCTCCCGCGACGGCGATGGCTGGCTCTTCTCGGTGCGCGACAACGGCATCGGGATTGAGAAGCAGTACAGGGACCAGGTGTTCGTGATCTTCCAGCGACTGCACACGCGCCAGAAGTACCCGGGGACCGGGATCGGCCTGGCGATCTGCAAGAGGATCGTGGAACGCCACGGGGGCCGCATCTGGCTCGATTCCACGCCCGGACAGGGAACCACCTTCTACTTCACCTTGGGTTGAGGCTCAGACCATGTCGATCGAGACTGCGCCGCGAAGCGGGCCCATCGAGTTGCTCCTCGTCGAGGACAGCGAACCGGACGTCCGCCTGACCCGGGAGGCGCTGAAGGAAGCGAAGATGTGGAACAACCTTTGGGTCGTCGAGGACGGGGTCGAGGCGATCGAGTTCCTCCGCCGCAGCGGCCGCTACGCCGACTCCCCGCGTCCCGACCTGATCCTCTTGGACCTGAATTTGCCTCGCAAAGACGGGCGGCAGGTGCTCCTGGAGATCAAGGCCGATCCGTCCCTGCGGAGAATCCCGGTGGTCGTCCTCACGACCTCCAGGGACGAAGCCGACGTGCTCCACGCTTACGACCTGCACGCCAATTGTTACATCACCAAGCCGGTGGACTTCAATCGTTTCATGGAAGTGGTAAGATCCATCGAGGACTTCTGGCTCACGGTTGTCCGGCTGCCCGGGGCGAAGTGACCGGAAAGGGGGAGTGTCATGAGAGCATCGGTGGTTCGCATCCTTCTGGTCGAGGATAATCCGGCCGATGCCCTCCTGCTGAAGCATACGTTGGCGGAGACCGGCGCCGGGCCCTGCGAGGTGGCCTTCGCCGAGTCGCTCGGCGAGGCCGTCCGATCGCTGGAGACCGGCCTCCCGGACGTCATCCTGTTGGACCTCTCCCTTCCCGACAGCCGCGGCCTCGCGACCGTCGAGCGGGCCAACGCCGCGGCAGCGAGCGTGCCGATCGTCGTGCTCACCGGGCTCGACGATGAGGCCATCGCCCTGGAAGCGGTTCGCCGGGGCGCTCAGGATTACCTGGTGAAAGGGTGCTCCGATTGCCGGCTCCTGGGCCGCACGGTCCGCTACGCGATAGAACGCAAACACGCGGAGCAGCAGCTCAGGACGCTCAATGAGTCCCTCGAGCAGCGTGTCGCGGAGCGGACGGCCGTGGCCACGCGCCGGGCGGTCCAACTCCGCGCGCTCGCCGCCGAGCTGACCTTGACCGAGCAACGCGAGCGCCGTCGCCTGGCCACGATCCTCCACGACGGTCTCCAGCAGCTCCTCTATGCAGCGAGGCTGAGCGTCGGTACCTTGCAGGCCCGCGTGACCGACGAGGACCTCGGCGAGATCGTTGAGCGGCTCGATGCCCTGCTCGGTCAGGCGCTCACGGAATCCCGGACCCTGACGGTCGAGCTCAGCCCGCCCGTCCTCTACGTCGAGGGCCTCCGAGGCGCCCTGGAATGGCTGGCACGGCACATGCACGAGCGGTGCGGCCTGACGGTCGAAGTCGAAGCCGATCCTCAGGTCGAGCCGGAGAGCGAAGACGTCCGCGTCCTGCTGTTCGAGTCGGTCCGCGAGCTTCTTTTCAACGTGGTCAAGCACGCGGGCGTCCGGCTCGCCCGTGTCGTCATGACGCAATCCTCCGGAGACCGGCTCCGGCTGGAAGTGACCGACCGGGGGGCCGGATTCGACCTGGAGCAGGTCGCAGCCCGGGAAACGACCACCGCGGGCTTCGGACTGTTCAGTGTCCGGGAACGCCTGGAACTGCTCGGCGGCCGGTTGGATGTCGGCTCGACGCCCGGCGAAGGCACGCGGGTGACCATCGAAGTCCCATGCCGCCGTGCCGCCGCGGCAGAGGCTTGTCCGCCCGGCGAGGCGGCGTGTCCGCCTGTTGTTGGCTGCGGCCTTGCCGGCCGCCCGGAAGATGCAGGGGGATCGCCATGATCGGTGAACAGAGCCTGGGACTAACGCGAAGGCGGTCCAAAGTGCTGCTGGTGGACGACCACCCCCTGGTCCGCCGCGGTCTGGCGGACCTGATCGGGCGGGAGCCGGACCTGGAGGTCTGCGGCGAGGCGGCCGACGTCGCGGAAGCGCTTCAGGAAATCGAGCGATGCCGGCCCGACATCGTCGTGGTCGACCTGACCCTCAAGAGCGGCCACGGGATCGACCTGATCGAGAAGGTCGCTGCCCGCGGCGATCAGATCAAGATGCTCGTCTCGTCGATGCACGACGAGATGCTCTTCGCCGAACGTGTGCTGCGTGCCGGGGCCATGGGCTACGTGAGCAAGCAAGAACCGCCGGAGACGCTGCTGGCCGCCGTGCGCCAGGTCCTCCGGGGCGAGGTCTGCCTCAGCGCGCGGATGACCAGCCGCGTGCTCCACCGGGCCCTGGGGAGCAGTCTCGCGCAGGAAGGCCCTCTGGAATGCCTCTCCAACCGCGAATTGGAGGTCTTCGAGATGATCGGCCAGGGCCTGACCACGCTCCAAATCGCACGCCGGCTGGACCTCAGCAGGAAGACCATCGAAACCCACCGCGAGAAGATCAAGCAAAAACTGAACCTGAAGAACGGGGCCGAACTGAGCCGGCGCGCCGTGCAATGGGTGTTAGGCCGCGGTTGACCCCCTCGTCGGCGTTGCGGCGGCCAGGGGTGGGGAGTATAATCGGGGAAACCGTCTGGCGGCCGGGGACCGGCACATTTTTCGGTCCTGTGGGACAGCCGCCCTCGGCTGTCCGCGTTTCCGCACAGCCGGGGGCGGCTGTGCCACAAGTTGTTGCGCGAGGGAATCGCTCTGTTCAAGGGAGAGGAATGAAACGATGTCTGACGAGAGCCGGCTGAATCGACGCAACTTCCTCGGGGGTTCGATGGCCGCGGTCGCGGCGGCCGGGGCGGCCACGGGCATCGCCGCGGAGAAGGCCACCACGCCGGCCGCAGGCTCGCCTCCCGCCGTGGAACCGCATCCCACCGGCATGCCCTACGGGATGATCGGCAAAGCAAAGATCAGCCGGCTGATGCTGGGCGGCAACCTGGTCACCGGCTGCATGCACGCCCGCGATCTCCACTACGTCAATCAGCTTTTCCGGGCCTACGTGACCGAAGAGAAGCTCATGCAGACCCTGAAGGTGGCGGAGGAGAACGGGATCAACACCGTCTTCGAGAGCGGCGCCGCCTTTGTCCGCCGGTACAACAAGGAGTTCGGCGGACACATGCAGATCATCCCCAGCATCCACCCGGAGATCGACCAGGACGAGCAGAAGCTCAAGGACGAGATCAAGGGGCAGGTCGATGCCGGCGTTCCCGCCCTGTACGTCTGGGGCGTGGCCGGCGACACCCTCGTGAAAACCAAACAGGTCGGCGTCCTTGCGAAGGCGGTGGAGCTGGTCAAGGCCCACGGCATCCCGGCGGGAGTGGGCGGGCACTCGCTGCTGGTGCCCATGGCGTGCGAGAAGGAAAGAATCCCCTGCGACTTCTACGTCAAGACGTTCCACAGCGACCAGTACCCGTCGGCCACCCCCAAGGAACTCCGCAAGGAGTTCATCTGGCTCGACGGCGGCAAGGGCTGGTACGACAACATGTGGTGCATCAACCCGGAGGAAACGGCCGAGTTCATGCGCTCGGTCTCGAAGCCCTGGATCGCCTTCAAGATCCTCGCCGCCGGGGCGATCATGCCCCGGCAGGCCTTCTCCTACGCCTTCCGCAACGGGGCCGATTTCGTCGCCGTCGGCATGTTCGACTTCCAGATCAAGGGAAACTGCGAACTCGCCCGGCAGATGGTCAGCCGGACGAAGACCCGCCCTCGACCCTGGTACGCTTGACCTATCCGGATCCAGAATGACCCTGCACGGTCCCGGGAGGGCGAGGCTCCTGCCGAGCCGTCGTGGATCCGCGACGTCCGGTTGCCGCAGGCTCGGCAGGAGCCTCGCCCTCCCAGGGTTGTGGGACCTCGTTCAGGAGCACCGCGGCGAAGCTGGCATCGGGGCCTCGCGTCGCCGGGCTTCGACTTGCTGCCAGGCGGCAAGGATCTCCTCGACGGCCGCTTCCGGACCGAGGAAGTCGACGTTGATCACCAGGTCGTAGAGGTGTGGGTCGTCCACGTCGCGGCGGAAGAACCGGCCGACGAACTCCCGGCGTCCGCGGTCGAGCGTGGTCACAAACTGCTTCGCCTGGGCCTCGCCGAGCGCGTACTTCTCCATGATCCGCCGCACGCGGTACTTCTCCGAGGCGATGATCCGTACCGCAAGGCCCTGGTCGCGCGGGAGCAGAAACTGGCCGCCTCGGCCCACCAGCACGACCTTGCCGCGCCGGGCCGCCGCGACAACGACCCGAGCCAGGTGGACCATGTACTTCTCGTGCGTGACGATCTGATGATCGAGCCATGGTCCCAAGATGTCGTAGGCCCAGTTCGACACCGTCTCGTCCACCAACTCCAGCATGGGCCGGGAGAGGTGGAATCGCTCGGCCACACAATCCAGGAGGTTCTTGTCGAGCACTTCCCAGCCGAGCCTCTGGCCCAAGGCCTCCCCGATCGCACTGCCGCCGGCTCCCGCTTCCCGCGAGATCGAAATATAGTCCCCAAGCCGGCCGTGCATCGGGTCGAAACGGTGCGACCTGACCGTCCCTTCGGCGATTTCCTGGGCGAGCGACCACGCTCGCATCTGCCGCTCTGCCGCGGCCAGGATCCGCGGTTCTTCCCGGGTTTGCTCTTTCATGGTGGATCTCCTCCGGTAAGAGGATGCCGATTCGACCGGCGTACGGCCTCCCGAGACGCAAGAGCTGAATTGCCAAGAACAGGCACTGAAGAAGCAGGTGGCCCAGAAACCACGGTTACGGACCGGACCCCCAAGCCTCAGTATAACACCGCAATCCAAGAAGTGAATCTCCCGCCGGGGAGCACCGCGGTGAAAGCATCCGAGTGGGTGGATGCCTGGTGCCTAGAATTGGGGTTCTCGACGCCTGGCGGCGAGCTTCCCGTCTCCCTTATGCCCCCCTCCCTGCCTATAGGTCCCGGTCGGCTACGATCCCGCACGGAGAAATCGGTCGACCGCTTGGCCATCGGCAGCCTTCCGGTGCATCGTGTCGCACGCCAGCCGAGAGGTCCGGTCGCCGTACCGCGCCGAGACCGCCGCCGGTTCGGCCTCGCGGAGCCGCTCGACGTCGGGTTGGTAGGCCACCGCATCCATCAGCGTGAACAGAAGGAAGATGGCGAGGAACATCAGCGAGGCGACGAACATCAATCCGTGGAAAGGATGGTCGTAGCGGAGGTGCATGAAGTACAACGCGACCAGCGATGCCTTCAACGTGGCGATCGCCAGGGCGGCAACCAGGTTCCACGGTCCCAGGTCCACTCGCGTGACGGCCACGGTGGCCACGGTCAGCACGATCAAGGCAGCGAACACCGCCAACAGCGTGCCCGGCGCAAGGATGTGGGCCAGCGATGCTCGGGCCGAGTCCTGCGAGTCCTGTCCGGCCGGGCAGGCGTGCGTCGCGGCGGATTCGTTCATCGTGCCTCTCCGGCGAAGGGATTCTTCGTAGGGTGCTCTGCGAGCACCAAACAAGCACCCGTCTTATCAATACCCGGTGCTCGGAGAGCACCCTACGGTCAGTGGATCAAGTACAGGAGCGGGAACAAGTAGATCCAAATCAAGTCGACCAGGTGCCAGTAGAGCGCCGTGAAGTCGACCGGGTTATAGTATTGGCTGGAGAACCGGCCCTTGACGGCCAGCACAAGGACCCACGCGATGACGCCCATCCCGGCAATCACGTGGATGCCGTGCAGGCCGGTCATGACGAAGTAGATGCTGAAGAAGATCCCGACGTTGCGGGGCGGATTTGCCGGCGACGGCGCGTCGTGCCCCGGCGGGGCTGCGACGGCGTGTTCCGTGGCCACGGGAAGTTCGGCGGCCTTGAACCGGCTCGCCCACAGCAGGCCGTGCTCCCACTTCTGCTTGTATTCCACGTACTTCACGCCCAGGAACACCGTTGCCAGGATCAGCGTCATCGCCAGGCAGGCCACCAGCCCGCGGCGCTGGTTGCACTGCGCGCACCGCACGGCCCAGGCAATGGAGAGACTACTGGCGATGAGCACCGCCGTGTTGAGGGCGCCGAGGGTCTTGTCGAGGAACTGGTGGGCGTAGACGAAGATCTCCGGGTGGATCGCCCGATACACGGCGTACGCGCAGAACAACCCGCCGAAGAAGAGGACCTCGGTGACGATGAAGACCCACATGCCGAGCTTGCCGGCGTCGAACTGGTGCCGGGGGGAGTCGAAATGATGGGCCAGGAAGGGCGGGTGGCCGTCGGAGGGCGCCCCGGCGGCCGGCGTTTTTTCGTGAGCGTCGGTCATGGGGATGCTGCCTCCGCCCGTCGCACGAACCCCCGCTCCGCGCCCGCGTATTCGAAATCGGAGTAGTCGTAAGGGTCGCCCACCGGCGGCGGCGACGAGAAATTGTCGTAAGGCGGCGGCGACGCGCACCGCCATTCCAACGTGGCCCCACCCCACGGGTTGGCCGGCGCCGGGCGGCCCCGCCACAGCGAATGCAGCAGGTATGCCAGCACGATCACAAGGCCGACGCCCATGAGGAATGCTCCGACCGTCGACATCAAGTGGAGGTGGGCAAACTCGGGGTGCAGGTCCAGCAGCCGGCTATAGTCGTAGTAGCGCCGCGGCATGCCCCGCGAACCGAGGATGAACTGTGGAAAGAACGTCAGGTTGAAGCCCACAAAGACGATCAGGCAGGCCGCCTGGCCCCAGCGGTCGCTGAACATCCTCCCGGTGATCTTGGGCCACCAGTAGTGCAGGCCGGCGAGGAACGCCACCATCGTGCCGCCGAACATCACGTAGTGGAAATGGGCCACGACGAAGTAGGTGTCCGTCACGTGGACGTCGACCGAGAGCGTCCCCAGGAAGAGCCCCGTCAGCCCGCCGATGCCGAAGAGGAAGATGAACGCCAGCGCATAGCACATGGGCGTGGCCAGGCCGATCGAACCCTTGTACATGGTCGCCAGCCAGTTGAAGACCTTGATCGCCGAGGGGATCGACACGCTGAACGTCAAGGCGCTGAAGACCATGGCGGCCAGCGGGCTCATGCCGCTGACGAACATGTGGTGCCCCCACACCAGGAAGCCCCACAACGCGATCGCCACGCTGCTGAAGGCGATGAACCGGTACCCGAAGATGTGCTTGCGGCTGAACACCGCGACCACCTCGCTGATGATCCCCATGCCCGGCAGGATCATGATGTACACGGCGGGATGCGAATAGAACCAGAAGAAGTGCTGGAAGAGGACCGGGTCGCCGCCGTACTTGGGGTCGAAGATCCCGAGGCCCATGGTCCGCTCAGCCGCCAGCAGGAGGAGCGTGATCCCCAGCACCGGCGTGGCGAGGACCTGAATGATCGCCGTGGCGTAAAGCCCCCAGAGGAACAACGGCATCTTGAACCAGGTCATGCCCGGCGGCCGGAGCTTGTGGATCGTGACGATGAAGTTGATCCCCGTGAAGATCGAGCTGAAGCCGAGAATGAACGCCCCGGTGACGGCCGTCACGACCGCGGTGTCGGACGCCGTGCTGTAGGGCGTGTAGAACGTCCACCCGGTATCCAGGCCGCCGGCGTGAAGGGTGACGATGAAGAAGACCGCGCCGAAAAGCCACAAGTAGAAGCTGGCCAGGTTGAGCCGGGGAAAGGCCACATCCTTGGCCCCGAGCATCAGGGGCAGGACGAAGTTGCCGAGCACGGCCGGGATGCCGGGGATGATCACCAGGAAGATCATCACCGCCCCGTGGAGCGTAAACAGGTGGTTGTAGAGGTCCTTCCCCCGCGCGGTGGCAAGCGGCGCCGGCAACGACTCGCCCACCGCAGGCGCAGGCTCGGAAGCGCCCGCCTCGCCCGACGCAGGCGGCGCCGAGGAAGCCGTCTTCTCCGGGAATCCCATGATCGTGGGCCCCGGCGTGGCCAACTCCGCGCGGATCAGCAGGGCGAAGATGCCACCCAGCAGGAACGAGCCGAAGATTCCGACCGTGTAGAGGATCGCAATCCGCTTGTGGTCGAGCGTCAGGGCCCACGAGAGGAACCCGCGGGTGTGAGTCAGGTAGTTGTCGGCAGCCGCCGCTGGTTCTGCCATGGAAACTCCGGTTCATTTGGCGTAGGAACAGGCTCTCGCAAAGGCGCTAAGGCGCAAAGACGCAGACCTCCCTTTGCGCCTTGGCGCCTTTGCGTGAGCCCCTCTCCCCACGACGTCCTCCAAGCAAATCTCTACTTCAATGACTTGATGAACTCGATCAAGGCCGTGATCTGATCGTCGGAGAGTTGGCCCTGGTAGACGGACATCTGGTCCGGGTATCCCTTGACGATCTTCGCCGAGGGATTCAAGATCGACTCGCGGACGTAGTTGTCGTCGACCTTGACGGGCGGGCCGCCCTCGATCTCCTGCGTCTCGCCGTAGATGCCCTTGAAGGTCGGGCCGACCTTGCGCGTGCCGTCGGTCGAGTGGCACGCCGCGCAGCCGCGGCGCAGATAGAGTTCCCGTCCCAACTCCGCCGGCGGGAGGTTCTTGAGCCGCGTCTCGGCGTTCTGGAGCCACGTCTCGAACTCGCCCGGGGCGTGAACGATCACCTTGGCCAGCATGTCGGAATGGCTGGTCCCGCAATACTCGGCGCATTCCAGGTCGTATTCGCCCTGCTGCGTCGCGCGGAACCACGTGGTCGTGTACCGGCCCGGCACGAGGTCCTGCTTGATGCGAAACGCGGGGATGTAGAGGCTATGGATCACGTCCTTCGACGAGAGGGTCAGGCGGACCGCCTCGTCGATCGGGACGTGCAGGTTCTCGTCCACGTAGCCGTTGGGATACTGGAAGCTCCACGACCACTTCTGGCCGGAAACACGGATCTCGTAGGCGCCGCGCGGAGGGTTGCGCATCTCCATGAACCCGGCGAACCCGAGCCCGAACATCACCGCGACCAGGAGCAGCGGGATGCCGCTCCAGGTGATCTCCAACCACGTGCTGTGGCTCGGCGCATCGCCCGGCCCGACGCCGGGCCGACGACGGTAACGGACCACGAAGAAAGTCATCAGCGCCACGATGAGCACGAAGAAGAAGGCCGACACGTAGAGGATGAAGTAGAAGGCCGCGTCAACCCAAGGGGCAACCGACGAGCTGGGCGGCGGGAGCCAGAAGGACCCGCCCGGCTGAGCCACGGGAAGGCCCGCCGCCGCATCGGCCAGAATCGCACCGGGAGGAATCGCCATCATGGGACCTCGGGAGTCTGTCCTTGTGGCACAGCCGCCCCCGGCTGTGCCACGCTGCCGGACGACTTCTTCGCCTTCCGCACCTCGCGTCGCCAGAACACCAGCAGAACGCCGCCGAGGACCGCCAGGGTCAGCATGCCGCCAAGACGCATGATCTTCAAGGCCGCCGGCCCATAACGCCCCGATTCCGAGTCGTAGTAGAAACAGTTCAAGAGCACGCGGTCGACCGTGGAGCCGATCTTCCCGTCGGCCGCCTCCAGCAAGGCGAAGCGGAACGTCTGCGGATCGTACTCGATCCCGTACAGATACCGCGACACCTTGCCCTGCGGCGTGAGGATCATGGTCACGGCGCTGTGGGCGAACTGCTTCGTCTCGGCGACGTACACATAGCCGAACCCCACGGCCGAGGCCACCTTCTTGATGTCCGCCTCCTTCCCCACCAGGCAGTGCCAACCCGCTTCCGCGCCCGGACGGTGATAAACCGTGAGGTACTTCTCCTTGGTCGCCTGGGCCCGGGCCGGCGACTCCTCCGGGTCGATGCTCACCGTGATCATCCGGTACTTCTGCCCGAGGTCCCAGTCGAGCCGTCCCAGGGCGTCGAAAACGCCGTTGAGCTGGAGGCTGCAAAGCCGCGGGCAGTTCGAGTAGTTCATCGTCAGGATGACCGGGCGTGTGCCGTCGAAGAACTTGCCAAGCGTGACGGGACTGCCGTCGGAATCGACGAAGGGCACGTCCAACGGCACCTGCTCGTCGAGATGCTCGGTCACACCGACGTTGGCCAACTCCCTGGGAGCCGGTTCGATCCGGTCCACCGACTGCGCCGCGGGCAACGCCGCCGGGAGGCAGGCAAGGATCATGGCGGCAATCCGCACTAGATGGAGTTGCGTGATTCCGGGAGGGCGAGGCTCCTGCCGAGCCGAAAATGGAGGCGTGCCTGACTGGGCAATACGGCTC
>Ga0067045_1003198_pt1 | contig 26560 bp, 25 predicted proteins | sample TerdegcTABiofilm_FD_59184 | JGI IMG/M metagenome (GOLD analysis project Ga0067045, IMG submission 59184) | Combined Assembly of (Gp0054472, Gp0054536) Wastewater bioreactor microbial communities from Singapore -Terephthalate degrading... | reverse complement strand
GTATGAGTATATGTTACTATTGTGCCGTTGCCCTCAATTGCTTTCCACTCCATATCACTGCCCAGGCAGTTGGCGCAATCAGCCCTTGGGGGGAAATAGGCCTGGGAACAGGTCCGGCACTTTGTATATGTTACTTGTCCCTTGTCCAGGTAGTCGACAAACTCCGCTACCTTGGCCTGAGACGTAAAGCTCTTACTTCCGAACCGCTCAAAACCCATCATCCTTACCTCCCGAAAATAATAACATTTCCATAAATACCAACGCCGCCGATGTTATGGACCAAGCCTATTTCGGCGCCCGGCACCTGTATTGCGCCTGCCTTGTTACGCAATTGAAGCACAATGGTGCGCACCTGCGACCCACCTGTGGCACCGATCGGGTGCCCTTTTGACAACAGGCCGCCGTCTACATTGACGGGTATCTTACCTTCTTTATAAGTTTCACGATTGCGGATAAGCTCCGGCCCCTTGCCGGGCTCGGCAAAACCCAGCGCCTCGTAAGCCATTATTTCAGCAATCGTGAAGCAGTCATGCACCTCGGCAACATCAATATCCTGAGGGCCGACGCCGGCCATCTCATAGGCCTCTTTGGCAGCCAGCCTGGCGCAATCCAATCCGGAGAAAGTGCTGCGCCCGGTAACATTCATCGGGGCAGTCGCTGCACCCAAACCAAGGATCCACACCGGCTCATCGGTGATTTCCTTGGCCCTGTCCGCGCTGGCCAAAATCACACAAGATGCCCCGTCCGCGTTGGCGCAGCAGTCAAAGACCTTCAGCGGCGAGCAAACCGGACCGGCTTCCATTGCCTGTTCCAGCGTCACCGGCTTACGGTAAACAGCCTTTTCATTCAGTACACCGTAACTTGCTGCTTTCACCCTCACTAGCGCCAAGTCTTCTTCCGTGGTACCATATTTATGGAAATGCCCTCTGGCATGCATTGCATAATAAGCCGGCATTAAAGTCCCGAAGGGAGACTCGAACATGATATCTGCTCCGCGTCCCATCCGTTCCTGAGAATCTGCCGACGTAATTTCAGACATCTTTTGGAATCCCAACACTACAACAATATCATGCAGCCCGGATTTAATAAGCGAATAGGCCACTCTCAGGCCTGTAGTGCTGGATGAGCAAACATTCTCAACAAGGAATGTGGGCTGCGGGTTAAGACCCAGGTATTCGGCAATCAACCCCGATGGGGTACGCTGCTTGTCATACTCGGGCGCAGAGCACACCACTGAGGCACCGACATCTTTAACACTAATTCCCGCATCCTGCATAGCTTCTCTAAAAGCCTCAAAGGCCAGTTCTCTGATGGAGCCCTGGTAACCCCGCACAAAGGCGCTTTGGCCCACACCAATTACAGCCACATCCTTAGGCATAACTTACCCTCCCGAAAAATAGTCCCATCACGTTTCCATAAAGCTCGTTAAAAAATTATTGAATTATACGTAAATACGATAAATTAAAGCTCACATTAAGGCATTACCATGCCGCCGTCGATACATATCAACTGACCGGTAATATAACGGGCGCCATCCGAAGCAAGAAAGACCACACACGGCACAATTTCTTCAGGTTTGCAGAAGCGTCTCATGGGAATGCGGTCAAGATATTTTGGGGCTAATTTTGGATCTGTCATGATTTTTTTGGTCATTTCCGTCTCCGCCATTGGGGCAATAGTATTCACCGTAATACCATACGGTGCCAGTTCCTTGGCGCAGGACCTGGATAAAGCCAAAACACCGCCCTTAGCGGCAGTATAGTTGACCTGCCCGATTGTCCCGACAATGCCAGCGGAAGAAGTGACATTAATAATCGAACCGCTCTTTTGCTCCATCATCGGCTTGCATACTGCCTGAATACAGTTAAACGTTCCCTTTAAATTAATATCAACTACACTGTCCCATTGATCCTCGGTAATATTCCACAACATAGCCGGCTTGCTTATGCCAGCGTTATTAAACAGTATGTCCACCTTGCCAAATGCCGCAATCGTCCGTTCGACCATTTCGCCCGCTTGCGCGCGGTTTGACACATCAACCTGCATTACCTCGACGCGGCGACCGGTTTCCCTGCAGTTCTTAACAACCGCATCATCTTCGCTGATCCGGCGGCTCACCAGCATCAAATCCGCGCCTGCCTGGGCCAGCCCCACAGCTATCGCTTCACCGATACCCATCCTGGCCCCGGTAACAATCGCTACCTTTCCTGTTAAAGCACCTTGTATAATAACCTTCAACCTCCCCTCTTTAAATTAAAATTTGATTAATTTTGACTAATCGTAATTAACTGAATTGCATAGTCCCCATACCTCTGCCCACACAATTAATTTGTGTGAAGTTTACACTTACATCCAATAAAAACACACAAAAAAATACTACAAAACACTTTGTTTCCATATTGTTTATTTATTTCTATACATTCAGTTAATTACAAATATAATATAACACTATTTTGTCAGCAACGCAACACATTTGAGTCAGCAACGCAACACATTTGATTGCAGTCCGGCAGAACCCGTCCATCCACTTGCAAGCCCGCACGGCACCATTCCAGTTCTTTCAACCACCGCGCGGGCTTCTCAAAATCTTAAAGCACCAATGCACCGCGATCACTTCTGTGCTCTGGAACTGTCTCAAAGTAAATTATAAAAAATCGTCCGCTCGAAAGAAATCACTAGAAAGGATGGAAAAGGGCTAATAATAAAGCGGCTTATGAGCTAATTCTTTAGAGTTAAAAATCAGGCACGGCAAGAAATTGCTTAGAGGATTATTTTATTAAGTGTCAAATATATCTTAAATAAGAAAGTGTATTAATATTTTAAAGGTTCACGCAACAAGGGGGTGATTAAATTTAGCATAGCCAGCAACAACCAGGAATTTCCTGAACTGCTTCTGGTATGTAAAATAAATTCTAATTTCAGCGGCCTGAAAAAGACAAGATCTTTGTTAAAAGATGCTTTAAATTTTTCTGTAAACTCGTTTGAATTTTCCCATTCTGGCCTGCTCCTGTATGTCAACAACAAACAAGTCGCCTGCCTGCAGGTTTCAAAAGCAGGCTCCGGCGAAAGCCAGCCGGGTTCCGGCATTTTTTACAACAGGTACATGGACGAGTTCAACCCGGATAACCAGTATGATACAATGGAATCATTACAGCCTTCGGCATTTACCACAATTCCTGTCATACTGCGGGTCAGCGATCCGGCCGGCAAGATGGAAATAGGCGTTTTCAACGCCTCGCGTGCAACAGCACAAAATTTTCTGAACAAGGCCACTTCATTAGGCATTCATATTGTCAACATAATTCAGGAGTCAGTCTTGGGCCGGCAAAAGGACCGCAGCCTGAGAAGGCTTTCTGTTTTACTGGAAACCATATGCGCGATCAGCTCAACCCTGAACATAAACCAGATCTTGCATGTGGTCTCTCAGCTGACCGCCGACCTTTTCAACGCCCGCTGCGCAATATTCCTGTTTAACGAAACCAATCAGACCATCATCCCCGCGGTAGGTGTGGGCAGCTTTGACAAAGACCTTAAAAAGAAGTTCAGGGCGCAGAAAGGACTGCCTCCATATCCGGCTTTTATTAGAGCAATGAGGGAGCAGCAACCTGTAATCTTATCCCCTGATGATATAGAAAACAGCTTCCCGGCAGAAATAATAAAGGACTTTTCCTATGCCTGGGTGCTGTTAATTCCACTTATCTCCAAAGGAGGCGTCCTTGGGATCATGCAGGTGGACCGGCCGGTCCAGTGCAACGGTTTTGATCAGGAAGAGGTGGCTATTTTTTCTGCAATTGCCAAAGAAACCTCTATAGCCATGGAAAACTCCAGGCTTTTTGAAACTCTGGCTAAAAAAGAAAAACGCTTGCAGCAGCTTTTAGATAAATTGATATGCGCGCAGGAAGACGAGCGCAAGAGAGTTGCCTCAGAGATTCATGACGGCGCTATTCAAGCGTTACTGGGAATCTGGTACCGGATTCAGTTGCTTGCCGCGTCCGGCAAGAATGATGATATCACTAAAGGAGAGCTGCTTAAAATACAAGATTTACTGGGCCAGCAAATTCAGGAAATACGCAGGATCGTTTACAATCTCAGGCCGGTCATACTCGATACTCACGGGCTTGGCCCGGCGCTCCGGGCACTGATCCGCACCTTGCAGGAAGAAAGTCAGATTAACTTCGAGCTGGTAATAGAAAACCCAAACCAGCCACTACCAGCCAACTTTGAATTAACGCTTTACCGTATTGTGCAGGAACTTTTGGCCAATGTGATCAAACACTCCCAAGCTACCAGGGTCCAGGTTATGCTAATGAACGAAGAGAATAATATTGTCCTCACAGTAAAAGATAACGGCACCGGCTTTAACCTAGCGCCCCCCAGCAGGGACAACCCATATGGAAACCTGGGTTTGGCCAACATCCGGGAGCGCATTGTCCTTTTAGGCGGGACGTGCAAAATAGATTCTCAGCTCGGCTGGGGCACGACGGTTACAGTCCAGGTGCCTGCTCCGCTCATGAACTAGGAGGGGTTACATTGTCTAAAATCAAGTTGCTTATCGTAGATGATCATCCCATGATCCGAGAAGGTTTGGTCGCAATGTTGGGATCAAACCAGGATCTCGACATCATCGGCTGCTGCTCAAATGCTCAGGAAGCGCTGGAATTTGTAACCCGCAACGCCCCGGATGTGATTTTAATGGACATCAAAATGCAAAAAATGAACGGCATTGAAGCCACCCGTGAAATCACATCCCTGGTGCCTGGAGTAAAAGTCATCATGCTTACCATCTATGAAGATGCAGAGTCAGTCAGGCTTTCCTTGCAGGCCGGAGCAACCGGGTATATGCTCAAGCAGGCCACACGAGAAAAGCTTTTGGAAAGTATCCATAAAGTCTACCGCGGTGAAACAGTCATTGACTCGGCTCTTATTGATCAGTTGGTTAATGATTATGCCCGGATGGCACAAGGTTCGTTAACCCTGTCCCCGTCATTAACGAAAGATGACAATAAAGTTCTTACTCCCAGAGAAGACGAAATCCTCAGGTACCTCAGCCAGGGGCTTTCAAACAAGGAGATATCGGCTATAACCCACCTGGCAGTCGATACGGTAAAAACCCACTTGCGCAGCATCTACCGTAAAATGGGAGTAAAGAGCCGCTCACAGGCTATTTCTGAAATTATCAGGCGAAATAAGAGCTTCGGCAATTAATCTTTTTTCAGGCAATTTTCCAGCGGCACCTCTCTTAAAGACTGGTGGCAGCGGGGTGGCAAGGCCAGGTAAAAGCCAGTTGCTTCCTCCAGCGACTTTCGCATTTCATCTGTTATATCAGCCACTGCCTTGGCCGGCGCCCCCAGCACCAGCTTGCCCGGCGGTATATCTGTCTTGCCGGTAATAACAGCACCTGCACCTATACAGCACCCATCCCCTATATTTGCTAAGTCCATAATAATAGCGCCCATGCCGACCAGCACATGTTCACCCAGCCTGGGAGTGTGCAGAATAGCCCCGTGCCCGATGTGGCTTTTAGAGCCAAGGTGGGCTGTCTCCCCGGGAAGCACATGAATTACACAGTTTTCTTGAATATTGGAACCGGAACCGATAACGACAGCACCCCAGTCACCTCTGATACACGCCCCCGCCCCAATATAGCATCCTTCCCCAATAGTTACGTCACCAATGATCGTAGCCTCCGGGTGAACGTAAGTGTTTTTACCGATAACCGGCCTTTTCCCCTCAAATTCATAAAACGCCATAATTTTACCCCCCAGAAGTATAATAAAATCGAGTATTTGCCACGAATCAATGCAACAAGATAACCGGGGTGACCAGCAAGCAACCACCCCGGCAAATCCTTGCCCGTTACTTTTGTACCAGTTCCCGCCCGGCATAAAAGGCCATGATATTCAAATCTTTAAACTTAGGCGGCACAAGGTCTGCCACTGCTTTTTCCCACACATCCGCAGGCTCGTCCAAATACGTGGAGAGCACACCGAGCAAGACCACCCCGCCAAGCGCAGGGTTCCCCAGCTCCACAGCCTTCGCCGTCCCTTCCACCCATAAAACCTTCGCACCAGTCCCGGCAAGGATACCCTCTATTTCATTTTCTTCCGGATATCTTGCCCGGCCCAGGTTAACGTCAGGAGGAAAGATCCGGTGCCGGTTAATTATAGCAATTGTATCAACAGAGGTAAAACGTGTCCACCTGGCTGCTTCAAGCATCTCAAAAGCAAGCAGAAAATCGGTTTTACCTTCTTCAATAAGCGGTGAATAAACTTTCTCTCCCCAGCGGACATGACTTTCCACCGCTCCGCCCCGTTGGGACATGCCATGCACCTCGGACTTTTTAACGTCGTACCCGCAGCGCATGCCGACTTCCGAAAGTATATCGCTGGCTAGGATAGTTCCCTGTCCACCTACCCCGGCAAAAAGAAAATCATATTTTCTCTTAATTTTCGCCACCCCCTTCCGCTGTCCAAACTTGAATGGCACCCCGGCTGCAAATGCTGGCACAGAAACCACAGCCATTACAAAGAGCAGGATCAATCATAATCCCTCTGTCTGACTTAGTTATGGGGGAACAACCGATGCGCAGGCAGTTGCCGCACTCGTTACAGACTTCCTGATCTACCACCGGCGCCGGTTTCTTTTCCCTGGTATTGAGAACACACGGGTATTGCGACACAATTAGCGAAGGCTCTCCAGACTGGATATGCTCTCTGATGGTATTTAAGACAACCTTAAAATCGTAAGGATTAATTACATCGACCTTCTTAAATCCTATCGCCCGCGCCAGAGATTCGATACTCACTTCGGGCACTTCTTTTCCCATCAATGTCCGGCCCGTGCCCGGGTGCGGCTGGTGACCGGTCATGGCCGTGATACGGTTGTCCACTACAATTACCGTGCTGCTGCCGCCGTTACTGATGAGATTGAGAAGCGGCGTAATACCGCTGTGGAAGAAGGTGGAATCGCCGATCACCGCCACCGTGCGGTCCTTGACTCTTACCCTGTCAACCCCATGCACGATGCCGATGCTCGCCCCCATACAAAGGCAGGTATGCATCGAGGCCAAAGGAGGCGCCGCCCCCAGGGTGTAGCAGCCGATATCACCAAAAACCGCCGCCCGCAATCTTTGCAAAGCATAAAAAACAGGCCTGTGAGCACAGCCGGGACAAAGCATCGGCGGCCTTACAGGTAATGACGGCAGCTCAACAGCCGGCATGCTGGCTCCCTCCGCTATCAGCCCGGCATCTGCCGCGCATTTTCTCACCCTTCCCTGGCTGAACTCACCTATATTCGGGAAGACATCTTTCCCCCTCACAGGAATGCCCAGCAAACGTACCTGTTCTTCAATAAAAGGATCCAGCTCTTCCACTACAACAACCTGCTTAACCCGCCCTGCCAGGTCCCGGATCAACTTTTCAGGCAGGGGGTACACCATACCCAGCTTCAGGAAGGTAGCATCAGGGAAAACCTCTCTGGCGTACTGATAATTAACACCGGATGCGATGATGCCGAGTTCGCTGCCGCCAGGAACAATATAATTAATCGGTGTGCTGTCGGCAAACTCTGCCAGTTTTTTCATCCGCTCCTCCACCACCAGGCGCCGCTGGCGGGCATTTGCCGGTACCATCACGTACTTGGAGGCGTTGCGCTCGTAATCAACCGGTTCCGCTTCGGCAGCAGGCGGCTCATCCTCCAGCTCAACAATACTCCTGGAGTGTGAAAGCCTGGTAGTTGACCGTATAATTACCGGGGTATCAAATTTCTCGCTAATCTCAACAGCTATTTTGACAAAACGCTTGGCTTCCTCGGAATCCGCCGGTTCCAGCATGGCTACTTTGGCCGCCCTGGCATAGTGCCTGTTATCCTGCTCATTTTGTGAGCTGTGCATGCTCGGGTCATCAGCGTTGACAATAACAAGGGCACCTTTTGTACCGGTATAAGAAACAGAAAAGAGAGGATCAGCCGCCACATTCAACCCTACATGCTTCATTGTTACCAGTGCCCGGCCCCCTGCGTAAGCAACTCCGACCCCCACTTCCATTGCCACTTTCTCGTTAGGGGACCACTCTGCATATACGCCGGGGTAACGGGAGAAATTTTCCAGCACTTCAGTACTCGGCGTGCCGGGATACCCGGCACCTACTTTTATCCCTGCCAAATAAGCCCCATAAGCAATAGCTTCGTTTCCAGACATTATTTTTTTCATCAAGCTGCCACCTTTACCTAAAATTGCTGCCTTTGCCTGTTAAGTCAGGCTTATGCTTGCCCATTAGACACTAATCAGTTAAGTCATTAAACCATTACTTCCCCTCTTTTTCCCCGTCCTCATAACAATACCAACCTGAACCTGTTTTGCGGCCCAACCGGCCGGCACGAACCAGTTCTTTGAGCGCCAGTGGAGGATTCCAGCGCATATCCTTAAACTCTTCATATAAATAATTTGCCACGTGATAGCCGAGGTCAACACCCGTAAAATCCTGCAGCTCGAAAGGGCCCATCGGGTAGTTCAAACCCATTTTGACAGCAATATCGATATCCCTGGGCGTCGCCACTCCTTCCTCAACCAGCCTGATCGCTTCAAGAAACTGGGCCATGAGAATCCGGTTGACTACAAATCCCGGCGAGTCCTTTTTAATCTCAATGGGTGTCTTGCCCATCTTTTCAGCAACTCCAGCAATTACTTTCACAGTCTCGTCACTAGTGCTGTAACCCCTGATTACCTCAACCAGCTTCATTAATTGCGGCGGATTAAAAAAGTGCATGCCGGCAACTCTCTCCGGCCGCTTCGTGGCAGATGCGATTAACGTAATGGACAGGGAAGAAGTATTGGTAACCAGATATGCCTCAGGCTTGCAAACCTGGTCAAGTCCGGCAAAAGCATCTTTTTTTGCACTGAGGTCCTCAATAATGGCCTCAATAACCACATCTACATCCCCAAAGTCACCTATCCCGGCAGATGGTGCAATCCTTCCCAGAATCTCATCTTTCCTTGCCGCCGTTATCTTACCCTTTTCTATACTTTTGCTCAAAAAAGCATCAATCCTGCCGAACGCCTTTTCGACACAATCTAAATTTATATCACTCAAAATGACATCATACCCGGCCTGCGCTGCTAACTGGGCAATACCACCACCCATCGCGCCGGCTCCCAAAACGCCCACTTTTTTTATTTCCATAAAAGTAAAATCTCCTCTTGAACACCGGGTAATAATGTTAAATATTCCGAATATCATCAATTGGGGACATACCTCCGCAGGAGGTGTGTCCCCTGGCATCCGTTTTGCCTCCCAGCTTCGGCGAGTGCTGTAACCGGCTGAACTGCACCGCTCACCCCCGATAGCGCCGTACCTTTATATTTTCAACTCAATCTCGCTTCTCCCGGCTCAACCGGCTAAAAAACTCATCTAAGCGGCCGATGATGTCCTCCTCGCCAAAATACCGCTCATCTGCCATGTCTGCTTCAAAAATTACGCCGGGCAGCCCGGTGCGCTGGCTGATAATACGATACTTATCATAGAGACCAAGTGCACTCGGCTTGCAGCTCCGGTTGGAAAACAGCACAAAAGCATTTACGTTGAACTCTTTCATCATCTCAATTATCTGCTGGACCCTGTACTCAAACCCCCTGTTTATAAACCCTTCAGTGTAGTTCCTGACAAGACTTTCCAAAGGCCTGTCCAGGTCAAACCGCCACACCCACGAATGGGTGTACTGTGATGCGACAACAACAGCTTTCTTTTTCGCAAATAAATCTGAAAACCAGCGCAGCCTGGGCCACACCGGGGTGTGGTCGAAGTAAAGCCTGTATTGCTCATCCGGCACAACGTAAATCTTTTTTTCCAGTCTTTCTTCCAACTCGTTTTTTAACTCCCTGTAATAATAAACCGCCTCTTCAGTACCCCTCCAGGCAACAATGGGAGTCATGTGAAAGCAAGCGTCAAAAAATCCAAACGGAGCAGGCTTTAACGCGGCCATATCAAGGATTTCACTCCACAACCGGCATGCTTCATTAGACAGGGAAATAACTTCAGCCAGGCGGTCGAAGTCAAAGGAATTACCCGTGTAAACCTCCAGGAAATCCAGCAGCTCGTACAGCTGCTCTACAAGATATTGTTTTATCCAGGTGGTGGGAGTGCTTTCAATAAGAGGTGTATCCAACAAGAAAAACGGGGCCTGGTAATACCTGCCCGCTGCTTCAAACCATTTCTGTAAACTGCAACACTGGGCATTAGAACAAAACAGTAAATCCGGTCTCAAGATCTCCCCAATCGGGTGTTCACTGGAATACACGTCTCCTATCGCGCAGCGGGCATAAGCGCAAAGGCCGGAAAAATAACCACGTGCCTCGGCAGCGGCAGATATCCTTTCAACAGCTTTTTTTGTCGCGACGCGGGCACCGAAATTTTCGGGATAATATGGGAATAAACCAGCCGCGTAAATAATTTCAACCGGAAAAGCTGCAGTAACCCAGGCAACAGGTATACCCTTTTCTCTGGCAGCAATTCCCCGGTCATAATACTGGGCCATAAGCCTCTTAAAAATGATATCAGTCTTAAAAGAAGGGCTTTCAGCCATTCACAACCCCTCCCCTGCCCAGTACTTTAGCAAATGCCATAACCTGTGCAAAAAGTTCCTCACTGTGGGTGCCGACTTCAGTTTCAAGACGGAAATTTGGAATGCCGGCAGATGACAAACCGTCACGGAGCATCGGATAATCAAAATTTTCATTTTCACAAAACTTCAAGTGGACAAAAAGAACGCCATCTGCCCTGTTTTTCTTAACCATATCAGTCAGGCTGTTGATCCTGTCCTTGCTCTTGCCGGCAAAAGCTGCAATTGGGAGACGCTTGAACTGGCGGTCTGCCAGCGATGTCAGCGGTTCGCCTGTTTCAGACACATCATTGGCTATATAACGGTAACCTGTACAAAAATCGTCGCCTACCGATACTATACCTGCCTGATCCAGGACATCCATCACCACAGGGGGCTCCCAAACCTTGCCTGACAGGATCAGGCGGACATTATATTTATATTTGCCCACCTTGTTTTCGCCGACTTTTTCCTCAAGCAGCTGCAACAGTTCTGCAACCATATTGGTATGCAGCTCTTTCGGCATCAACATTGATGCTTTAATAATATTATAAACGTTTCGATTGCCGAGGATATCCGGTCGCCGGTTATGCATGGCAAACAACTTACGCATCATTGAGCGGTTCTGGTTGTAAAGTACAATGCTGGCACAAAGTTCGCTCGCGGTAATAGTTCGGTCCATAAATTGTTCGAGCCGTGCTTTTAAACGCCCCATCTCTCCAATGAGATATTTTTTTGCGCTCGGCCGGTCAATCTGTCTCGGCAGTAAAAAGTTGTCCATAAAAACAAAAGGTTTCGTTTGCTTCCAGATACCAGTCACCATCCGGGTAGTGTCGCAAATCAGCGGTATGATCAACCCATTGAGAAGATCCAGCGCTCCATCCAGAGCCATACCGAGGGCGCACCTCATAAGAGAACAAGACCATTCTTGCAGATGGGGGGCAGAGCAGGCAACTGCCGGGCTATTCAGCGCAACAATACCGATGGGAAGAGCACCAGCGGCATGAATCAACTCCTCGGGAACATCAGTAGGCAGCCACCCTATAACCTTTATTGTTCTTCCCGACTTTAAGCGCTTTAGCTGGCGGACTGGATCGGCTACTATTTTATTAAAATCTTCGCACATGCTTTTTAGAGTTTTTCGGGCAGGCACATTACCCCTCCTGTTCCGAAAAATATAACAGGATATTGAGAAAGTCACTCCGAGGGATTTCCCAAACCCGAATAAAGAAACAGGAACTGCAGGTATATTTGAATAACTATAAGATTAATCAGTCCATTTATAATATTATATTAAATTTCGCGCAATAACACAAACGAGTTTGTTTTGGGTATATAATGTTAATTAATAAGTGTTAATCCTATCGCTGCTTTCCTGGTTCACCAATAACCTGGTATGTTCGGCAACCTCTGCCGGATCCACAGCTATCCGCGCCACACCGCTTTCATGAGCCGCCCTGGCCACCGCCTCGGCCACTGCCGGGGCCACCCGCAAATCAAACGGTTTGGGTATAATATAGCCGGAAGACAACTCCGCATCTGTCACTATACCGGCAATCGCCTTCGCTGCAGCTATTTTCATCGCCTCGTTAATATCCCTCGCGCGAACATCCAGGGCGCCCCTGAATATGCCGGGAAAAGCCAGAACATTATTAATCTGGTTAGGGAAATCTGACCGCCCGGTAGCCACAACAGCCGCGCCGGCCGATAAAGCCTCCTCCGGGTAAATTTCCGGCTCTGGATTGGCCAGCGCAAAAATAACCGGACCTGGATTCATTGCAGAGATCATCGGCCCATTTAACTGGCTGCCCTTTGAGAGCCCAATAAACACATCGGCCCCCACCAGCAGATCGGCTAATGTCCCGGGACCACCACTGCGATTCGTCAACATAGCTATCTCTTCTTTATACTTGCTCATCCCCTCCGGACGCCCCGGGTAAACGGCGCCCTTACTGTCACACATCTTTATCACACTAACACCCATGCTGTACAGCAGGCGGGCAACGGCAATGGCAGCCGCACCGGCTCCATTAATCACCACAGTTATCTGTTCCGGAGATTTATGTACCAGCTTGAGCGCATTAATCAGACCAGCTGTAACCACTACCGCCGTGCCGTGCTGGTCATCGTGGAAAACTGGTATATCAGTTTCAGCTTTCAACCTTTTTTCGATCTCAAAACAAGCAGGGGCGGCTATATCTTCCAGGTTGACGCCGCCAAAGGTCGGCTCAAGCAACTTCACAATCTCAACAATCTTACCGGTATCGTTTGTGCCGATACAAATAGGAAAAGCATCAATGCCCGCAAACTTTTTAAACAGCACGGCCTTTCCTTCCATTACCGGCAGGGCCGCCTCCGGGCCAAGGTTTCCCAACCCCAGCACAGCAGTGCCGTCAGTAACTACCGCCACAAGATTGCCCTTCCCTGTATATTCGTAAACCAGGTTCTTATCTGCATGAATCAACCGGCACGGCTCCGCAACACCCGGCGTATAAGCGAGGGAAAGTTCCCGCTCGTTACTCACCGACACTTTACTTACAACCGATATCTTGCCCCGGTTTTCCCGGTGCAAAAGCAGCGCTTCTTCTATTAATGTCGCCATTGACTCCTCCTTCAAGGCCAATCCCTGCCTCCCCTGAATTTACTCGACTTCTCCTATACTGTAAATAGCATTCACCTGGGAAGGGTGGTTATCCCTGTTCACTCCAATGCTCCGATTTTAATAATACGCTGATTAAAAAATTAATGCAAACTGTTTAGCAATAATAATAGCCCGCTTCTTTGCCAAAACGGGCTACCATTTATCTACAGCTATTTTACACCCAACCCAAGCAACCGGGCAGCATTCCCGCCTAGAATCTTTTCTTTTGTTTCCTCTTTCAGGGGGAGCCTCCTTATAGCCTCAATATTTGTTTTTATACTGGTCACGGCCGGCCAGTCTGAACCGAATATTACCTTATCAGCATTACGCTCCAATTCAGGGAAATATTCCAAAAGCTTCTGCGGCGGTAAACCCGTGATTTCCATGTAAAGATTTTTATGCAGGCGGGACAGAAAATAGGCCTCATTGTACCACAACCCGCGGCCGCTGTGAGTCATAAGCAGGTTGAGGTTGGGGAAATCGGTAGCCACATCATCAAAAAACAGCGGGTTACCGTACTTCAGCCTGGCGCCTTTAAAAACTGAAGAACCCGTGTGGAGCATCACAGGTATGCCTAATTCCTCTGCTTTAGCATAAATCGGATAAACCAGCGGCTCATTGGGGTAAAAATAGTTATAGGTCGGGTACATTTTCAGGCCGCGGAAACCCATTTCCTTTACAAGCCTTTCCAGTTCCCTGCCGGCATCGTTTACCAGGTAAGGGTTGATACACGCAAATGGGATCATGCGGTCCTGTCCCCTGCAAAAATCAATTACATACTCATTGGTACAGATTCCTGTGGTCACCGGGCTCAACTCAGCCAAAATGACCGCGTAATCCACCCCGTTATCGTCCAGGTACCGGGCAAACTCGGCCGGGTCCTCATACTTTTTCAAAAAAGCAGGCCAATCCTCAACACCATGAATTTTTTTAATAAATTCCTCTGCAGACGGGCAGTAACTCTCGTAATAAATTGGGTGAATATGAAAATCAATCACTGGCACGGACAACTTCACAACCCCCCTCACCAATATTATTTTACCAGTTCGCCCCACCGCTAACTTAAACTTATAACCAAATTACGGTGTGATCACCACCTCTTCAAGCCGGCTACCAAGCTGCCGTAATCTGCCCAGGTGTCAACATCAAAAACAACACCCATATCCGACACATCCACTTTTATAAGTTTTTCCGGGTGCCTTAAAATAATTTCGCGCGCACCGACATCACCTGAAAGAGAAAAAATCTCCTTGAAAAAAACCCTGTCGAACAAAACCGGGTTTCCCCTTTTGCCTTTAAAACATGGGGCTACAATAATCTCTCCCCCTGCGCACCGGTAATGCTCTATAAGCTGGTTAATTGTCTGCGCACTCACCAGCGGCTGGTCTCCCAGCACAAACAGGGCAGCCCGCGCCTCGCTGCCGAGTGCCGCAAGGCCGGCTTTAAGCGAGGTGCTCTGGCCGGCGGCAAACTCACGGTTAACTATTACTTTGACCGGGTACCCCTCCAGCACCCCAGCCACTTGCTCAGCCCCGCTACCGAGAACAACAATAACCTCATCCACCTGTGTGGTCAGCAGGTTTTCTACGACATGGGCAATCAAAGGCATTCCCCGGTAAACAAGCAGCTGTTTCGGTACGCCCAGACGGGACGACGACCCGGCAGCCAGCACCACACCCGCAATCAAAACACTAATACCTCCCTGACGGGGTCACGGGCCCGCGCCGCCCCGACAACCACCCGCTCTGCCCCGCCATTGCCAAGAAGGCTGGCAATTTCACGGGCGCGAGCCAGCTCATCCTCCGATTCAACCTTGTTAATAAAAGGAACCCATCGACTCCCAGCAGGAACGTCCCGGCGGTAACCACATTTATGCAGGAAAACGGCAGCAACCGTTTCGCCGGTCACCGGCTCGCCCGCGCTCAAGCCGGTCAGGCAGGCAATGCGCTCCGGACGGTGAATATATTTCTCATCAAGGGGTTTACCCAGGCAGTCAATCCCCACCACCGGCACCACCAGACTCGCCGCATCAGGAATAACCGGCTCACCCTCACGCGGAGCTTTAAAAGGCTTTCGTGCCGCCCCGTCTGCTTCTACAACAACCAGGTCAGCACCAAACTCAAGGAGCATGGCAACCACATCCTGATCTATGCCCACCAGCTTATTATCACGGCTCAAGCCAGCCCCGACCACCAGGAGAGGAAATAATGCCAGTTTCTCTTTAATTACAATCAACAATCTTCCAGGATCGGTTTCAATAACAAGCTCCAATCCTTCCTTCTTACCAGGATGGAAAATCCGGGTCGTTGTGGTAAGAACCACTTTCCACCCGCACTTTCTTGCCTCAGCACCGATGGCAAACATGGTTGTCGTCTTTCCGCCCGCCCCCACAAGAGCGACAACATCACCTTTCTTTACTGGAAAAGCATCAATAAGTTTCATAATGCCGCCTTCTATCGTGTATGGCCCGAAAGTTCAGGCCAGAGAATTAAATTCCCAGCATTTTGCCGATCTGATCAGCAGCCTGCAACATTGCCATAATCGCCGCACTGATTTTCTCTCTGGTAAAAGAATTGCTGAAGCCCACCATCCACAGTGCACTATCAGACCATTTCCCGGTTTTGGGGAGCGGTATGCAAATGGCATTAACTCCCCGGATGTACTCCTCAAAATCGGTAGCATAGCCCACCCGGCGCACTTTTTGCAGTTCCTCCAGGTATTTTTCCGGATCGGTGATGGTATTTTCAGTAAAAGGGCGAATCGGCTTTTCTTTTAATAATTTTTTTACCTCATTTTCACTCAGTCCCGCCAGGAAAACCTTGCCCGTCGCCCCGGCATATACAGGAATCCTCGTCCCTATCGGCGCGGATATTTTTAATTCTACGGGGCTGTCTGCTCTTTCAATAATAGTTATTTTTCTTCCGTCAAAAGTACCCAGGAAAACAGTTTCCCTGAACCTCTGGCTCAAATCTTCCATCAGCGGCCTGGCAATCGACCTCAAATCCATGCCCCCTACCGCCTGGTTGCCCAGACGGACCAGCGTGGGACCCAGCCTGAATTTTTTTGTTTCCTGTTCCTGATAAAGTGCTCCCACGTCTACTAAGGCCTTGGTTATACCGTAAACAGTGCTTTTGGAAATATTGAGAATGTTGGATAGATCACTGACACCCAATTGAGACGGGGCATTTGCTACTTCGGTCAATATTGAAAAGGCTTTATAAACAAGAGGAGCGTTATAACTGTAACTGTTGCTTTCCTTTACCACATTTTTCATCCTCATCAAATATTTTCTGCTGTTCTCTTTAATTCTAAGTTTATCAATACTGTAATTAAAGTGATTTTAATAGTTACTGAATACTCTGTCAATAATTTGCACCCATCGTTTTTCAAATCCAGGCCGGGCACTCGACCGGTCTCAGCCGGCCTTTCTCCAGCGTTAAAATCATATCCCCCATAAAACTGGCCTCCTCCTCATCATGTGTAACTAAAACAAAAGGTATCTGCCACTGGCGGTGCCACTTTTTCAGCTCCTGTCTTAAAACAATTCTGATATCTTTATCGAGCGCGCTTAAAGGTTCATCTAAAAGCAACAACTGCGGTTTCACGGCCAGTGACCTCGCCAGTGCCACCCGCTGTCTTTCGCCGCCGGAAATTTGCCGGGGGTACCGGTCAACCAGATGTTCCACTCCAAACGCCCTGAGCAATTCATCCGGATCCGGGAAAGAATCACTCCCCTTTTTTTTGTTCTTCAGCCCATATAAAACATTTTGTCTCACAGTCATATGCGGGAAAAGAGCATAATGCTGAAACACAAAACCAATGTTTCTAAACTGGGTCGCAACATTTATCTTTTCCCTGGACGAATAAATAACCCTATCATTAAGTTTAATCAAGCCGGAAGTCGGCCTGAGCAAGCCTGCCAGACAGTACAATACCGTGGTTTTGCCAGCACCGGAAGGCCCCCAGAGCACCAGAATTTGCCTGCCAATCTCCAATTTAATGTCCAGGGTAAAATGCCATAATTTTTTTATAAAACAGGCTGTTAACAACAAAACCACCACCTGTCAGTAATTTTGCCGGCCAGCCCTGCGGTTGACCCAAAAAATAACCAAAAAGCTGAATATGGTTACTATCGTTACCAGTGCCCTGGCTGAAGCGTTATCCCCCGTTTCCACAGCATAATAAATAGCCAGCGGGATGGTCTGGGTCCGGCCGGGAATGTTGCCCGCTACCATCAAGGTGGCACCGAATTCACCCAACGCACGTGCAAATGACAGCACCAGCCCGGCAAGAATACCGGGCCAAGCCAGGGGAAGGGTGATGGTGAAAAAAATTCTCACCCAGCCGGCACCAAGGGTGCTGGCAGCCTTCTCGTAATCGACGTCCACACTTTTAAATGCTGCCTTGGCGCTCTGGTACATCAGCGGAAAAGATACCACAGTGGACGCAAGAACAGCAGCCCCCCAGGTAAACACCAGTGATATGTTCAGGTCAGCCAGCAACCTGCCCAGCAGCCCGTTTTTACCTATGAGCATCAACAGGCCATAGCCGATAACCGAGGGCGGCAGCACCAGCGGCAAAGTGATGACCGCTTCCAGGGCATCTTTGCCGATAAACTCCCGGCGAGCCATCAGCCGCGCCAGCGGCAACCCCAGGCAGGTGACGGCGAACACTGCAATTACCGCTACTTTAATAGAAATAAATACTGGTTGCCAGTCAGACAGCTGGATAAACATGATACTACGCTACTTCCTTACAGGCTTAAAGTTGTATTTTACAAAGACCCGTGCAGCTTCGTCACTTGTAAAGAAATCAGCCAGTTCCTCAGCTTCTTTCTGGTGCCTGGTGGTTTTAATTATTGCCATGGGGTAAATAACCGGTTCGTGGGAGCCATCCGGCGCAGGCGCCACTATTTTAATGTTCTTGCCGGCCAGGGCATCTGTACGGTAAACAATACCCGCATCAACGTTGCCGCTTTCAACATAAGTTAATACTTGCCGCACATCTTTAGCCAGCACAAGCTTGTTCGCGACTTTATCCCAAAGCTTAAGGGCAGTCAACACATCCCTGGCATACTTGCCGGCCGGCACCGCTTCCGGCATACCGATACTGATCTTAGACACGCCCTGGTCGGCCAGGTCTTGAAACCCGGTAAGGCTGCTGGCTTCGCCTGCTATCAGAACCATCTCATTTTCCAGCAGGTCCCTGCGAGAGCCGTCTATAATAAGATCTTTTTCAGCCAAAGCATCCATTGAGGGTTCACCGGCTGAAATAAATAGATCCACCGGGGCGCCTTCCTCAATCTGTTTCTGCAGCGTCCCCGAAGCGGCGAAATTATATACAATGTCAACACCGGCATGCTGTCCGGTATAAACGGCCTTTAATTCTTCCGCGACATCTTTCAAACTCATGGCGGCAGAAACGGATAAAATCACTTTTTCATTTTTATCAGACAGCTCCTCGCTGCCCCCGCAACCAGCTACAGCCACCATGATAAACAGGAAAAAAATAAATAAAAAAACCAGTTTTTTCACAACTTTTTCCCTTCAATTAATTATTGTTAATTATTCTGACAGAGCTGTATTTCGCAAAAACCAAGGTGTTGAAACCATCCACATCAAATATTGTACTTTTTCGGAATCTTCCCGCCGCGCCATACGTTTACAATCTCAGCCATAATGCTGACGGCAATCTCCTCCGGTGTTTCCGCGCCTATGTCCAGGCCAATCGGGGAATAAACCTCTCTCAGGCGCTCGCCGGGTACCCCCTCCAATTCAAGCTGCTTAACAACTCCCTTCACTTTCCTAAGACTGCCGATCATCCCGATATAAGCAGCCGGCTGGTTGATGGTTTCACGCAGACACTCCAAATCATGTCTATGCCCCCTGGTAACAATCACAATAAAGGTTTGAGCACCGGCTTCCAGGCCTTTTAAAAAGCTGCCGAAGTCGGAACAGATCACCTGATCGGCTTCCGGAAAACGGGCTACACTGGCAAAGGAAGGCCGGTCATCAACAACTACAGTACTGTAGCCCAGGATTGATGCCATTTTTACCAGCGGTATGGCAATATGCCCTCCGCCCAAGATTATTATTTGAGGGGTCAGGACACCCGGCTCAAATAATAGCTCCAGATGCTGTATTTCATTTTGTCCCGTAAGAGCAACCAGCCCGGGTTTCCTGGCCGCCCGGAACTGCCCGGCCAGAGCACGGGCATGCCTGGTTATTTCTGCACATCCCAGGTCCCCGCTTTCACTTCCCGACTGAAAAAAGACCATTTTCCGGCCCAGCAGGAACTTCTTTTTATCCTCAACGCCGGCAATTGTCACCAGCAAGGGATTTTCCTTTTTTTGCAGGGAATCAAGATAAGCCGCTAAAACCTGTCTGGACTCATTATCGCTACAGTCAAAAAAGTCAATAAAGACTTCCATGTTTCCCCCGCAAACCATACCCTCATCTGCGGCAACATCGTTTGTCATATCAAGATAATATTTTTTCGGCACCTTAGTATCCAGGACACCAAGGGCCTCTCTTACAACCTCAGCTTCCCCACAGCCGCCGCCAATCGTCCCGTAAACCCGGCCGTCCTTAAACACAAGCATTTTGGCTCCGGGGCTTCGGGGAGTGGATCCTGAGGTCCGGGTTACTGTAACCAAAGCCGCATCTTCACCGGTTTTCCCAAGCAACAGCAACTTTTCTATTATTGCTGACTCCACGTGAAAACCTCCTTCGCAAGAATAAATATGCCTCTAACACCCCGCCGGCCACCGCCCGGGCTTTATCAGATATTGTAAAACAATACTCCCGCCTGCAACGCGGGTCGATATCCCCAACCTTCATCCCTGGAGTTACTTTAAGGCCGCTGTACAGCACTCCTCTGAGAACCCCGGATATCGTCGCATAAAGCGGCAGGTTATCAACCATTCCCACCAACTCTCCCCTGGCCACGACATCCCCGATCTCTCTGACGGCGTGGAAAGTGCCGCTGCCCGGCGAGCGAAGTACCCGTTCTTCCCGGTAGCCCCCGATCTCACCGGGTATTCCAGTATTGGGCGCAGCCTGGCCCTCTAAGATTACCTTCCCCAGATCGTGACCCCTATAGGTTTCCACAACAGCATGTACATCCACTCCGGCTGTAAAACCTGGACCCAGGCCAATCACCACTGGAGCATCGTCAATGGTCGTACCTATATTTTTTTTAGCCATTGTTGCATCAACAACTGCTGCCGGATGAAGTGTTCTAAGAGGGTACCTGGCAGGATCAGCAACGACTGGTATTTTCCCGGCCGCCAACAGTTTATTAATGCTATCCGTTGTAACCGCCAATTCAGCCGTTATGCCCTCCACAGTGAATTTACCTTTGAATACCGCCTCAGCAAAGGAAACCGCCCGTCTAATTACCAGTGGCTCAGGCAATTCGATCATCACCACTGGAAAACCGCTTCTTACAAGCCTGTGGGCGACGCCGCTGGCCAGATCACCTGCCCCCCTGATCACAATAAGCTCACTCTGCAAGTCCATCCCTCCAATCTCTCGCACACTTTATCAGTTATTTAAACCGGGAGCAGCAGCATCGAAGTACTATACGCATCGCTGGTTAAAAATTTCCCTTTATCTTCAAAAACAACTTCTGTTCATTATATTAAATACATATTTACTATCCTGTTTTGTATATTGGACAAACAAGCCGCATTATGTAGAGCTGGGATTAGATGGCGGAGTAATGAACAAATTGAAAGTTAAAAAAGCTGTGGGATGGTCTTGTGCCACTATGTCACAAGGATTATGCCGGGGAATTTCAAAGGCCCTGCTCTTAATAAAGCTCATACCGCCAAGAGGATTTAATTCCCAACCACATCAACTGGTTTTTCACGCTCGCATTCTTTGATTATACACCATATTTTTAAAGCCATTTGCAAGTCAAATCTTTTATTTGGCTCTTTTAATGTAAAGCCGCCCACTTCACATATCTTTCCCAGACGGTATTTAAACCCGCTGGGGGTTATAGCTGCAGCCCTGGCGGCTTTTTTAATATTGCCATCATAAATAAAGTAAATGTGCAGGGTTTCGACAAGTTGACTCTGGTGCATGGAATCGTATTTCAGCAGGCTGCCGAGTTGTTCATTCATAAAATCCAGCAGGTCTTGCTGATTCGCAGCATTGAGAAGCAGTCCGAAGGTGCCCAGGCGTTCAAAAGAAATCACCGCATTGCTCTGGTTTAACGCTTTAGTTACTTTTAAAGCCCGCCGGGCATCCTGATAAGATTGAAAAAAATCTTTTGGAGTACGACAGGTCCGGCCTATCCCGATTGAAACAGTGACTTGCGGAAACTGCATGTTAACCTTTTTCTGGATATTCCGGGCCAGGTCAGCGGTACCGGAAGGCGGCTCGTTTTCTGCTAACCCCGTAATTACGATGATGTCATCGTTTTTGGCCACAACCATGCCCTGCCGGTTACATGAATCAATGGCCAGCTTTATTGTTTCAAAAAGTTGGTTCTTAAAGCGGAGACGTTTTCTTTCGTCCTGCCCGGGTTGGGCAAATAAGCGCGGCAAGCTGTCAAAATTAAGGACCAATACCTGGTGAGGCTGTCTAAGATTATAGCCAAGGTAGTATGCTCTTTCGATAATTGAATCCTCAGAATTGAAGTTGCCTGAAATTAAGTTGTTAACAAAGTCTTCTTTATAACGTATTTCCACTTTAGCCACTGCACGGTCCTGCATCATTTTCAGAGCAAAAACCGCGATTACACAATCCATGATCATCTGATCAAATTCAGTAAATTCACCTGAGCTTTTTAAGATACTCACATATCCCAGGACTTCCCGGTCGATGACTATTGGGGAAATAAGCCGGGAAACCAGTCTTTTTGCCGGGTCTGCCGGAAGCAGGACAGGTCTTTTTTCCTGGATCAAGGTGGTGGCCATGTGACGGTGGCGCCAGTCATTGAATATATTCCTGGCCGAGAAAGCCGGCGGTTCTTTTTCTGCTGGCACTGCAGGTGAAAAATACGCGGCCAGCCGGAAAAACTGATCTTCCACAATCACTGTTCCGCCGACGACCCGACCTACTGCGCAGGCAATTGTTGATAAGTCCTCTCCATTTAACACCATTCTGGTTAATTGCCCGTGGATGGCTATAATTTGTTTTAACAGTTCATTTTGTTCTTGAATACTGGTATTATGGGACCACTCCAGTGCCTGGCCGGAATGTTCGTTGTTCAGGCAATTTTCCCCAACCCCGCCTCGCGGTTTTAACAGTTTCTCCGGATGTATATCCTGCATGTTAATTACTTACACCCCCACCAATAATCAACAATTGACTGCCAATCAATCACATTGATTTTCCAAAAGAACATATTGGAAACTTGCAATCCGGACAGCCGAAGCAGAGGCCGCCATATCCCATCCTGGTTATTTCTTTTCTGGTAACCCGCTCGCCGGCCAGAATGCGCGGAAGGATAAGGTCGAAAATAGTCGTTTTATGGTACATCACGCAGGCAGGCAGGCCTAAGACAGGTACCTGGCCAAGGTAAGCCAGCAAAAACATTGCTCCGGGCAAAACGGGCGCACCATAGGTCACAATTTCCGCTCCAGAAGCCCGTATGCCGCTGGGGGTAACATCATCGGGATCAACGGACATCCCACCGGTGATTATGATCATCTCAGCGCCATTTTCAGCAAAATCCCTGATTTTTTCGGTTATCTGACCGGTTACGTCGGGCAAAGATGCGTGAAACAAAACAGGGCAGCCAAAACGCGCAAGCTTTTCCTTTATCACCGAGCTGAACCTATCCTCAACCCGGCCGTAATAAATTTCATTACCCGTGGTAATGAGCCCTGCGCGCAGAGGCCGCACTTCCATTATCTTCAGCAGAGGCCCACAGTCTTTACATATTTGTTCCACCAGTTCAATTTTTTCCTTCCTGATTGCCAGCGGGATTACCCGCGTACCTGCCAGTATATCTCCTTCATCCACGATGTAATTGGCATGGCGGGTTGACAGCACGATCTCTTCAATGTCGTTAACCAGGCTTAAGCTTTCCACATTAATTTTAAGCAATCCACGATATGCTGCGGTTAAGTTTACCTTACCTTCGCTGGGCTTCGTAAACCTGACACCTTGACCGCTGGTAGCCCGGGCTATCCTGAGAGCAGCAACATCCTCATGGAGGAAGTCCTCACCACATTCCCAGATGTAGATGTGTTCTTTTCCCAGTTTTAGCAGCTCCGGAATATCCTCTTCCCTGATGATATGGCCTTTTTTAAAAGCAGGGCCTTTAAACTCTCCCGGCGTGATCTTCGTAATATCATGACACAGAATCATCCCCACAGCTTCTTCAACCTTCACCTTTTGCATTTTTTCGCCTCCATCCCTACTAAAATCACATAATTTCAAATCTTCTGCCAATTATCAACAAAAAAATTCCTTTCGTAATGGAGCGACACATCTCGATATTTTTCGTTTACTCAGATAAATAACTATTTACTATAGTAATTATCCAACGCTTAACATTTTATGTCAAGATAATTATTCAATCCCAAATTCAATTAAAATTAACCTTTGTTTGGTTTTGCATGCATCAATAAATCCGGGAACTGTTAAGCTGGACAGGTTGTTACTGAATATTCTGTCTTGTCAGGCTGTAGAATCAATTCTGAATATATGATAATTTTTTAAAAGAATTAGCAACATTAAGCAAGTTCTTGATAATAGCTGCTCAGGTTGTAGACAAAGATCATGGGTGTTGAACCCGGCCGGCACATCTGCTCCGCGCCGAGTGAACTTTCGGCTCTGGAATAGCAAAAAACTTCGGGGGTAATCCTCTTGAAGAAGCAACGGGAGGATTGAGTCAGGCTTCCGGGTAATCCGGACACCTGTTCCCCTTATTTTTTTGACATAAACAATCAGTGAATTTTTTTTAATATATGCATGCCTATGCTTAAACAGTTCCCTGATAATGGTCTGCCAGTGCAAAATAATATTTTTTTTCCTTTTCCTCCTTGCAGGCCATCTTCATTTCTTCAAGATATTTCAGGTAAGCAATAGCCTCACCGCTGGCAAACCATTTTTGCATGATCGGGAATAGGTCCCACGATTCACATGTTATGTCCCAGGTCATTTGAGAGGCTACCTCGTAAGCGTCCTGGCTGCCTTTTTTTAGAATGGAAAGCACTTCGTCAGCCCTTGCCTGGAAGTGGTTCTTTAGTTCCCTGATTCTCCCCCTGCAATCTATAATCAGGTTCCTATGGCCAGGCAGGACAAGATCGACTTCAAGCCCATAAATTTTATCCAGACTATTAATATACTCATATAAAAGGTTATTGTTATAGCTAAGCCCTAAGGAAATATTTGGGGTAATATCGTTAAGAATATGGTCCCCGGATAACAATATCTTTTTACTAGGCTCGTAAAGACACATATGGCCTGTGGTGTGGCCGGGTGTTTTAATACAAATAAAATTATAGCCTCCAGCACTAATTGTGTCTTTATCTTTTAAAATCTTAAAATTCATCTGCCCCCTGGGGCAATATTTATAACCGGGATGAGTATAAATAACACGCTGCAGCTCCTCCTCGGGAAAACCGCTGAGGCGGCCGATAGCACTTATTTTTTCCCAGTATTCCCGATCGCTTAATCTCTCAATATCTATTGCAGCGAGCCGGCTGCAGTAAACCACAGGTGGATTTTTAGTAAGGCCTGCTGCGAGACCGCAGTGATCTGCATGCATGTGGGTAATAAAAAAATCTGTTTTATCCAGATCTATACCAACCTCATCCAGGCCGGTCAGCATGGCAATCCTGCATTCTTCTCTATTCATGCCTGTATCAACAACCAGGCTTCTTTCACTGCCACTGCCTTTGATTACATAAGAGTTAAGGGTTTGCAGGGGATTATTGGGAAGAGGGATTTCTATCCTGTAAAGGTTATGTAATATTTTTTCAACCATGTTTACACACTCCAGAGGTATTTATTTAGGAACTTGTCCCAGTTGAAACATCGGTTTCAATATTATGTATTATCTAATTATATAACTGTTTATTGTAGTAATTATTTAACCATTAAAATTTTATGTCAAGACAATAATTCACTCCCATATTTAATAAAAATAAACCTCAGCATCACCTGGTTCATTGGCGACGCTCCGTAAAGGAACAGCTGGTTTTAACACCCATGGATTTTACAATAATAGATTTGTCGACAGCTTGACCTTTACATGTTTTTGCCTGCCTTAATAATTTTGGAGATCATGCCGGAGGAAAAGCTGAGAGACTTGCAGCTGGCAAAGTTCAAAAGGATACTGAAGTGGTGCTATGACAGATCCAAACTTTACCGGGGAGACTTTACGATGCAGCCGGATTAAAGCCCGAAGATATTAAAACATGGGACGATATCAGGAAAGTACCGAACCTGTTGAAGAGCCGAATAAGCTCGGGAAAATCGTGATCACAGCTTTTGACCGGCTGGCCCAGCCGTGCGTCCGCTTCGACAGTAAAGACGTGGCCATGTGGGGTGAAAAATGTGAGTTCGGCAGGACGTATCGTGTGCTGAAAGGCGGGATCCAGGGCCGTACAGACCATATCACCAAGGTTAAAGGCGTTCTGTTCAGCCCCGCCTCGGTAGAAGAAGTCGTGCGCAGCATGCCTCAACTGGGCAATGAATATGAACTAATTGTCTCAAAAGAAAAAGATATAGATAAGATTACTTTAAGATATGAACTGGCTCCCGGTTTCGAGGGCCAGGAGAAAGAAGTGGAGGCCGAACTGGTTAGAGTACTAAGGCTGAAGACCAACCTGAATTATGTTTATGAAAGTTGCCCTTACGGGTCCCTGCCCAGATATCAAGTAAAAGCCCAGCGTTTTAAAGATCTCAGAAAAAATCATTAACAAGGTGGTGACATAATTTGGCAGAACAGACAAGCCTTCGCGAAATGGCCAATGCGATTTTGAACATTAAAAAAGAAGTTGATAAGTTAATAACATTGGGTGCCGGCTATAAATGTATCGAAATGAATGTAGTCAGAATGTCTGCAATGATAAAAATGCTGGAACTTGATATTATTGACGCTGCCGATGTATTAGGCGCCTGATTTAAATCGGCGGTATGGTTGTGTAATTTATCCTTATAGTAAACAATTGTTTACTATAATAATTAACCGCTCATTTATTGAAAAACTAATAAGGGAGGGTGGGTATTTGTATATACCTGATTTTGAGTATTACGCGCCCGACAGTTTGCAGGAAGCATGCGAGCTTCTGGCACAATTAGGACCCAAAGCCAAAGTGCTGGCAGGGGGCACCGACGTTCTACCCAAGATGAAACAAGA
>Ga0067045_1003220_pt1 | contig 26567 bp, 28 predicted proteins | sample TerdegcTABiofilm_FD_59184 | JGI IMG/M metagenome (GOLD analysis project Ga0067045, IMG submission 59184) | Combined Assembly of (Gp0054472, Gp0054536) Wastewater bioreactor microbial communities from Singapore -Terephthalate degrading... | reverse complement strand
ATACACGGCAAGTCAAAAACTGGTCATTAGATCCGACAACGGGCCGCAGTTTATCAGCAATCTCTTTGAAGGGACGTGCCTTGAGCTCGACATCGAACATGAAAGAATACCTTTTAAGACACCTAAACTGAAGAACTTTGTGCTGGCCAACTGCAGTTCGTCCAGGATAATAACCGGAACAACCTTCTTTTCGACATAGTTGTTTTGAATAGCCTCTTGAATCTGATTGAATAGATCCACCTTGCGAAAAGCCGGCTCAAGGCCGAGGCTAAAAGCCAGCCCCCTGTAGAAATCCGTAACAGTAACCGTAGAAAGCGGGAAGTAGGCCACCCGGTAGAGAGAAGGATTGAGGGAAACCACAAAGGCACGCAGCCCGGAAGTCTTGCCCGAACCCGGCTCGCCTACCACCATGCCGATGCCCCGGCTGTTTTTTAGATAATTGAGCCGGGCCAGGAGTTCCTGATGGGAAGATGACAGATACATCTCCCCTGCTTTGATATCTTTCGTAAAAGGCCTGGCAGACAGGGAGTAGAAAGCGGTAAACATCATCTACCGTCCTCCCTTTTCAAAAGCGCCTCATGAAAAGACAACACCTGTGGGGAATCATCATTTTCACCACGGTTGCGTTTCATTCTGGCGTTGTCCGCCAACTGAACCGGTAAACCCTTGCCAGCGAACTTTTCATTTGCATAAATTAATATCTCGCTTAAGTCACCTGGTTCAAACCGTACCTCAACCTTCTGTCCGGTTAAGGCGGGCGGCACTTCGAAGAGCCTGCCTCCGATGGAGATGGTGGCATCATTGTGAACCCTGCGGGACTCCCTTTTTAAGAATAACTCCCGGACCAGATCCGGCTCCCGGGCGAACTTGACCTGGGTTACCAAACTCAGGTACTTGTCCAGGGGAGACATACCCAAAGATGAGTGGACACGGCGGTGGTAGTCTTCCTCCAGCCACTTTCCAAAAGCCCGGTTCAATTCCTCCAAGGAGGTCACTGGATAAGACAGAAGGGGCAGGAAACGTTCCCGCACCGTACGGAAGAAGCGTTCTATCTTCCCCTTGCTGGCAGCATCATAAGGCTGGGTATGGGAAACCATGGTACCCATTTGGGCGCAGGCCCAGTGAAACAATTGAGAGTGGTAAACTTTACCGTTGTCCAGGTATACGATCTTGGGAATACCACGGCGGATAACCGCCTCTATATAGACTTTTTTCATGGCCTCGAAATTTTGTTCGAAAGAGAACTGGGCGAAAGTAACCATGCGGGAGCAGTCATAAAGGCAAAAAGATAAGTGGGTTTCTTCTTGCCATTAACCAGCATATAAGGTCCCGTCATCATGTCGCCCTGCCACATCCGGTTTATCTCATCATAGGCAAAGCGTTTGCGGTCCTTAACCACGACTTTGTCCACCAGGGGCCTGGCCAGGTTTTTCTTCTTGAGAAAGCGGTAGACCGAATGGTAAGAAACCTCGGAGCGCAAGAGCAGCCCCTCCTTGGCCATCCGGTCGTAAAGAAGCATCACGCTTAGGCCCGGATTTTCATGCCTGAAAGCAATGATTTTCTCAGCAACGGCTTCGGAGATCACCCTCGAACAGCCCTTATCTTTACGGTTCTGGGGCTTGAGCCCTTCCAGATTGTTTTTGCGGTAGTCCCAAAGCCACCGGCGAAAGGTTTTTTCACAGTATTCTTTTCTTCCGTAGTAGGGAACGTCATAGACCTGGGTGGAAATCTTCTCCAGATAGGCCTTCGGATCATCCACCTGGTTGTTTAGCAGGGGAGCGATCAGGCCAAAGCGAAAAAGTGCCACCTCCATCTTTTGTTCTTCAGTCAAAGCCATTTTAAAAAGCACCTCCAACAGAATTATTGGAGGATAACCGGTTAACCCCACGATTAAAATTATATGGCAAAGAGGCCTAATAACGCCACGCAAAAGGTGTGTGGAGAAAATACACTTGCCAGAAGGCCGGGGGTAGATGTTAAAATGATCTTGCCATAAAGTTAGTCAAGATTCGGTTTGATAAACTATTGACCTCTGCCAAGGTCGTTTCACTTACCCGAGTGAAGTTTAACCGGTTGACTATCTTTATGGCCCCTTTGTTTTTATCTGCAGGAAGTCGCTCCCGCCAGTGCTGCTCCCGCAGAGCGCTGACAATGGCGGGGATATTGGCCAGGAATCGCTTATGGTAAAAAGCGGCCAGCTGGCGGCCGATGGCAGCAGAGGTTTTTTTGAAACTCTCCCGCAGGCTTTTTAAAATAGTATTGCGGTTGTTTTGGAAATACGGCAGAAGAAACCAGGGCAAAAGAGATATCGTCTTTAAGCAGGCAGGACACAGGTAACGGCAGATGCTGATACGGTAACATCGTTTGCCGGCCAAGACATTGCGTTCATAAAAGCCATGCCGCTTAAGTTTTACGGCGGAGTTGCAGCAGGGGCACTTGGTCAGTACGGGAAAGACCACCGAGTACCTGTCCTTTGCATAAGTTGATAGTTTAACAGGTAGATACCAAGGAATTTGCAAGATATTAACCTCCCCAACTAAACTGCAAATATTTTAGCAGATTTGGGAGGATCGAAGATCATCTTTCAGGTCAAATAATGTGCAAAAAATTCCTACTAGGCGGGACTACTTTATGTGCAAGATTACAAGGTGCGAAGCCTGGTACAGCAGAAAGACTAGAGAAGTTTAAGCGAACGGTTTGGTATGAGCGAGCAGAGAGCGTGGGATATCGTCGAAGGTTGGGCAAAGGCCGGAAAGGACGCTGGCGAGCACCGGCGGGTGTCCAGGGCTATGGACAATGCAGCCAGGCTCAGGCTTAGCAAGGACCTGGGGCACAACAGGCTGGATGTTACATTTGCGTACGTGCCCAGGAAAAAATAACAGAGTTTATTGATTTTATTAAATGATATCATATATAATATTATAGGTGGTGAAAATATTTGTCCAGGCTGCTGAAATTGTACCGGAATATTAGAAACAACCCGAAGGCCGTTAGTTTCAAGGACATTGATAAACTCCTTCGCACCGCTGGTTTTGAAGTGAGGCAGCCGGGAGGCGGCTCCAGTCATTTCTTTTACAAGAAAGGCGACAAGTGCATAACCGTTCCTTACAAGCGGCCTTACGTGCGTGAACACTACGTAAATAGAGTGATTGAGCTATTGGAAGGGGAGTTTGATTTTGAAGAATGAAAAGGACCTTAATTACTATGTGGGCCTGCCTTATACTATTGTTTTAAAAAAATATAATGATGGCTGCTACTTTGCGGAAGTTAAAGAGTTACCTGGTTGTATGACGGAAGCAGACAGCAAGGAAGAAGCGTTGAACATGATTGAAGATGCGATGAAGGGTTGGATTGAGCTTGCCCTTAAAGACGGCCAGCCGGTTCCGGAGCCGGTCGAGGAAAACTACTCCGGAAAAATACTTTTAAGAGCACCGAAGTCCCTGCATAAAGCCTTGTTGGAAAAAGCAAAAAGCGAAGGTGTTAGTTTAAACCAATATCTGGTTTACCAGCTTTCAAAATCAATAAAGGGTTAATAAAGGATAAGTTCCGGGCAGAGTCCCGGATTTTTTGTTTTGTTTTTCAGGGAGGTGAAGTTTCGTGAAGGTGATCAAAGATACCGAAGAATTGCTAAAAAAAGCAAGGTACCCGCTGATAGCCGCCGGCGGCGCCCTGGGCCTGGCCGGACTTTACGTGGCCGACGTGTGGGCGCTGGGAACAGCCGCTGCGGCCCTGCAGGGAGTGGGTACCTGGATCGAAGGGCATTCAATCTTCGCCACGGCGGCCCAAAAGGCGGCCGCCACCAGTGCGTTTGACCACGTGGCGTGGTATTACAACCATCCCTTGCAGACCGCCTGGGCCTGGCTGACCAGGCCGGCAGGCCAGCTGACAAACCCCGGAGTAAGGGCAATCTGGCTCATGTTAAACGGTTTAATTCTACTTGCAGGTTCCATTGGGTACGGAGCCTGGAAAATCAGGAACGGCGGGTTTAATATTTCCGGATTCAGGGTAAAGCGCGGAGACACGACTCACGGCAGCGCCAGGTGGGCAGAAAAAAAGGATATAGGCAGGGTCTGCGAGTTCGGCTTTGGGCCAGGCATTGTGCTGGGGAAATATGAAAGAATACCTGTCCGGATACCCCAGAAGCTGAAAGGCCGGCATAACAAAAACGTGCTGGTCATCGGCTCGCCGGGGTGCGGGAAAAGCTACAGCTACGTCATGCCCAACATTTTCACCGCCGTGCGCGGCGGCGAGAGCATAATCGTAACCGACCCGAAGGGCGAACTATACGGAATAATGGCGCCGTACCTGAAGAGTGCGGGATATAATGTAAAAGTCCTTAACCTGGTCAGGATGCGGGAGTCCAACTGCAAGAACTTCCTGGACGAGATCAGGACGCCGCTGGACGTGGACGTCTTCGCCCAGGTGGTCATTGCCACCACCGAAGGGAGCCCCAAGAAAGGGGGAGACAGCTTCTGGGACAGGGCCGAGCAGAACCTACTGAAAGCCCTGGCCCTGTACGTGTGTTATGACGAGAACGGGAAGCGCAGGAACGGCACCATGGGAGAAATATACGACATGATCGCGTCGGGCGACAAAGAGGCTGTGAGCCGGAAATTCGAAAAGCTGCCCCAGCGGCACCCGGCATACGGCCCTTATATGATCTCTAAAATGGCCGGTGAAAACGTGTGGGGCAACATCATAATCGGTCTGGGCACCAGGCTACAGACATTCCAGCAGGAAGATGTGCGCCGCATAACCGCAAGGTCGGAAATAGACTTCAACCTTCCGGGTAAGGAGAAATGCGCCTATTTCGTGATCACCCCGGACACCCACCCGGCGTTTAACTTCCTGGCCTCCCTGTTCTTTACGTTCACCTTCATCCGCCTTATCGAGCAGGCGGACGCGAACAAAACCCGCAGGCTGGACGTGCCGGTGAAGATGCTGCTGGACGAGTTTGCCAACATCGTCAGCATCCCGGACTTCGAAAAGAAGATCGCCACCGCCCGCAGCCGCGGCATCGAGTGCCACGTCATCATCCAGAGCCTGCCCCAGCTCATACGAGTGTACGGAAAAGACTCCTGGCAGGAGATCCGAGCCTGCTGCAGCACGGTGGCGGTGCTGAAAGTCGAGGACGACTACACGGCAGAGTACATAAGCAGACAGTTGGGCAGGACGACGGTGGAAGTCAGCAGCAGGAGCCGAGAGGTAACCTCAATCTTTGACGAGAGAGAGAACATGAGCACGGCCGGGAGGCTGCTGATGACCCCGGACGAAATTACAAAGATGCCGTCGAGCAGGTGTATTGTATTCCTGCCGAGCCCGGACGACAGTGAAAGAGTGCCGGCCATGCTGCAGACAATGGGGTATACCGAGTTTCCCGAGTCGGCAGAACTTCAGAAACTGCTAACCTCCGGGAATTATGCGGATAGTGTACAGGTTGAAAAAGTAACGGAGCAGGAGAAAAGTCTTTTGGATATACCGGCGCCGGACGAACTGTCAAACACCGGGGAAGACGAAGGACCTGAAGAAAAAGAACATGCTGAAATTATTAACGAAAACATTCAAAACAGGACCATCGTCAAAAAGAAGGGAAAAATAAAGCAGAAAATAAACTGGTAACACTTAAGCCGGTTGATAATTCACCGGCTCTTTTTTTATCCGGGAAGCCTCCGGCCTTGTGCCGGAGGAGGTTCACGTGGAAAAGGAGGAGATGAGCCAGTGGACATATGGAAAATCATTAACAATAAAGCGGTAAGGATCTTGTTTCAGCCCATATACGACCTAAAAGAGGAAAGCATAGTCGGCTACGAGGCCCTGGCCCGCGGACCGGAGGGAAGCCCGGTGGAAGGGGCCAGCAGGCTTTTTCAGGCGGCAAAAGAAGAAGGCCTTAAAGAAAAGCTGGAAATGGTTTGCTTTCGAAACGCCGTGAAGGAATTCCGGGCGAAACTCAACCACAACGGAAAGCACCTCTTCCTGAATTTACACCCTGAAACTTTTGTTAACAATTGCAGTGAAGTTTTAGAGTTCCTTGAAGGTATGTACGAAAAAACGGTATTGGAAATATCTGAAGCGAGCTCTGAAATAAGGTGCGTCACGAACTGTCTAAACCACGTCAAGGAGGCCGGTGTGCGCGTCGCGCTGGACGACATCGGCGCCGGCGACAGGAGTCTGGCCAATTTATGTGAGTTCAGAGCCGATTTCTTTAAAATTGACCGTTCTATTATCCAGGGGCTTACGAGAGTAAAAAGCGGTGACGCGGGATATTACCGGGCTCTGTTAAAGCTTTTCGCCGACTTTGCCGCCCGGGTGGGTGTGGAAGTTATTGCTGAGGGTGTTGAAACCAAGAATCAGTTGCTGGATACGTTAACTGCAGGGGTGTATCTCATCCAGGGATATTACTTTTCTAGGCCCAGGCCGGCTGATTTTTGGATTTTTAGCGGTAATGGTGTTAAGGAACGGAGGGTGGCTGAATGAGCGAGATTGTACGCGGCAGATCCAGGGGTGGGTACCTTACGATAGATAACTATATCCAGGACGGCTTGCTGGAAATCGGAAGTATCGACCTGGCGGGCTTTTACGGGGCGCTCAAAAGGTTCGTCGACCGGCGGGAATCTAGTGATGGAAAGGCCATGCCGTGGACTGTGGACCTTTTTTGCAGCAAGTTTAAGATAGGCAAGCAGAGGTTTTACAGGCTGGCGGAATTACTGTGGAGAACAGGCTTGCTCGACGTTGAGAAGGATTTCGGGCTTATCGACCCCGAGAGGGGTATAATGGGTTGGCGCAACCGGTACGTTGTGCATGATTACCCTGACTACGAGGGCCCCCTTCACCTGGCCAGGGCCGGGTCATTTAAATACAGGAAGGCGGTTGAGGGTAAACCGGTGGAGGGCGCCGGGGAAAAGGAAGTTGAGTTAGAAGAGGAAGCATTGCGGGAGCAGGGTGCTGAAATCCTGGAAGGAGAGGAAGAAATAAAGGATGCGGCGGGTGAGACCGGGGTATTTCTATATCGGAATACCCCGGAAAATATGTTCGAGGGTATTTCTAATACGGAAATACCTGCCACGGGAATACCTGCTGCAGATATACCTGCAGTGGAACGGCATATAAAAAACGAGAGATCTAAAAAATAAGAAAAATATAAAAAACAAGAAAAAGATAATATAAATACATCCAATCATTCATCCATCCATCTTAGTAGTAGTAGTAATAACATGTGCGCGCGGATAAGAATGAATCGTTCTGTGGATAATGTGGATTCTGGGGATAACGCGATGAACCCTTCTGTCGAAGACAAATCTTCAGAAGGGTGGTCTATTAAAACAATTCTAAAAAATGCTGGTTTCGATGGGCTGCCGGTGGAGGTGGAGTATATTTCCAAATGGGTTGGAGTGTTTTCTCCTGAAATGATCGAGTATGCGATGAATAAGGCGGTGTTGAACGGCAAAAAGAGCCTACCGTATATTGCGGGTATTTTTAAAGATTGGTTAAAAAAAGGCGTTAAGAGTATTGAGCAAGCCGAGAGGGAAACCAGATATGATTCTATACTTATGAAACTGTCAAAAATAAGAAATATGCGATAAGAAATATGCGGGACCAGGGAAAAAAAACTCTTTCACAAAGCCACTAACTTCAGTGTTTTTGGTCTTTTAAGAATTTTGGATATGGCACGGTACGCCCCGCCTCCACCATCAGTAACCAAAATCTTTAATATAACTTCAACATCATTTTTAAAGAGAATAACACGATCTACAAACTGGTTGATGAGGTGCTTCATAGTTTCCTCGTCATTTTTGTTTTTTATGAGTTCTTTCATCTTGTCCAGGTAATCGCTCACAGTCTGCTTATTCACAGCGGAGGTTGCGGCGGCTGCTTCCATTTCAGCCATTCTTGCCAAACTGCCGCCCGCTCTTGGTACGGTAACCGGCTAGATTTAACCGGTCTATAATCTGGTCGTAGCCGTAGCCTTTATCATATAATTCAAAAATAAGCTTAACTGCTTTGCTCTCTCTCTCGTTGAGAAGGTAGTAGCCGGTTTCCTTGTCAACGTCAAAGCCCAGCGGAGGTACTCCCCCGTTATGCCTGCACTGCAAGGCGTTTTCCTTCATCCCTTTCATGGCCTCTCTGGCCAGGTTGCGGGAGTAATATTCAGCCATGCCCTCGATGACCGATTCAAGGATAACGCTTTCCGGGCTGTCGTCCAGATGCTCCAGGACGGACTCCAGCCGCACGCCGACCTTTTTCAGCTCCCGCTTGTAAAATATGCTGTCGTAACGGTCGCGGGAGAAACGGTCCAGCTTATGGACCAGAATCACATCAAACAAGTTAAGCCTGGCGTCCCGAATCATAGCCAGGAACTCGGGCCGGTCGTCGGTTGTTGCTGAGCGGGCCTCGTCGGTATAGACCTTCACCACGGTATAGCCCCGCCGCTGGGCATACTCGGTGCAGTCACGCACCTGGTCGGTGATGCTCTCCTCCCGCTGGTTGTCGCTGGAAAAACGGGCGTAAGTTACAGCCTTCATGGACCTGACTCATCTCCTCCGGCTAGCCGCCAAATGATCTCTACCATCTCCTTGAGCCTGCCCCGGACAGCGGCCTCCCTGATCTCGCACTCATATAACTCTGCTTTTTCCCCCAGCACCAGCTCGCAGGTAAAGCGGTTCGCCTGGTACTCGTGCTTGGTATAAAAATAGGTGTTCTCCAGGATAAAGAGGAAGTTAGTGTCCGGATGTAATAAAAAATGGCCTACTTCGTGGCCACACACAAGCTGCTGTTCCATTTCAGTCAGGCCGGAATCGATCAGGATGAACTTCTCTGAGCCCAGGGACAGGGCAATGCCCCTGATAGCTTTAAAAGGCAAAAAAATTACCCTCATGCCCATAGCAGCGGCAACATCCAAAGGTTTCATGCCGCTCCTGGCAAGTTCTCTCGCTTTTGATATGATGATATTTGAGAAAATCACTGTCCTTTGGGCTGCTTCTTGGCGGCCCTCTCTTTTTTTAGCACTTCCCATGCCGTCCGCAGGGCCAGCATCACGTCGTCTTTCACGTCTTCACTCAGCGGGTCGCCGAAAATCCTCAAGTTTGGCTGCTCGCGGATAAACTTTTCCAGGTCAATATCTGTTGGCCCGCTGTCTTTCTCCCACCATTCACTGTCAGCAAACCCGTCTTTGCCAGTCAGTAAATAGTTTGGTGTGGTGCCGAGCTTCTCAGCTAAGCGCAGCAGGACCTCGTAACTTGGCTCTCTTTTTCCGCTTTCGTAAAAAGAAATTGTTGACTCGCCGAGGTCGCAAAGCTTTGCAAGTTCAGCCTGGGTTAACTTTTTAGCTTCCCGCAATTCACGCAACCGCCGGCCGAAATCAGTACCCATAAAATGCCTCCACTTTGCAAACAGCTAATTTTTAATTTATTATACTTTGCTATGTGCAAATAAACAAGCTTTTATTTACAAACTTTTCTCCCTCATTGCATTCCGCAAAGTTTGTGTTATAATTTAGTTAGTTGGCAAATTGCAAAGTTGGGAATTGGAGGTGGCCAGCCATTAACAAATTAAGGGCTATTCGTATTGAAAAGGGATTTTCACAAAAGCAGTTAAGTGATGATATTGGGGTTTCAGAAAGCTATTACTGCCAGCTTGAAAATGGAGCGAGGCGCATGTCACTGCCTATCGCCCAAAGGATAGCGCTGGCTTTGGGCGTGTCGATGGACGACCTTTTTATGCCCGCCGACTTGGCGGATAGCAAAGACTGCTAGAGGTGAGGGAAAAAGTGCAGGCCGTACTATTAAAAATAACTGCCCGGCGGACAAAGGCCGATCTTGAGATAGTCAGGCGGGAGGTGGTAGGCGAGTGCCGGGAGGGGGCAGACAAGCTCTTGGACCGGCTGGCAGAGATACAGGAGCCGCCCTGGGGAGCTGAACCGGTTGGAACTAGGCAGGCCGGGCCAGGCAGTAGAAGCGGTAAAAGCAATGGCGGCGGGGGCAGTACCGGTACCGGGAGCAACGGCAATGGAAGGAGGCGGCTATTTTGAAAATTAATAGGCTGTACCTTAAAAATTTTTGCAACCACACAGAAACAGAGATTGACCTTGGCCGGATCAATTTCTTTGTAGGCCACAATAACGCCGGAAAGAGTTCTATCCTGGCCGCCATCGAGTGGGCCCTGACCGGCCGGTGCCTGTGGACCGACAAGGCCGGCCGGGGCGCAGCGGACCTGGTGCGCCAGGGGGAGAAGCAGGCAGTGGTAACGCTGGACGTGGAGGGCCTGGGGGCGGTGGCCCGCTCCCTACCTCCTCACACCCTGCAAGTGGGCCGGGTCGCCGGGGTGAATGAGGGCCAGGCGGCTATCCACAATTACCTTAGAGCCGATGAAAGCCGCCTGCAGGTGGCCTTGAACACCGGCGCCTTCCTGGCCATGACCCAGGCCGAGCAGCGGGCCTTCCTCTTTTCCGCCTACGGCCTCTCCTGGACGGCGGAACAGGTAGCGGCGGAGCTTGCCCGCTGGCTGGTCAAGAAAGGTCACAAAGAAGAAGACGCCCGGCGCCTGGCCGCAAAGGCCAGGGGGTACTACCTGGCCGGGATCACAAGCGGCCCGGAAATCTTCGAGGCGATGGAGAAGAGGGCCAAAGAAGAGCGCAAGGAGCTAAAAAAGGACAAGCAGCGGGCTGAATCCGCCCTGGCCGGAATCGGCTCTGCAGACTTAAATCAGGCGCCGCCGGAGGGTCTGGAGGACTTGAAGAACCACCTCGCCGGGATGAAAAAAAGGCGGGACGAGATGCTCAAAGCCTGCGGCGCCGGCCGGGAAGCGCAGGCCCGGCGGCGGGCCCTGGAAGAGAAGATCGGCCAGGCCGATCGAGGCGCCGCCGAGGCCAGGGAAAAGGCCGAAAGCCTGGCGGCGGAGCTGGAGAGCCTGGGCGGGCCGGGTGAAGAGGTTACCGGACCGGGTAACGGCGGGGACGTTGAGAAAAAACTGCAGGAAAAAATAGACGCCGCGGGCAGGGCCGCAGCGCAGCCCGGAGCAAGCTGGAGGCCATCGACAGGGCGGGCCAGGCACTTACCAGCAAAAACCGGCGCTGCCCGCTGGCCCCAGACCTCCTGCAGTGCGGCCTCACCAAAGACCAGCTGGATGCCGTCCTGATCAGCCTGCGCAGGGAGTATAAAATCACGAGCCAGGAGCTGGAAAAACAGAAGGCAGCCCTGAAAGAAGACACTGAAAAACTGGCCACGGTAAGGAAAAGGCGGGAGGAGAGCCAGGCCAGGGCCAGGCGTATCCTCCTGTTGCAAGGAGAATTGAAAACCCAGCGCCAGGTGGTGGAAACCCTTGAGGCTGCCATTGCGGAATTGCGGAAAGAGATGGCCGACTTGCCGGAGGAAGACCAGGGCCTGCTTGAAGACCTGGCCCAGCTGGAGGCAGCCATCCGCCGAACCGAAAGCGCCATTGCCCAGCATAGCGAGGCCGAGGCCCTGGCCGGGCGCAAAGCCGCCCTGGAGCGGGACGTGGAGACCCTGGCCGCCGAAGTGGCCGACCTGGAATTGTTGGTGAAGGCCCTGGGGCCGGATGGCCTGCGCCGTGACCTTCTGGCCAGCATCATGGAGGGCTTCACAGGAAGGGTGAACGACCGCCTGGGCCGGCTCACCGAGGGGGCCTACCAGGTCAGCCTGGCTCCCGACATGACCATCCTCTGCCGGGCCAACGGCGGGCCGCTTTTACCCTTAAAGCTCCTCTCCAAGTCCGAACAGCTCCGGGTGGGGATAGCAGTGAGCGAGGCCCTGAGCGCGGCGGCCGGGCTCAGGTTCCTGGCCATAGACGGAGAACCGGGATCTCCTGGGCGGGATGCTCCTGGACACGGCGGAGGAGTTCGACCAGGTGCTGGTCTTCACCACCGTGGGTGACATGCAGCCGGAAAACCCCGGCCTGCCGGGAGTGAAGATGTTCTGGGTGGAAGAGGGCAAAGTAAAGGAAATCTAAACACAACTGAATAGCCCCGCTCCATACCGGTCAAAAACCAGGGGCGGGGCGATTCACCATATGTTAATTCTGTGATAGAGGGTTCGCTGAAATGGCTCAAATATGTTCAATGCCTTTTGGTCATGTAGGTATCACTGGATACGCTGCCACCGGAAGGTCATGAAGTTAAACTATATTGGCGCCTTGGTTTTATTCTCATACATTCTTCGGTCTGCAAGGTTGATTAAATTATCAACATTATCACCATCATCTGGAAAACAAGTTATACCAGCGCTAATTCCAATACTATATCCACCTTGAAACTCAAGGTTTGATATAGCTTCTGTTAAACGGTTTAGTAGTTTATAGGCACTGTTTAGATCAGTCTGGGGCATTACCAACACAAATTCATCTCCACCATACCTGGCTATAACATCTGTTGTGCGCACGGATTTCTTTATTTTTTCAGCGGTCTTACGTAAAACATCATCACCAATGCTGTGTCCCATTTGGTCATTAATCTTCTTAAATTTGTTTAGATCAATAAACATTATTGACAAAGGAAAACCATGACGTTTCGAACGCTCAACTTCTGCGGACAAGGCTCTTAAAAGGAAGTGTTTGTTATATACTCCAGTTAATGGATCGATATTGGCGAGATTGATTAGTTGTCGAACAATCATTACTACACCAAAAGAAAATAGAGAGATACCCCCTGCGATAAGTGTATTCTCAACAATTCTAGGTATCATTTGTGGTAGCCTGTAAAACTCATCTAATAAATCCAATGCTGCTCCTATTGAATAAAACGCTATGCCTACAACCGCAGTTGACCATGTCATTCCTCGACCGTAAGTACGGCATAGCCTCCACATTGAGATTAAGAGGGTAATAGAAGCCACCAGAATTACCGATTCTGTGGTTATATCTGATGATTCAAGGTGGTCCTTTAGTGGAAATGGTAGCAACACTTTGCCTCCTTGTACAACATATAATAAGCATTTAGAAAATATTTGACATTTTAGGTAAATTTCCTTTGAGGATTGTCAATATATATAAACTTGTTATGTTCATTTTCAGGTGACGCTGTTGTCGGATATTGCGTAATATCCCACCACAAAGAGAATGTAAAAAAAAGTTAATTTTTGCATGGAGGTAAATTATGGTTCAGAATGAGCAAAGTTTATCTTCTCAGGAGCAGGCCGTCCTGGACTGCATCCAGGCCGGGCACAGGAAGGCCGCCGGCAGGCACCGCCTGGCCGAGGTCACCGGGCTTGGCGACCGCGCCTTAAGGGAGGTCATCTACAGCCTGGTGGTGGTGCACGGCCTGCCCGTCGGCAGCTCCACCGGCCCGGAGGGCGGCGGCTACTTCCTGATCCAGGACCAGGAGGACCTGGAGGTGGCCACCCGGCACTTAAAGCCCAAGGCTTCTGCCATCTTCCGCCGGGCGCGGGCCCTGGAGAGAATTGGCCGGGAGAAATTCGACCGGCAGCTGAAGCCGGTATATGCAGAATGAAGCACAGGACTGTTTTCTGCACCCGGGGCTGCGCTGAGCCTCGCCCGGCCGGGTGCCTGACGTGCCGGGTGGACAGGCTCATCACCGCTTGCCAGGAGTGGCTTGAGGGGCCGGACATGCCGCTGCCGCTTCACCTGGCAGCCGCGGCACCACTGGTATTATTTTTCGTTTACTTATTAACTCACCTGGTAAGGTGGCTGTATTTTGGAGGCTGAGCGTGGCAGGCTGGGTCAAGCTGTGGCGAAAACTGAAAGAAAACGGCCATTTGAAGATGCCGGGCACGGCGTTTAAACTGTGGATTTACTGCCTTTAGAGGCCACACCCTACCCGGATCAGGAGCGGGACCTGAATGCGGGTGAGCTGTGGCTGAGCTATGACAGCATACGGGAGAGCATCGGCGAGGAAGGGAAAAAAATCAGCATGAGCACAGTGTCGGGAGCCCTGAAGTACCTTGAAGAAAACGGGTACCTCGCGCTGCACCCGGTCAAATTCAAGGGCATCAAGGCCGCGGTGGCCAACTGGGCCGGATACAAGGCGGCTGTTCCCACAGCAGCTGGGGACAGCCTGCTGGATACTCCCAGAGTAGCCGGGGATAACCTCTCTACTATTCCCAGAGTAGCCGGCGAAAACCAAGTAAAATCGCAGGCTTTGGACCTTACGACAGGCCAGAGTTCACACCAGTAGCGGCAGGCGCCGGAGCGGTACCCTGCCGGACCTGGACAACTGCGTCAAGGCCATCGTTGACGGCCTGAACAGGGTGGCTTACCTGGACGACCGGCAGGTGGTGCGCATCCTGGCCGAGCGGAAATATGACCAGGTGGAGCGGGCTGAAGTGATTGTGAGGGAGGCGGATTAAATTATTACCTGCTGTTGCGGTATTGGCAGAGGCGACGGTTGCCGGGCCGGGTGTGAAAGAAAGCCGGACGGCTGCGGGGAGTGCGGTTTTGGCGGCAGGAGATTTAAGCCTGCAAAGAAGCTGAAGAAAAGCCGAGAAAATGGTAAAATCAGAAGGAGGAAGCATTGAGAAAGGCAGACTTCAAGGCGCGGATAAAGAAAATCGAGATTGTCAACCGGGTCCTGACAGATGGTTGGGCGCAGTCCATCCGGGTAATCCTGGAGGACATCGAGCTTTCCAACGAGAACCTGCTGGAATTGAAGCAGTTCAGGCCCAATGAAGCAGGTGCTGGTTGAGCTGAGCTCGGTTCAGGTGAACCTGTTCGACGCGGAGGCGGTGGGAAAAGCAGGCAGCCCGTGCAGCAAGCTGCTGGGCAGTGAAGGTGAGGAGGAAGAATTTTTGAGTTTTACCGAGGGCGAAGAAGAAATTCAGGGGAAAGTGATAAAGGAGTGGAAGTTTGATGCTGGTTAAGCTTACCAGAGAAGAGGGGCTGGCCATTGAGAAGGCGCTTTACATTGCCAGGACTTTTTACGAAAAAACCGGGAGAAAGCAGGAATATTTTGAAGTGGACGACCTTGCCAGGCTGCTCTTTTTTGCTGATGAGATAATAGCAGATTTGAGTGATGACAATACAACTTACTCCCCTGACTCTAAAAAATTAAAAGACCTGCTGGAAGAGAGGGATGTCAGGGCAAAGGCGAAGGAACAGGGGTGCAAGGTCTACCAATTTAGAACTATACTTGAAGGGCCGGAGGACCCCGACGACCCAGACGAGGTGGAGGCAGATATAAGAATCACACGGAGAATGAGGGAGATCGCGAAGGAGCACCCGGAGATTTGACATTAACCCCGCCGTGTTAAATAATTTGCGTTCCCTATTTTCCAGCGAAACCGGAGAATAAGTTTCAGTATTCTATCTACCCGGGTATAAATCCTTCTGTTTAGAAGGTTCTACCACAGCTCGCCCTTGAGGAAGGATGCAAGCCGCACCTTCTTTAAAGGCGGGCCATTTCTTTGAAGCCCCCGCCAACCACCCGTCCTCCGCTGAGGCGGCGGCCACGCCGGCGCCGACACACTACGCTTGCGCCCGGCTAGTGCCGGCGCGCTGCCCGGTCCCCGCTCCAGGCCGCCGGTGCGGCACTGGCTAAGGCTCCGCCAGGAGGAGTCTTCCACTTCACCACTCGACCCCCGTTTTTCCGAGTGCCCCTCAGAACGCACAGGAGTTCGATACAGAGGACTTTTTGCCGCGGCCTGTACTCTCTTCTCTCCTATGCCCCCACCAGAACCGGGCCGTACAGCCGCTCCAGAGGAATCTTAACCGCTGCTTTTGCACGGGCGGCAGCCGCCGCCCGCTTTCTCGCCCACAGTTCCACAAAGTGCCGAGGAAACTGATTTACATTTTTCAGGGCATTTTGTAAACTAAACCTCAAAATCGTTTTACAAAAACCAGAAAAAAGAAGCCAAATGAGCAAAACAGTTTCAAGGCGAGATAAATACCTTTCATCTGTAGCTGCAGCGGCAGGCTTAACTAGCTCACCCTGGCATCCGCTGGTGGAAAGCCGGGCGCAGCTGCGCGCCTTCCTTAGTTATTACTGGCAGGGGGTTCCAGGGACATGACTTAGACAGATTGCGCCCCGCTGGCTTATTAATCATACCACACGCAGGGATCACGACCGTAAAGAATTCCCTCAGCGGCACTTTGATTAAGATTTAACCTCTGATGTTCACCATGAACATATAATTTTGAAAAAATGGGGAGTTATTATTTATTCTCCAAATATCAACCCATTGACAACTTAATTCACTTTAATAAAAATATAGTCTCATACATGCAAAACAGATTGGAAAGTGAATAAGTTTCATCCAGTCCGCCCGGCGGCAGGAAGACGGGTTGCTTCCAGCCGGCCGGGCTTGTTTTTTTGTAATGGCAAAATTTGAAGGATCATCCAGTTGTGAAGAGAAATATAAAAAATAAATTTATCTGCCCGACAGATTGTCGTCTGGTACAGCTGTTATATTGAGATTAATTAGGATTAATCCACCAGTTTCATTGAAGTATTTTCAATAAAGTGAAATTTTGGAAGAAGTAGCAGCTTATCCATAAATAAAGCCTAAAATTTTACTGACGGGTGTTCATTGAGATATATAACAAGGTGAAGATGGCGGGAGGCTTGCGGGATGAATGAAGTTATAAGCTCTAACGAGCAGTTGATAACAAAAATAAATGAAGTGCTGAAAGAAAGAAAAGGCAGGAAAATAAATATCATTAATGACAAACTTACATTATCGGTATTTGGCGAACTTTCCAGGAATCTTAAAAATGTTGAGAGAATCAATTTTATTATACGCAATACTGCTTATGTGCCTGCCGGGCGCGAACTGCCTCGTGAGTTTGAGATTAGGCAAAATGATACAGACGTGTTTTTTAATTCTTATGACATCATCCAGAAAAACAAGCTCCAGCATTTTGCCAAAGCGAAATCCATGTATGACTTTATCCAAAGACATGTAAATGTGCGCAAGGCAAAAGATCCTGGTAAAATAACGGGGAATATTATCATGATTGATGATGAGATTGCTATACATGGCACATCGTCCCTTGAAGTATCGAGGAAAACAAAGCGTGGAGAGCTGGCCCCCATCCACTTTAACTCTGCTGTTACCGAAAAAGCACAACTTGAGCATTTTCAGAGGTTGTTTAATATCATCTGGAACAACAACGATTATACAGAGGATTACAAAATACAGTTGCTTGAAAGCCTTAATTATGTTTACAAGGACTATTCTCCCGAATTCCTGTACTACTTTACACTGAAAGAGCTTTTCGGCAGTCAGCTTGATAGTGGTGTGGAGCGCTTTGAAAAGGATAAAACAGGTTTTAAAAAGTCTGTCATCTGGAACAGTCTCTATGATTTTCAGAAAGATGCTGTTGTCTCCGCCATTCAAAAGATAAACAAATACAATGGTTGTATCATTGCTGACAGTGTTGGTCTGGGAAAAACCTTTGAGGCTTTGGCCGTAATTAAATATTTCGAACTTCGGCAAGATAATGTGCTTGTATTATGCCCTGCCAAACTCTATGATAACTGGGATTCCTTCAAAAACCCATACATAGACAACGCCTTTGTGAAGGATAACTTTAACTATAAAATCCTTTGCCATACAGATTTGACAAGGACAAAGGGATATTCCAGGAGTGGTATTGATTTATCCCGTGTAAACTGGAGCAATTTCGACCTGGTTGTCATCGATGAATCCCATAACTTCCGCAACAGAAATGAAGACATTGAGCATATGAGCCGCTATATGAAACTCATGAATAATATTATTAAAAAGGGTCATGGGACAAAGGTACTGATGCTGTCGGCAACTCCCGTCAACAACTCGCTCATAGACCTGAAAAACCAAATAAGCATTATCACTGCAGATAGAGACCACGCCTTTGAAGAAGCGGGAATACCAAGTATATCCAGCCTGCTCCGCAAAACGCAGAAGGAAATCAACGACTGGCTTAGAACAGAAGAACGGACGAAAAACGATCTGTTGGACAGGCTTCCCGCAGACTTCTATAAACTGCTGGAGATGCTTACCATTTCTCGGAGCAGAAAACATATTACTGGATACTACGGAAATGACAATATTGGCAAATTTCCAGAAAAATTACCCCCCGAGACATATTATCCAGAAATAGATATAAAAGGGGAATTGCTTAATTTTGCGGAAACCAATGAGATACTGGAGTCATTGAAGCTGGCGGTTTATTCCCCTATGTCCTACATTAAGTCCGAATACAAGGAATATTACCGTAAAAAATACCAGACCGTCTATGGTGAGAGGGTATTGTTCTACCACGAAAATCGCGAGCTTATCAATGCCCGTTTGCATAGATTTAACTTGTTCAAACGCCTCGAAAGCTCTGTTTTTGCTTTTGGTGAAACAATCAGGAGGCTTATCGCCAGAATTGACAGCTATATTGAGGTCATATCACGCTGTAATTCGGGAGAAGTGGAGCTTGCGGGAGAAGAATATGTTGAAGAAGATGTTACCCTTGACTATAAATATGAGATTAAAGCGGAACATTTGATTGTAGCAGATTTTCTCGAGGATTTATACTACGACAAGGAAATATTGGAAGGTTTGTACAGGAATGTTTTACAGGTATTGAATGAAAAAAGGGACGCAAAGCTGAAAAAGCTTGAAGAAATTATTGTTAACAAGATCATCAAGACCCCTTATAACCCAGGAAACAGAAAAATGCTTATCTTTTCTGCTTTTGCGGATACTGCTAATTATCTGTATGCCAGCATTGCCGATGAGCTTTCAAAACATGGAATTAATGCAGCATGCATTACTGGTTCTGGAGAGCCCAGGACAACGATGAAAAATATCCGCTGTGAGTTTAACACCATTCTGCGACACTTTTCGCCAAAGTCCAAGCTTGGGCAGGACCTGCCGAAGCATGAGCAGATCGATGTGCTTATTGCCACTGACTGTATTTCCGAGGGACAAAACCTGCAGGACTGCGATGCCGTCATTAACTATGACATCCAGTGGAATCCCGTTGTGCTTATCCAGCGTTTCGGCAGGATAGACCGCATTGGCAGCCAAAACAAAAAGATTGCTATGATCAACTTCTTTCCCAATCTGGCTCTCAATGATTATTTACAGCTTGAACAGAGGGTAAAAGGGAAAATGATGGCGGTAAACTTAACGGCCTCAGGGGATGAGGATTTTCTCTCCCCTGAAATGAACGATTTCCTTTTCAGGAAGAAACAGCTGGAAAGGCTGCAAAAAGAGGTTATCGAAATTGATGAACTGAACGACAACATTTCCCTGACCGACCTGAATATGAATGATTACATTTATGAGCTTTCGAGCTATATCAAAAACAATCCAGAGATTATGCGGGTGCCCAGAGGAGTATATTCTGTAGCCGAAGGGGAAAAGAAGGGCTGCATCTTTTGCTTTAGGCATCAAAACGAGGTGGCAAAACCAGCAAACGAAAGCTCGCTTTACCCGTACTATGTAATGTATATCAGCGATGATGGTGAGATTTACTACGGCAGTGCCAATGCCCGTGAAGCACTAAAGGAGTTCAGGAAGATTGCTTATGGCAAAGCAAAGCCTGATCCAGAGTTGTTCAAAAAATTTAACAGCCGTACCAAAAATGCCGAGGATATGTCCTTTTATTCAAGGTTGCTCAATAAGGCGATTGAAGCAATCCAGGGGGATGAGGATAAAAAAGCGGAAATGACCATCTTTGACTTCGGAGGATATAACAACGAATTTGCCAACTCAAGCTCCGATGATTTTGAGCTTATATCTTTCCTGGTGGTGGAATAGGGGTGAAGCCATGCTGGCGATACCCGTTGTATATGAGATAAATAAGACATTTACCATAAAGACATTTATGACTGCTGACCTGACCCAAAAGGAGAAAAAAAGGTTCAGGGAAGCAGTAATTGAAATAAAGCTGTTATATCAGATTGCAGGGGAGGACATCCCCTCGCTGATTAATGACGAATATGACTGCCAGGCAATTCTGTTTTTCAGTGTCCGCTTGACCGAGTTGAAAAATGCCAACTTTGTGGGAAACATCATGCAGCGGTTGGTCAAACCGTTATGCGTAATCAGATTTTACGACCATACCAATTGCCAGGTTTTTTGCTTTTGTCACAAAAGGTTGAACCTGAACGACAGGACGCAGGTGGTTATCGAGGATATGGTTTACTCCTCACCTACCTCCATGCAGTTTGCAGACGAAACAAATATGCTGATGCGGGAGTACATTGAGTTTGACAGAATCCAAAACAGGGGCAACAAGCTGGACTTTTACCTTGAAATGATGATTAAGGCATATATCATATCCTACCTGTCCTTATGGTCTGGCACAAGGGCATTGCTTGTCTCAAAGGTATGGTATAACAGGGATGATATGTTGAAGCTCTATGACAGGCTTAAACGGGTAGAACAGCTAAAAAAAGAGCAGAAATTCGCAAAGACTGTGGCGGAAAGCGCAAGGATTAATTCAGAGTTAAAAAGGCTGTACGCCCAGTTTGCCAAAATTATCGAGAAGGCATAGGGGGTTAGGAAAATGGAGTTTCCCAAAGTGCAGAAAGAGATATTTAATCCGATCAGTGAAAATGTAAAAAAACTGGCGCAAGTTTTCCCGTCAGTAGTGAAAGACGGGCAGGTTGATTTTGAGGCTTTGAAAGCTGAATTGGGCCAGTTTGAAACCGCCAGCGAAAAACTGTCCGAACGCTATGAGCTTGGCTGGGCGGGAAAAGAGGACGCAAAGCGGCTGGCAAACACGGATATTGTGGGGCGGACGCTGAAATACATTCCAGAGGACAGCAAAAACCCCGACACTACCGAAAATTTGTACATTGAAGGGGATAATCTGGAGGTTTTGAAGCTGCTCCGAAACAGCTATTATAACAAGATAAAAATGATTTATATTGATCCGCCTTACAATACGGGCAATGACTTTATTTACAGGGATAATTTTGCGGTTAGTCAAAAGGAAAATGCTGTTTCGGAGGGAGAAATAGACCAGACTGGAGAGCGGCTTATTGTTAATCAGAAAAGCAATGGCAGGTATCACTCCAATTGGCTGTCGATGATGTATCCGAGGCTGAAGGTGGCAAAGGATTTGTTGACGGAAGATGGGGTTATTTTTATAAGTATTGATGATAATGAAGTGGATGACCTTCGCAGAATATGTAGCGAAATTTTTGGAGAAGAAAACTTTATTGCACAAATCTGTATTCAAGCGAATAAAGGAGGACAAGACTATAAAGATATTGCAAAAACTCATGAATATATTCTGTGCTATGTTAAGAGTCAAGAAACAGTTTTAAATGAAATTGAGAAATCTGATGTGATTCTTCCTTATAAAGATTCTATTGGTAATTTTGAAATTAGGGAATTACGTAATCGTAACCCCAAATTTGGAAGATTTAATCGTCCAAACCTTTATTATCCTATATATGTAGATCCAAATACTGCTGATTCTAATGGGTTTTGCAAAATTTCTTTAATTCCATCGGATGATTTTTCAATTGAAGTATTTCCGCTCAATAGTGAAGGTGCTGAGAGTTGCTGGCGCTGGAGTAAAGATTTAGTTAAAAAGAAAAATACGGAAAATATAGATACGACTTGTGTTCTGGCAAAACAGAGACGTGACGGTGGATGGAATATATATGAAAAGTATAGAAAAACCACACAAAAGGCAAAAACAATATGGGATGAAAGTAGTGTAAGAACTGAGCAAGGAACAATTGAGCTAAAAAAACTTAACCTTAAAGGGATGTTTGATCATCCAAAACCAATTGAGCTTATAAAAAGATGTATTATTATAGGAACATCTGAAGATGACATTATTCTTGACTTCTTCACTGGCTCTGCCACTACCGCCCACGCAGTTATGCAGTTAAACGTCGAAGACGGAGGTAACCGCAAGTTTATTATGGTGCAGCTTCCCGAGCCGTGTGATGAAAAAAGTGAGGCGTACAAGGCAGGATTTAAAAACATTTGTGAAATCGGCAAAGAACGGATCCGCAGGGCTGGTGAAAAGATTAAAGAAGAGAATAAGGATAAAGAAGGGATTGAAAACCTCGATATAGGCTTTAAGGTCTTCAGGGTAGCGGATACTAACATCCGCTGGTTTAGTGAGGCAATCAAGTCTGAAAACATGACCTTGGAAGAAAGCATGATGTCGGATAAAGACAGGCTTGACTTCAACCCAGGCTTTACCGACATCGATGTGGTTTATGAGATACTGTTAAGGCACAGGGATATCCCGTTGTCTGCAAAGGTAGAAAAGCTGTCCGAGATCGGCGATCGCACCTATATTTTTGCCGACACGGTGGTAGTCTGCCTTGAGGAGAATGTAACCGAAAGTATTATTGATAAAATTGCGGCCATAGAACCGATGCCCATGAAGAAATCTTCCGCGACAGCGCTTTCGGCGATGACATAACCCTTAAAACCAACACCATGCTCAGGCTTGAAGCCCAGATGAAAAAGAACAGCGGCGAAAAGAAAAAGGCCTACAGGGTTGAGTTCATTTAAGGGGGTGAGACCGTGGCCAGCCGTATTAACTTTCAATTTAATGATAAACTGAAGTACCAGCTTGATGCTATTTCTTCGGTGGTTGATCTTTTTAAAGGTGCTGTTCGGCAGGATGAGGGGACGATCTACCGCAATTTAAACAGGATAAAAAAGATTGGCGAAGGTGATCCCGTCCGCAATCCTCAAATTGTGAAACCCTCAAGGCTTTTAAGCAACCTCCGTGAAGTTCAGCTAAGAAACATGCTGTTTATTGATAATGAGCTGAAGGGCAACAACTTTACGATAGAAATGGAAACAGGCACGGGCAAAACCTATGTTTATTTAAGGACCATCCTGGAGCTTTACAAGACGTACGGGTTTACCGTTTATGATTGTTGTGCCCAGCATCGCGATAAGAAAAGGTGTTGAAAAGAGTATTGAAATGTTAAGGGAACATTTCAAGGCCCTCTACGACGGGCTTGACATAAAGAACCACGCTTTTGTCTATGATTCAAATAATTTGGGCAGAGTCAGCAGCTTTGTGGAAAGCAGGGATTTAAGCATAGAGGTGATGAACATCCAGGCTTTTAACAAGGACACCAATAAAATCCGCCAGGCAGACGAATACGGCCAAATTCTCTGGGAGGATATCAAGTACATAAGCCCTATTGTTATTATCGACGAGCCGCAAAAGATTGAGGGTACTGCAAAGAAAAAGAGCGCTTCCCTTGCGGCCATTGAAATGCTTAACCCTTTATTTATACTGAGGTATTCTGCAACCCATAAACGGCTTTTCAACCAGGTGTACAAGCTTGATTCTTATGATGCTTACCAGAATGACCTGGTGAAAAAGATCGAAGTCAAGACGGTGCATGGCACCATCCCTAAAGATTACCCTTATATTCGCTATGTGGAGTTTACCAAGGATCTATATGCCAAAATCGAGATATTTTGTGTCGAACAGGGTGGGGTGATCCGTACGAAACAATTCAAGGTCCGCGGCGGAGATTCCCTGTATGAGTGCTCGGGAAACCTGCCCCAATATCGAAACATGATTGTTATGGAAGATCCCCATAAGCTTAAAAAATTAAAGATTGGCAAGTGGGATGATGTGTTGGAACTTGCTGTCGGGGAAAGTAATGTAAACATGAGTGATGAGGAGATAATCAGGATCCAGATCAGGCTCGCCATCAAGAGCCACCTGGACAAGCAGTACAAAATTCTGAAAAAAGGGCATAAAATAAAGGTACTTACCCTTTTCTTCATCGATGCCGTAAATAAATACAGGGACAATACTGCCCCCGATGGCCGTGGGGAATACCTGAGAATTTTTGATGAAGAATATACAAAAATAATTGCCGATGACAGGTGGAACAAGGTATTTAAGGAGTATCCAGAGCTTTTTAAAGAATACAAGGACGTCTTCAAAGTCAGGGAAGGCTATTTTGCCGTTGATAAAAACAAGAATGCGGTTGAGATTGAAAACTGGGAAAACATTATGGATGAAGAGAAGCTGAAAGCTAAATCCCAGGAGGATATCAACAGGGGTATTGAGCTGATCCTGGAGAAAAAGGACGAACTGATTTCCTTTGACGAGCCTCTGGCCTTTATTTTCTCCCACTCCGCCCTGCGGGAAGGTTGGGACAATCCCAATGTGTTCACCCTCTGCACCCTGAAGAAGAGCGGTTCCGATATTGCCAAAAAGCAGGAGATCGGTAGGGGTTTAAGGCTGCCTGTTGATATTAACGGTAACCGCTGTACGGACAGCGAAGTGAACGAGCTTACCGTTATTGCCAACGATTATTATGACCACTTCGCAGCGGCGCTCCAGCAGGATTTCAATGAGCAGGCTGGATTTAACAAGGACGAGGTTACCTATGATGTAATCTATAATACGCTTAAAAACGCTGGCATTCCTGAAAACAGGATTATGGAGCTTGCGGAACCCTTTAAGCAGGAACTTTTAGAGCAGGGGATTATCAATAAGGATGGTGTCCTTACCAGAGATGCCAGGAAAATTGAAACCATTACTTTCACTAATGGAACTTTCCAGGAACACAGTATCATGTTGAAGGAAAAGTTTATTGAAGCGATGCTTGCAAAGGGTACCAGGAAGATTCCGATTAAGAACGGGGATGAAGAACCTGTAGAAAATGGCAAACACAGCTATATTTCCGAGGAATACTTTGATAAACTGCTTAAAGAGTTAAGCAAGCGGATGTCGCAGCGAACCATGTACCAGGTGAAGATTGATAATAAGGAGTTTATAGAAGAATGTGTATCGGAGTTAAATGAAGCTCTCCGGTATAAACACATAAGGTATGAATACCATATTGAAACTGGGAAAGCGGAATTTGATGAGCTGAAAAGATTTAGAATGGCGGATCCATCTGTACAACAGCTTTTTGACGAGCTTGAGGGGATGGAAACAGGGAAAAGCGAATTTGAGATTATCAATTATATTATGTATCATACCATGCTTCCCCGTCTTGCCATATACAGGATTATTTTAAGATTTGAGAAGAAGGACATGCTGCAAAACCAGGATATCCTTGACTTGGTAACCCAGAGGCTCCAGGAAAAGCTGACCGATTTCATGGCTCAAGGGGTTATCAGATATGAGGCAATTGACGGATATGTATTTGATGAATCCACTATCTTTGAAACCGAGCAGATCGATAGAAGCATGCTCGATGATGCGGCAAGCCTTGTCTTTAAAACCAATCCAGAAAGTCGGAGGGCAGTTCATAAGTATTATAAATTTGACAGCAAAGGTGAACTGGAGTTTGCAAAAAGGCTTGATGCGGATGAAAATGTGCTGCTTTATACCAGGCTCAAAAAGGGCGGTTTTGTAATCGATACTCCTTATGGAGAGTATTCACCTGACTGGGCGGTAATTTATAAAGGGGACAATAACACGGCGAGGCTTTTCTTTATTGTTGAAACAAAGATAAATAAGGATATAAAGGATTTGAATAAAGTTGAAACGACCAAAATACGGTGCGGGGAGCTTCATTTTAAAGCTGTTGCAAACGATGTGCAATTTAAACAGGCAAAAAACTATGATGACTTTTTACACAAGATCGGTGTCAAATAATGAAGTTTGCTATGCGCTGTAAATACCTGGTTGGGGCTTTTTGCTTTGACCAGGTAGTTTTCAATAAATGGACCTTGGGCGGCCTGACCCCCTAAAATTGGACAATTAGTCTTTATTGCTAACTATTTCGTAAAGTATCATTAAATTGTTTAATCTGAAGTCTGAAGGCGGCGGCCTTGACGGCGCCGCTCAAAAGACCTCAAGGGCCCACCAAGGAACATGTTAAATTTTAACTGGTTTTAATTCTATCTGGTTGTTTTTCAGCAGTTGATAGCATTCCAGCGGCGGTAAGTATTTAGTTGCCGAATGAATCCTGTTTTCGTTGTAAGAACGGATAAAATCGACAACCGTTGCATACGCTTCGGCATAGCCGGCAAACTCATGACGCGACAGGCATTCCTCCTCCAGAATAGAGTGAAACGATTCGATGTGGGCATTCAAATTAGGTGTCTTAAAAGGTATTCTTTCATGTTCGATGTCGAGCTCAAGGCACGTCCCTTCAAAGAGATTGCTGATAAACTGCGGCCCGTTGTCGGATCTAATGACCAGTTTTTGACTTGCCGTGTATAGCTGGCGTTTAAAAAGAGCGGTTTTTAGGGTGTTCACAGCATCCTTTGCTTCGCAGGATAACCCTATATGGTAGGCCACAATGCAACGGTCAAAAACATCAATAATCGGCACTACGAAAAAGAACTTGTCTTCCCCGGCAATGTAGCCGTATTTGATATCTGTTTCCCAGAGCTGGTTGGAAGCCGTAATGACCCGGTTCTTGGCCAGCCGGCGGGGGTGTTTGTGCTTTATCTTCCGCTGCGGCCTTAAGATATCCAATTCTTTGCAAAGCCGATACACCTTTTTCTTGTTAATGATTAGGTGAAACTTCCGGCGCAGGCAGTGGGTTAATTTTAAGTACCCATAGGCAAACCCTTCGGCGGTAATTAATTCGCACAACCATTCTTTGACCTGTTCATTGCTCACCACCTTGTTATCGCTGGTGAAGGTATAACGGGAGCTGGGCCGCCCACCGGCGCGGGTCCTTGGTTTGGGTTGGTGGTTTAAATTAGCATAGT
>Ga0067045_1028864_pt1 | contig 26570 bp, 15 predicted proteins | sample TerdegcTABiofilm_FD_59184 | JGI IMG/M metagenome (GOLD analysis project Ga0067045, IMG submission 59184) | Combined Assembly of (Gp0054472, Gp0054536) Wastewater bioreactor microbial communities from Singapore -Terephthalate degrading... | reverse complement strand
TGGCTCCCCTCTCCCGTTGGACGGGAGAGGGGCCGGGGGTGAGGGCGGTCGTACTGTACCGAAGTGCCGAGAAATCGCCGTCACTTCGTGCCACTCGCCCTCACCCTAACCCTCTCCCAAAGGGAGAGGGGACGAATGAACCGACACGCTCCCAACTCCCAACCCCCGACTCCCAACGCCCAATCTCCGACCTCCGACCTCCGACAAAGAAACGCCATGTCCCGACGCGGCCGGCCTCCGGTGCTCGATCACGTCAAGAAGCGGGAGATCCTGGCGATCCTCACCGTGGGGTGCAGCCGGCGCACGGCGGCACGGTACGTCGGCTGCGCGGCGGCGACCATCCAGAACACCGCCGACCGGGACCCCGAGTTCGCCGCGCAGCTCCATCACGCCAACCACGCGGCGGAGATCGAGTACGCCAAGAGCATCAAGAAGGCGGCCAAGAAGGAGCAGTATTGGCGGGCCGCGGCCTGGGCGCTGGAGCGGCTCAATCCGGAGGATTATGGCAAGCGGTCGCCCGGCAAGCTCACACCCGAGGAGGTGCGGACATTGCTCACGCGGCTCACCGAAATCCTGCTCGACGAAGTGCCCGTCGCACGGCGACGTAAGCAGATGCTCAAACGGTTCGATCGTCTCCTGGCCAGGATCGAGCCTGCCGTGGAATCGCCGCCGGAGAACGGCCATGATGATGAGTCGTGAGACGGCCTGCTTTGGCGACGGCCCGGAGCCGGCGTGGCTGGTGGACGTGCTCAAGGAGTCCTGCCGCGAGTTTGCCCGGCGGCACGGCCAGGCCCGGCGCCTGGCGGCTGCCCGGGTCGGGCCCTCGAAGTTCCTGACGTGGGCCCGGCGTCATCTGCCGCAGCACTTCGCCAAGCCGCCGTCCAGGATGCACGTCTGGCTGGCCTCCCGGCTCGACGCCATGGCCCAGACCCGGGGCGTCAAGCTCAACGTGCTCGGCCCGCGCGGCGGGGCGAAATCGACGCTGGTCACGCTGGCCTACGTGCTGCGGGCCGCCGTGGAAGGATGGGAGTCCTACGTCTGGATCGTCTCCGACACGAAGCCGCAGGCATACGCCCATCTGGAGAACCTCAAGACCGAACTGGCCGACAACGCCCAACTGGCCGCCGAGTATCCCGCCGCGGCCGGACGCGGCCCGGTATGGCGCGGCGGGGCCGTCCAGCTCAACAACGGTGTGCGGGTTGAAGCCTTCGGCACCGGGCAGCGGATCCGCGGCCGCCGCTACCGCGAGAACCGGCCCACGCTGATCGTCTGCGACGACCTGGAAAACGACGGCCATATCGTTTCCGCTCTCCAGCGCGAGCACTCGCGCACCTGGTTCCACGGGACGCTCCTGAAGGCCGGCACGCCCCGGACGAACGTGGTCAACCTGGCGACCGCGCTGCACCGCGAGGCCCTGGCCGTGCAGCTCCATCGCACCCCCGGCTGGACCTCGCGGATCTTCCAGGCCGTGATGCGCTGGCCCGACGCTATGTCGCTCTGGGAACAGTGGGAGGGTCTCTACGCCGATCCCGAGAACCCGGATGCCCGGCGCGACGCCCGGGCGTTCTACGAGGAACACCGCGACGAAATGGACGCCGGCGCCGTCGTCCTCTGGCCCGAGCACGAGGACCTCTACACCCTGATGTGCATGCGGGCCGAGAGCGGCCGGGGCGCGTTCGAGCGGGAAAAGCAGAATTCGCCGATCCAGCCGGAGTTGTGCGAGTGGCCCGAGTCGTGCTTCGACGAGACGATCTGGTTCACCGACTGGCCGACGGACCTGGCCGTCAAGACGCTCGCACTCGATCCGAGCAAGGGAAGCGACGCGCGGCGGGGCGACTACTCGGCCTACGTCCTGCTCGGCATGGACCGGCACGGCGTGCTCTACCTGGAGGCCGACCTGGCCCGGCGTCCGACCCCGCAGATGGTCGCCGACGGCGTGGAACTCTACCGCCGCTTCCGGCCCGACGCCTTCGGCGTCGAGGCCAACCAGTTCCAAGAACTCCTCGGGTCGGAGTTCGAGGCTGAGTTCCAGCGGCAGGACATGCTGGGCGCGCGGCCCTGGCTGGTCGACAACCGGGTGAACAAGCAGGTGCGGATCCGCCGCCTCGGGCCGTACCTGGCCTCGCGCCGCTTGCGTTTCAAAGCCGGCTCGCCCTCGACCAGTCTGCTGGTGGAACAGCTCCGCACGTTCCCCGTCGGCGACCACGACGATGGCCCCGACGCCGCGGAAATGGCCCTCCGCCTGGCCGCCGAACTGCTCCAGCAGCGCACGCCGTCCGACGGATTGGGCAACCGGCTGCGACTGGAGTGATGAATGATGAATGATGAATGATGAATGATGAGGGATGAGGGATGAGGGATGAAGGATGAAGCTTCCCCGATCTATGTCCCCTCTCCCTTTGGGAGAGGGTTAGGGTGAGGGCTTCTATGCACGAGTACATTTCCTCTCGCCACAAGCCAATCAGGAGCATCTCTGTGAACACCAAAGAACACGAACACCCCGGCGCCGCAACGTTCGATTCCGGGCCATCCTCACCCCTTCCCGCCGATCGCCGTCTGTCGCCATGGGAGCAGCGTTTGCTCGAAACCCTTGGGGACCTCTGGGACAACTACGTCGATCCGGCCGAGGCCCTGTACGACGCCGACGGCACGCGCTGGTCCGAACTGGGCGGCGGACTCTCGGGGACCACCGGCGTTCCCTTCACCACGGAGCAGCAGCTCCGCGAGATCCGCGATCAATGCCGGGCCCTAGCCGCCGTGAACGAGTTCGCCATCAACGGCCACGAAAACCGGATCAACTACGTGGTCGGGAGCGGCCATGCGTACCGCGTGACCGCCAAGGCCGGGTCCGAATCGGCTGCTACCCTGGCGCGGGAGGTCCAGGAAGTCCTCGACGAGTTCGTCCGGACCAACCATTGGCACAAGCGTCAGCAGGAGATCGTCCGGCGCCGCGACCGCGACGGGGAAGTCTTCTTGCGGCTGTTTGTCGGGGAAGACGGCGCGACCCGGATCCGCTTCGTCGAGCCGTCGCAGGTCGCCACGCCGCCGCGCGTGACCAACGACCCGTCGGCCAGCTTCGGCGTGCAGACCGAGCCCGACGACGTGGAGACCGTGCGCGGCTACTACGTCGACGGCCGTTTCGTCGAGGCGGCCCTGATCCAGCACCGCAAGGCCAACGTCGATGCCAACGTGAAGCGAGGCCTGCCGCTTTTCTATCCGGTCCGCAAGAACCTCCGCCGGGCCGAGAAGCTCTTGAGGAACATGAGCGTGGTGGCCGGGATCCAGTCGGCCATTGCGATCATCCGCAAGCACGGGGCGGGCACGCGGAGCACGGTGCAGCAGTTCGTGCAGGGCCAGGCCGACGCCGCCGTCACCAGCCCGGCCACCGGCCGCACGTGCCTCTTCCAGCGTTACGCCCCGGGCACCATCCTCGACGCCTTCGCCGGCACCGACTACCAGTTCCCGGCCGCCTCGATCGATGCGGCCCGTTACGTCGTCGTGCTCCAGGCGGAGCTGCGGGCGATCGCCTCGCGCCTGGTCATGCCCGAGTTCATGCTCACCAGCGACGCCTCGAACGCCAACTACTCCTCGACCATGGTGGCCGAGGGCCCGGCCGTGCGCATGTTCGAGCGTTTGCAGCACGAGATGATCGAAGACGACCTGGAACTGCTCTGGCGCGTGGTCCGCGCGGCCGTCGACGCCGGGCGCCTGCCGCGCGAAGCCCTCTCGGAGGTCGACATTGAAGGCATCCCCCCGTCGCTCGCCGTGCGCGACCGCCTCAAGGACGCCCAGGCCGACCAGATCCTCGTGCGTAACGGGGCCATGTCGTCGCGAACGATGTCTGTACGTCACGGCCTTGACGCCGAAAACGAGCAACGACTGATGGGCGACGACAAGGTGTCAGGAAACGACATTGGCGTCAAAGGGTCGTCTCGCTAGACTGTCGCTGGCGTGCCACCGCGAATGCAGGTCCCGCTTCGATGGGCCCCGCAGGGTGGCACCGCAGGGTGGCACCGAAAGCTCCGCTTTCGGTGTCGCGCAGCGACAAGAGGCATCGTTGCGTTGGCCAAGGCATACGTCTTGTGCCTCCGGCACCCCGATAGCCGGAGCTATCGGGGCCACCCCGCGCTCCGGTCGTCGGCTTTGAGCTCCCTCCCGTCACCCGTGGTCCCAGGAATCGATCTGGGCGCGCAACTCCTCCTTGGAAAGTTCTGCTTGGGGGATCGGCGGGGCGATGGGCAAGGCGCCTTCGTCGTCGGGCTGGTCCTGCGCGACGTGGTCGACTTCGCGTTCGAGGGCTTCGAGCCATGCGGGGACCTCGAAGCCCACGCCGCTCGGCTCGGCGGTAAACGCGTCCAACTCCCGCAGGAGGGAGGCGAACGAGACCGGCTCGCATCCGTCGCGGAGTTCCTCCACGGCGGGCCGGACCAGGGCGCAGAGCCGATCCACGGCCAACGGCTGCACGAACCGCTGCCCGATCCGATCGGCGACGGTGCGCAATCGCACCCCGTACTGCAAGGCCAGTTGATCGAAACGCCGGACGTGCTCGTCGGCGATTTCCGACGTGCGTGCGGCGAGGGCCTCGCGCCATCGCCGGGCCGCCCCGTCGCGGCCGCACTGGACGAGCACTTCATGGGCCAGCAGCACCGGCTTGAGGCTCCACGCCACGCGCTCGTAGCTCGCCTTGATGCGGAGGAAATCCAGGAGGACGTAGAGCATTTCCCCGCGGTCCGACTGCGTGGTCGTGCTGTTGTAGTCGAGATACTCCGAGTAGTTCTCGACGACCGCTTCCAGGCAGAGTTCCAGCCAGCGGACCGCGTCGGCTCGAGGCAGCGGACCGTCCAGGTCGTCCAGCAAGCGTGCGGGGCCTTCCTCCTCGGATTCCTCCAGGGCCCGGAGGTACGCATCGGCCCCCTCGTGCAGGATCGCGCGCAACTTGCCGTAGGTGGTCAGCAGGCGTTGGGTGAAGAGGTCGTGGCCGTATCGCTCGATGAACCCGCGGAGATCGCGCCACGGGGCTTCGTCGGCGACCAGGTCGAGCACGGAGACTCGCACATTGCGGCTGTGGCTGACCCAGCACTTCAAGAGGACCTCGATGGGCCGTTCCAGCCGATCGATGAGTTTCTGGTCCGCGGCATCGCCCCGCTGCCGGCCGCGGCGGCGGGCCGGCGGCGGCGAGGCGATCGCGCACTGGAGCACCCCCCGGGCCGCGATTTCGAAGAGCCGGTCGAACTCGGTAACAGGCGCCGGGCCGACCGGATGGTTCCGCTCCATGCGCTGGATCGTCTTCAGCAGTTCGCCCGTCTCCCGGATCAGGCCTCGACGCGGCAAGGCCGCCAGGAGCCGGCGGAGCACCTGAAGCAGATTGCGCGACTGGGCGATCCGCTGCGGATTGCCTCCCCGGGCCAAGGGCAGGTACAAGAGCGGCTGCTTCGCCAGCGCCTGGCGGAGCCGCGGCCAAACGCCGCGGGCGAACTCCGTCTGCCCGGCATACAGGGCCCGAAGCACGCGCTGGGCCAGAAGCTCCCAATCGCTCCCAGGCCGCTCCGGCGGCTCGCGCTCGGTGACGGTTGCGATCAGCCGGGCGGCGTCGGCGGCCTCGAGACTCGCGGCAAGGATCCGCTCCATCAAGGTCTCCTTGATCGAGCGCCGCTGATCGAACTCCAGGAGCGACTCATGGGTGCCGCTCGGGGCCGGAATCGGGTAGCGGTACACCGCGCGGAGAAGCTCGACCAGGCCGTCGCGCCAACGGCCGGCCTGCGCCGCGTAGGCCAACAGGGCCTCGTCCCGGCCCGGGTCGGCATCGCGGGATTCCGTCGACCAGACCGCCGTCTTCTCCCACATCCGCACCACGGTGACGAGAAAGGCCAATCGCTGGCTGATCCGTTCCGCCTCAAGGGCCAGCTCGAAGTCGGTGGCGGGAGCGAGGCCCTCGATCATCTCTCCCTCAAAACCGTCGTCGGCCGTATCGCGATAGATCACGTCTTCGTAGGCGGCGCTGTACAGCCCGTCGGACGCGTCGTCTTCGTCCTCAAGCGGCTCTTCCATCTCCTCCGGGGATGAAGAGAGCGCAGCCTGTCCGCCAAGCTCCAGTTGCGGCACCTGCCAATACGATTCCGCATTGGCTTCGAGATAGTCGAGGATCCGCCGCACGGTCGGCCAGGGATCGCCGCGGACGGCGTGGCCGGAGGGGGCGGGCCGCGGCTCCACAAGCGTTTGCATCCAGCGCTGGATCATCTCGTGGAAGGAGTACTTTCCTTCCGCCAAGGGGACTTCCTCGGCCTGGCTGAGCCAGTGGACCAACAGGGCCATGGCAGCCACCAGATCGTGCTCGTCGAGGAGGGCCTCGACCAGGAGGGCATACGCCTTCGGGGACCGGAGTTCCTCGACGTGCTCGCGCCAGAAGCCGACGTTTCCGGACGCGGTACCCGCTCGATGCCACGCGCCCAACGCCTCGGCCACCTGGCTCGACGATTGCCAGGCCTCGATCCCTCCGAAGCCCGCCACCTCGCTGACGTCGGTGCTGGCGAACTGGTCCCACCACACGGCGAGTTCCTGCATGCCCGCCGAGAGCCGCTCCCCCAACCCCTGATCGCCGGCCGCGGAAGCCTTGCTCCGGAGTCTCGCATAGAGGGCGAAGATCTCCTCGATGAGCTCGATCAGTTCGTCGATCCGGCTGTCGTGGACGCTGTCCTCCACGGCGGAGGAACGGCCGTACTGACCGCCGAATCCGAGGATGCTCCAGGGGTCCACCAGGGCCCCGCACTCGATGGCGCGGCGCAGCCAGTCCTCGATCTCGGGGAGAAAGGCTGCGGACTGGGCAATCGATCCGCGATCCAGGGCGAGGCCGGCGGAGGAGAGGCGGCAGTCGATTTCACACCGCATTCGTGCCGACGCGACCGGCACGACCGCGGCCTGCCGGGCGGCGTCGCCGGTGTAGCCCATCCGGGCGAAGAGCCGGGCCAGGGAGACGTGCTGCAACTGCTGCGCCCGCCGACGCGCCAGACTCTGATTCAAATGCTGCCGGACGCCGCCGAAAGGCTGCCGCAGCGTCTTGGCCTCGGCCCGCAGCCGCTCGGCGTGCACACCGCCCAGCCGCCCCAGAAGCCGCTCGTAGAACGCATCGCGGTAGGCCGCGATCCGGCCGACCAGGACGGTCAGCGTGGTCGATGAGTCGTGGGCGTCGGGGCCGTCCCCGCTCACCCCCGAGCCCATCAGCATCGTGCAAGCCAGCACGGCCGCGGCCTCGAAAAGCGATTCCTCCCGGGCGAGGTCCTCTCGCTTGGCAATACGACTCAGGAGCCCATCGAGCGTCACTTGCTGCAGGACGAAGCGGCGATAGTGGCCGCGGTTGTCGATCAAATGCAGGTCCCAGCTACCAAAATGGTTGTTCGGCCGGCGATTGACCGGATGGTCGAAATCGTAGGCCCGCGGATCGACGGCCAACTCGTCGAGCAGGTCGATTTGGAAACAGGCCTGACGCAGCAGGTCGGCGTCGGTCGAGCGGAGGATTTCCAGGGCCAAGGCGATCAGATCGTGGTAGCAGCCGCAGGCCACCCCGGCGTCGCGGACATAGAGCGGGATGGGGCGGACCCATTCGTGATCGTAGGGCTGCATCTTCTGCGACGAGCGGAGCACGGCGACGGGCCGGTAGCCGATGAAATCGTTCAATCGCCGGATCGCTCCGCTGACGATCCGCTCCGTCTCGTCCCACGGCCCGCCCATGGCCAGCACCGCCTCGCATACCCGCCCCAGGAAGAACGGCTGGAAAAGCGAGACGTCGGTCTGATGGAAGAGGAGGTCGCGGTGGAAGCGGAGGTAGGCCGGGAGGGTCTCGTCGAACACCAGCCTCAAGACGGCCTCGGCCTGGTCCCGTTTGCCGAAGGCCTCGACCTGACTCCCCAGTTGCTCCAGCCCGGCGCGGAGCACCCCCGCGAGGGTTCGCCAAGTCGGCCCCGCCGTGGGCCCGGCCTCTGCGGCGATCTGGCCGAACAGGGCATTCACCGCCCGAAGGAACTTGGGGGCCGGCGTCCCGGCAGAGAAATTGAGGTAACCCGCAATCTCCTGGACGAGCTTGGAACGGTCGGTATGAAGTGGGTCACGTGTCATTCCCCCATCTTAGACGGGCACGGGAACGTGGTCCAGCGCTGCGGAGTCCCATCTTATGAGGGGTTCCCACCGGCACGGTCTCCTCCCGGTCGCTTTTCTGGTGTCTTTTGCACCCGGCCGCTAGTATGATGGAATCAGAGACTATCCGGCACCGCCAAGTAGCACAGCCATCTTGGCTGTTGCGTGCCAGGCTGAAAGCGTGCCTGTTCGTTACCAGGCTGGAAGCCTGGGCTACCGTTGCCAGGCTGGAGGCCTGGGCTACCGTTGCCAGGCTGGAGGCCTGGGCTACCATGCAGCCCGATTCGGGGTACCCCAACGGAAATGTTTCGAGGCCGTCTATGACACGCCGCATTCTCCTTTCCGTCGTATGCGCCGTTTGCGTGTATTCGGGACGCATGGCACTCGGTTCCCCGGGCTCGGAGGTCATCTCCGAGCCGGCCGCTGAGCGTCACGGGCTGACCCGAGCCTGGTTCACGCAGATTCAGGTCGATCCTACGCGGGGTCGGCTCGGCGAGTGGATCCTCGACCAGGGAACGCTGTTCATCCTGAGCGATCAGTCGGTCCTCACGGCGGTTGACGCGGCGACAGGGGCGACGCGTTGGAGTAGCGAGGTGGGCACCCGCGGTTACCCCGTGCTCACTCCGGCGGCCAACCGGAAGCTCGTGGCCATGACCAATGGTTCCACTCTCTACGTCTTGAATCGATACAACGGCAAGCTGCTCTGGAAAACGAAACTCGACGGCGCGCCGGGGGCCGGGCCCGCGCTGAGCCAGCAGCGGGTCTACGTCCCCTTGCTCGACGGACGATTGGTCGCCTATCGTCTTACCCCGGTCAAATCGAATCTTCCCGAGAGCACGGGCAGTGAGCCCCTCACTCCCGAGCAGCGAGCGGCCCAGGAGATCGCTCGCCTCGATTCCCTGCGACTGGAGCAGGACGTGCCGCCGCCGCTTTTTGCCCAGGTGCCCGGCCGCGGATTGATCCAGCCCGTGGTCACGCGCGAGAACGAGTCCGAAGAAAACGTGGTGTGGGCCACCGACCAGGGGTACTTGTGCGCCGGCCGGATCGACCGCAATGAGCAGCGGGCATTGGAGCTCCGCTACCGTCTGCGGACCGAAGCCCCGATCGTGGCCCAGCCTTGCTACCTGCCGCCCGACGCCAACGTCCTGCCCGACAGTGGCCTGATTGTCGCGGGCTCGGAGGACGGCTTCGTCTACGGTATTCGCGAGCGGAGCGGCGATCAACTCTGGCGGTTCTCGACCGGCGAACCGATCGTCGAAGACCCCGTGGTGCTCGGGCGGTTCGTGTTCGTGACGAACCAGCTTGGCGGGATGTATTGCGTCGACGCGAGGACCGGCTCCCAGGCCTGGTGGTCGCCCGAAGTGACCCGCTTCCTCGCCGCCAGCAAGGAACGTGTCTACGCGACCGACAAGATCGGGCTGCTGCACGTCCTGAGCGCCAGGACGGGCTCGCATCTCGATACGATCGCGGCCTCCATGGTCCCCATCAAACTGACCAACCCGGAAAGCGACCGGCTCTTCCTGGCCAGCACGACCGGGATGGTGGAGTGCCTCCACGAACCACAAATGGTGGACTCGCTGGTCCGTAAGACGCCCGCCAAGGAGGTTGAGACCTCCTCGAAGGTGGCCGGATCGAAGGCGGCCGCGAAGAAGGAGGCCTCCGAGGAGGGCGAATCGAAGCCGGCCCACACGGCTGGTTCCGGGGCATCGGGCGGGGGGGGCGGATCCAAGCTTAGCAGCCCCAGGACGAAAAAGGCCGGGGCGGGCGACTTCGCCGGGGGCGGGGCCGGCATCCCAAAGAAGAAGAAGGCGAAAGGCGGCGTCGAGGCCGGCGGGGCGGTGCCTGGAGCCGTCCCGGGGGCTCCCCCTCCCGCCGGCAAAAAGAAGAAACGCGCTTCGTAGTGGGCCAAACCCCTCCCCCAACCAGTGCTCCTTGACCAAACGCGCCCGACCCGATAAACCATGGGGACGGTTCCATCGCGAGTCCCTTTGGTTTTCTCACGAGGTCGATTCATGGCGGCGTTTCCCCCTATCCGTCGGGCTCTGGTCAGCGTTAGCGACAAGCGGAACCTCGCCGAGTTTGCCCGCGGACTGACCGCCCGGGGCGTTCAGATCTTCAGCACGGGCGGCACGCGGAAGTTCCTGGAGAAAGAAGGGATCGCCGTTCAGGACGTCTCTCAGTACACCGGCTTCCCGGAAATGATGGACGGCCGGTTGAAGACGCTCCATCCCAAGGTCCACGGCGGGATCCTCTGCCGGCACGACAATCCGGAGGACATGCAGGCCCTGGCCGAGCACGGCATCCTTACGTTTGAACTCGTCGTGGTGAACCTCTATCCGTTCGCGGCCACGGTGGCCAAACCGGGCGTCACCGAGCCCGAGGCCATCGAACAGATCGACATCGGCGGTCCGACCATGGTCCGCGCCGCGGCCAAGAACTTCGCCTTCACCTCCATCGCGACCAGTCCGGACCAGTACCCGGAGATTCTCAATCAGGTCAACGCCGAGGGCGCGACCACGACCGAGTTCCGCCGTCGACTGGCCGCCGAGGCGTTCGCCCACACCGCCCGCTACGACCGCGCCATCGCCGACTTCTTCGCCGCGCAGACCTCCGACGGGCCGTTCCCGGGCACCTTGACCCTGGGCTATTCCCGCAAGGAAGTGCTCCGCTACGGGGAGAATCCCCACCAGGCCGCGGCCTTGTACTGCGGCGCGGAGTCGCACCCCGGCACCGTCGTCTCCTCCACGCAACTCCACGGCAAGGAACTCTCGTACAACAATCTACTCGACTTGGAAAGCGCACTGGGAATCGTGCGCAGTTTCACGGAACCGGCGGCCGTGGTGATCAAGCACAACAATCCCTGCGGGGCGGCGGTCGACGAGGTCCTGGCCGAGGCGCTGCGCAAGGCCATGGCGGGCGATCCGCTCAGCGCCTTCGGCTCCGTTCTGGGACTCAATCGCACGGTGGATGCGGCCACCGCGGAGGTCCTTTGCCAGCCGGGACTGTTCGTCGAGGCGATCGTGGCCCCCGACTTCGAGCCCGCGGCCGTCGAACTCCTCACGACCCGCCCCAAATGGAGAGCGAATGTCCGATTGATGAAGGTCGGTCCGATCGACACACCGCAACGCTGGACGTACCGGTTCCTGGAAGGCGGGGTCCTGCTCCAGGAAGCCGACGTCCTCCCGGACCCCGAAGCCCAGTGGCAGGCCGTCACCCGCACGCCCCCAACCCAGGAACAACTCCGCGAACTGCGGTTCGCCTGGACCATGGTGCGCCACGTCAAGTCGAACGCCATCGTGGTGTGCAAGGATCGGATGTTGTTGGGGGCCGGGGCGGGCCAGATGAGCCGCGTCGATTCGACCGAAATCGCCCTCAAGAAGGCGGGCGACCGGATCGCCGGCGCGGTGCTGGCCTCCGACGCCTTCTTCCCCTTCCCCGATTCGATCGAACTGGCCGCCAAGGCCGGGATTTCCGCCGTGATTCAGCCCGGCGGCTCCCGGGCCGACCAGGACGTCATCGCCGCCTGCAATCAGCACGGATTGCCGATGATCTTCACCGGCCGCCGCCACTTCAAGCACTGAGTTGAATTCCCAGCCCGCGGCATAGTATGATGGGGGCTGACGACCGACCGATTGGGGTGAGAGTCCAACATGGGAGGCACTGCACATGAGTCAGGCCGAAGTGAGTGAGTGGCGGATTGCGGTCAAGGGGGAACAACGGGGGCCTTACTCGCTGGAACAAGTGCGGACCATGCTGGCCGAAGGCCGCTTGCCGCCCGACACGCTCGTCTGGAAACCCGGCATGGCCAACTGGGCCCCCATCGGCAGCGTCGCCGAGTTGGCCGCGCCCGCCGGCCGCGCGCCGGCGCCGGGGCCGGCAGCCGCCCAGCCCGCAACCTCGGCGCCGGGCCTCGCAGCCGGTGCGGCAAGCCCGAGTGGATTCAGGGACTTCCTCGCTTTCCGCCGCATGGTGACGCCGGTCATTATCCAGGTCATTTTCTGGATTGGCGTCGTTGTCTGCGTGTTGACCGGGCTTACCCAACTGGCCATGGCGCTCAATTTCGGGAGCATCGCGGGGTTCCTCATGGCGTTGGGCACCCTGATCATCGGTCCCATCATGGTGCGGGTCTACTGCGAGTTGCTGATCCTCCTCTTCCGGATCTACGACACGCTGCAAGAGATCAAGAATCAGCGGAAGTAGGGATCAGGGTGGCCCGGCGTGGATGCCTTGTCCTCACCCACGCTTTCCCGAGAATGTTGGCCGGCGTGCCCGCCGTTTCCGTCCCGTAGGGACTGTCCTCGTGGTAACACTTCAGCCGCATGAAGTTGTCGGAAGAGGAGAAGGGAAAAGGAAGAAGCGGGGAAAAAGGGGAAAAGAACAGGAGAGGGTTCCCTTTCAGAATTGTGTGAGCAGGGCACGGTTTCTTGCCTTTCCCATTTTTCCAGGGCTTTTCCTTTTCCCTTCCTCTATTCGCACTTCATTCCGCTGAACACTTATTCGTCGTGGCAAGTTCAACAACCATTCTCGATCGGATTGTCGCCACGAAACGCGAGGAGATCGCCCGCGCCCGGGCGGCCGTGCCTGAGCCGCGGCTGCGGGAACAGTTGGACGCAGCGCCGCCGGTCCGCGATTTCCTCGCCGCCCTGGCCCGGCCCGGGGCGATCCGCCTCATCGCCGAGGTCAAGAAGGCCAGTCCCTCGAAGGGGATCATCCGGGCCGACTTCGAGCCCGTCGCCATCGCGCGCACCTACCAGGAGCACGGGGCCTCGTGCCTCAGCGTGCTCACCGACGAGACGTACTTCCAAGGAAGCCTGGAGTATCTCCGCCGCGTGCGCGAAGCGGTCGATCTGCCCGTGCTGCGCAAGGATTTTGTGATCGACCCCTACCAGGTCCTCGAGGCCCGCGCGGCCGGGGCCGACGCCGTGCTCCTGATCGCCGAATGCCTCGACGACGATGCCCTGGCGCTCTTGCACGACGCGATCGTCGCCCTGGGCATGACGGCGCTGGTGGAACTCTACGAGCCGGAGAACCTGCCCCGGGTGCTGCGGATCGGCGCGAAGCTCGTCGGGATCAACAACCGCAACCTGCGGACCTTCGAGGTCGATCTGGAGCACACGCTCCGCCTGCGGCAACAAATCCCCACAGACCGCGTCGTCGTGGGCGAGAGCGGCATCCGCACGCGCGACGACGCCCTCCGGCTCCAGCAGGCCGGCGTCCACGCCATGCTCGTCGGCGAGTCCCTCATGGCCAGCCCCGACCTCGGCGCGGCCGTCGATCGCCTCTTGGGACAAAGCCCCTGAACGGCAGGGTGGCACGCCCTGGGGCTCGGCGAAGGGCGTGCCACCCGGCCCGTTGAAGGTCCAAATGATCTGACGGCTTCTCGTTGACAGCGGAGATTGCGTCTGACATGCTTTCTCGGTAGCCCGGTCCGTTGCCTGGCTGAGTCGCCTGCAATGCGAGGACGTTTCCATGTCTCGTTCTTCCATGAATCGTCGGGACTTCTTAAGTCGCAGCAAGAGCGCCGCTCTCGGGATGGCCGCGGGGGCGACGATCCTCCGTGATCCGCGGTCCGTGGCGGCGGCGCCGGCCAACGAGAAGTTGATCCTGGCGATCGTCGGCTGCCGGGGACGGGGGAACATGGTGGCCCGGGAGTTCGGCGAGCGAGGCGACTGCCGCTTCGCCTGGTTCTGCGACGTGGACCGCGCGATGTACGATACCCGGGCCAAGGGCATCGCGGCCCTCCAGGGCGGCGCGATGCCCCAGTACGCCCAGGACTTCCGCAAGATGCTCGACGACCGGTCGGTCGACGCCGTCGTGATCGCCACGCCGCCGCACTGGCACAGCCTGGCCACGATCTGGTGCTGTCAGGCGGGCAAGGACGTCTACTGCGAGAAGCCGCAGAGCCACAACGGCTGGGAGGGCCGGAAGGCCGTCGAGGCCGCGCGCAAGTACCGGCGCATCGTTCAGATCGGGCTGCAAAACCGCTCGGCGCCCTACAATTTCGCCGCCAAGGAGTATCTCGACGAGGGCCGGCTGGGGAAGGTCCACCTGGTCCGCGTGTTCAATCAGAAGGGCGAGCCCAATTTCCCCAAGCTCCCCGACAGCGACCCGCCCCCGGGCTTCGATTGGGACATGTGGAACGGCCCCGCGCCGGAGCACAAGTACAACGCGACTCTGCGTGAGGGATGGCGGCAGCTTTGGCGCTACTGTGGGGGCGACATGACCTACGACGGCATCCACCAGGTCGACCTGGCCCGCTGGCTCTGCGGCCTCACCTACCCGAAGACCGTCTACTCGCACGGGTCCCGCTACGACCGCAACGGGGCGGCCGAGACGCCCGACACGCAGTTGACCGTTCTCGAGTTCGACGACCTGATGATGACCTTCGAGCAGACGCTCTTCACGCCCTACATGCTCAAGTCGGACGACGGCGTGCGCAACGGCGAGATCTATCCCTACTGGCCGCAGAACACGGAGCGGATCGAGATCTACGGGACCGACGCGGTGATGTACGTGGGGCGCATGGGGGCAGGCTGGCAGGTCTACGTGCGTCCCAAGAGCCGCAAGCCGGTGCTCCGCGACCAGATGCACGGCAAGTTCCCCGACAAGCCGCACCAGGAGAACTTCGTCGAGTGCGTGCGGACCCGCCGCACGCCGAACGCGGACATCGAAGCCGGCCACCTCAGTACGCTGTTGGTCCACTATGCCACGATCAGCTACCGGCTCGGCGGCCGGAAGATCGCGATCGACCCGAAGACCGAACAGATCACCGGCGACCCGGAAGCGATGGCACTCTTCCGCCGCGAGTACCGAAAGCCCTGGGTGGTGCCGGAGACGGTGTAGGACCGAGCGGCGTGTGCCGGAGGGCCGCGTTCGGGGAATACGACGCAGAGCGTCGAGAACTGTGCGTTCCCACGCAGAGCGTGGGAACGAGATTGGTAAGACGGCTTCTTGATAGGATCATGTCCATTCTCGAGCGGTCTCCCTAGCCCAGGCGTTTACGCCTGGGTGACGGAGGCGATAAGATCAGGTGTTAGCCCCTTCAGGGGCTTTCTCTGCTTCAAGCCCCTGAAGGGGCTGGATATCTGTGTCGCGACCCCGCGTCCCAGGCGTGAACGCCTGGGCTAGAGGAAACTGCGGTTCACAACCATCGAAGCTCCATGCCCGCAGATCCGGAGTATTCCGCTACCATGAAGTTCCCGTTATTCCTTCCATGTACCGCGGTCTTCTTTGCATGTCTCACGCTGGGCGGACCAAAGGCCAGTCTCGCCCTGGACGTCCCGTCTCCCAACGGCCGGCTCGTTCTGACCTTCGAGGTCAAGGACATGGGCGGTGCCCGCGCCTGTCCCTGCTATCGCGTCGCCTGCGAAGGCCGGACGGTGCTTGCCGAGTCGCGACTCGGGCTGGTTCTCGATGGCGGCCCGATGGACCGTGGAATGGCGGTTGTCAACTCGATCCGCAGTCAGCGCGACGTCACGTGGAAACCCGTGTGCGGCGAACGGGACTCGGTGCGCGACCATTTCCATGAGTTGCGGGTCGATCTCCGGCAGACCGAATCGCCCCACCGCGTGCTGCAACTGACGTTCCGTGCATACGACGAGGGCATCGCCTTCTGCTACACGCTGCCGGGCCAGGACGGCCTGAAGGATCTCGCCATCGTGGGCGAGAGGACCTCGTTCCGGTTCTCGGGCGATCCCACTGCGTGGGCCGTGTACGCCGCCCAGGGCAATTACGACGGCAGCGAAATGCCGCTGAGCAAGGTCCGGCCGGGCGCCGAGCGCCCGTTGACGGTCCGCATTGCCGACGACCTCTACGCCGCGTTAACCGAGGCCCGGCTGGTCGATTATGCCCGAATGAAGTTGCGCCCTGCCAAGGGCGAGGCCTGCACGATGGAGGCACTCCTCGACGTCGAGCGCGGCACGCCGGCCGTGACGGGTACCACGCCTTTCACGTCGCCGTGGCGCGTGGTCCTGGTTGCCCAAAGCCCCGGCAGACTGCTGGAGCAGAACGACCTCGTCCTGAACCTGAACGATCCCTGCGCGCTGAAGGACACCTCCTGGATCAAGCCGGGCAAGGTCCTCCGCGAAGTGACGCTGACGACGGCCGGCGGCAAGGCGTGCGTCGATTTCTGCGTGCGCCGCGGACTCCAGTACGTCGAATACGACGCCGGGTGGTACGGCCACGAGTACGACCCGAAGGCCGACGCCCGGGCCGTTCACCTCGACCCCAAGCGCAATCCCGATCCCACCTCGCTCGACTTGCACGAGGTGATCCGGTACGCCGATTCCAAGGGCATCGGGGTGATCCTCTATGTCAACCATCTGGCCCTGGAGAAGCAGTTGGACGAGATCTTGCCGCTCTATCAGAAGTGGGGCGTCAAGGGGGTGAAGTACGGGTTCGTGAACGTGGGCAGCCAGCGCTGGACCCGCTGGCTCCACGAGGCGATCCGCAAGGCCGCCGCGTGCCGGCTCATGGTCGACATCCACGACGAGTTCCGCAGCACCGGCTACCAGCGGACCTATCCGAACCTGATGACCGTCGAAGGCATCCTGGGCAACGAGGGATTTCCGACACCGGTCCACAACGCCACGCTCCCCTTCACCCGGTTCCTGACCGGCCCGGGCGACTACACGTTCTGCTGGCAGAGCCCGAGGCTCAAGCCGACCCATGCCCATCAATTGGCGCTGTCCACGATCTACTTCAGCCCCTGGCAATTCCTCTACTGGTACGACCGGCCCTCGATGATCCGGGAAGAGCGGGCGCTGGATTACTGGACGCACTTGCCGACCGTGTGGGACGAGACCCGCGTGCTCCGGGGTGAGATCGGCCGCGAGGTTTCCATCGCGCGTCGCAAAGGGGAAGAGTGGCACCTCGGTACGATCCGCGCCGTGGGCCGCGGGACCATGGAGATTCCGCTTTCCTTCCTCAAGCCGGGCAGAAGCTACGAAGCCACGGTCTATTCGGACCGCAATCCGCTCGATCCTGCCTCCAAGGAAGTGAAGATCGAGACCGTCGCGGTCGATTCCACGACGATCCTGAAGGCCGACATCCCGGCCAACGGCGGGCAGGCCGTGCGAATCGTTCCCGCGGCACAGCCGCTCCCGACTGTACGGGGGAGTTGCGGACCGGCGAAGGAATGACCGGCGTGTCGCCCGACTGGGGTGGCATGCCGTCACTCGGCGCAACCGAGGGTCGGCATGGGAAGTGACGTAGCGGCCTCCATGCTCAAAGCGTCTCCCAGAACGCCCGCAACACAGCCATCCTGGTTGATCCATGACAGGCTGGAAGCCTGTGCTACGGGTTCTGCGGCTGTGCCACCTTGTGGGATCGATTCTTACTTCGCCGGCGTTGACGGCCCGGCGGGAATGACCGGCAGCACGATGTGCGAGGGATGGTCCGCATCGTGATGCACGCAGTTGGTGGCCACCACGACGCGGCGGTTGTCGCCCAACGGCTCGCCGGTGTTCGGGTTCACGTCGAACCGTGGAAAGTTGCTGCTGGAAACGTCCACGCGGATGCGGTGCCCTTTCTTGAATACGTTCGACGTGGGGTAGAGCTTGATCGTGATCGGATAGACTTTCCCCGGCTCCATCAGCACGTCTCGGATCAGCGACTCGCGGAAGCGGGTCCGCAGGATGCCGTCGCCGATGTTCAGGTCGAAGCCGCCGGGCCAATCGGGGCTGGGTGGATAGACGTCGATCAGCTTGGCCGTGAAGTCGGTGTCCACGGCGGAAGAGGAGACCCAGAGCCGCACGGCCAGCTCGCCGGTCACTTCCACGTCGGCCGGCAGAGGTTCCGACTGGAACACGAGCACGTCGTTGCGGACCGAGAGCGGCATCGGCTCCTTGCCGTTCCAGATGTGCGGCCCGCCGCGCTGGTCCCACGCCCCTTGCAGCATGATGTCGTTGCCCGACGAGATGTTCCCGCCGATCGTGGGCACGGGGTGGCGGGGGTCGAACTGGAAGCTCGTGGCGCCGCCGTTGCGGGCCGGCGGGGTGTCGCGCAGACGCCCGTCCGACCGGAGATAGTAGTTGGTCGGGCGCGTGCGGGCCAGGGGCCACTCCTGCTCGTCGCGCCAGAAGCCGCCGTGCTCCAGCAGGCCTTCCTTGGTCTTGTGCCCGTCGCCAGTGCCCATCACGAAGATCCGCACCTTGGTGCGAAACGGGGCGTCTTTGCCCACCGTGTTGTCGATTCCCTTGAGCCAGTGGTCGTACCACTCCCGCCGCCACGCCAGCGGATCGGGGATGGCGGCCGAGGGGCCGAAGCTCACCTGGCCGTGGGCCGAACGGCCTTGCAGGCCGTGGATCCACGGACCCATGATGAGATACACCGGCCCGCGGATCGCCTTGGTCAGGGCCACGAAATTGGCCGTCGTGTTGCTCGCCCAGGAATCGTACCAGCCGCCGACGAGATAGACGGGGATGTCCTGGTATTGTTGCGGGCGGTCGATGATGGCGTTCTGACGCCAGAAGTCGTCGTTGCCGCCGTGACGCATCGCCTCGACCAGCCACTGCTCGTACTCGGGGGCGAGCTTCAGCGGCGTGGTGCCGCGGCGTAGCGGTAGGTTGAACAGGTAGGAGATGCGGTTGTCGGACATCTCGCCCAAGACGGCTCGGAGCCCGGGGTCGCGCGCGTAGCTGCTCCCGCGCCCGGCGTTGAGCATGATCCAGTTCCAGAACCGCAACTCGAAGGCCCCGCCGTTGCGCATGCTGGCGTAGCCCAGGTTCGACATCGCGTCGACGGGAATCACGGTGGCGAGGTGCGGGCTGTGGGCCATGGCCAGGGCATGCTGCGTGCCGCCGACGTAGGAGGTGCCGATCATGCCGATCTTGCCGTTGGACCAGGGCTGCCGGGCGATCCAGTCGGCCGTGTCCTGGCCGTCCGGCCCGTCGTCGGTCAGCATGTGCCACGCGCCCTCGGAATCGAATCGTCCGCGCGTGTCCTGAAAGACCACGGCGTAGCCGAAGCGGGCGAAGTAGCGCCCGTCGGAATGCCCCTTCTCGCCCTGTCCTTTGCCGTAGGGGATTCGCATGAGAATGGCCGGCAGGCGTTCCGCGAGCGGCTTGCCGCCGGCGGCCGGCAGATAGACGTCGGTGGCCAGGCGGACTCCGTCGCGCATCGGCACCATGACGTTGTGCTGAAACGAGACCTCGAACTTCCCCTCGCCGGCCAAGACGGCCGTAACCGCCGCACAGAAAGAGCCAATCAAAACGGCCCGCGCCGCCAGCCGCCAAAGCAGATAACGATGCACCACAGTCATCTCCTCAATCTTCCAAGGGTGAAGGATGCCTTCCGGGACCGAGCCGAAGACACGTCCCATTCCAGCAAGCGGTTCACGTGTTTCCCACGTTCCCAAACCGTTCGTTCTCGGCAGCCATTCTTGCCCAACAGTCGCCTCGCTCTGGCCGCCCTGCGTCACCGGGACACGCATCTATTCTTCTACTCTTCCATCGTCAGCTCCGCGAGATAGATCGCGGTGATCGTCTTTCCCGCGGCGTCGCGCTCGTGACTGGAGTAGTAGGAAACGAGCGCCCGCTTCGGGCCCAGTTCGACGAAGCCGGGGTAGGAGTTGTCGCCGCCGCTGGGCAGTTCCACGAATTCGTGCAGGCGGTCGTCGGCCAGCCAGCAGAGCGACGTTTTCGGGCCGCGGTCCTTGGTCGGGTTGCGGCCGCCGACGACGTAGCGGTCGCCCCATTTCACGACCAACGGGCCGCCGACGTAGCGGCCCAGGTCCTTGCGTTCCCAGGAGGTGTACGGGGGCCGGGCCTTGAGCAACTGGGCGTTGTCGCCGCCGCGCCGCCCGATGGCCAGGACGTTGCCGTCCGGCTCGAAGAGAAACGCCGTCTCGTCGCCGGCGCCTTCCTGGAACACGGCCCGCTTGCGCCAGATCAACCCGTCGTCGCTCTCCAGCATGAGCGACTGGACCTCCTTGCCCTCCCCGCGCGGCCCGACGGCGAAGCCCGTCTTGCGCCGGCCGCAGAGATACGCCTTGTCGCCCAGCGCGGCGGCCCGCCAAATGTAATGGCCGAAGGTGCCTTCCAGCATGACCGGACCGTGCCACGCCGTGCCGTCGTCCGTCCAGACGGCGAAGCCCAGGTGCTTGTTCAGATCGTAGTCCTTGGGCGGAAGCGTTGTCGGGCCGCTGTACCACGTCCCCGTATAAACGAAGAGCTTCCCCCGGAAGACGAGGAAGTGCGGATCGCGAGTATCGCGGTCCGCAACGTGGAAGCGGTGGACCTGCCGCCACTGGCCCCCGTCGTCGCTGGTGAGTACGAGAATCGACGCCGTGGGATGGACGGCGTGGCCGTCGGGGCAGCTTCGGAACGTCAGGTAGAGCTTGCCCTGGAACCGCACGAGGTCGGTGAAGGCGTTGTGCTCGCCGTTGTGGAAGACGCGGCGCACCGTGCTTAGCTTGACGTGCGGCAGCGTGTCGCCGGCCGCGGCCATCGCGCTGCCGGCTACCGCGACGCCGAGTGCCGCCGCGATCACGGCGAACGCCGAAACGGATCGGCTGCGAGAAGAGACCATGATTCATCTCCTGGGGTGGAACGCTTCGGCCATGTCCAACAGTGGAATTGCTTGCAGGCCCCTCGGGTTGCCGCTAGGATGGGGCGAGGCTGTCGATTATCGACGGCCGCCGTGCGCCGTGCAAGTTTTCACGGGGCAATCCCCATGACCATTGGCACTCAGGTTGCGGAGAAACGACGATGCACCAGCCGAACGATCCATCCCATGCGAGCAGCGCGACCCGGCGGGCATTCCTCAAGCAATCCGCCCTTCTGGCAGCCGCGGCGCCCTCGGCCGGCGCCTTGGCGGCGGAGCCGTCGGCGGGCGCGGCTGCGAAGTTCGACCGGAAGATCAAGCTCGGGCTGATCGGCTGCGGCGGTCGCGGTCCCTGGCTCGCCGACCTGTTCATGAAGCACGGCGGCTACGTCATCCACGCCGTGGCCGACTACTTTCCCGATCTGGCGGAGAAGGCCGGGGCCCGGTTCAACGTCGCGAAGGCGCGGTGCTTCTCGGGCCTGGCGGGCCACAAGCGGCTCTTGGAAAGCGGCGTGGAGGCGGTCGTGGTGGTGAACGTTCCGCGATTCCACGCCGAGCACGGTTACGCGGCGGTCGAGGCCGGCTGTCACGTGTTCGCGGCCAAACCGGTGGCCATCGACGTGCCCCGCGCCCTGAAGGCCCAGGCCGCCGGCAAGCTGGCCACCCAGAAGAAGCTCTGCTACCTGGTCGACTACCAGTTGCCCACCGACCCGATCAACATCGAGGTCGTCAAGCGCGTCCACGAGGGCGGGCTGGGCCGGCTGGGGCATATCGACAGCATCGGGTTCTCGCCGCCGTGGGGCGAGCCGCCGGTGCGGACCCGCGAGGACCGGCTGCGGTCGGGGCGCTGGCTGAGCACGATTGCCCTGTCGGGCGACGTGATCACGGAGAACACGATCCACTCGATCAACGCGGTGCTCTGGATGGTCGGACGCCGTCCGGTCAGCGCCGTCGGGCGCACGCGCTGCTGCCGCCAGAACCCGCGGGACGACTATCGGGAGATCTACCTGATCACCTATGAATTCGACGACGGCCTGCTCTGGACGCACCGGTGCCAGTCGCTCCGCAACCAGTTGGATTGGGCCCTCAACTTCACCGCCTACGGAGACCAGGCGACGGCCACGGTGAGCTACCGCGGCAAGTCCTTTCTAAAGGGCGGCCCGAAGCATTATGGCGGCGGCAACGTCGAAAGCCTCTACGACCAGGGGGCCATCCGCAACATCGCCACGTTCTACCGGGACATCGTCGAGGGGCATTTCGAGAATCACACGGTGGCGCAGGCCGTCGACGACTCGCTCACCGCCGTGCTCGGCCGCGAAGCCGCCTCGCGCCGCTCGTGCCTGACCATGGAAGAACTGCTCAAGGAGAACAAGGAACTGGAGTTCGACTTGAGCGGGCTGAAGGTCTGAACCGCAACGAATCGGCGGGCAAGCCCGCCCGCTACGCGGCTTGCGCGGCATGTTACACAATCGGACGCGCCATCGGGCGCGCGACAGTTCTTTCCGGCCTTCCCGCGTGCCCCGCCCCCACCACATCGGGCGATCTACCCCTGCGTAACGGTCACTCGCCGCCGGACCAAAGGCGGGGATCGCTAACGGAGAAGTCGCGGGCATTCAACAGAGAATGATCGTTCGCCTCATCCACTCCTAATCTGTCTCTGGAGAATTGGTGAGAAGCGACGCGGACCTCGGTCCCTCACGATGCGGAGGATGCCGGGCCACGCCAACCGCTTCCGGACCGATTCGGGCGAGTTCTTCACGTAACTTAGGAGTGGTGTCATGAAACGAGGCGCGTTCACCCTGGTGGAGTTGTTGGTTGTGATCGCCATCATCGGAATCCTGATCGGCCTGTTGCTGCCCGCGGTGCAGGCCGCACGGGAGGCCGCACGGCGGACCCAGTGTACCAATCAGCTTAAACAAATCGGGATCGCGTTCCACAATTATCAGGATACCTACGGCGTTTTTCCCGACGGGGGCAAGGACCTTGGAAACGTCTGCAGCGGATGCTGCAACGCAAACAACCGCGGGGACTGGAACTGGATGTACCAGATCCTGCCGTTCATCGAGCAACTGAATCTCTACCAGCAGACCTCCGACACGGTGATCTACCAAACCCCCGTCGGCACGTTCTACTGCCCCACGCGGCGCCCGGCCGCCCGTTATCCCGACCCTACCACGGGCTACGCCAAGACCGATTACGCGGGGTGCATGGGCGATACCTGGGGCAGTCCGTTCAACGGCATCGTCGTGCGGCGCATCTGCACCGGCCCGACGTACTACGCGGCGGTCCTCGACGGCCTCTCGAACACGCTCATGGTCGGCGAGAAGCAGACCAATCCGAAGTATCTGGGTCAAAGCGGCGGCGACAACGAGCCGTGGGTGAACTCCGGGTTGGACCAGGACCAGATCCGCATCGGCAGCGCAACCTATCCGCCCGCTCCCGACTCCGCGCACCCGGCGGAGCCGCCGACGTACTGGAGCTACCGCTTCGGCTCCTCCCACCCGGGGATCTTCAACGGCGTGCTCGGCGACGCCTCGGTGCGAGGCTTCTCATTCACCATCGACGCGGAGACGTTCCGCAGGATTTGTGTGCGCAACGATGGCCAATCGGTCACCGTTCCCTAGCCAGACCGATGAAGGAGGACATGACGATGCGATGTTTTGCGTTTCTCTTGGCGGCAGTGCTCGTCGGGCTGACTCTTCCCGGCTGCGGCGGCAACTCTGCGCCCCGCGCGCTGACTGTCCAGGAAGAACAGGAAATGAAGAAACGGAGTGACAGCGTACAGCAGGAAGAACGCGAGCATCATGCCAAGATGATGCAGAAGACGCAGGGCGCGGCTCCGAATCGTAGCGGAATGCGGTGGCCGGCCCGGTGATTCTGGCGGACAACCGCGAGGGTCCCTCGGTCCACTTGCGTCGCGGCATCGAGCACGCAACAATCGGAATCAACGGCGGCTCCAAGGCACGTGGACACGTTGACACGGGGGGATCCCATGGTTGCCAGGGCACGATGGAATGGTGGATTGGGTGGCATGCCGTCACGCGGCGAGGCCGCTGGGCGGCATGAAGGGCATGACAACGGGCTCCATCCTCCTCTGGGGACGGGCGCCGTGGGCCGGCCAGGTCTTCGGGGGCTCCGACTCGTCGGTTCTCTCGTCACGCTGTTTGGCTTGCCGTTTCTCCGGCCCGTGATGGCCGAAGACTGGCCCACCTATCAGCATGACATCGCGCGGACGGGCATCACGTCCGAGCCGATCCGGCCGCCGTTGGCGCCCTGTTGGAGGTTCCAGTCGCGCTTTGCACCCCAGCCGGCGTGGGGCGATCCGAAACCGGTGCCGATCGAGGGGATCCTGGAACTGCGGCGCCGTCACTTCGACGACGTGTATCAGGTCGTCGTGGCCGATGGGAAGGCCTATTTCGGCTCCTCGGCCGATCACAAGGTCTATTGTCTCGATCTGGCCAGCGGCAAGGTCCGCTGGACGTTCATCACCGGGGGGCCGGTGCGCCTCGCCCCGGCCATCGTCGAGGGCCGTGCGTACTTCGGGTCCGACGACGGCTGGGTCTACTGCCTCGGCGCGGCCGACGGCAAGCTCGTCTGGAAGTTCCACGCCGCGCCGGGCGACGACCGTGTGCTGGGGAGCGGGAAGATGATCTCCCTCTGGCCCGTCCGGACCGGCGTGCTCGTCGACGGCGGAATCGCGTATTTTGGCGCGGGCATCTTTCCCGCCGAAGGCGTCTTCATGGTCGCCGTGAAGGCCGACGACGGCTCGCTCCTCTGGCGCAACGACACGTGCGGCGAAGCCCCGCAGAGCACGGTTTCGCCGCAAGGATATCTGTTGGCCTCGCCGACCACGCTCTACTCGCCGATGGGACGTGTCTCCCCGGGGGCCTTCGATCGCCGCAGCGGCCAACTGAAGTTCCAGTCGTACTTCGGCAAGGATTTCGGTGGGACCTACGCGATGCTCGTCGACGGCGGCGTCTACACGGGCACGGAAACGCTCGTGGCCTACCGCCAGGACACGGCCCGGGACCGGTTCGCCGTGTTCGCCGGGCGCAAGCTCGTGGTGAGCGGCGATCGCGCCTATCTTGCCACCGGCAGCCGGCTCACGGCGCTGGACCGCGAGACCTATCCGGGGGCGAGCCAGAAGCTCGCGTCGCTCCGCGCCCAGAAGGAGAATCTCCAGATCCGCAGGCCCGCGGGCGTCAAGCTCCCGGAGAAACTGGCGCAACTGGCCAAGGAAGTCGAGGCGGCTGAAGCGGCGATCAAGGACACCATCCTATGGGACGTGCCCTGCGAACTGAGCGACGCCATGATCCTCGCCGGCGACGCCCTGGTGGCCGGGGGGCCCGGCAAGGTCGTCGCCTTCGACACCGCCTCGGGCAAGCCCCTCTGGCAGACGGCCGTGGAAGGCTCGGCCAAAGGGCTGGCCGTCGCCGCCGGGCGGCTTCTGGCGAGCACCGACAAGGGACTCATCTACTGCTTCGGGCCGGAGGGCTCGACCGACGCGGGCACGATCGTCGAGCCGGCCGGCCCAAGAGGCCCGTCCCAAAACCAATCTGTGGCACAGCCGCCCTCGGCTGTGTTGCGAGGTCCTGCACAGCCGAGGGCGGCTGTGCCACATGATGAGATGTTCGCCGAGGCCGCCGCGACGATCCTCCGCCAGACCGGCGTGCGACGCGGTTACGGCCTGGTGCTCGGCGTGAAGACCGGGCAGCTCGCCGTGGAGTTGGCGAGGCAATCCGAGTTGATGATCTACGCCGTATCGTCCGATGCCCAAGCCGTGGCCGCCGCACGCAAGACCGCCGACGCGGCCGGCCTCTACGGGGCCCGGGTCTGTGTGGATCATTGTCCCTCCGAGCCCTTGCCCTACTCCGACTACTTCGCCAACCTGATCGTCTCGGAATCCGCGATGCTCGACGGGCCGGTGGGTACTTCGCCCGGCGAGGTCTCGCGCATACTCAAGCCGCTCGGGGGCGTGGCAATCCTGGGCCAGCCGGCCGACCCGCCCGCCGGCATCTCGCCGCGGGGCGCGGCGACCCTCCGCGCGTGGCTCGACCAGGGCAAGCTGGCGGACAGGACCGTCTTCGAGGAGCACGGCCGTTCTGCCGTGCTTCGGCGCGGGCCGCTTCCCGGCGCGGGGAGTTGGACCCATGAGTATGCCGAGCCCGGTAACACTGCGTGCAGCGACGACCAGCTTGTGCGCGGGCCGCTCGGCGTGCTCTGGTTCGGCAACCCCGGCCCCGGGCAGATGCTCAGCCGGCACGACCGGGCCGCTTCGCCGCTGTCGATCGACGGGCGGCTCTTCGTCCAGGGCGACAACGTGCTCATGGCCTACGACGCCTACAACGGCGTCAAGTTCTGGGAACGGGAACTACGCGGGGCCGTCCGGAGCAACGCCTCCCACGACGGCAGCAACCTGGCCGTCTGCCACGAGAGGCTCTTTGTGGCGGTCGGCGACAAGTGTCTCGGACTGGATCCGGCTACCGGGGAAACGCGAATCACCTACGCAATTCCACCGGCCACGGACCGAAAGACGCGGCGATGGGGCTACCTGGCCTGCGCCGACAAGACCCTCTACGGGAGCCGCGGCGTGAGGGCCGTCTCGAGTGAATGCGTGTTCGCGCTGGAGGTCGAGTCGGGCAAGCCCCGCTGGATCTACGAGGGGAAGCAGATCCAGCACAACACGATCGCCCTGAGCGACGGCCGGATGTTCCTTATCGACGGCAACGTGGCCCCCTCCGAGCGGAAGGAGATTCTCGACGAGCTGCCTCCGGCGGATCGCGCCATGGCCGACGTCCGCGTCGTGGTCGCCCTGGACGCCCGGACCGGCCGGACCCTCTGGAAGAAGCCGATCAACCTGGCCTTTTGCGGCGGCGGCAACCTGGCGGTCATGGCCGGCC
>Ga0067045_1028863_pt1 | contig 26580 bp, 36 predicted proteins | sample TerdegcTABiofilm_FD_59184 | JGI IMG/M metagenome (GOLD analysis project Ga0067045, IMG submission 59184) | Combined Assembly of (Gp0054472, Gp0054536) Wastewater bioreactor microbial communities from Singapore -Terephthalate degrading... | reverse complement strand
TGTTGATGGGTGGATAGGTCGTGACTGGTCGTGCCGGCCAGCTTCAGCTCAGTTAGTAGTGAGCCGCGAGCCGTATTGCGCACGGGGGCGCTGGCCCGCCCGAAAAGCTATGCGCATTGGATGAGCTCAGGTGCCAAAGGGCAGAGCCGTCTACGGACAGGGAATCCCGGTACTCAACAGGATGACCTGGGGTATAGCAATAGCTCCATCAGGTCTGCCTTGCCAGCTACCGTCACTAGTCCAGCTGCCGCGAGTGCGCGCACAAAGCCGAACCCGTGCTGTCGAGCGTTTTCCAGCTGTATCGCCGATTCCGGCTTCTTGTCATAGGCTGCGCGAACCCTGTCAACGATGATTTTCCAATCAGCGTGAAGGTTGCTTGGCAACAGTTCGTAGCGATATGTCTGTACGGTTACTGAAGCATTGCTCGTCATGTTCGCTCCTCCGTGACATGGCCTCCAGCTTACGCTTCTTCCCTCCTGGCATGAGGTCATTCGGAATGAAAAAGCCCGCGGCGGCTGGGGTGTTGGTGCTCAGGTGGGAAATATTCATGCTCTTGAACATTGAGACTCCAGAAATAGAAAAAGCCCGCAGGTGCGGGCTTCAGGTAAAGATGGGTAGGTGGCAGCAAGTCGATGGGCGGATAGGGCTTTCCGAGATCCCAGCGTGGCTGCCAGTGAGCGATGTACTGCTTCGCAACTTCAGGCATGTCGCGAATGACAACGACTTTCTCTGAGTTGGCTGTTTCAGCAGACGGTGCAAAGTTGAATGAGCCTGTTTCTGCGGTAGAGCCGTCAACGATGATGACTTTGTCGTGATGAATGTGAAAGTGGTCGTTGGTTCTTGAATCGACGCCGTTGCTGGTGACAAAGACCATGGCCTTTTTTGCTGGTCTTGCCTTTGTTGCGCTTCTTGTCGACCACAACTCTGCCCTTGACGCTGCGGTTCTTGGCCGCCACTAGTGCTTGCATGATGTCGGCGCCTGAAATGCGTAGGCCAAATGGTCATTCTCGTGAACCTATGGACTCCTGAAATGACGAAGCCCGCTCAATGACGGGTCGTTCAGATTTAAAAGTTGGCGGTTGCGGCCGCTGAGTACTGGTGCTTGAGCGTTGCGGCTCATGTCATGGATAACGTGCAGCTTGTTGTGGGTTGAGGACATGCGGTACTTTACATATTGGGGTGATGGCGCCGGCACGGTAGATCTGACTACTTTGCTCTTTTAGGAGCGAGATTTCGGTCAAATTGACGTGGTTCTCAACGCACTGGTCCCCAGCTAGGAGCTGGTCATGGAAACGATTGAGCAAATGGCTGAAAGACACATACGCGAGTCCGAAGCTGAACTGAATCACATCGATGTGCTGATGAAGCGTGCGCAGAAGGCGAGTGCAAACGCCGCAGATCAAGCAGAAGCCGAGATGCTTTTAGAGCAGGCCGCCAAGCAGCACGCAAAGTTGGATCAACATTTGACGGCCCTAAGAAGCCAGCAAGAGCCTGACCACGAGAAGCTGGCCGAGGAAGGGGCGCGCTTCAGAGAGGCGCTTGGGAAAATACGGTCGAACCTCGAAGTACTGCTAGCTTCCTGGCTGTGATTGCGCAGTGCTCGCGCCGACAGACTGTGACTTAACACGATGTTGGCGGCTATCGGTCGTGCGGTTGCCCTTGAGCGGCATAGCTCCAGAAAAGAAAAAGCCACCGAATCGGTGGCGGATGGAAACAGGTGGGTGCCGAAGTCACGGCGGCACTTTCAGGCATTGCACAGTCTTGCCGTCCAGCCACTCGGCCTGCATGCCCGGGAAGGCGAACTCGTCGCGCAGGCTTGGGGTGATGCTTTGGGGGGCATCGGCTTGGGCATCAGGCACAGTCAGCCAGGCCCCGATAAGCAGGGCGCCAACGATGACTAGCGCGGAGTCAACAATCGTCTTGAGCATGAGGATCTCCTGTTCAATAATCGCGCGCAGCTATCAAAGCTGAATGCATAGAGGAGCCAGGCTTCGGGCGTGAGCGCCATGATCACGGCCGCACCGACTAGGCAGAAGAGGCCGAAGCCGGTGAGAGCCCATTGCGCGGCGAGCAGCAGCTTTGTGGTGTGGGATCTGGATGGAGTCGAATGCTTGGTCTCCTGTAGGCAAAGAAAAAGCCCGCAAGCGATTGCTGCGGGCGTTAGGTGAGAAGCAGTGTGTTTTGTGGAGATCTGGCGATCAAGTCTTCATCGCATCGCTGAAACTGTGGTGCTCATTCGGCAATGGCGACTTGTTATGCTGACAGATCATCAGAGTTAATGGGGGAGCCATGTCGAGTTTGGGATCGTGGCGCTAGTCGTTGGCGGTGCACTGAGCGCGTTTGCCGCAGTAGCACACTTGGCGTGTATCGCAATGGGCGCTACCGCCTACCGGGTGATGGGAGCGAGTGAGCGGATGGTCCGAGCTGCCGAGCAAGGAAAGCCTAGGCCAGCACTGATAACGCTTTTCATCGCAATGATTTGGTTCATTTGCGCGGGTTACGCATTGGCCGGAGCTGGCATCATTGAGCCCTTGCCGCTAACCAAACTCGCTCTCACAGCTATCTGTGCCGTGTATCTGGCGCGGGCGGTTGCTTTTCCACTTCTCAAACCGGTGTTCCCTGCAAACACGCAGACTTTCTGGCTGGTGTCATCTGGCATCTGTCTTGTGATTGGGCTGTTTCACTTGGTTGGCCTCGTTGAAGTGTGGGGCGCACTCTAGGCATTTCACTGATCAACACTCAGTGTCTTTCGCAAGCGCTGGTGATGACAAAAGAAAGCCCGCTGGCGTTTGCTGCGGGCTTGAATAAAGAGCCGGTGACCTTTCGGGTCGCGCCTGGGGAGAGGTCAGAAAGGGAGGGGGAGATATCCCAGGCCCGGCGTAACAGGTAGATGGGGTCGAATTCTGCATGACGCGTTTAGGGCGATCAATAGGAGCTCGTCTTACACCAAAGGAGGTAGAACCATCTGGTGTGGTCACTGTTGCCAAGACGCAAGCGCCGTGCTCCTGATTGCCGCCAGCCCAGGCCCATTCCTGAACTGCCGTACCTGATCGAGTGGTCACACCGGATGGCCCCGTTAGAGCCCTGCGGGGGAAGGCACATGCATGTCGCATGCTGGCCGAACGCTCACATCTCGAGATCTCCGTGCACCAAAAAGCCACCTCGGAAGGTGGCTGTTGAAAATGAAACCACGAAATCGTGGGAGGACTGTCGAGCACTGTAGCTACCAGTAACGATAGCTATGGTGCATGCGCGATTGCTTCTCTTTTTGCCTCCGCTTGTTTTTTTCAGGAGGTCCGCACTGCTCGATGTTGGGTGGACTGGGGAGTGGCTCGCCTCTGGCGAAGACTCGTCTGACTGTTCTCCAAACCTTCAGGAATGAAGATGGGATGCGGTTTACTGACATATAGACCTCCGGACTGACACGCGCGGGCTACGGGCTCGCTGCGTCTCCGTGTGGTACTGTCACACCTTGTCGTTGACAGCAGGTGCTTCGGAGCTGGGCTGTGGGGCTTTTGGTGTCGGTGCGAGTGGTGGATCGAGACTGGATTCGATGGGTTGAATCTGTGAAATCGGCTCGAGGAGCATCACCCACATATCACGCCAGAACTCGGACTGACGCTTGTAGCCAAGTAATGAAAACATATAGACCTCCGGTCAGATGCTTGCTCAAGCGGCAGAGATTTTGTTGAGGACCGCTTGCAGCAAAAGACGGTTCGTTTTTTTGCGCAGCATCTGCTCAGGAGATTCCTCCTGCAGCTGTGCATCCGTTTGAAATGGCGTGTGAAAGATTCGGTCGTCATCCGGCACCGTCCGGGAATCGACTTCCTGTTTCACGGCGGGAAGCCGGGAGCGGATGTTGAAGATGGTTTTGTCGATGAAAGACATATAGACCTCCGGTCTATGCTGGCGGTCCAAGATAGGCCGTCTCACACCACAGTACTCCTTTTAATGCCCTTAAACGGATCACGTCAGCAATGAACTGCGGGGCGTCATTCGCAGCCGTTTTTCCAACGAAAAAGCCACCTTGAAAGGTGGCTCAGGATCCGGATTTCCTGCTCTTCAGGCTTAAGGAACCGTTGAGTCAGGCCTTGTCCGTGGTTGCCTCTGCATGGTGCGCTGGCTGCTGCGCTTCGGGCTTGGCGGAAGGCTCTTGTTCGAAACTTGAAGGGCTTGGTGGAAGCTCGGAGATGGGCTCGAGGATGATCGACCACATGTCGCGCCAGAATGCGACGTACCTTTGGTACAGAAGGAGTGGAAACATATAGACCTCCGGTCTAAAGCAGCAAATCCAGACGACTTGCATGTGTCCACGGTACGCTTTTTAAAGACCTTAAACGCTGCTGGAAAACAACCGAGAAGGTGGTTTGGCTGCCCTCTCTAAACGGCTGCTCGACACAACCGTTACAGCCCTGACGTGACAAAACTGCTGTCCATATCGCTACTGCTTGCGTTGCTGCTGTTGTTCTTCCTCGTTCCTTTTCTTCGGTACGCGCGGTTTGCCTTGTTGCTGTGGGGCTGGGAGCCCATCCGTGAAAAAGAACATCAGCTTCAAGGTGTCCCAAAAGGATGGGGTGGAGATGGGAATGGGGTTACCTGACAAGTAGACCTCCGGTCTAGGATGGCAAATCAAGATTGACTGCCTCGTCCCACCGTACTCCTTTAAATGACCTTAAACGACACCCTTGAAAAATAGACGCTTGCAAGGTCAGTCGCCTCACGGTGTTCGGGCCCGGCCAGAGCTGGAGCTACCCGGCTTTGAGCTGCAGCCTCCGGCCATGGACTTCGGCGCCGCGCCGGAACTGGTGATCGGCCAGGCCCCGGCCTTGCCCCAGATGCGGGAGGTGGCCATTCCCGATGCGCCGGACTTTCTGGCGCTGACCACCCACCAGTTTGGCGGCGTGAATCTGCACGAGGATTGGCTGGACAAGCTGGACGACATGCCCGAGCTGCAGCTGCTGGAGCCCGCGCCCTTTGAGTTCAAGCGCGCGCCGGGCTATGCATCTGGCCTGCTGGACAACCTGAAGGCCATGATCGCATCCCGCATTCAGGGCGGTACCGGCCTGAAGCCCGAAGCAGAGCAGGCCATCTGGGATCGATCGCGCGACCGCGAAACCCAGGTGGCGCTGGCGCGCGAGCAGGAGGTGATGCGCGCAGCCGAGGCGCTGGGCTTTCCGCTGCCGTCCGGGGTGCTGGCCGGCCAGCTGGCCGATGCCCGGCGCGAGTTGCACGACAAGCTCTCGGGCCTGTCGCGCGACATTGCCATCAAGCAGGCCGGGCTGGAGCAGGCCAACGTCAAGGATGCGACCACCCAGGGGCTGGCGCTGGAAGGTCAGTTGATGGACCAGGCCATGCAGCTGGACCGCCTGTCGTTTGAGGCGGCCAAGGCGACGGCTGACCATGAGATTGCGACCCACAACGCAGCGCTGGAGCGCTTCAAGGCGCTACTGGACGGCTATCGCACCTATGCCATGGCCTATGAAACCGTGATCAAGGCCGAGATGAACAAGGTGGAGGTCTACAAGGCCCTGCTGCAGGCCGAGCAGACCAAGGTGTAGATCAATCAATCGCCGCTGAGAGGCAGACATCAAGCAGTACGAGGCGGGCTCCAACATCAGCCTGCAGACGGCCAAGCTCAATGCCGATGTAGCGATTCAGAGCAATGTCGTGCGGCTGGAGGCGGCCAAGATTGGCCTCACGACTTCGGCGCAGCGCGTGGCCAGCGCCTGGAGCATGGTGTCGGCCTCGGCAGGTATCACTGGCGGCGTCAGTTGGGGCTATAGCGGCTCGCTGGATCAGTGAGGAGGGCCTGGAAACGACCCCGAGCCGTCATTCAGCAAGGCAGTCTGCGTCTTGCTCTGGACTCAGGCTCTGGATCGTCTGGATCACGAAATTTCCTCGATATATACATCTGCGCTACTGGGACGATTTTGCGTAGACATCCGCACTGAGCACCTCCAGGCCGACGAAAGGCTCACCGCCTTCGACCCAGGCATCGTGACCGGGCGGGATTGCATAGGACTCGCCCGGACTGAGTGTTGTCTGAGATCCGTCTTGCATCTGCACGGTGAGCGTTCCAGAAACAACATGCCCCACATGCGAGAGCTGACAATAGTCGGTCTTCACCACGGGCTTGATGCATTCTGACCAACGCCATCCGGGCTCGAAATTGAAACGCCCGATCGTGTAGCCCTGAAGCTTCACTACCTCGACACGGGTTTTGTCGGGCGTTCGAAGCTCGTCCGGCCTGCCATGCGACTTGACCTCAAGCTTTTCAACATTGACTGGAGTGACCATGACTTTCTCCTTCAGTTAAGCTGGCCCCCGCCATCGCGGCATTCTTAAGGGAGTCGCTAATGAGTGAGAGGACAAATGAAAAGCTATCGCTGTGCCATGCGCATGGCAATACCTACAAAAAGGTGGGTCGTAACGGGTGCCGAAAATCCCATTGCGGGCGATCAGCTTTCTTGGGTAATGTGAAGCACACAACCGAGTTTCAAGAGTTTTGTTATCAAATTCTGTCGCTTCCTGAATCGCATCGAGATCAAGAGCAAACCGACGCCCACAGTCCGTAACACCGCACTGACACGTCGCTGACGGAGCCCCCTAGCATTGCGCAGTCTTATCACCAAGAAGGTAGCTTATGAGTAACTCGCGTGGATTTCGGCCTGTCAAGGCCTTGTGCTGGACGGGTCTGGGCTTGATTGCTGCCGGCCTGGCAGCATGTGGCGGAGGTGGTGGTGGCGATAGCTCCCCGCAGCAAGGCACGCTCAAGCTGGCCATGACCGACGCTCCGGCGTGTGGCTATGACCATGTCTATGTCACAGTCACCAAAATCCGCGTGCATCAGAGCGCCACGGCAGGTACCACGGATTCCGGCTGGAGCGAGTTGACGATTCCTGCCCAGCGCATCGACCTGCTCGGTTTGACCAACGGCGTGCTGCAGGAATTGGGTTCGCTGCCACTACCGGCCGGCAATTATCAGCAGGTCCGCCTGGTGCTGGCCGACAACCCGTCCAACCCGACCCCCGCCAACCCCTTGGCCAATGCCTTGGTGCTGTCAGGCTCGACCAACGAGATCGCACTGACCACTCCCAGTGGACAACAAAGCGGCTTCAAGCTCAAGGCCAACTTCAATGTCATCGGCGGCCAGGTCGCCGATATGGTTCTGGACTTCGATGCCTGCAAGTCCATTGTCAAGGCAGGTAACTCCGGCAACTACAACCTCAAACCCGTGGTGGCTGTCATCAAGCGGTTGACGACAGCAATTGTGGGCTATGTGGATCCTGCCCTGGCCTCCAGCGTCGTGGTGTCCACGCGGGACCCGGACAACAACCTGCGCGCCACCGTGCCCAACGCCACTACAGGCAAGTTTGTACTGGCCTACCTGCCGGAGAACACCAACTACACCGTCGTCGTTGCAGGCCAGAATCTGACCACCGCCGCAGTGACTGGCATTCCGGTCTCGATCGCTGCTGGTACCACCACGCTCAACGCATCGACAGCCCCCATTCCACTGCCGGCATCTGCTTCGGCGACTGTTGCGGGCAAGGTGACAAACACATCCAATACGCCTTTGACAGATGCTGAGGTGAATGCCCAGCAAGTGCTCAGTGCAGGTCAAAGGCTCGATGCTGCATGGACTTTGGTTGACCCTGCCAATGCAAACTACAGCCTGAACCTGCCATTGGTGGCGCCCAACAAGGCTCCTTACGTCGCAAGCGGGCCTTTGGTGTTCACTGCGGACACAGCTGCTGCTGGCAAGTACAACATCCTGGGCAGCGCTGCGGGCTACACCACTCAGACCACTGCACCAGCCGTGGTACTGACTACTGCCAATAGCGTGACCACCAAGGATCTGGTGCTCGCTCCTTAATGAAGCCGGAAGACCATGCCCATCTCGAGCCACCAATCAGATGGCATGGTCGCAAACCCAATAAATCAAACAAGGAGGATCTGCGATGAAGCAAGTTTTAGGAATTCTGGCAATTGTTGGCACTCTGTTGAGCGGATGTGCTGTCTACACCCCCAGTGGAGCTGTTGTAGTCGATGGTCCTAGAGGCGGGGGTAATTTCTGTCCGCCAGGCCAAGCCAAGAAAGGCAACTGCTAAAACAGGTGCGGGCCTTTCGCGATCTGATACCCACATGAACGAATGAGCAACATGCTCTATCGCATCAAGACTATTTGAGCACCACTACTTGGACGTAGTTGGCATCTCGTTAAGCCACCCGCAAGGTGGCTTTTTCTTTGTCCTGAGCAGGGCGGCAACTGGGTCATTGGAAATAGATAATTTTTATTAATTAAAATATATCAATAGAAAATGTTGACAATTTATAAAATTTATGAAAATATTGGATTTAATTGATGTCTTTGAATGGGCGCAGTAACTCTGATGTGAGTGAAGCCTCCTTAAGCCACCCTCCACTGGGTGGCTTTTTTTCACTGAAGTCTGAGTCATCCGGTGTGACCACTCGAGCAGGTTCGGCAGCTCAGGAATCGGCTTGGGCGGCTGTCGATCAAGAGCACTGCGCGGCTTCTGCGGGGTGGCAACAGTAGTCACGCCAGATGGCACTTCGATGCAGCCATCGCTGTGAGTGCCGTTCATCTTTGACCAGCATTCCACTCCGAGTTGACCGGCGTGCCTGAACTGGTCACTGACAGCAGCCGACCGAGGCTGTCGATCGGCGGTGCACTACAGCTGTCTGCTTCTGGCCGTTAGCGGCTATGTGGTGCACCCCTCTAGGGTTCGACCGCTGAGCCCGTGCCCGGAACACTCAGTGGCATGAAAAAAGCTCTCGCATCAATGCTGGCGCTGCTGGGCATTCATCAGCATCTGAGTGCCGAGCAAAAACAAGACATTGTGGTCTCGGCCGCGCAAGCCACGCCGGGGGCTTCCGGCTCGCAGGCCTGCCCCTAAGCGACTGGCTGGACCTGGCATCGATCGCTTTGGCATGAACCCCACGGGCACGAAACTGCTGCACTTCGGCCAGGCCAAGGAGATGCTGGAGCACTGCATCAATGGCGGCACTGCCAGTGCCAGTTCGCTGCCTGCCCACCAGCAGCGCGTGCTGGATGAAAAGCAGGAGCTGGAGATCCGAATCACCAGGCGGGACGAGTTCATGCTGCGCAATGCGTTGTTCTGCCAACTGGACCCTGACGAGCAGGCTCGTATGCGCCGCCAGCTTGATGTAATGCGTGAGCTGTCTGTGATCCTGGGCGAGCGCGTTAAGGAATTTTGAAATCAGGATGCGCAGGCGCCCAGGCTGGGCTGGCTGGGGCTGCGAATACCTATAGCCAGATCAGTCAGACGCAGATCGCGGCGGGCTCTGCCAATAGTGGACTTTGGGGCGCGTTAGGGAGTGCAGCCGGCATGATGGGTGCTGCGTATTTGGGGAGGCCGGTGGGCAACAACACACCAGCCCAATTTACCTCAGATCGAGAACAGAAGCGCGATATACAGGCTGCTTCCACAAAAGGCGCGCTGAGTGCTGTAAAGGATACGCCAGTTGCGCTGTGGCGCTACAAAGAGAACGCTGCGGCTGCGGATGGTGGGGCGGTTCACGTGGGGCCAATGGCGCAAGATCTTCAGCGGAATGCCGGAAATGCTGTTGCGCCAGAAGGCAAAAAAATTGACCTCATCAGCGCAAACGGGCTCTTAATGGGGTCCATTCAAGAACTGTCAAAGCAAGTTGACAGCATCGCCTCTAGAGTTGGGGGCGGCCACGGCACTGGTAAATCGGGGCAGTATCGGGGAGGCAAGCAGTTCGTTGCAGCGCTTGCTCATGAATCAGGAAGCCTGAATTAAGCTGAGGTATCGCTTTTCCGGCCTTACAGAGTCATTCGTCATGCATTGACCAGTTGGAGCATATTCAAACACCCGACCGTTACGGATATAGAAAAGATTGTTGCATGTAACGTTGTTGTCCACGCAGTTAGCACTAACGGCAGTGCCACCGCAATACGTACCCTCGAGAGCATTTATATATAGTTCCTGACTTCGACTCCTGATGAGGTTGTACGAGTTGTCATCTGCATCGTCGAAAAAAGTGAATGCGTGTCCAGCGCTTCCACTGGCATTCCCTTCCAGTTATCTAAGTCGGCTTGGCGAACAGTCGCAATCTCTTGGGTCGCGCATCCGACAAGCGTCATGGCGGCAATGCTCATCACGAGTTGAAAAGCTCTCATCTTTCTCATTCCTCCTATGTGAAGGCATGTAGCAGAGGAGCAACTGCGGTCTGTCAGCAGCCCTCGACCCAAGGCATTTCCGTCCCATCGACCACAATCATCACGCACCACATCGCTGATGATCAGTCCGCATTAGCCAATCCACAGCAGTGACAGACCTGCCCCTGTCACCATAGAGGCCAGTCCCAGACTGACTCGTGTTCCATATTTGGCTCCCCCGACGGCGAACGCCAGTACGGATTTGGCGATTGCGCTGGAAGCAAGAATCACAACCAACCCCCATTGAGCGGTGGACAGGGGCAGACTACCTGATGCAAAAAGCTGCCCTAAGCTAGCAGCCGCGGCATGCAGTTCGGCCAAAGCTGCAAATGCCGCCGCGACCAGGACGCCAGTGCTGCCAAAGGCATGCTGGAGCCAGGCGCCTAGAACTAACATCAGCGCAATGGTGCCGGCAATCAGCAATGCAGTTGAAAGCTTAAATACCCGTTCGGTCTCAAACGCAGTTTGCGTGGCAATTTTTGGTCGATTCAGCAATCCTGTGGCAGCAGCCAGCACAAGGCAGGCTGCTGCAACGATAAGAGGCACTGCCATGGATAGCATTAGCGCAAGGGATGTGGCAGAGAGAATGGCTATGAACAGACATAGCGAGGCCAACTGAGCCAGCATTGCACTGCCGAAGGCTTGCGCTTGCTGATGTTCGTCTGACTTGGCCAAGTTGCCAAGGCTGGCGATAGCCGCAGTAGATGACACAAACCCAGAAAAGAATCCGGTAACAGGCAGTCCCCAACGTGGGCCGAGCACTCGGGTAAGTATGTGGCCCAGCATGCCGACAGCCATGAACAGCACAACCACTTTCCAAAGGGCTGCGAGGCTTAGTACACCCCATGGATCTACAGGCGCGTGCGGCAAAAGTGGCATCACGACCAGCGCTGCAGCACCCAGCAGAAGGCCATCCCTCAGTTCATTCTCTGTGAGTAACTCACGACTCCAGCGTTGTATGGGGCCTTTGGAATGCACCAGCAAGGCGCAAAGGATGCCCAGGGCTGCAGTCAAGGTAGGACTCTTGTGCGATAGGGCACCCAGAGTTAATGTAAAAAGTAGAGTCACTTCACTGGTCAACCCTGGGTCTTTGGGGGCTGAGTGCCAGTAGGCTGCAACGGTCAGAGCACCGACCAACAGAAGTACAACGGCAAAGGGCAGCACGCCTAACCACCAGGCCGCGCAGCCAAGCAACGCTGCTATGGCATGGGTACGAGTTCCAGCGATGCTCTCGTGCTCACTCCCGCGACGCTCACTCACGAGCCCGATAAGCAGACCACAGCCTAAGGAGACTACCCAATGATCGACACCGGCCCAACTCAGCTGCATAAGTCTCAACCTCTCGATGTGAGTAAGGCTCGTCCGATTGATGGGACTGCGCCTCAGCTACTACTACGCAGCATAGTTGAGTACGAGATGACGCCGAAAGCAATAAGAGCTGGATCGTAAGACGCCTAAATCTCTATCTAAGGCCTCCGCGTGACGGAGGAGGGGTCAAGCCTGCACGCTCCCTCAATAGCCCTCGACCAAAGGCATTGCCGTCCCATCGACCGCAATCATCACGCCCGTGGTGTTGGGGGCGATTTCTATTGGGACGCCCCACAGCTCATTGGGCTTGCCCAAGGAGTTGACGATGTTGAACTGCCGCAATGCTTCCGGCGGCCTCTTGATCAGCTTGGGGTAGGCGTTGTCGTGGGCCTTCCAGTGCCTCAGGAAGGCTTGGCAGACGCGCTTGTGGGCGGTGTGGATCGGCGATTCATCGGTCATGGTGCGATTGTGTCAGAGCATGTTGCCGTGACACCAATCCCGTGGAAGCCTTCGTCTGGGACCAGATGTTTGTAGGCAGTTGTCGTTTGGAGTGAGTCTCGTGAACGGCAATGTGGTCCAGTCTTCTAGGCTGGGTTTTCCTTTAGCCAGTTTGGGTGAAGACTTGGCGAGCCAAGGCATGAAAAATATTGCTTCCCAGTCAATGAATAGGCGATATGCGACTTCTATTAGTGTTTGCGGCAGTTTTTGCTCCAGGCTGCGCACCCGGGCGGGTTTCCTGACTTGAGGGCTGCATTGGCGTCTCGGAATGCTCAACAAAGGGATCAATCCCGACACAGGTGAAACGCTGGTTGAAACCAAGCGCCGAAAAGCACAAAGCTCAGCAAATTTTCAACGCGACTTGTCAAATCTATCGACGAACTTGCGCCAGCAGCTGGCCAATGTTGAAGCTGCTTCAAATGGTAGCTCTGTAGCAGCAGACAGAGCAAGAGCTGAGCGCAATGCGCGATACGCTGCGGACGAACGTTTGCCTGTTCAATAAAAATCTATGCCAGAAATCACCATGCCCCATTCCTTCATTTTCCGGCTATTGAAACTATCGCCCGTGGTCTTAATGAGTGGTTGCGCTGCGGTGCAGTATTACACCGGCGCCTACGATGATTCGGACGAGAGCGGGATCGTCATGATGCAGCAGTCCTACCGGGGTCTCGACTGCGACGGCTTGGCGAATTCATTGAAAGGAATGCAGGGAAACACGGCCAACGAATCGACCGGCCAGTCCTACGGCCGCCGGATCAACGTCGCCGCGATCCAGCGGGTGCAGGTGGAGAGGAACTGTGCGGCCGCTAGGCCGGTCTCCGCGGCGGAGGCTAAACCGGCGATGCCACCGGTTCCGACCGCCAAGTCGAACGCTGCCATGGCGGCAGGCCCGCTCAACCTTCAGCGGCTTGGAGTGAAGATCGATGCGGTACCTCCGGCGCTGGCCGCTGCCATGCAGTTGCAGACGGGGCGCGGTGTTCTAGTGGTGTCACTGCAAAAAGGGCGTCCCGCAGACCGCGCCGGCCTGAAGCCGACCGAGGTGGTGCTGGAGGCTTCCGGCCAGGTGCTGGAGTCGCCTGCCCAGCTCGATGCAATCGTCAAGCGCATGCGCGATGGCTATCCCTTGCCTCTGGTCGTCCGGGGCGATACAGGCGAGCGCGAGGTAACGGTGTCGTTGGCGCGCATCGGAGCGGTCGCCGCTCCTGCACCCAAGGCGGCGACCTCGGCATCGGCCGCGAAGTGAGGTTCGCCATGCAATCGAAATCGCCGTCGATCTCTTTCTTCCGGACCCTGGCGGCACTGACCCTGCTTGGCTTGGCTGCTTCTGCGCAGGCTCAGGTCAAGACAGGTTTCGGCTTCTGCTATGTGCAGGATTTAACCAGCTTTAAGACCTATGCCTCGCCGGTGTTCCCGGTGTCGTGGAAGCTAGGTGAAGAACTTCCTCGGGCGGAAGCCTTGGCGACTGAGTTCTTGGCCGTAGTCACCGCCGTTGGCGGCACCGGTCAGAAGAATTGCTATCCGCCAAACGAGTCCAAAGCGGTAGCCGATTCCGAGCGGGCGGAAGTTAAGCGACTGGGAACTAGTACCTTCCTGCAGAAATGGCAGGACCTCGCCTTCACCCCCAGGCCCTGGGATCCCGCGCAGCGGTCCCTTTCCGGCAACCGGACTCGCTATTTCTTCTGCGCTGTCGGCGACCCAGACCTACGCAAGGGGGCCGCCACCAGCGTCTTCCCGGTTGAGGTCCCGGCGGCCAACCCGTCCGCCGCCTTCACCCTGGCCGAGCTTTACACGGAGGAATTCACCCGCGATGTGCTCCCGGGCCTGAGGCTGTCGGCGGTCTATCCGAGCTGCCTTTCGTTTGAATCGATGGCGGAGGCCCAGCACGGACGCGCAGTGCACAAGAAGGTATTCGATGGTTTCAACCTCACCTTCGTCGATCTGAGCTGGCGGCCGACTGCGCGTTTGCCCGACGCCGCCTCGGCTGCGCCGGTGCGGCGCTCATCGACCAGACCCGTGCCGGCATCCACCGCCGGAAAGCAGGGGCCGGGCACAGTCGCCACACCGATTTCCGCCGACGGTCTGGGCGCCACTTTCGGTGCACTGACACCTTCCTTGTCGGAAGCCCTGCAACTGGGTCAACGCAAGGGTGTGATGGTGGTGGATGTCACGCCGGGTGGAGCTGCCGCAGCAGCCGGCTTGAAGCCGCTGGACGTCATTCTGGAGTTCGCCGGGCAGAAGGTGTCCGGACCGGTTGAGCTGCAAACCATCGTCGCTAGCACACGGGCCGGTTACCGCGCCCCGCTGCAGGTATGGCGCAAACAGGCATTGCTGAACATCTCGATCACCTTGTCGGCAAGCGTGCAGGTGCCTGTACCTGTGGCTATGCCGGCACTGACTCCGTCCGGCCCCGCGCGCCCGCTACCGCGCGGGCTGATTGGCGCGCAAGTCACGAAGCTGACCCCTGCGCTGCAGCAGGCGCTGAGCGCCGCTTCGACCGATGGAGTCATGGTAACGAACACCGTACCCGGCAAAGCAGCTGAGGAGTCGGGTATCCGCAGCGGAGACGTCATTCTGCAGGCGCTCGACCAGCCGGTGCGCGACCTGAACGATCTGGCCACCATTCTCGGGCAGGTGCCTGACGGCCAGACGGTCATGCTGCGTATTCTGCGGGGCGGCCGCGACCTGGACCTTCCAGTCGGCCCGATCCGCAGCGATACGCCAGCGCTGCCGGTCGGACGGACCTATGCCTTCGCTGCCAAGATCGTGCCGCCGCCTGTCGTCAAGCGTTTTTGCCATATGCACGTGCAAACGACGCAGGACTTCTTCGACAAGGGTGTGCGGTCAAACGTCTTCGAGTTGAATGCGGACGAAAGTGAGAAAACCGCCTTGCGTGTGATGACCGCCTTTATCGCCCGAGCTAACGAGGCGGAACCGGCTCGGTGGGACAGCCCTGCACGGGTCTATTGCGAAGCTTCCCACTGCAGCGGCATAAGTACTCAGCGTCATCACATGATGACCTCGTTCTGCTCGGCCGACCGGCAACAGGCGGACGATATGCTGATCGCTTCCGAACGCGGAAAGTCATTGCCGCGCATCGAATTCAATCCGAAGTAGTCGGTCGAGTCACTGGCCCTGGTCTTGCCAATGCCCAGCCCCCACCCTGGGTCGCCTTGACTGACCCGGTTCAGGACCCGTTCACGGGCGGCGCCGGACGGCAGGTTCCTTGCTAAGTGACGAACTGGCATTTTCGGTCAATGGTTGTCAGGCCGAATTTGCCTGCGGCTGACCGCTTCATGTCGGTGTGAACCTGCGCACGGCACTAAAAAAAGCGCAGGGGAGCGCACAACATCTGCCGGGGCAGTAGCTACGGCTTGTAGGCCATTGAGCTGAGCTGGAAGCAAAACAAAAACACTTCCGGGCGAATGAAGACCCCCCAGGACGGTGCATCGGTTATGGTGGGTAACTTAAACCACTAAGGAATCGCCTGATGCCAAAACCCAACTACCAATTCGAAAAAAGGCAGCGGGAGCTCGAGAAGAGGAAAAAGAAGGCTGAGAAGGCTCAGCGCAAAGCTACAGGGTCCGAAACAGTTGCGCCAGTCCTGAATTCTGAGGCACCGGTTGAGAACAAGTAGGTAAGGGATAGGCTTTGTGTCGGTGCGACTTTTGAGAGTCTTAAAAGAACCTCGTCGGCACTTCGAGCAGCGGCTTACCAACGCATGATCAATGGTGCCTGGGTGTCTGCAGTCTCGAACTTTGGGTGCCGGAAAAAGGTTGCCTGCAAGATGAGTCATCGTGCAGGCAATCTTTTTGCTAAAACCGGAACACATGCCGGAACATTTCCCGGAAAGTCTTTAAAAGTTATAGCATTATTTCTTTGGTGCCCCGAACCGGAATCGACCCGGCACGCCTTGCAGCGGGGGATTTTGAGTCCCCTGGGTTGGGCGCTCGATGAGCCGAGCTAGGGGCAGGTAAAACATGTGGTGTAGATTTCGCCAGGCGCGATGGCGCACCGTGTGGGCTGGCCGAGTTGTGGAATCGCTGGAAGGATCTGACGCCCGGTGCGCTGGCGGAGGGCTACACCATTCTGACCATCAATGCCGACTCGCATCCCCTGATGAGCCGCATGCACAAGCCAGACCCCAGGCTGCCGACTGACCAGCAGGACAAGCGCAGCGTGATCCCGATCGAGATGGAGGATCTGGATCAGTGGCTGGCGGGGACCCAGCAAGAGGCGTCTGCCGGTCGGCGTATTCGATGCTGGCCCGGCCTTGTTCCAGATGCCTGCTAGCGGCCAGGAGCCGTCCTCTGATGTGTTTCCGCCAGCGACTGCTTCAGGCTGTGAATTCAACTGGTCAATGCAACACAATGACTGCCTCTGGCGGATGGAGTGTTGGCATGAAGCAAAGACCGCGGTTTTACTACACCGAAGCTCAGAAGGCCCTGATGTGGGATCGCTGGAAAGCGGGCGATACCCTGCACGAGATCGGCAAGCTGTTTGACCGACCACACTCGTCCATTCACACCATCTTGAGTGCGACGGGTGGCATCCGGCCACCAGCGAGGCGTCGGTCTCGCTGGGCATTGACCATTTCTGAGCGAGAAGAAATCTCCAGGGCGTTGGCCGCAGGTGAATCCATCCGCTGCGTTGCCAGGCGCTTGAAACGAGCAGCATCCACCATCAGCCGAGAACTCCTACGCAATGGCGGCAAGACTTGCTACCGAGCTACAAATGCAGATGAGGCAGCCTGGCAGCGAGCGCACCGCCCAAAGATGTGCAAGTTGGCCTGCAATCCTGCGCTGGCACAGATCGTGGCGGGTAAATTGCAGAGTCAATGGTCGCCCGAGCAAATAGCAGGGTGGCTCAAACGAACTTACCCGGGCGCAAAGGATATGCAGGTGTCTCACGAAGCCATCTATCGCACGCTCTTCGTCCAAACACGCGGAGCCTTGAAGAAAGAGCTTCTGGAGCATTTGCGGCGCACCAGAGGAATGCGTCGCTCACGCCATTACACCCAGAAGACGCCGATCCATGGCCGAATCGTCGATGCAGTGCCCATTAGCGAGCGCCCAGCCTGCATAGAGGATCGGGCAGTGCCGGGCCATTGGGAGGGCGACCTGTTGTTTGGCGATGCCTACAGCCAGGTGGCAACGCTAGTAGAGCGGCACACCCGCTACGTAATGTTGGTCAAACTAGTGGACAAGGACTCGTACACCGTGGCGGCGGCGCTGGCCAAGCATGCGCAGACCTTGCCACAAGAGCTCTATCGTTCCTTGACCTGGGATCGAGGATCGGAAATGGCGGGGCACAAACGATTCACTGTGGCCACCGACATCCAGGTCTACTTCTGCGATCCACAAAACCCATGGCAGCGCGGAACGAACGAGAACACCAATGGGCTACTGAGGCAGTACCTGCCCAAGGGCATCGACATCTCTGGCTACTCGCAAGATGAATTGGATGCGATTGCGAGAAAATTAAACGAGCGGCCCAGGAAGACCTTGGGGTACAGAACCCCGGCTGAGATGTTTAACGAATGTGTTGCATCCATCGGTTGAATCCACAGCTAATCAGAGTCATTCATGTTGCAGTATCTGGGTGACATCAATCGTCAACAGCGATTGCTGAATGTCGCCAGCCTTAATTGACAGATTAACCTGCAGAGTCAGCGACTTGATCGTGCGGCTCGTCGATCATGTGCACAGGGCTCAAATTGAATAACTAGGTCACCCAGTAATCCTGAAGATACGTTAGCAACGCTTTAACCCGCTGCACGCCCATCCGCCGTCGAGGAACATAGGCCTTAAACCAGTTTTCCTGCGGCGCGTAGCCTGGCAGTAGGATCTCCAGCTCACCGGCCGCGATTGCCTCAGACGCGATGTAGGTAGGGAGCAGCGCCACCCCAAGTCCCGCGACTGCAGCTTGCAAAAGCGTGCGATTGTCATCCGCCATAAGTCGAGGGTGAACGTCAATGGATAGAGTTCCTCTATTACTTTGGAAAGTCCAATTCCGTCCTGTCGCAGAAAAAACCAGGCAAGCGCAGTCAGCCAAGTCTCGTGGATGATTGATCTGCGTGTGTGCACGCAGATAAAACGGTGAAGCACACAGTAGAGGCTTGACTGGACGTAGCGGTACGTCGACGACACCTTCATAGCTGGCGGCTCGTCCGCTGATGGCCATGTCGAAGCCGCCTTCAGATGGATTGGTGGAGCGATCTTCTAAAGTCAGCTCCAAGGTAATGCCGGGATTCTTTTGCAGGAATCCGCAGAACACTTGTCCAAGCTCCGTCATGGTCAAAGTTGTCGGGGCCATCACCTTCAAGTGCCCTTCTGGTTTGCCTTCATCTCGCTCAACCGAACGCACCAGATCCTCGAACTCTGCGACGACATTGGTAGCCCTTGCGTAGAGCTTCTCGCCTTGTTCGGTCACTGTGACACGCCTCGTGGTTCGTTCAAAGAGCTTGGTATTGAGTTCTGTCTCGAGCTGGCTCACACGTTTGGCAATGACAGAGGGGACTACCCCCAGATGCCGAGCAGCTTCGGAGAAGTTCCCATAGCGCACGACCGCTACAAAGGTTTGAACGTGGGTGACTATGTCCATTCTTTGACCTCTATGTAGGTCTTTATTTATTCAATAAATCGTCAAATGATTTCCAGAATTGAGTTTAATTGACTTCGATTGGAATCAATAAACTTACTTGCTCATAAACCGTCGGTTCAGGCGGTGCACAGGAGACAAAAGTGAGTAATTTGCCAATGTCGGTGGACGTCAAGTCCTTTATTGATCAACGACACATCACAGGCCGGCAATGGCTGTTGGTGTTGCTATGCTTTTTGATAGTCGCAGCGGACGGTATCGACGTAGCAATCATGGGGTTCCTTGCCCCTTCGATCATTCAAGAATGGGGAATTTCACGAGCAGGCTTTGGACTGGTGATGAGCGCAGCCCCCGTGGGCTTGGTCATTGGAGCACTTGCAGCGGGTCCTTCATCAGACCGCCTGGGACGAAAGACCGTCTTACTGGCATCTGTCTTGGCTTTCGGAGTCTGCACAGTCCTGACCGCTTTTACCCATGACATTTCCCAAATGGTTGTCATGCGCTTCCTCACAGGCATCGGCCTAGGTGCGGCCATGCCTAACACGACAACGCTGCTATCCGAGTATGTGCCCGAACGTCGCCGTTCCTTGCTGATCACCATCATGTTTATCGGCTTTGGCGTTGGCTCGGCAATAGTCGGATTCGCAGCTGGCTGGATGATTCCGCATTGGGGATGGCGCTCAGTCTTGATCGCTGGTGGCGTTCTTCCCTTGGCCTTGTTGCCTTTCCTGTTCTTCCTTTTACCGGAATCAGTCCGATTCATGCTTGTGCGTAACTATCCAACGACGCGCATTGCCTGCACTCTGGCAACTGTCTGCAAGACGGAGTTTGCCCCAGGGACCACCTTCTTTGCTCCGGAGCCTCCTGTGCATACGAAGAAGCCTATCGGTGTTCTCTTTTCACAAGGCTATGCACTCACGACCGTGAGTTTGTGGGTGACCTACTTCATGGGTCTCCTGGTCATCTATCTCATCACTGGATGGCTTCCAACCTTGATGAAGGATGCGGGTTTGCCAATCACTGAGGCTGCAAATATCACGGCCATGTTCCAGACCGGAGGCATTCTCGGCGCCGTTCTCACTGGCTGGATGATGGACCGACTCAAGCCTGCCTTAGTCATTTCGGTTGCTTACCTGGGTGGTGCTATATGCGTGCTGGGTGTTGGTGGTGCCGGTGCGACTGCATCGACATTGCCGCTGTGGATGCTCGCTGCCGGTTTCTTCATGAACGGCGCCCAAACGGGACTCAATGCTTTTGCACCGGCGTGCTATCCGACCATGGCGAGAGCCACTGGCGTGAGCTGGATGCAAGGCATGGGCCGATTCGGGAGCATTCTCGGCTCAGCCGTCGGAGGCATTCTGCTCGGAATGGGGTGGGGATTTACGGGCATCGTTTCCACGCTGGCCATCCCGGCAGGGATCGCAGCCTTTGCCATGTTGGCCAGTTGGGCAGAAGGCAAGCGTAGCCAAGGGCAAACAAAGTCGCTGGCTCATTCCTGATCAAGGAAATCGTTATGGCAAGACCCAACTTCAATGTTCAAGTCGCGTCGGTGCGTCAATTGACGGATCGAGTTCGCGAGTATCTTTTGACCTCGGCAGATGGTCATCAACTACCAACCTACTCAGCTGGTTCACACATCGCACTGCATACCATCTCTCCGGAACGAGGTCTAATCGTCCGTCACTACTCTCTTGTGGGAGGAGACAACCTCGAGGACGATGCTCGGAACACATATCGAATTGCAGTCCTGCGAGAGGATCATGCCCGAGGATCCGCGCATATTCACGCGACATTTGAGGTAGGTACCAAGCTGCAAATTGGGCCACCTATCAATAACTTTCCCCTCGATAGGCGTGACCAAAATGTTTTGTTGATTGCCGGAGGTATCGGCATCACGCCCATCTTTTCGATGGCCCGCAGCCTACATCGCCGCCATTGCAACTATCGAGTGTTTTATGCAGGTCGAAGTGCCAAGACCTTGGCTTACCGTTCCGAACTAGCCAGGCTTGCTGGTGACCGGGTGAGTTTTCACCATAGCGATTCTGAAGGCCCCCCTGATATCGAAGCGTTATTGCGCAACCAACCGGAGGGGACTCGCGTTTATGTCTGTGGTCCTCGGCCGATGATTGATGCAACACATGCTGCTGCAGCCCAACTGGGTTGGGCTCCGGAGCGAGTACGCAGTGAAAAGTTCACCGCGGCCATTTCCGGTGACGCAAGCCCATTCACAGTCCATCTACAACGATCTGGTAAGACCGTACAAGTCGGCAGCGATGTGAGCATCCTTGATGCATTGATAGCAGATGGCGTGTCTGTCCTCTGGGACTGCCGCCGCGGCGAATGCGGACTGTGCCCACTTCCCGTGATAGAGGCTCAAGGCGGCATCGAACATCACGACCACTACCTGACAGCAGAAGAAAAAGAATCAGATGAGACGCTATGCATCTGTGTCTCGCGAACTCGAGGTTCTCGCCTCGTGCTCGACGCCTAATGGCTATTGCCGGAGAGATAAATGGAACTGATTGTTGAACGCCCCATTGAGATCGAAGTACATGAGCAGCGTGAATTTGTGCCAGGTGGATTTGCTGATCACTCAACACCCCTAATTCGAAACTGCTGGTACGTTGCAGCTTTGGCCAGCGAGGTATCGCGTGAAATTATTAGCCGGCGTCTGCTTGGTATCGATGTCGCGCTGTACCGAACCCTGGCGGGGGAGCCAGTAGCCGTTCGGAATAGATGCCCGCACAGATCATTTCCCTTGGCAAAAGGCAAACTCATCGGTGACACACTCGTCTGCGGGTACCACGGCATGCAGTTCGACCCATCGGGCCGCTGCGTCAACATGCCCGCCATGCCAATTGTTCCGACAAATGCCAATGTGCGTAGTTTCCCGACGGTTGAACGAGGACCTCTAATCTGGATCTGGATGGGTGATCCGGATCATGCCGATGAAAGCCTCGTGCCGGACACCACATGGCTGGCCAGCGACGATTGGAAAACCGTCAGTGGCAGCTTCCACATTGCTTCTGACTATGTGGCAATGCATGAGAACCTACTGGACCAAACCCACTTTCCCTTCTTGCACCCAGGCGCCATCGGAACCCCCGAGTACGCCCGCTCCAGGCTGAAGGTTCGTGAGGAAAACAACACCGTCATCATCGACCGCGAGCTTCGCAACTCGCCGCCACCGGGCGTGTATGGGGTGCCTACAGGCCTCACTGGCAAGCCGGTTGACCGTTTTTCCGATGCGCGTTTCGTCTCTCCTGCGCTGCATACGGCATACGCGCGTATCGTGGACAACAACGACCCCGGTGGGCAGCCTCGCACCTATCGCTTCAACATCAGCCACATCTTCACACCGGAGACAAACGGCGGCATTCATTACTGGTGGTTTTGCAGCCGCAACTTCAACCTCGATGACGAGGCCGCAGACGAACACTTGTTGGCTGCATCAACGAAGGCTTATCAAGAGGACGTTGACGCACTGGAATGGATACTGGATGTCGTTCGGAACGACAGCGAGCCTCAGTTTGATTTGAACTTTGCCCCTGACAAACCTGGTTTACTCATGCGACAAGTCCTATACCGGCTCGCCGCGGCAGAAGCCGGTGCCGATATTTGACAACAACTGAATACCTTAAATAGCTCTACGCCGGTGTCTGCAGCACTTGCGTGGAGCTATTTCATTTCTTCTCCAAGAACGACGTTCATCAGCCGCGCAAGCCAAGATCATTGCTCGGCAATTTGATGTGCAGCCCTATGCAGATGCGCCATGAAGTGACGCACACTTGGTTTGAGGTGTGTTTCCGTGCGTGTGAGCACACAGAGCTCGGCGATTAGCGGACCTTCTTCCAGCTTGATGACATCCAAATGTTGCATGGCCATGGGATGGGCGGCGATTTGCCTTGGCAACAGGCCTACGCACTTTCCGCTTGCAACGATAGACAGTAGGCCAAGCGTTGAATTGACAATAGCCCCTGCCGGTGGGGGTGGAAGGCCGTGCTGGGCGAACAAGGTCTTTGCGTAGCCCGCATCCGACGTGGCCCCTGTATAGACCCAAGGTGCTTCAGCGAGATCGCGCAGACAGCGCGCCTGTCCCATGGGACTGCCTTTGCGTGCTACGGCAACCATGGCAATAGGCATCAGCTTCTCCACGACGAACTCACCTGGCGGTAGTTCAGGAGGCAGGGGCCCCAGAGCAATGTCGACTTCTCCTTTGCGTAGCCTGGTGAGCTGGGCGATATAGAGCTCCTCGACAATGCGCAATTGAATTGCTGGGAATGCACTGCCGAATGTGCGCAAAGTCTCCGGTATCAACAGCATTACAGCCAGCGGCACTGCACCTATATTGAGTACACCACTCATGTTGCCATCGAGTTGGCGCACCTGCTCCACAGCCTGTGTCAGTTCACGCTCGGCCGCCACGGCCCGCTCGTACATCACCAAACCCTGCGCAGTCGCGATAACTCCAGTCGTCGATCTCACCAGTAGAGTCGTTGACAGTTCCCTTTCTAACTCTCGGATCAGCTTTGTCAGCGCAGGCTGCGAAACGCCAAGCCGCTTGCCAGCTGCTCTCAGGCTGCCTTCCTCAATAGCGGCAATCAACGCTCGCAGGTTCGTCAGTTTCATGTTGGAGATGATAGCTCCCGGTTATCGCGCCAGGCAGCACAACATCTCCTCAAACACTCCTCCGATTTCTAGACTTTCGCCCTGTATTTGAAGCAGTTCAATTCAAGCTGAACGCGAATCTGTGATTCGCACGGGCAAGTTATCGCGCCTGCATCCATCGACGAAATACCCTTGTGGCTTCAGGAGGGCCACAAAACCATGGCCAAGATCATTGGCGGCATTGCCGCATCGCACACTCCCACGATTGGTTTTGCCTTTGACCGCGACAAGCGCGAAGACCCTGATTGGGCTCCGATCTTCAAGGCTTTCGAGCCTGTACAAGCTTGGCTGACCGAGAAGCAGCCAGATGTTCTGCTGTTCATCTACAACGATCATGTCACTTCATTTTTCTTCGACCACTACTCGGCGTTCACGCTTGGCGTAGGCGAACAATGGGCCGTTGCGGATGAGGGCGGTGGAGCACGTGAGCTGCCACCTGTTGCAGGACATCCAGGCCTGGCGGCGCACATCGGCCAATCACTGATGAGCGAGGAGTTCGACATGTCGTTTTTCCAGGGTAAGGCCTTGGATCACGGCTGTTTCTCACCACTCTCCGTCATGTGCCCGCATCAACCAGAGTGGCCGGTCAAGCTGGTGCCGCTGCAGATGGGTGTGCTGCAGTTTCCTATTCCCAGTGCACGGCGGTGCTTCAAGCTCGGTCAGGCCTTGCGCCGTGCCATTGAGAGCTATCCCGAGGAGCTTCGCGTTGCCATAGTGGCCACCGGCGGCCTGTCCCACCAAGTACATGGAGAGCGCGCCGGCTTCAACAACCCTGAGTGGGATGCTCGCTTTCTCGATCTACTAGAGAAGGATCCAGAACAACTGGCTGAGATGACGCAGGCCGAGTACGCCACCCTGGGCGGACTGGAAGGTGCCGAAGTCATCATGTGGCTGGCCATGCGTGGTGCTCTGGCGGCCCAGGTCCAGTGTCTGCATCGGAGCTATTACCTGCCGTCGATGACCGGCATAGCCACCGCCATCTATGAGCCAACCGAGAGTGGATTGCCTCAAGCAGCAATGCAGCGCCACCTTTCGCGTATGGCAACGCAACTGGCAGGTGCTGAATCGCTTCAGGGCACGTATCCGTTCAATCTCGAGCGCAGTGTTAAAGCGTTCCGCCTGAACGGTTTTCTACATACGCTGATCGAGCCCGATGCGCGCACAGCGTTCCTGGCCGATGAAGAAGCCTCTTATGAGCGCGCAAACCTCAGCGCTACAGAGCGCGACCTGCTGCGCCGCCGCGATTGGCGCGGACTCATTCATTACGGCGTGATCTTTTTCATGCTGGAAAAGCTGGGCGCCGTCATCGGCGTATCAAACCTGCACATCTACGCGGCAATGCGTGGTCAATCACTGCAGGAGTTCCAGAAAACCCGTAATACCCAGGCCCTGTATTCAGTGGCCGGCAATAGCGCCGGCCCATTGGACTGGGATGCAAACGGCCGAAGCGAAGCCTGAGTCTTCGCGGCCAATTTTTTTGTTAGCCACAAAGAGGAAAGAGGAGACATTCGAATGAAACATGTAGCACTCGCTTGCGCGCTGCTGGCCACAGCCTGCGGAGCCGCGCAGGCTCAGACCAACGTGACCATTTACGGCGTACTGGATGCAGGTGTTGAGCATCTGAGCAACGTCGGCGGCAACGGCAGCCTGACCCGTATGCCTGGCCTGGGTGTAAGCGTTCCTTCGCGCCTTGGTTTTCGCGGCACCGAGGATCTGGGCGGCGGGCTCAAGGCAATTTTTACGTTGGAATCTGGCTTCGGCACGGACAGTGGCACTCTCAATCAAGGAGGTCGCTTCTTTGGGCGCCAAGCTTTCGTAGGGTTGTCTGGGGATTGGGGAAGTTTGACGCTTGGCCGTCAATATTCCATGTTGTTCTGGTCGCAGATCGACGCGGACATATTGGGTCCCAACGCTTATGGAGCGGGATCGCTGGATAGTTATCTTCCAAATGCTCGCGTAGATAACTCCATCGCCTATCGCGGCACATTCAATGGCTTGACAGTTGGTGCCACATATAGCTTTGGGCGCGATACCGTCAATGCGAATAGCCCGTCAGGGACCAACTGCGCTGGCGAGAGCGCAACTGACAAGTCGGCTTGCCGCCAATGGTCCGCTATGGTCAAGTATGACGCGCCCACTTGGGGAGCATCTGCTGCCGTAGATGAAATCCGCGGTGGCGCTGGCGCCTTCGCGGGTCTGAACTCTAGTGACAAGAAGGATCGCCGTACAACCGTGGCTGGCTGGGCCAAGTTTGCAGCGCTAAAAGTTGGAGGAGGTGTGATAGCTCGCAGCAATGACGCAACGCCTGCGACACGACGAAGCAACCTTTGGTACTTGGGCGCTTCTTACCCCATCACGCAGGCACTTGTCCTGGATGGCCAAGTCTTCAAGCTCGATTACAAGCATAGTGATAATCAGGCACTGTTGTATGCCGTCCGCGGTACGTATCACTTGTCCAAGCGTACGGCGTTGTTCGCCACGGCGGGTCACATCGCCAATGATGGTACGTTGGCCTTGTCAGTCAGTGGCGCTGCTGCTGGTGGAGGAACCACTGCCGGAGGTTCGCAGACTGGCGTAGCGGTGGGCATTAGGCACTCGTTCTAAGTAGTTGTAAACAGGGGCGTCTGCATAGCATGTAGTTGGGTATTCAACGGCTCCCAGGTTGATGCGTGCGCCCCAATAGGTAAATTTGTAGCGAACTCTTTGCTTGTAATCGCCTTTAAAAGTAGAGCCGTGGCGTCTGGAGTTGGCCGAACTCAAGCAGCTTCATACCGCCTTGTCAGCTGATAGCCTAGAAACTGTCCTTGACCAATCGCCAGCTCTGGTGATCAGACGACCGCTATGCGGCTGCGGCCAACAAGTGACGGGGCCGCTAGGAGCCGCAGCACTCGCTACGCAGCCGGCATTGATCGAGGCTTTGCGGTCGGCTGCTTGGGGTCGAGGCTGTGTGGAAACTCAAAAACTTCATCAGCATCTCAGCCAACGAATCGATAGATTTCCAGCCTTTCATGGTGTCGAAGATTTTTCCAGCCAAGAACAATCTGCCCCCTCCCAATCGGGCATTCAGGCCTTTTTGCTCTAATTTCACCGCGTAAAAAGGCTCATCTGCCCACCAGACGCATCGCGGCCATTGTTCTCTCAAACCCAAGAATGCTAAGCACTCGCTTGAGGTTGTAGGCCAGTACATTCAAGCTCATCTCGGTGCTGACATTGGGCAACCGCTTGGTCAAGAAGTGCGTGTACCCCATCCAGTGCTTGAGCGTGCCGAACACATGCTCCACTGT
>Ga0067045_1003769_pt1 | contig 26581 bp, 23 predicted proteins | sample TerdegcTABiofilm_FD_59184 | JGI IMG/M metagenome (GOLD analysis project Ga0067045, IMG submission 59184) | Combined Assembly of (Gp0054472, Gp0054536) Wastewater bioreactor microbial communities from Singapore -Terephthalate degrading... | reverse complement strand
ACGTCATCCTGAACTCGTTTCAGGATCTATACAATATCTTGTGCCTCAGATTCCGAAACAAGCCTGCCCTGAACTTGTTTCACGGGTTCGGAATGACGGGGGGACTGAATGAATACCCTGATTTTATGCCATTTTTAACCCCAAAATCACGGAAGTTAGGTACTGGCCTCAGTCCGGCAATTTCCTTTGGCAGTGGGGGCATTTTTTTGCATTCTTACCGTCCCGGATATTTTCTCCGCAAAAGGGACAGAGTTTGTCCTTTAATCGGGATCTCAGGGTTATTCCCACTCCCACCATAAGCAATACCGCCAGAATAAATAATGCGGCCAGACTTATAACCGTGTGAATACCCATTAATTTTATCCCCTTTCCTCCATAGCGAAATCCTCCATACCTTTACCCCCCACCCGTCTGATCCGGAACGAGAGGTTCCTTACTTTCTTCCTCTTGACGGGTTTTACAGGGATTCCCCGTCGAAAAGCCATCTTCCTCCTCCACTATATACAAAGGACGGGCCAGGGTCTGTTGATAAATTTTTCCTATATATTCGCCCATAATTCCCAGCATAAACAACTGGACTCCCCCCAGAAAAAAGAGTCCCACCGTCTGAAGAGTATAACCCTGCATCTGCTTTAGGGGAATTCCTCCCAGAATAAAATCCCCCAGCACGATGACCCCAGCCATAAGACTGTTAAACATAACGAAAAAACCGATCCAGATGGAAAGCCGCAGGGGAATTATGGAATAACCGGTAAGGGCATCAAAGGAGAGCCAGAGCAACTCCAGGAAACTGTAATTGGTCTTTCCCTGAAACCGGGGAGACCTCTCATAAGCAATGCCCGTCTGTTTGAACCCCAGCCAGGTTATCATTCCCCTGACCATCCGGTTATAATCCTTGAGTTTATTAAATTCCGCTACCACCTTTTTGTCCATCAACCTGAAATCCCCCACATCGGAAGGAAGACGGGTATAGGATAACAGGTTGATCATACGATAAAAAAGATAGGAGGTGCAAATCTTCATCCACCCCTCTCCGGGACGACTCTTCCTGTATCCGTAAACCACATCCCACCCCTCCCGCCATTTTTTTATCATCTGGGGGATCAATTCGGGAGGATCCTGCAGATCACCATCCATAAGAATCACACCGTCTCCCTTCGCCCTGGCCAGTCCTGCACTGGTAGCCGACTCATGGCCGAAATTTCTGGAGAGAGAAATATATTTTACTCTTGAATCTTTTTTTCTCAGTTCCCTTAAAATAGAAATAGTTCCATCTTCGCTGCCGTCATTGACAAAAATAATTTCAAAGCAAAAATCTCCCAGAGACTCCAACACCGGAATCAGCCGGGAGTATAGATGGCCTAAATTGGACTCCTCATTACACAAAGGTATAACCACAGAAATATATTTCATATAGAAAACAAGTAGAGATTTTCTTGGGGAAACCCTTTTCGAGAAAATGATTTCCCCAAACCCCTTCCTAAAAGTTTGAAAATAAATGAATCGCTATCTTTTTGCTCCCTGCTTCTGAAGCAGATTAATCATTTCACTGTTAAGACTCCTGTAGGCATATTCCAGAGGAGTCCAGCCCTTGTTATTCCGAAGGTTTACCTTGGCACCGCTGGCTAACAGAGATTTTACAATCTGGATATTACCCGCCCCCGCTCCCACATGAAGAGGAGTCTCTCCCGTTTTGTCCTGGGTGTTGGGGGATGCACCGGAACTCAGAAGAAAACTGACCATCTCCTTATTTTTCTTCTGAACGGCAATATGAAGGGGAGTTAAGCCCATGTTGTCCTGAATCCCCACCTTGCCCCCATGAGCCTTCAACATCTTGGCAATAGCGGTATCATTGGCTTCCGCCGCAATATGCATGGCAGTTTTGCCCCCCCGCTCGGTGATGTTGGGATCGGCGCCCTTGGACAACAGGGAGTTGACAATGGAGGAATTTTTGCTGCTCACAGCCAGAATCAGTGGAGCAATGCCGTCATTGGCTTTAACATCCGGTTTGGCTCCCTTACTCAAAAGATAACTTACCATATCCTTTTTCTGAGATTTCACCGCCAGATGTAAGGCAGTGGCTCCGTTTTCACTGGTTTCGTTAATAAGATCGGAATTTTTGTCCAGTAAGGCTTTCACCGTGGCTGTATCACCGGATTCCACCGCGTTCTGAAACTCCAGCACCTGAATGAGATCCGTTGCTCTTGCCATAGCGGTTAAAAGTAGAATCGTTGTCAATACCAGAACCACTGTAAATACATTCTTCTTCATTTCACCACACCTCTTTTTCAATATTATTTGTTACCCCAAACTTATCCAACTAAAGATACTTTTTTATTTTAGCCTTAATATTCCTTTCGTTTTTCAAAAAAGGTTCCACGTTTTTTTTCCCCTGACGATCTGTTTACATTCTGTTAACATACACTTCAAATAATTTGTGATATAATCGAAACTGTTAGATAGTAGCGCCAGCAGGAGGGATTCGGCATGGATAGCATAAGAAGTTATACCCCGCTAAGTTATAGCCAGGGAGACTTGAAAGTAAAAATAAAAGAGCCCAAACCCCAGAATGTTCCAGGTGAAGACCATGGCACCGGCCAGGATGTCAAACCCACGGGAGACACCCTGACCATGAGCAACGCCATAGCAGGAATGGGGAACAACCTCCAAGTAGGAGAGAAAGTAACCCTCAAGGTAGGCAAGGACGAAATCGCCACCGTGGAAAAAACCGGTGAATCTGGGTGGGATCGCTTCCTTAAAACCAGCGAAAAATTAAGCGGAAAAGCCGTGGAGGTAACCCAGGACGCCATTCAGGCAGATCCCGCCTTCGCTTTCAGAGAAACTATCGAAACCGTAAAAGAACCCCTCACCCAGGCCGCCCCGGAAGCCATCAAAGCCATGGCCATCAAGGGACTCTATCCCGGTATGAGAGCGGGAGTTCTGGTGCTGGATGTCATGAAAGCCATGAAAACCGTCAAGGATCCCAATGCCTCCATCCTCTCCAAGATCATCGATGTTGGACACTGTGTTACCGATGCCGGCGGTCTGGTAGGTGCCGTGGCTGCGCTGGTGGGGCTGGCAATACCCGGCGCCGCAGTTATCGCCGCCACCGCCTTCGTGGGAGACATCATCGCCTTTGGTTACCACTCGTTAGGCTTCGTTCAGCAGCAATACCAGAAATACAAAAATAAACACGAAGCCCAGGAACAGGGAACCGACCAACCCAAACCCCAGAATGTTCCACCTGCTCCCAAACCTGACAATGAGATTAACCCGGCTAAAGCATAGGGTTTGATATATTCGCTAGAAAGGGCTGTATTGCCCTTTTTTAGTTTGTGATCAATAGTAAACGAATGAGGTGCTTTAAGTGAATTACAAAATAATATCTTATGTAAATAAAGTTTTTTATAATCGGTTTCCGATTATTGCCCCAGCCCTGATCATAATACTATTCACAGGTGTATTATTTATAGGTGGATGTTCCGGCGGCGGCATGGCGTCCCCTTCCTCTCCCGATATGCCCGACGGAACTTCCGATAACGACGTCTCCGGTAACTGGGCGGGAACCTGGGGCAGCTATGAGGCGGGAGGAGAATCGGGAACCGTCGATACCCTGGAATTCACCCAGGTGGATAACGGCAACGGCTCCTACACCCTCAGCGGAACCCTGACCCTGACGGGAACCGATGTCGATGAAGGAACCGTATCCACGGGGACTTACGACGGAGACACCTCGGTTACCTGGACCGCCACCTTCGGCGACTCCAACGTAACATGGACCTTCGACGGCACTTACCAGAACGGCTCCATCAGCGGAACCTATCACCGCTACGATGCCGGCGAAGAGAGCGACTACGGCAACTTTATCCTGTATGAAGATACCGAAACCGAAGAAAACCGAGAACATAAATAACGGTTTTTTTCAGTCCTTTATACGACCCGAAGCGGTTATTCATAGGTCTGCAACAGACTCAGCCACGCCTTCCCTATGTCCGGGTTATCATCATGTATGCAGTTCCACAATATCGCCGTCATTGAGGGGATTATCCCGATCCACCTGTTGTCCCTCGTAATACCCTTCGCCCCAGATACGGGCATATTTTAAATTCGCGGCGAAGTCCTTGTGGATGTTTACCGCCAGATCCTGGATGGTGGATCCCTTTTTCAATATAAAGGGATGCTGAAAGTCGGGTTTTTTTCCTTTTGCCCTGGTAAATATCCGGATTATCCCCAGGGCTTCGAACAGAGCTTTTTTCAACTCCTCCAGACCTTCGCCGGTCTTGCAGGATATAGAATAAAAATCAAATTTATCCCCATAAAATTCCTTCAATATTTCCGTATGTTCCTGAGCAAGAGGGCTATCCCGTTTATTTAAGACCATGATGCACTTCTTGTAACAGGCACTTACATCCTCTTCGTCCTCTTCGGGTTCTCTCACCAGATAGATCCTGCCCGTCTGTAAAATATTCAGCAGGTCGTCTATATGATTGAGCAGTTCGGGGTTATCCAGATCCACCATCAGCATGGCAATATCGGCATGGCGGATCAGTCCGAAAACCCATCGTTCGTAATAGTCCCTGGAGATCGCGGGAGTATCCACCAGCTGGATCTGGATATTTTCGAAGGGCATCATTCCCGGTTGCATGATGCGGGTGGTAAAGGGATAATCGGCAACTTCCCACCGGGCGTTGGTTACGGTATTGACGAAGGTGGTTTTGCCCGCATTGGGAGTGCCGACGACGATGATCTGTCCCGCTCCCTGTTTATCGACGTGATATTGAACGGTTCTTTTGCCTCCCCCTTTTTTGTCTCCTTTTCTGAGTTGAGAAATTTTCTTCTTAATTTCCGCCCTCATTTTTTCCGTCCCCTTGTGTTTGGGGATGGTGGACATCATTTCTTCCAGCCAATACAACTTATCTTCCGGCGTTTTTGCCTGACGATACTGTTCATCGGCATTTAAATAATCGGGGGTAAGATTGGCGGGCATTGGAATTCTCCTTCGAATTACGGGGAAATTCTCATAGATATTTCTTTCTTTTGAAAATACATCCTTTTCTCAAAGAGGCTCTTCATAGATATTTTTATTTTTTCTATCGTGGATGGATATTCATTTCTGTCAATATTTTCCAGAGGGGCTCCATAGCTTTATTTTTATCCCGGTAAAAAACACTACCTCTTATCCTCCAGAATTTCCATCCCACTCTTTCTAAGACCGTTTGTCGTTCCATATCCTCTTCCCATTTATCTATCCCATGCCACCGATCTCCGTCGCATTCTACCGCCAGACGAGACTCCAAACCTTCTATTATTATATCTATCCGATATTTCCCTACCTTAAATTCCGGTATTGCCCTGTATCCTCGGGCGACTATAAGCCTATACACCTCCTGATGAAAATTACTGGAACCATATCGTTGGAATATCGTTTCCGCCTTTTCCATTTCCGTCGGAGTTCTGGAAGGATCCAGACAATATTGAAGAAGATTACGACGAAGGCAATTGGGATTAAGGTTATCCAAATCCACCGAATGAAAGAGCCACAATTGATCCTTTGCACGACTTACCGCCACGTTAAATCTCTGTTGATCTGACCGTCGAGTAAGAGAGCCTATACGAACGTTGGATGCTACCACCATAGAGAGGAACATTATATTTCTCTCATCCCCCTGGAAGGAATAGGCGTCTCCACAGATTAATCTCCTTTTGACCATTTCTCTTTCTCCTAATTTTTCCCTGAGTATCTGCTCTATAAAATTCGCCTGATCTTCCCCCAAAAGAGATACAACGCCCATAGTTTTATCTTCATATAAGGAATTTTTGCACAATTCCACGATTTTTTCTACCAGGACTTCTGCTTCGGGTCGATTGATCTTGCTATTTTCCTCCCTGTATCCCTCTTTCACCCGTACGGCAACGACAGGAGGGGTAAGAGAGTCTTCTCCTTGAGGTATCCTGAGTGTAACAATCTCTCCCCCATAGAACATGTCATTGCAGAATTGGATTATATCCGGTACACAACGGAAGTGTTCCTTGAGCATCAGTTTACCGGGGAAAAGACGCATAGAAGTATCGTAGAGGCTATCCTGGAAGGTGAAGAGATTTTTATGAGGGATTCCTATCAGGTGTCTTTCGATCAATTGATTAACCTCAGATTGATCTTTTCCCACTCCTTCCGGGCTTATTTGATTATCGTCTCCCACGATAACCGCCCGCTTTGCCCTGAAGAGAGCTTGTAAAGAGAAGAGATCCGCCTGACTGCTTTCATCCACGATTATCACATCGAAGGGTTTTCCATCTGCCTTCAAATTTTCCACTACCCTGTTCAAAGGCATGATCCATACGGGAACCGCGTCTCTACAATTAATCATTTCTCTTCGAGCATTCATTCTGTGCTTGGGAGCATACTTCCCTGTTCCCTTGCCTATCTTCCTCATAATTTGAAGCCAGGCAAAGAGAGATTTCTTTTGAGGAGCGGTAGTTCTCTTAATCTGTTCCATCCAGGTAGAAAGAGACACCAACTTTTCTATCAAGCGGGCTTCTTTTTGTCGGGCGGAATCGAGTTTTTCCTGAATTTCCTCCGGTCGGACTCTATTGATGTAATCTTTATACCAGGATTCTATTCGTTTCCACAGCCAGGAGTTTTTCCAATTTTCAGGAGGAAGCAAGGCAGTTCCCTTTCCCCCCGCCATTTCTATTTGAGTTATCCACCGGGGAGTCACGTTATTAAGTTTATTTCTTAACTGATTCAGCTCCTGAACTTTTGGTTTTAGTTCTTCCAACCGCTTAATTTCTTCTAAGGTTTTTTCCCAGAGTTTAAGGTCTTGCATTTCTAGGGATTTTGATAAAGATTGAAATAGTGTGGAAGAATTATTACTCATTTCTTTTTTAATATAATTCGTCAAACCTTGTAAATATTTCCTCATTTCCTCCGCACATAAAATTTCAGAATAGGCAACAATCCCTTCTTTGAACTTTATGAGCCAGTCTATGTTATTCCATGAGGGGTTTCCTGGAAATTTTATATCTTTTACCGCCATCAAAAGGGGATTAAGGTAATCATTTTCCCACTCCAGAGAAATCCTGAGATGAGAGACATATTCCTCCAATTGCATAATTAATTTACTATCGTAAGAATCTATATGTGGACCTCCTACCAAAGAAACCGTATTATTCCATTTGTTTATTAATTTGATTAATATCTCTTCTCTATCTATAAATTCAGTTAATATTTTTATATCTTTTGCAGAACTGGGAGGTAACTTATTTATTTTATACGAATCTATTATATACAGAGTATGACCTCCACTAAAATAGTGAAACCAAAACCCTATTTTTCCGTTATTTGAAAATTCTATTTCTAAGCTCTTCAGATGTTCCCTGACTTCTTGAAATGAAATATTTTTGGGGGCGTCAATAACAAAATCCGATAAAATACGGTTCTTCTCTCTGATAATACCAATTCTCTCCTGACAGGATTCAACAAATTCCAACCATTCCTTTTTAAATGACGCACTACGGGTAATGTTGTGAAGAATAGACTGAAGCCAGGGTTTGGATATAGACTCCAACATTTTAAGAGTTCGATCAGCCATTTCCGGTATCCGCTCCATATTGGGAGGAGGCGTAGGAGGAAGAGTCCACCCCAGAAGTTTTTTCTGTCTTGATTCGAGAGAATTCTTATAAGATTCCAGATTATCAAACAGTTCCCGTAACCTGGAAAGGTCGGGCAATTTTGCAGGATCAGGGAGGTTCTTTTCCAGATGTTCCCTATCTTGTTTGGAAAGTATCCCGATAAGTTCAAATAGACGAACCATTTCCTTATCAGAAAGAGGAGGTTCTTCGTCCGTACGAATGGGATCGGGAAACCAACTATGGATAGCCTCATTGTCTGACAACCACAGTGCAACTTCTATTGGACGCATCTCTCTGTTGTCAACGGATACCGTTTTTTCTTCCCATTCCGCAGATTGTCGCAATTCATACCTTAACTTGGCAATCTCTTTACGACATTCTGTAAATTCCTTTCGAAGTTGATCGATCTTTTTCTGAACCGATTCAGAATCCATATTTGCCAGATTTTCAGAAATTTTGGTAATGGAGGCTTCCAGTTCTTTCATTGAATCCGCATCTCCCCCAAGAACACTGACACAAAGAGGAGCGATTTCCGGTAGTTTATCCCTGAGCATATTTCCCAGAACTTTAAGAGCCCGTTCCGCATATCCGGTAACCAGAACCCTCTTACCATGCGATAGAAGATGAGCTATAAGATTTACGATTGTGTGACTTTTCCCCGTTCCTGGAGGTCCCTGTACCACCACTCCGAAATTTTTTGCCAACCTTCTGACAATCTCTTTCTGTTCTTCGTTGGAGGGAAGAGGAAAGAGTAGATCCTCACCTATCGGTTTCCATTCATTAATTGATTTATCATCAGGTTTAGGTATTTCCTCACTAACCAGAGATAAAATAGTTTCAGGAAGAGGATGCCCATTTCGAACAGTTTCCAGAATATCCCTCAGATCCTTTTGATACAATTTTCCCGTATCTCTTCTCAAAAAAAGAACCCCTGCATTATAAATAGTGGGATAATTATAACACTTTGCTTCTCTTATAGTAACTTCTTTGTCCAGTTCCGCACTTCCCTCCGGCGACAGAACATTTACTAATTCCTGAAAAAATGAACGAGTCAAATTTTCATCCCATGGATCCATCCCTCCGCTAACATCGCTTTCCATTCCTACCAGAATCTCAGGATTTGGTAGATTTATCCCTTTGAGCATATCCAGTTCCAGAAGGGTTCCCATTTGGGTGGGACAGATATAAAAGATTCCCCTTTTTTCATCAAAACGCAGTTCAACCCTGGTAGTAAGGACAGGTCTTATAATTTTGAGGTTGGTAACTTCTTCCGACTGTACATCATCTTTTTTTCCCCATGGGGTTCTGTGTCCTCCGCCTCTCCCTTGAGTTTCCCAGGTTAACAAACCGTGTCCCCAGACCAGTTCCAGCATCTCCTTTTCTTTTTGAAGACGCTGATAAAGAGCGAACAGTTCCCCGTATAGTTTTTGCACTTTATGGAGTGGACGAGTATATTCCGCCCAGGGTTCCCATTTGTTCTCCAACCAATCCTCCCACATTCTAACTCTTCCTGAGTAATCCTCAAAATAAACATGCTTCTTTGCTTCCAGTTTCTGATAACGATTTTTTGCATTTATCAGGTTACTTTTAACTTCCTGAATCTTACCCTGACTTTGCTCCTGTAAAAATTTTTTAGATTGTTGTTCCAATTCCCGAATCTTTAACTGTAATTTTTCCATTTCCTGAATTTCATCAGAACTCAAAAGACAGAGGGATCTTTTATAGGTTGGAGGGTTATCAGGAGTAGCTCCACTATTTTCAATCCACTCTGCCAATCCAGAAGGGGGAGCGGGTGATGGAGGAATTTTTTGCTTATGAATCTCCAGCCAAATTTCCGGGTCTGATTCTTTTGCTTTAAGGTAACACCCTTCACCCAGAGGTAAATCTCTTTGCCACCAGATTTTTTCTTTATAACCGTCAATTTCCCTGACTATATTTCCTGTTAACTCTTTAAGTTCTAACAAGAAATTAAAAACTTGCATCACTTTTGAGCGCGCCGAACTATTGTCCTGTTTTACACATTTTACAGAACTGTTCTCTTGCAAATAATTATCTTGAAAAAGATCCTCATATAGAACTTCTGTTCTCACTTATGTCAACCCCCACATCAAAATAAAAAGAAATCATTATTTAATTCTTGCAAAAATATCTTTTTTCCTGTTACTTCTGATATTTGTTTATATTCTCCTGATGTCCCTGGAAGGAGGAGGCGAAGGCGTGGCTTCCGTCGTTCTTTACATCATTTCTCACATAATATAAATAATCCACATCGGCAGGGTGCATCACCGCTTTTATAGACGCTATGCCGGGGTTGGCTATGGGAGTGGGAGGCAGTCCCTCATGTTTGTAAGTGTTATAAGGGGAATCTATCTCCAGATCGCTGTATAACAAAACTTCTTTCTGCTTACCTAACGCGTATTGAATAGTCGCGTCGCACTCCATTTTCATTTTCTGTTTCATTCTGTTATAGTAAACCGCCGCAATTTTGGGACGCTCTTCCGGAATCTGGGCTTCCCTTTCAACCATGGATGCCAACGTAAGAACCTGATAAAGGGAAAGTTTTACGGGAATCTGATCCCGGTTCTCGTTATATTCCACCAGAGCGGTCTCCTCGAACTGCTTTAACATCCTTTTGATTATGTCCTCGGCTTTGAAGGAAGGGGGAAAATCGTAGGTCTCCGGTAAAAGATAACCTTCCAGATTGGGAATCTCCTTGCCTTCTATCATGAATTTCTTTTCTTTTACGGCAGTAAGAAAATCTTTGGACGAAATTATCTCTTTTTTCTCAAGCAATTCGGCGATCTGTTTTATAGTCAAACCTTCCGGGATTGTAACCAATCGAACCTGTATATCATCACTGCCTTTTTCCAGCTGATATACGATTTCCAGCATGGTCTGACTGGGATTGACGTAATAAGTGCCGGGTTTTATCTTGTCCTCTTTACCGGTTAATTTCAAAATAAGGCGAAAAAGCAAAGACGAGCGGATCACACCGGTTTTTTCCAGCCTGGTTGCCACCGAACCGGAACTTTCTCCTTTTTTAACTTCAATTTTCACCGCTTCCTTTCCACCTACCGGAGAGAGGATAAATTTAGCGGTCAGGCCCACTCCCACCACAAAGGAGATAGCCATCAAGACAACTACCAGAAAAACCAATCCCAGTGTTTTCATTATTTTCATAAATTCGTCCGCTTTCCTGTAATATATAGTGAGTCTTACAAAAAATTTCCGATTGAGAATTTCATATATTTGCCAGACCTGAAGGTCTGAGCTACAGGATTCAGGAAATTCTTATTCAGAACTACTATAAACCGTTATAAAGTCCACGCACTCAGGCAGGGAAAGACTCTCTTATTCTTTATTTATTCCCCGTTTTCCGGCTGTTTCTCTCTTCCTTTTCGGATTTCCATATATTTTTGGAGGATTAGCACTGCCGCCATGCCGTCCACCACCTGTTTCCGTTTATCCCGTCGGACATCGGCGGAGATGAGCAGATTTTGCACCTCTTTGGTGGTCATTCTCTCGTCCATTTTTTCGATGGGAACCGGAGTCAATTTTTTCAGTTCCTTTATGAATTTCTTTACTTTTTCCGCCGCTATTCCCTGAGTTCCGTCCAGATTCAGGGGAAATCCCACCACAACCTTTCCCGGAGAATACTTTTCTATTATATTTAATATTTTATCCAGTTTCTCCTTTTTGCTCTGTCCCGTAACGGGTTCCAGAGAAGAAGGGCATATACCGAAAGGATCCGATATGGCGATTCCAATCCGGACTTCTCCTATATCCAGTGCCAGTATTCTCTTTTTTTCCTCCATTTTTTCGCCTCATTCCATGTTAAAATAAAATAATCAGCAATAACCCTTTATACCGGTTTACTTGCAAAAACGTCATAGATAAAACGGGTTTGTCGGATAGCATTTCTGCAACAAGCGTTGATATTCCAATTCGCTTCTTGTAGTCCAACTACTGCCATAAAACAGATATTCCATAATCCCACAAAAAAAACGGACTGAACAACCGTTCAGCCCTGTGGATTTATCTGAATTCTAAGAATTACAACCTAATTTAGAGATTATATCATCAAAATTAAAGTTTCATCTTGGTTCTGGGGTTGACCGCATTACCGTTGGCGTCCCGGACTTCGAAGTGGAGGTGGGGACCGGTGCTGTGTCCGGTGCTGCCTACCGCTCCGAGAACGGAACCGGCGCCTACTTTTTGTCCCACCTTGATGTTGCCGAATTTGGACATGTGGGCATAGCGGGTGGTGGTGCCGTCGGGGTGTTTTACTTCCACCCAGTTGCCGTATCCGTTAGGATCGTTGGCGACCCGGGTTACCACTCCATCCGCAACCGATTTGATGGGGGTTCCGGTGGGAGCTGCCAGGTCGATACCCTTATGTTGAGTTCCCCAGCGAGGTCCGAACTCGGAGGTTACTCGATATTTATCCAGGGGAGGAACAGTCTGTCCGCTGAAGGGCTGGATGGGGCCATTGATGAGTCCGGCGGGAGCGTTGTTGCCGACGCCGTTATTGCCTCCGAACATGCCGGGACTCATACCCACGCCGGGATAGCCGAAGCCGGCGTTGCCCATGCCGGGCATTCCCATGCCGGGCATTCCCATGCCGATGCCGGGGAAACCGCCCATACCGGGCATTCCCATACCCATACCGGGCATTCCCATACCCATACCGGGCATTCCCATCATATTGCCCATGCCCATCTGCTGTTGCATCATCTGCATCATCATCATCATCATCATCATCATCATCATCATCATCTGATTGTTGCCGCCCATGCCCATCATTCCCATGCCGGGCATCATGCCGGGAATCATGCCCATACCGTTCATGGAACCCATCATGGGCGAACCGAAAGCCCCCATCATGGGATTAAAGCCGGACATTCCCATATTCATGGCGTCTGGGGAAAGATTCACGCTGTCCTGACCAAAAATTCCCATTCCTGCGTTGATTCCCATACCCATGCTCACGCCGGCGGACATTCCCATACCCATCATGGGGGAACTGCCTATGCCGAAATTAAAACCGATTCCCATTCCAAATGAAGGTTGAATCATCGAAAACATGTCTATTCCTCCTTAAAAATTCCTAATTTATTAGTTATATTTTACCGACAACGCTCCGGAAGAACAAGGGGCGGATTTGTAAATTTCTTATTATTATTGTAAACTTTTTGTTAATTTTGTGTTAACAGATTATTAACACACCACAGAGGAGAAAATATAATGAAAATCATTGACATATTACAACAAAATATATCTCAATCAAAAGCCACCTTCTCCATAGAGATTATCCCCCCCAGGAACGGTAGCCTTATCTCTTCCATATTCAAGAAAATCGAGATACTAAAAGAAACCCGCCCCGATTTCATCAGCATAACCAAAGGAGCGGGAGGCAGTCTGCGGGGAGGAACCGTTCCCATAGCCTATCTTATCAAGCAGCGCTTTCAGATTGAAACCATGGCACATCTCACCTGTATAGATACTTCCGTGGAGGAACTTGAAAATTTATTAATGGATCACCACTACCTTAACATAGAAAATATCCTGGCTTTAAGAGGCGATCCCCCCAGAGACGCTCCTCCCCAATATAAGGAGTTCCGGGGATTGAATTATCATAAATATGCCAAAGGCCTGGTTCAACAGATTCAAAATATGAATAAAGGACAATATCTGCTCAGGGAAACCGATAAAAAATCCGGCGACAGCACACCTCACCAGGACTTTCGCTCCGGTGAACCCACTTCCTTCTGTGTGGCGGTGGCGGGACACCCCGGAGGACATCCCGATTGCCCGGATCCCGAAACCGTTCTGGATCACCTGAAAGAAAAAACCGACAAGGGAGCGGATTTTATCATAACCCAGATGGTCTTCTCCGTAGAATATTACTCAAAATTTGTAGAAGGGGCGAGAAAAAGAAATATCTCCATCCCCATCATCCCCGGTGTCCGTCCCATCACCGCTTTTGAGCAGATTGAAAGGATCGAGAGTTTCTTTAAAGTCCCCGTATCTCCTGAGTTTAAAGAAAAACTGGAACACCTGGATAAAACCTCCGCCCGGCAAAGGGGAATCGAACTGACGGAAAAACTCTGCAGGGATCTGCTCAAAGCGGGAGCTCCCGGCATCCACCTCTATATCATGAACGACGCCAAGGCAGGACGGGACATAATCAAAAAACTTAAAGAACAGAAATAATACCAACAGGAGTTACGCTGAAATTCGCGGAAAACGGCATGAAATCGTCATCCTGAACTTGTTTCAGGATCTCTGGCAATCGGCATGAAATCTGGGCTTTGGTAGAAAATGGCGTAAGTCCTGCTATTATATAGAATAACATACCATATCCTCTATTTCAATCCTCTTGCTCTTCTTCATCGTCGGGAGGGGGTGGGGGGAGGAAGTTGGTCTGGAACTTCTGGACACTGCGGGAATAATCCGTCGGCGGGTTCTCTGGAGAGGAGCGGAGTATTTCCGAGGTATCCCGGCTGAAATCTTTGCCTTTCAAGGGAGTAACCGCTCCTTTTGGGGAAGGGGTTGTGCCTTTCACCGGAGGCGGGGTTCCCTTGCCGGGAGGAGTCATGCCCTTGATAGGGGAAGAGCCGGCAATAATGGGAGAGCGGGTTCCGATAATGTTGGTATCTCTTTTGACGGGGATTCCGATGATGTTGGTATCTCTCTTGATGGGGATTTTAGAGGAGAGGACGTTGGTATCGAACTTGGGCTTGGCAGGAGTGGAAGTAACGGGCAGTTGATGTTTGAGTTTTTTGAAGGCATCGTCGCCGGGGAAGGAGGGAAGGGATTCAGGAGGATGAGATTCGGTATCCCGCATAAAAATTGTATTTCCGTCCTCGTCAATCCGGTCTCCGTCCTTGAGTTCCCCCTTCTGGAGTTTGGACAGGATTTCCGCCAGTTCCATCCGTTCCTGGGCGACAACGGCTTTCATGGATTGAAGAATTTCATCGGCTTCGGAGACCATTTTCATGCCATCTTTTATGAGTTGGGGGTCATCATCTTCGATAAAGAGGTTAAGTTGCGAGATCCCTCCCCTGAGTTTATCTAGGGCGTCCACCATGAGGTTGCGGGCTTTTCGCAGGAACCGGGTGGGAGGTTCATCTTCATAGGTGGAGCGGATAAAGTCGATATTTTGCAGCAGGATCTCGAATATTTCGGAAATTTCTTCTCCGTCCCCTTCTTCGGGCAGGAAGTCGGGGCTGGATATATAGTCGCAGATCTGGGACAGGTAGCCCACCAGATCAGTGGCGGCGGGAGATTCCTCTACGGGGGGGGGAGTCTGACGAGGGGGTTCATCTCCTGCGGGAACCAGGGGCATATCGTTTAACAGATCCATCAACTGTTTTTTTTTGTCATCAAATTTATTATCCATAAAACTAACCTTTAATTTATTTTAACGGTTTACATAAAATTCGAGTATATTTCCCATAAATTCACAACCATAAAGCATACCAGGGAGGACAGAATCAGTACTATCAGAGTAAAATTTCGACTCTGGGCATTGATCTCCTTCCATATCTTCTGATGTCCCACATAATAATAGAGAACAAATAAATAGAAAAATAAAATCAGGGAAATTCCGATCATTTTCATGGCAAGGGGTTGAAAAAGAGTTAAGCCCGTAAGAAATATCCGGTTGTAGAAGTTGAGAGGTATGTTGGAAGCATCCAGATATTGAATAAAAAGAGGGGCATCGATAAACAGGATCAGCCCCAGAACAAAGCAACCGCCGGTGAGAATCAACATCTGAATAAAAATAAAGAGGTAATAGACGGTATTGTCTCTTTTCTTGCCGGTATGGGTATTGGTAATATTATGAATTATATTCATACAATTAATGCCTTGCTTATATAATTTACTGTCTTGGTCTCATCGGATTCTCACAACTACAAAATCAGAGGTTCGCTATACAGTTAGTTGTGATTGACGATAAAACTAACTACTACCGACAGTGGTGATAATATAGTGAATCCAAAAAAGTTTTTCAAGANTTCCACAGATCCTGAAACNAGTTCAGGATGACGGATTTCTGACGATTTCCACAGATCCTGAAACGAGTTCAGGATGACGGATTTCTGACGATTTCCACAGATCCTGAAACNAGTTCAGGATGACGGATTTCTGACGATTTCCACAGATCCTGAAACGAGTTCAGGATGACGGATTTCTGACGATTTCTTCGGTTTCGAGATTAAGCTCTGCCCCTGTTGTCCAAATCCGCCGGGGTTATTTTCTGCCTTCAGGACTGGAAAAGTCCTTTTTCTTGTCCGGGGGGGATTTCTCGTCGGTTTTCTCTGCTTTTATTTTTTCTTTTAGGAAAACCATATCGCCCAGTTGCTGAACCACTTCCGCTTCCTTGATGCCGCCGTCGTCGTTGAGATCGTCGCCCACACTGTATAGAACCACCGATTCCCCGGTTTTAATATACCTATACTTACCGTCGTCGGGGAAGGGATCGGTGGGAATTGAGGAGATATAATCGGGAACCAGTTGTTCAAGAGAATCGGGATAGACTCCTTTTTCCGCATAATATCCCTTGATCGCCACCATGAGTTTCAGTCCTCCGATTTCCGAGGTAGTCCAGCAATACTGCATATAGGCTCTTTCCAGGTTTGGTATGAAATATTGACTACAGAAGGAATACTGGGGAATTTTTTTATAAACCGAGGCGATTTTCTTTGAAGCCGACGGATATTTTTCTTTTTCAAGTAACTCTTTGAGATCCAGATACCAGTTCTGAAAAATTTTTCTTTCCCTCTCGATGACCCAGCGATTGGTCATAAGGTTATGGATCAGTCCCGGAGAACCGCTTCCGATAAAAGTCTGAATATTCTGAGATTGGTTGATGGTATCCAGTCCCCATTCCGCCAGAAGAAACTCTCCTTCCAGACATTCTACAAAAGTGGGATGATTTTTATAAATCTCTTCCAGTTGCCGGGATATATCCTTATAAAATTGAGCGGATTCGTGACTTTCCCTCAGCATGGATAAGCAGGGAACCAGGGCTATCTGCTGTATGGCAACACCGACCATGGTCTGAAGGATATAGCCGTTGTTAAGGATGCCTTCTCCCATTTTCATTGCCATGAGGAAGTACCGGGCGGATTGGGTGTAATTCTTATTCATTGCCTCCCATTTTCCCAGAACGCTCAGGAACTGGGATAAGGCTCTTAGTTGAAGAAAATTGGGAACTCTGGCGGAGAATCCCTTATTATAATCCAATACGATCTGGGCGTTGGGTTTGGAGTAACCTTCTTCCGCCAATTGGATAGCAGATCGATTCTGTTTTGCAAGAGATTCAAGGATAGGTAAATCTTCAGGTTTTATGGGGTTCTCCAGATAAGTATAAATATCGATATTAGTATATTTGTCTTTAATCTTGACATTCTGGGTTTGTGTCATCTGGGAGGCTTTTTGATAAAACAGAAATCCGTTATCGGGATCCGGCAGGGAATAAGCGGCATCGAACCTCTGCTGAATCCTGGCTCTTTCTCTGGCAGCGGCGGCAGAGTTGTCGGGAACTCTCCAGACAGTAATGTAAACTATGGAGAAAGCGATCACCACAAGACTGACGAGAACCGTCCCTGCCACCAGACACCCCGATGAAAACGGAAGTTTAGTCTTTTCTTTTTCCATAAACAGACCCTCTCTTAATCGGCGAATTAAAACAAACCCCTCTTATATTTAAATATAACACCCCTTCTTCCTGCGAAAGAAACGAAGAAACCATATAATATTTGATATGTTGTCAGCAACCCTTACGGCGTGGGTTTGGACAAGGGGGTTTTCTCATCGGGCAGTTCGGGAACTGAGGTTTCTATCTTCTCCTTGAGAAAGACTATATCGCCCTGTTGCTGAATCCCTTTTACTTCCTTACTGCCTCCGTCGTCTTTCAGATCGTCGCCGACGCTGTATAATAACACCGAATCCGGGGTTTTGACATACTTGTATTTGCCGTCGTCGGGGAAGGGGTCTGCGGGGATTAAAGAGATATAATCGGGAAGCAGCTGGTCAAGGGAATCGGGATAATTTCCTTTTTCCGCGTGGTATCTTTTAAGTGCCGTTAACAGTTTCAGTCCTCCCACCATGGAGTCGGTCCAGCAGAACTCAAGATAAGCTCTGCCTATATTGGCGATAATTATCTGAGCTACAATAGAATATTTGGTAATTTTTTGGTTGACTGCAATCATATTTTTATATGCAGAAGAAAATCTCTGATTCCCGATAATATTTTTGACTTCCAGATACCAGTTCTGATATATTTTCCGCTCTCTTTCCAGAACCCAGCGATTGGCGACCAGACTGTCCATTCCGCTGCCGGAATAGTTTTGTCTGCTATTGGATTGGTACAGGGTATCCAGATCCCATTCGGTCTTGAAGAATTCTCCATCCAGGCAATCGGAGAAAGTGGGGCGTTTCGAGTAGATCCGTTCCAATTCCAGGGAAATCTGTTTATAGAACTGAGGAGATTCGTTGCTTTCCCCGAGCATGGATATGAAGGGAGAGAGGGCAATCCTTTCGAGGGCGATCCCCATCATGGACTGCATGAGGGAATAGGGAGTATGGGAGGAATCCTCTCCCATTTTTATGACCATAAGGAAATATTTTGTCGATTGGGGATAATTTTTATTCATCGCTTCCCATCGACCCATGACGGTCAAAAACTGAGCCAGCCACCTCAGCTGAATAAAATTGGGAAATTTTGCCGAAAACCCCTGGCGATAATTTATAATCATCTGTCCCTGGTCTTTGGAGTAAGCTTCTTCCGATAATTTCAGGGCGGTTTCATTCTGTTTCTTCAGGGCTTCCATCAGCGGGATGTCGGAGGCGGTCAGGGGATTGGCAAGATAATTTTCAATCACTACCGGCGTATCTTTATCCTGAACCTTCACATTCTGGCATTGTACTGCGGCGGCGGCTCTTTCATAGGAAATAAACCCGTTATCGTCGTCTTTGACAGAATAGGCAGCATCGAAATTTTGCTGTATTCTTTCTCTTTCCTTTTTTGCCCGGGCGGTATTGTCGGGAACCCGCCATATAGTTATATAAAATATGGAAAAAGCCAGAGCCAGAACACAGACAAAAACCACCGCTCCTATCAAACACCCCGAAAAAACCTTGCTCTTATTTTTTTCCTGTTCCATAATCTCCCTCCCGGTTAACCGAATTAAAGTATATTACCTTTCCGGTTCAAAACTTCCTTCTTTTTCTCATCGGGAGGAGGTATATCTTTTTCGGAAGTTTTGATATATTTGTATTTACCGTCGTCGGCAAAGGGATCCGACGGAATAGCTGTGATATAATCGGGAACCAGTTGATCGAGAGAATCGGGATAAATTCCTTTCTCCGCCTGATACCCTTTTATTGCCGTCATCAGTTTCAGTCCTCCTATTTTGGAGGAGGTGTAACAATATTGAAGATAGGCTCTTTGAGTGTTGGGAATAAAAAAACGGAAAAAGCCAGTACCAGAATGCTCATAACCACCATGCCGGCTATAAGACACCCGGAAAACATTTTACTTTTATTTTTTTCTTCCTCAATGAATTTTCCTCCTTTATTTCCCCGATGGAGTCTCATCCCCGGGTGAAAGGAGTATATCTCCCGCAGAACCCGGATCCGTAACAATGGTTTTTGCCTTTTGATCCTTTTGATCCTCCCCCACGCTATAGAGAAGAAATTTCCCACCGTTTTTTCCATACCTGAATCTTCCGTTTTTCGCCAGGGGATCCGGGGGGAGAGAGGAGATATATTCGGGAACCAGTTCTTCAAGAGAATCAGGATATTCTCCCTTATCAATCTTATATTTCTTTAAGGCGATGAGAATCTTTATTCCGTTTGCCAGGACATTCCTGTGAATATAATTACTATAGCAGTAAGACACATTGGAGGCGAAGGAGGAAATAATATAGGATTTTTGAGGGAGCTCAATCTTATTCAGTTGCTCTATTCTTTCTTCCGCTGTTTTCGCCCTGAGGGCTTTCTTTACGTCCTGATGCCAGTTCCAGTATATTTTTCTCTCCCTGTCCATGAGGGGTGAAGAAAGGAGAATCCGTTCCTGCCACGAGGGGGTTCCCAGAGGGGCATAATTGCCGCTTTTAAGGTCTCTGATCATCGATTCTATTTCCAGCAGATCTCCGTCAATAAAATCATCAAAGGGGGGATTTTTGTCATATATTTTTTCCATATCCTTAGAAATAAGTTCATAAAATGCCCTCGCATCTTGAGAGGAATTGATGACTTCCTTCATGGAATCCAGAACCTTTATTTCCATCATGAGCCCTGCCAGTCCCTGGGAACAGTTGCAGTGATTTTGCAATCCTCTTGCCAGAATCAGACTATAGCGGTAATAGTCCGGGGCTTCCCGGTAATTCTTTTCGCCGATGTCCGCCTTTGCCAGAAGCAGCAGAAAAACCGCCAGATCATCCAGAGGATAGCAATTATACTTATTACTGTTTAACCCCATCTGGAGATCCTGCCGAATCTGAAATCCCTTTCTTTTATCCGCGTCTTTGAGGATGTCCAGGACAGGGCGGTTCTGTTTCTTCAGCAGGGTTATCCTGGGGAGATCCTTTTTATTCAGGGGGAGTTTGAGGAGATTATATATATCTATCGGTTCGGACTTATCTCCCGTTTTTACTTCCCGCACCTGAAGATACTGGAGAGATTGGTCAAAGAGGAGGAACTGATTATCCTGATCCGGCAGAGAATAAGCCTTTTCGAATTCGGCACGGATTTTTTCCCTTTCTCTGTCAATATCCTCCGGTTTGCCGGGAACTCGCCAGAAAGCAACGTAGAAATAAGAAAAACCTATACTCAGAACCGAGAACAAAATCAAAATCCCCACCAGACACCCTGGATTTTTACGGGGATTTGATTGAGAAGGAGAGGACATAAAGATTTTTATCCTCCATTAAAACCGGTTTCCCTGACCTCCGACCTCCGACTTCTAACCTCCAAATCAGGGGGATCCGAAGGTGATCATGCCCAGTCCTCCGCCGCCGCCGCCGATACTCCAGCCGCTGCCGCCGCCCCAGTTGGCGCTTTTGAATTTTTCGTAGTTCCGCACAAATTTATCAATAAAGAATTTAGCCTGATGTTGTTCCTGGGGTTTGGTGGGATCCAGGCTGCCGATAAGTTTTTTGTCCAGAATACCCTGTTTTTCGTAGAAATGGATACACCGTTCGGGATCGCATTTTTTTATGATGAGATCGAAGTTGACCGGGTTGGTGGGACTGGACAGGGTAAACACCAGGTAGTCGAGATTTTTGGGCAAAAAGCGGGTATGGGCTTCATTGCCGTATCTTTGTATAAGGTTTTGCAAAAGGGGATCCAGGTGTTCCTGTTTGAATTTTGCCACCAGTTCATCGAAGAGATCGTTGACACTCATGAGGCATTCGTCTCGGGCTTCTCCCAGAACCTGGAGCAGGTCTTCTTTTAAATAGGTGGCGTTCAGGTACCGGTTTTCCGGGTTAAAGTCCAGGCATATAGAGATAATCTCGGTCAGATCCTTGCCTACTTTGACGCCCACTTCATCGAAGGAGGGGAAGTCAAAATCGTCGGGACGTCTGCCGGAGAGGAGTTCGTGCATGGTGGCGCCCAGAGCATAAAAATCGGAGCGGGGTTCGGGTCTTCCCAGTTGTTGTTCCGGGGGGGCATAGCCGGGGGTGCCGATCCAGTAGCCTTCACCGGGGTTGGTAACCCGGGCGATACCGAAGTCGATGAGCATGATCCGTCCGTCGCCGTGTTTGAGGATCATGTTGGAGGGTTTTATATCCCGATGGGTAACCGGCGGTTTCTGGCTATGGAGATATTCCAGGGCTTCGGTAACCTGGATGGCCCATTTCAGCACCTGTTTTTCCGGCAGTCCCGGTTCGCCGTATTTTTTCAGGTAGCTGGACAGATCGGTGCCGTCGATATATTCCATCACGAAGTAGTAAAAGCGGTCGGGGAGTTTTTCCACGAAAAAGTGGTCGCTGACCTTGGGGATATTGGAATGTCGAAAACTTTCCAATACCTGAATCTCGCTCAAAAACCTGTCTATCCCCGTTCTTCTCTCTTCAGGGGTAGAGAATTGATCCGTCATTTCCTTGATGGCACACACCCGGTTATCCATGTTGAGATCCAGCGCCTTATATACCGAGCCCATACCTCCGGATTTGATCAGTTGGACAATCTTATATCGCTTGTCCAGAATAGCTCCGGTGGGAAGTGAATCATCGCCCAGCAAAACAAAAACCTCCTTAATCTGTTAAAAGCGTTTCCCTACGCCGAATACGGGTTTCTTACGGTCGAAAACGTCCCGGACTCCGCCGTGAATATAAAAATCCCTGGCAAAGATCACTCTGCCGGTAACATCCACCTGGGTGTCTCTGGGGTCATAGGCATCCACGAAAATGTCCGCGCTCTTGCCCAGGTTGGCGTCCAGTCCTATGCCCAGTTTGGAGCGGACAACCCCCACTCTGGGTTTAATGGAACCTGTTCCCATACGATATTGCAGGTTCCAGTAGTTATCATATCCCAAGGAATCCACGCCTATTTTCAGGGAACTTTTGTTATAGGGAAGGAGATAGGCGTTGATATTGGGGGATACCTCTCCGCTTTCCTTGTCCCATTCCAGTTCAGCGTTAACTTCTATCAGTTTGCGCAATCCCTGTTTGTTGCTCTTTTTGGGGGAACCGGATCCGTCTCCTCCTTCTCCGCCCTCGTCTTCCACTCCCATGTAGCCGTTGACGGTTTTCAGGAGGTTGTTGGCTCTTTCGCTGGCTTGTCGGGCATTGGACACCGCCAGTTTTATATCGTCCTTGAACTGCTGATCTGCGGTTACCGCGTGAATATCCGCCGCTATGCCCTCGATCTCCTCGGTGGCGTTCCGGACGTTTTTCAGGGTTTGCAGAATATCCTCCGAGAATTCCTTCTTTTCCACCAGAGCCTGTATCACGTCCACGGTTTTATTGATACTTTCGGAGGTTTTTACCAGATTTTTCACCACCGTCCGCACGTCGTCCTGATTGGTGGCCACGATATTATCCAGCCTCTGGGTCAGATTCCCCACGTTGTTTCCGGTACGGGTCAATTGGTAATTGGCATTTTCCATGACCGCGTTGGCATTATCCATAACGACGCTCATCTTGTCGGTAATTACGTCAATCTTCCCTGACACCATCCTCATGGTCTCGTTGGCGGTCTTGGATGCCCCTTTCAGCTCTGTGGTCATCTCCTTGACGTTTTTCATGCTGTCCTTGATATCTTTCTGCATCTGTTCATCGCCGATGAGTTTATTGAAATTGGCCAAAGTCTCCTTGGCATCTTTCAGAGTCGCCTGTCCTTCGGTCAAGATCTCTCCTATGGAACCCGGAGCTATTCCCTCCACCGTTTCGCCTGGGTTCACAATGGTGCCGGGGCGGGGGAGAATTTCGATCCATTTGTCTCCCATAAACGACGAAGCCACTGTATAGGTGGATTCTCTGGTCAACTCTATCTTTCCCGATTCGAAGGCATCATACTTATAAATATTTACGGTAACTTTTACTTTATTATTCTTGTCGATCTCTATGGTTTTCACCTTACCCACGGTAACTCCCGCGTATCGGACGGGAGCCTGTCCCGACAGTCCGCCCACCCGATCAAACTGAATAATATACTCCTTACCTTCCACCTTTTTCTGGAAGACTCCCATGTGGGCCAGGGAGAAATAGAGTAAAACAACAAATATAACTACTAGCACTCCCACCTTGAGGGCGGGCCCGCCTTTGGTTTTCATTTCAAATCCTCCGTTTCCTTAGCGGATGGGATAGGTATTCTCTGACCTCTCTTCATAAATATCCGATTTTATTTACAGGGCGATAGGTCCCTGGGTGGATCCCTGAATGAATTGCTGAACGATGGGATTTTTACTGTTCTGGAATTCCTCCGGGGTACCTTTCTCGATAATTTTTCCGTTATGGAGCATGGCAATCTCGTCCGCGATCATGAATGCCGACTGCAGATCGTGGGTTACCACTATGGAAGTAACATTGAACCGCTTCTGCAGATCCATAATCAGCTTGTTGATTATATTGCACATTATGGGATCCAGTCCCGTGGTGGGTTCGTCATAAAGCACCACTTCGGGAGTGTTACAGATAGCCCTTGCCAGACTGGCTCTTTTCTGCATACCTCCCGACAATTCCGAGGGGAGATGATCCTCCTTGCCTTCCAGATCCACGATTTTCAGTTTTTCCGATACGATTTTCCTGATTTCCGCCGGTTTCATCCGGGTATGTTCCTTGAGGCTGAACCCCACGTTTTCAGCAATGGTTAAAGAGTCGAAAAGAGCGGCTTTTTGAAAGACCATGCCGATCTTTTTTCTGGCCTGATCCAGACGGCTCTGTTTCATCTTTAGGATGTCCTCGCCGTCGATGAATATTTCTCCCTTTTCCGGTTCCAGGAGTCGTATTATGGCTCTTATCATGGTGGACTTGCCCATGCCCGAAAGCCCCATGACCGCCAGGGTTTTCCCCTGGTAAATATCCAGGTCAACCCCGTCGATGATAGTTCTTCCGCCCAGGACTATGGTCAGGTTCCTGACGGCGATTTTGACGCCGTTTTTTATTCCTGTACCACTCTGTTGTTTATCGTTGGTTTTTTCAGTCGTTATCATCATTTATACCGCCCCCGCCGGAAACAGCACGGCGGACAGGAGATAGTTGGTTATAAACACTATCACCATGGAATAGACTACGGAGCCTGTGGTGGATTTGCCCACTCCCGCCGCTCCTCCTTCGGTGGTCAGTCCCTGATAGCAGCTGATGAGGGCGATCTCCACCGCAAAAACAAAAGATTTAAGCATACCGTACCATACATCCTTCATCACCAGCATATCCTTGACCGAATCGAGGAACATCTTGGTATCCACGTTAGCCAGCAGATTGGCAACCACCATGCCGCCCAACAGTCCTGCCAGAATAGAGAAAAAGGACAGGATGGGGATGGTTAACGCACAGGCGATCAGCCGGGGGACTACCAGATATTTGGTGGGACTGGTGGCCATGGCTTTCAGGGCGTCGATCTGTTCCGTGACGTTCATGGAGCCGATCTCCGCCGTAATTGCCGATCCCGCTCTCCCGGCAAAGACGATGGCGGTCAGCATGGGACTCAATTCTCTTGCCATGGCGATGGCCACACCGCCTCCCACCATGACTCCCGCCCCGTATTTCACCGCTATACCCGACAACTGCAGGGATATGACCGCGCCGGTAAACCCCGTGGTAATCAGAATAATACCCAGGGAATCAACCCCCAGGAGGGACATCTGCTCCAGGGTTAACCAGCCCCTGATGGAGAGCCGGGCTATCCATTTCAGGGCATCTATCAGCAGAAGGACCAGTCCTCCTATGAATTCAAAAAAGCCGATAACCGCTGAGCCTATACCTTCAAAAAATCCTAATACTAACATTTTCATACTACTTCTTTTCTATATATATTTCCCTATTCCTCTCCTCTTCACATCGAAAATTAAAATTAAAGTTATCAAAATCGCTAAATCCTCTTTTAGTCTGCTACTCCCGGAATCGACCGGTTTTGGTTCCCCGCCGGGTACCGGTACCGCTGCCGCCGGTCTGGGAGTTGGGATCCTGCTGGGTCTGGGACAGATCCCGGAACCGGGTCCCCGAACTGCGAGTTCCTGACCTGCGAGTTCCCGTAACTTCCTGGATCTGGGTCTCGTATTTTTCCATTTCCAGGTCGATATTCATGCTGACATCCAGATCCACCAGATCCGACATCATGGGTTTGACCTTGCCGTCGAAGACAAAACGGCTGTCGCCGAACTGGATCATATCCCCGTCGGAAAGATATACTTCCTTTATACGGGTATTATTGACAAAGGTACCGTTGCGACTGTCCAGATCTTTCAGCATGAATCCGCTGTGCAGCTGAATTATCTGGGCATGTTTCTTGGATACCGAGGGATCGTTGATGAGAATGTCGGAGCGGACGTCTCTGCCTATCACCATCAGATTCTTGGTAACGGGAAAACCTGCCCGCGCGTCAATCCCCAGGGGGTGTAACCACGCGAATCTGCGTTTGGGCTCCTGGCTTCTATCCACGGAATATTAATCCTCCTCCGGAAATTTTTTCAGCAGCAATGCCGCAGAGATAATCCATCCTCTTGCCTACCGGCAACAGATCTTTTCCGTACAGATTCTTAAACCGAACTACCCTATTTTATTATACTGAATCCACCGGTGGGTTTCCAGACCTTTCCGTCGGATTCGGCCAGACCCCACCACCGGGGAATCATTCCTCCGTCAGAACTGTAATTTCCTGTAACACCGTTGAACACTACTCCCGAACCTTTCAGGAATTCCAGCATTTTCTCTCCCTCGGCGAAGGAACTGCGGGCCGAGTAGCACAGGAAATTCACGCCGTCGTAACTGCCTGCCGATACCCTGTCCGCATCCTCGGCATTATACTGATTTTTATACATGACGGCAAAATTTCGGGCTAAAAAATTCTCTCCTCCTCCGTAGTAACCGCTGACTCCGTATATCCCCTTTATGTCTTCACCCAGGGAATCCAGGAAAGCGTCGGTTACCATGTCGTCGGGCAGAACTATTTTGTTATTCACCATTTTTTGCCTTAAAATTTTTATAAACGTTGATATATTCTCCGGTTTACCTATAACTCCTATCATATCGGGATTCTTGTCCTTTATCTCCCGGATCACCGGTTCGAAATCCATCTTATCCCGCTGATAGGACACCGCCTTTATCAGGGGAATCTTTTTCTCTTCCATCAGGCCCGTCAACTTCAGTTGTCTCTCGCTCTCGGAGGAATCATACACCAGCAGCAGGTTTTTCACTTTCATCCTCTCTATACCCTCCACGTATGCAGGGTCTTCCTCGGGGGGAGAGACGGTCCAGAAAATCCCCGCCGATTT
>Ga0067045_1003276_pt1 | contig 26582 bp, 21 predicted proteins | sample TerdegcTABiofilm_FD_59184 | JGI IMG/M metagenome (GOLD analysis project Ga0067045, IMG submission 59184) | Combined Assembly of (Gp0054472, Gp0054536) Wastewater bioreactor microbial communities from Singapore -Terephthalate degrading... | reverse complement strand
CCTGCCATGCTAACGGAATCAGCCATTACCTATGCCATAGGAGTTACAGAAGTGCTGACCAGAGGAAGCTTTATTGCCTCTCGAACTTATCAACCTATGCCCGTTTATCTAACCTGTGCGGTAATTTTTTTAATTTTATCTTATTTAGGTATGAAAGCTCTTCATATCCTGGAAGAAAAATTAAGAATACCTGGATTTGAACGATAAAGGAAAAAAGGATTGAAAGATGAAACAGAAGCAAGAATTAATCTTAGAAGTAAAGGATATTTATAAGTCTTATGGAGGGAAAGAGGTCTTAAAAGGAATTTCCTTTCAAGTTTTTAAAGGAGAGACCAAGGTTATAATTGGACCTTCCGGAATGGGCAAGAGTACCCTCTTGCGATGTATAAACCAGTTAACTATTCCGGATCGAGGGACTATCTGGTTAAAAGGTCAAGAAGTAACTCATCGTCATACCAGAGAGATTAATCTTTTCCGCCAGAGAATAGGAATGGTCTTTCAGGATTTTAATTTATTCGATCATCTCAATGCCGTAGGTAATGTTGAGATTGCCTTAATTAAGGTAAAGGGGATGAACAGGAAAGAAGCCCGCAATATTGCCTTCTATGAACTAAAAAAAGTAGGATTAGAAAAACAGGCTTTCCTTTATCCTGCCCAGCTCTCTGGTGGTCAGAAACAGCGTGTCTCTATTGCCCGGGCTCTGGCTATGGATCCAGAAGTCATGCTCTTTGATGAACCAACTTCGGCACTTGATCCAGAATTAATCGGAGAAGTGTTAGGAGTGATGCAGAAATTGGTTCAGGATGGAATGACCATGCTTGTAGTTACTCATGAGATGGGATTTGCCCGTTCGGTAGCTGATGAGATTATTTTTTTAGAAAAGGGACGTATACTGGAAAGTGGACCACCAGAACAATTATTCTATCAACCTAAATATGAGAGAACCAAAAAATTTTTATTTAAATTAACTGAGTTATATGGTGATATAAATGGGAATAGAAAAAAATGATTAACTGGGATTTTCTTATAAATATCTTAATTCCTTCCCTGCAGGAAGGGTTTTTAATGACTATAAAATTAATTACTTATTCCATTCCCCTGGGATTAATCCTGGGCATCTTAGTTTCTATCGGTCGGGTATATGGGAATTTATTGCTTTCTTTGCTCTGTAAAGCATATATCATATTTTTCAGAGGAACACCACTTTTAATTCAGCTATTTATTCTTTATTATGGTTTTCCTTCACTGGGAGTTTATCTATCGCCTTTTACTGCTGCGGTAACCGGATTTGTTTTATGTAGTAGTGCCTATCATGCCGAATATATTCGAGGTGCCATACAATCAATCAAAAGTGGGCAGGTATTGGCTGCACAAGCTCTGGGTATGAGTAAGATAGGGGCTATTACTAATATTGTCTTACCTCAAGCCTTACGCCGAGCCATCCCAGGTTGTTCCAATGAGATTATTTATTTAATTAAATATTCTTCTCTGGCTTTTATGGTAACCTGTATTGAGCTCACTGGAGCAGGGAAGATTGTCGCATCTCGATACTTTGCTTATACCGAAGTTTTTTTAGTAATTGGAATAATCTATTTGACCATTGTTTCCTTAGCCACTAAAATTTTACATATATTGGAGGAGAAATTATCTTTTCCAGGATGGGAGAGTAAACCATAATGAGTGAAGAAAAAGATAACCGAAAAAAATCAATACATTTAGAACATTCCAGCTTAAAATACCCTTTACCTGAATTATTCTTACAGGAATTAAGAGCAGAATTATCCTTTATAAATGATTATCCCAGTGGCGGGTATTATCGAGTGTTAGCCACTAAATTAGCAGAATATGTGGGTACTCCTGACAATTGTATTTTACCGGCTAATGGTTCAGATGAAGTGATTGAATCGGTGACCAGGGCTTTTGGTAGAAGATTAATTCTCATTCCTATTCCTACCTTTTCCCAGTATGAAGTAAGTGCAGACCGAAATGGATTACCGAAAAAATTAATTCCTTGTTTACAGAATAATCAATATCGCCTGAATTATCAGGTAGAGGATCTAAAAAGAGCCAGCCTAGTCTGGGTCTGTAATCCCAACAACCCCACTGGTACCTCTATTCCCCGAGAGGAGATTATAAGAATATTATCCAATACTTCGGCCATAGTAGTAGTTGATGAGTGCAACTATGAATATCTTGGTGAATCGGTAGTAGATTTAATAGAACAATACCCCAATTTAGTAATTTCCCGCAGTTTCTCCAAAAATTTTGGTTTAGCTGGATTAAGACTGGGTTTTGCCATTTCTTTGCCCCAAAATATCTCTAAAATTGCCCATTATGGTCAGCATTTTAGAGTGAACAAGATGGCCGAGGTAGCCGGTATTAAGGTATTAAAATACCGGGATTATTTTCAAAAAATATGGCAGGAAATTGCCCAGACCAGAGATTTCTTCATAACTGGCTTGAGGGAAATAGGAATCAAGGTTTTTCCCTCCCAAACTAATTTTGTCTTAGCTGATTTTATTACTGAGGAACAGACCAGAAAAGTATGGCAGTATTTAAGAAAAGAAAAAGTTTATACCTTTGCCGCCTGGGGAGAAGAGTTTTCCGGTCTGGACAGACATTACCTTCGTTTTACTATCGGTTACCGTAGTGATATGGCTTATGTATTAGAGTTATTGGAAAGATTTACAAAAAAATGTTTCTTAGTTTCTTAGGCTTTTATTTATCTGTTTATTTATTTAGGTGTTAATTTATTAAGGGATTCTTATTACATTGGAGAGATTTAGATATCCACAGAAAAAAAATATATTTATATTCTTACTTATAGTAAGTTTATTTCTTTTTGGAGGAACTTTATCTGCCCAGCAGCTGGATGAGAAGTCAGAAAAACAGTTAAAAATTTTTCAACTTTCCAATTTTTTAGGAGAGGAAGATAGTTTTAACCAGCCCAATGCTTATTTAAATAATGCCCAGGCCTACCTGGAAAATGAACATCTCGGCTTGGCCATAGGTGAATTAGAAAAGATTCCCTATAACCATCTATATATTCCCCTTTATTTAAGAAGCCAATTATTAAAAGCTCAATGTTATGAAAAAATACAGCGCTGGGAATCAGCAATAGGAATCTACCAGGACCTGCTAAACAAGGTGCCCATTGTAGAGGACTATACTATTTATTTATTAGCTAAAGTTTATAAGAACATAAATGATATTAATAGTGCCCGAGAGGCCTATTTAAAGATAATTTCCGATTTTCCCCAAAGTGGATTAGCCCCCTTAGTCCATTATCAATTAGCATTGCTCTATAAAGAGAATGGGCAATGGGAACAATTCTGGTCAGAGTGCCATTTAGCGGTAGAAACTTCACCAGAAGGAAAATTTAAAGGGAAAGTTTTAACAGAAATGAGTGATATTTCCTGGGAACAAGGGGAATACCTTACTTCCCTTATTTACTTGAAGGAAGTAATCGAAAACCGTTATGAACGGGAAAAAATTACGATTCTGGAAAATTTATTGATAAATAGGTTCCAGGTTGGGTCACAGATTACTGGGATAGATATACCAGCAGATGTGGCTTTATTCTGTGCCGAAATACTCTTTAACTACCGCCGATATAAAATTGCAGAGACGATATATGAAGAAATAATTGACAAATATGCCGATCAGATTGATCTAGAGCAGGTCTACTATCAAAAGGTGAGGGCAATTTATTACCAGGGTGAATATGAAAGGGCAATTGAGTCTTGTCTTTATATCTTAGCTAATTTCAAACAGGAAGATATAATGATAAGAACCTTATATCTTTATGCCGGAGCTTTATTAGCAACAGGAAATCGTAGCAGTGCTACTGAAAAATATCTACAGATAACAGAAAGTTTTCCAGAACATTATTTTGCTCAATTATCATATTTACGTTTGTCGGAAATTGAGTTTTTACAGAACAGAGATGAAGAAGGCATTAATTTTCTCAGACAGTTAATCACAAAATACCCATCTTCATTTCCAACCCAGGAGGCAGCCTGGAAAGTTGCCCGTTATTATACCAACAAGGGCTTGATTGATGAGTCATTATCTTACTATCAGTTTATTTACGAGCATTTTCCGCTTAGTAATCAAGCCGATGATGCTCTGTACTGGATGGGAAAGCTCCTATACCCTCGAGAAAGAGAGAGAGGAATTCAGTGTTTAGAAAGATTACTGGTTCAATTTCCAGATAGTTATTTTGCTTTTCGAGTACCTCAAGAAGTAAGGGATGAGGTAAGGGAATATTATGTTAGTCTCTCAGATATTATTGCTCAAAGCAAAGAGGTCTCCTACCAACAATTTAAAAAAAACTATTTTCCCCAGAGTAAAATAGCCCAGTTATCAGCCTATCGAGCTGAAATACTAATATTTCTTAAACTATATCCAGAATCTATTCTGGAAATAAGTTCTGCCCTCAAGCAGGAACCCGACAATGTCTACTTAAAATTTTTGCTAACCCAGGCACATGCTGAAGCAGGAGAGTATTATCTTTCCATTAGCTATGCCCAGTCTTTGCTAAATTATTTTTTATCAAATAAAGGGAAAAATTTTCCATTTTTTATCTGGGAATATACCTTTCCAGTCTATTATTACGATTTGGTAAAGCGAATAGCCCTATCTTATCATTTAGATCCCTTCCTGATCTGGTCTATTATAAGAGAAGAGAGTCATTTTAATCCCTATGCCGAATCCAGAGCTGGAGCTAGAGGACTGATGCAGATTATCTTTTCTACCGGGGAATGGATTGCCCAAAAACTTAATTATCAGGAATTTGAAGACGACTTACTCTTTGAACCAGAGCTTAATATTAACCTAGGATGCTGGTATGTAGGTTATTTACAGGAAAGATTTAATGAGAATTATTTTTTTATTATTTCGGGATATAATGCTGGACCAGGCATTACTGATCGATGGTTGGCAACTATAAACAGAAGCGATATTGATTCTTTTGTGGAAAATATACCTTATGCCGAAACTAGAGAACATATAAAGAAGGTTATTCGTTCCTATCTTATCTATCAAATGATTTATAAAAAATAACTGTATTTAAAGATAGACAAGAAAATTGACAATATAATAAAAAAACAATAAAATATATTATGACCACTTAATAATTCTAATTGTTTTGTTTAGGTAACCAGGAACAGAAGAGGGGATTATTTAGAAAGTTAACTCTTCTTAAAATTTTTTATAAACAGTTATTTATAAAGCAAGGAGGAAAAAGAATGGAGGAATATCTAACTGCAAAACAGGTAGCAGAATATCTACAAGTGAAACCTCTAACTATCTATCAATGGGCTAGAGAAGAAAAAATACCAGCTATCAAAATTGGAAGAATTTGGCGTTTCAAGAAAGAGGCCATTGATTCATTTTTAGAGGAACAACTGCAAGTTAAGGGAAGTAAAAAATAGCAAAACAAGAGGGCTTTTCAATAACATTTTTTAGCTGCTTATCTATCTATCATTCGTAAAGAGGGGAAAGATAATTTTTTAAAAATTGCTTGCATTTTTTTAATACATTATTATATAATGAAAAAAAATGTCAAATTTCCTTTTTTATTTGGACTATCTCGATATTTTATTGCTTCTTTTAATAATCAAGTTTTAGTATAGCTGCAATCAAAAAAACAAATTAGGTGCTGTTGAAGAATGGAGTGTCGAAAACATGTTTTTATCTATAAAGCTGGGCTAATTTTATCTTTCTTCTTAGTAATTCTCATCTTTCTAAATCTTTATTATCCTGCTTTAGCTCAGCAATATATAGATTATGAAATACAAAAAGGCGATTGTCTCTGGGATATTGCCAGGCAGTTTCAATTGTCTATCCAGGAAATTGCCCGTATAAATAATATAGACATTCAAGAGACTTTATATCCCGGTCTTGTGTTAAAAATCCCCGAAAATGAATCTGAAAATATTGCCTCAGCACAACCTGCTTCATTAGTAATTCATACCGTTCAAAAGGGAGAAAGCCTCTGGGATATTGCCCAACGCTATCGTCTGTCACTGGAATATCTCTCTCAAGTAAATGAATTACAGCGACCTGATACCTTGTACATTGGTCAGGAGATAAAAATTCCTATTCCGGTAAGTGGTAATGAGCAAATAGATAGGGAAATTAATAATAATGTCGGTAAATCGGAACCATTGTCCTTCCAGCAAGAAAAATCTTATTTAAAAGAGATAGTTAATAATTTAAACCAGGAGTTCAGGGAATCGGTTAGTGCTATTGATTATGTGGTAAAACCGGGTGAAAACTTATGGACTATTGCCCAAAATTATCAGGTTTCCTTAAAAGAGCTTTCACAAGTTAATGGTTTAGAAAATGCAGATAGATTAACAATCGGTCAAATTATTAAAATACCTTTAGGAGACAAGCAAACCGATGAGAAGGAGAAAGCAATTGAGAAAGAGGAAATTAAACCCGAGGATAAGGGAAATTGGATTGAGCATATTGTAGTATATGGAGAAACTATCTCTACTATTGCCCAGAAATATCGTCTTCCCATAGAAATAGTCTGTCAGCTCAATCAGATTACTCCACAGGATTATATCTATCCCGGCCAAAGACTTAAGATAAGAGTTAATGAGCAAATTCCTTCGGAAATAGTTTTGCTTAAAGATACAGAACCGGACAAGAATACTGCCCAGACTGATAATAAGAAAGTTGAGGCGGAAACAATATATTACACTGTTCAACCCGGTGATACCTTATGGGGTATTGCTCAACGATATGGTGTATCGATAGAAGGAATTGTAGCAGTCAATTACTTAACCAATAAAGATAAATTGACCGTAGGACAGAAATTACAAATACCAGCTATTGGTGGAGAAACCATCAAGACACAAGTAGTTGAATATACAGTTGTTAAAGGTGATACCTTATGGAATATTGCTCAAAAGTTTAAGGTAAGGATGTATGATATTATAAATTTGAATCAGTTACAAAATGTTAATCGACTTTCAGTAGGTCAAAAGTTAAATATTCCCACCTCTGCTGTAGCAGCCGAACAGAGTTCCAGTAGCACTGCTCAAGCACAAGATACTCAGAGAAGAGATGTGATCCATTATGTGCAAAAAGGTGAAACGCTCTGGCAGATTTCCCGCCAATATCAGGTTAGCCTGCAATCTATTACCAGTGCTAATAATATTTCAGAAAATAGTAGTATATATGTTGGCCAGAAACTACTCATACCCAATGCCCGTGCTGCTCCTAGTTCTTCCCTTTCTTTTATCTGGCCCATAAGTGGCTTAATTACTTCCCATTTTGGTATAAGAACTCTTGGTGGAAGACGTGATTATCATACTGGTATAGATATTGATGGTCGTACGGGAGCCCCAATCAGAGCAGCAGAAAGTGGTAAGGTCAGCTTTAGTGGCTATATCAATGGATATGGAAATACTATTATTATTGATCATGCCGGTGGATATTCTACTGTCTATGCCCATAACCAGGCTAATTTAGTTCAGAAAGGGCAAAGTGTTACCAAAGGAGATATAATTGCCCGAATGGGAGCTACTGGTAATGCTACCGGTTCTCATCTTCATTTTGAAATTAGGATCAATGGTAAACCAGAAAATCCCCTCAAGTACTTACCATAATTTTTTTAGTCCATTTTTTACAGCTCAATCGAGAAATTCCACTCTTGCTATTTTAAAAAGAACTGGTTTAGTTTAAAATTTAGTTTAAAATTTTTCAAAATAAGACGGGTTTTCTTAATAAATAATAAGTAAGGAGAAAAGTAAATGGTGGAAGAAAGTAATTTAATAAAAGGGAAGGAAATTGCTGAGGCAATTGCTCAGGAATTAAAAGTAGCCTCTGCTCAATTTTTTCAGAAAACCAAGAGTAAACCCAAACTGTCGGTAATAATGGTGGGTGAAGATCCCGCCTCCTTATTTTATGTGCGGATGATTGAAAAAAGTTGTCAAAGGGTCGATTTTGATTTCGAAAAACATGTTCTTCCAGAAAAGACCACAGAGCAAGAATTATTATCTTTACTGGGGCAGCTAAATGAGGATAAGTCAGTTCATGGTATAATTGTGCAAACTCCTCTGCCCAAACATATCAGTGAGGATAAGATACGTGAAACGTTATCTCCTTCCAAGGATGTAGATTGCTTTAATCCCATAAATATGGGTAAATTAGCTATGGGTAATCCGGAATTCTTGCCCTGTACCCCTTATGCTGTTTTTGAAATATTAAAAAAGGAAGAAATAGAGGTAGAGGGTAAGCATGTAGTCATTGTAGGGCGAAGTAGTGTAGTGGGTAAACCACTGGCTCTCATTCTGCTTTTAAAATGGCCTCAGGCTAATGCTACAGTAACTATCTGTCACTCCAGAACAAAGGATTTAACTACTTTTACCTTCCTGGGAGATATTGTAGTGGCAGCAGCAGGAGCAGCTGGATTGATTAAGGGTAATATGATTAAGGAAGGTACGGTAGTAATTGATGTGGGTACTAATGAGGTGGAGGGAAAATTGGTGGGAGATGTTGATTTTGAAGAGGTTGCCCCCTTAGCCTCTAAAATAACACCTGTTCCTGGAGGTGTAGGACCAGTAACCAATATGATGCTTATGAAAAATACCTTACAGGCGGCAGAAAGGCAATTACTTCTTTAAGAAATTAATAAGATAATATTCTTTATTCGTTTTAGATATTATTGTCTTTAGATATTCAGCGTTTTTCTTTCCTTTTTCTTTTTAATTTTTCCAGATTAATCATTAAGGCGGAGATGTCGGAAGGAGTAATACCAGGTATTCTTCTGGCTTGGCCTAAGGATACTGGTCTTATTTCGCTAAATCTCTGTATACCCTCACGAGAAATTCCGTATAATTGTGAATAATCAATATCTTCAGGTATCCGATAGTGCTCATTCTTTTGGAATCTACTTACTTCCTCTTCCTGTCTTTCAATGTAACCAGCGTATTTTAACTGTATTTCTACCTGATTGATTACTTCCGTATCTAATTGTGGTCTCTCTGAATCGAAAACAGCGGTATTATAATAATTTAAATTAGGTCGGGTAAGTAATTCAGCCAGAGTTACTTGCTTCTGTATAGGGGGAGCATTTAACTCTACCAACTGTTTATTTGTCTGCTCATTGGGATATATCTTCAAATTGCTTAGTCTTTCTATTTCTTTTTCTATAGCTTCTTTCTTGGCTAAAAATTTTCTATATCTACTTTCTGAGATTAAACCATATTGATAACCATAAGGAGTTAATCTTAAATCGGCATTATCCTGCCTTAATAGCAAGCGATATTCAGCCAGACCAGTCCTTAAACGGTAGGGTTCAGTCACTCCCTTGGTGACCAGATCATCTATTTCTACTGCAATATACGCTTGGGAACGATCCAGAATAAAAGGTTCCTCCTTATTTAACAACTGAACGGCATTAATGCCAGCAATGAGTCCTTGTTCCGCAGCTTCTTCATAACCTGATGTCCCATTGACTTGACCGGCCAAAAATAAACCCCTGATCTTCTTGGTTTCTAGGGAATATTTTAGCTGATAAGGTAGAATAACATCATATTCAATAGCATAACCATAACGAATTATCTCACAATTTTCCAATCCTTTAACAGTATGCAAGGCTTCCAGTTGAGCAACAGGAGGAAGGCTGGTAAAAAATCCCTGCACATAAATCTCTTCACTGGTAGTACTCTCCGGTTCTAAAAATAGCTGATGAGAATTATGATGAGGAAAACGAACCACTTTATCCTCAATAGAGGGACAATATCTGGTAGCAGCACTTTCTATCGTTCCATTAACCAGAGGGATCTGATGGAGATATTTTTCAATCACCTTTTGGGTCATAAGATTAGTTCTGGTAATATAAACACTATGTTTATGGTAAATCTTCTTTTGCGATTCAAAGGAAAAAGCCAGTGCTTCACTGTCACTTTTCTGTTCACTTAATTCGGAAAAATTAATACTTCTTCTATGCAAGCGAGGAGGGGTACAGGTATTAAAACGTGTGGTCTTAAAATCTAAGTCTCTCAGCTGATTAGCCAGCTCAATTGAGGCTAATTCTCCAGCCCGACCGGCACTAAAGGATATTTTACCAATATATATTTTGCCATTTAAAAAAGTTCCCGCCGTTAAAATAACGGTAGGGGCATAAAAGTGAACACCACCTTGAGTGACTACTCCTTCCATTTGATTATCTTTAATCAGTAACTGACAGACCATTTCCTGAATCAGAGTTAAGTTAGGCTCTTTTTCTATAGTCTTAATCATCTCTTCTTTGTATTTATTCTTATCTACTTGAGCCCTCAAAGCCCACATCGCTGGTCCTTTGCTGGTATTAAGCATACGAATGTGCAGGGTGGATTTATCGGTATTTTTAGCCAATTCTCCACCTAAGGCATCAATCTCCCTGGCTACATGTCCCTTCCCGGGACCGCCAATGGAAGGGTTACAAGGCAAAAGAGCAATATTGTCCACATTCGAGGTAATAAGCAAGGTCTTAGCACCACGACGTGCAGCAGCCAGCGCTGCTTCACATCCGGCATGACCGCCACCAATAACAATAACATCATATTGAAAATGAGTAACTAACAATTTTATATACTCTTTTCCTTCTATTATTTAATAATATTTTAGCCGAAGATTCCTAATCAATTCAAATTGCTACTCTTATCTCTAATGGAAAAATCTTTTGTTTAATCAATATTGACTGTTAAGAAGATATTTTATCATGATTAAACAAAAAAAAAGATAACATATTCTAAACATTTTTGCATCTATTTTATACCATATTTTATTATAAACTTTTTTTAATTCCTTATCTTTTTTACCATTCCCTTATTTCTTGCACCTCTCAGCCCTTACGGGGGTTTTCTTATATTTTGTCATTGCGAACGAAGTGAAGCAATCTCATACACCCTTGCCACAAATAATGCCATCCCAAAAAACTTATTTTATCATTATGCACTGTAGACAGTGCGTTGGCAACCACTACCCATAAGATTAGGGTTGTCTTCTCATATTTTATCATCACGCCTTTAATGATATAAGGAAGTAATTATGAAAATTCAGTGGGATTAGGAGTGTCTTATATTATTTTGTCATTGCGAACGAAGTGAAGCAATCTCATACATTTATGCCTACATAAAGTAAATATTAAATACTGAAAATGAACTGTCTTTACCAAAAGCAAAACATTGCAGCAATCCCACCCAGCCCTAACAACCAAAAAATTTACTAATTATCACATTTTTTGACTAAAACAACAAAAAAAGGGGAATAATAATATTGAGAAAATTTTTTCCTAATAAAAAATCTTTGGCCATTCCTGACCATATGTTGTCATAAATATATGTTATAATATGTTTATCATGCTAACCGATTTACTGCTAAAGTAATATTACTGCTTATGGATAAGACACACTTATTATTACCGAGGAGGTGTCTGAAATTCATAAGATAGAAAGACTTATGAACCTGGTCTTACTTATCAGGAATCGACCAGGAATTAAGGTTCAAGACTTAGCCCGTATCTTTGAAGTCTGTGAACGTACTGTCTACCGTGATTTTAAAACTATTGCTCTGGCTGGTTTTCCGGTATTCTCTCTAACGGGTAAAGGAGGTGGTTATTTTATTGATAAAGACTGTTTCTTACCCCCTTTGCGTTTTACCTGTGAAGAGGCTGCCTCTGTCCTTATCGCTATTAAATTCTTCTTGAAACAGAAGGGTTTCCCCTTTCAGGAACACATCCAGTTGGCTTTGACCAAACTGGAAGGCATTATGGAAAACGAGAATAAACAGTATTTACAAAAGATTGACAAGAGTATCTCAGTCTCTTTAGGTAGACTAAAGGATTACCAGGAATATAGTGAAACCTTCCGCCAATTAAACCAGGCTATCTTAGAAAAAAGACAGATCGAAATTACCTACTACACTATTACTCGTAATACATTGACCAAACGTACCGTAGACCCTTTCCATCTTATGTTCCGAGGGGGATTCTGGTATCTTATTGCCTTCTGTCACTGGCGAAAGGAAATAAAGATCTTTCGCATTGACCGCATTCAAAGCATTGCCCTCACTGCTCTGACCTTTGAGGCTCCTTCTGGTTTTTCGCTCTCTTCCTATATGGGCAAAAGCTGGCGGGTAGTGCGCGGTGATGGGAAACCAAAGATGGTTGAAATAAAAATATTCCCTCCTGCCTCCCGCTGGGTGAGGGAAGAGATGCGTCATCCTACTCAGGATATTATCCCCCTGAATGATGAGACTATTCTTTTCCAGGCAGAGGTAACCAGCTTTATTGAGATTAAAAAATGGATTCTGGAAATGGGCAGCTGTGCCCAGGTAATAAAACCTCAAGAACTAAAAGAAGAGATAATAAAAGAAATAGAGGGAATGAGAGAGAGGTATAAGGAATAAGTTATTAATAAATTATTGGTTTAAAGTTTTTAGTTTTAAGTGAGAAATTTAAACATTTATTGGACTTAACTTTAATTTAACACAGATATTTTCTGGTATTTTGTTTTTAACGGAGGACTTAAATGATAGAGGCAATTAGAAATATTGGGGAATATGTAGTTCGAGGTAATTTAACTCTTAATACATTCCTTAAAGGAATTTGTTTAAGAGTTCCAGAAGAGAAAAAAAATAAAAAAGGTGAAACAATTAAACAACATGTTGTTTTTTTAAATTTTAATACAAAAAGTAAAAGAATAGAGCTTGAAAATGAACACGTAAATGCAGGAGATAAAGATTCTGGAAAAGAATATTTATGGGTTGGAAATTTTAAAGGTAATAAACCTCCCATTAATATAACAAGTAATAGAGCAGATAATATTTTAACCAAATCATTAACAATGATGAGAGATAGAATAAATAATAGTAAGTTAAAAGGTTTATTGAATAGAATTGTTGATGATTTTTTTATTACAAAGGAATACACAAATAAAAACAAGAAAGAAATATTTTATTATCTTAATCCAGATAGGCTAAACTTTTCTAGAGAAAATTTTAGTAAGTTAAAAGAAATAGAGAATGAAATACAAACAGCAAATGAAAAAAAAGAGATTATAAAATATATTGATATTTTTACAAAAGAGATAATAAAAAATCTGCTTTTTAGGGTAAATTTAAATAGTGATGAAGTCTCTCTTTATACAATTAAAATAGATAATAATTTTGTTTGCAAAATGAAAGATTATGTTGAATTAATTTACAAATTAAAGGTGGAATTGCTTTTTGATGAAAATGGTGATTATAAAGAGAATTATCAAAAAGGTATATGTTCTATTTGTAACAAAAAAAACACACCAACAACAAGTAATACCACAAATTTAGATTTTAAATTCTATATGACTGATAAAATTGGTTTTTCTTCTAATTTAGATGGTCAATTCACAAAGAACTACAACATCTGTAAGGAATGTTATCAATATCTAATGATTGGGGAGAATTTTATTAACAGTAACCTTAATTCAAAAATAGGTGGATTAAGTGTTTATGTTATTCCACACTTTATCTTTAAGGTAGATAATTTGGATATTGAAAAGTTTTCAAAATATATTAAATCCTCAACTAATTCTATAACTAATTTAAATTCTATTTCAGTATTCCAGAATAAATTATTAAAATTCAGGGATTATGAGTTAAAGAAAAATACTTTTATAATAAACTATCTATTTTATTATAAACCTGCTGGAAGCAGTGAGTTTAAAATATTGAAGTTAATTAAAGATATACCTCCAAGCAGATTAGATTTTATTAGAAGACTTGAAGAAGAAATAAGCAATTTGATTAATAAGGCTTATGAAAGCAATAGAGCATTAAAAATCGATTTAGACCAAATATGGGGGTGTATTCCAGTTAAAAAGGAAGAGAAAGGTGGTTATTCTGGATATTCAAGATACCTTGATATTATAGATGCAATATTTTCCAATAAAAGGATTACATACAATTTTTTAATTAATCAGTTCTTAGAAACTATCAGGATTATTAAGTTTGAGGGCTATAACATCTGGAGAAAACAAGATTTCATCAATAAAATTCTTATTTTAAACTTTTTATTGTTATTTTTAAATAAGTTAAAAATATTAGGAGGTATAAATATGCATAGTAAAATTAACACAAACATTCATGAAATTGAAGAATTAATTCCAAAAGATATTTTAGATTATTGGGAAAATATAGAAATATACAATGACGAATCCAAGAAGACTTTATTCTTAATTGGTTATCTTGTTGGAGAAATTGGAAATGCTCAAAGCAGAAAAGATATTAAAAACGAACCTATTTTAAATAAAATTAATTTCCAAGGAATGGGGGAAGAAAAATTGATTAGATTGACAAACGATATTCTTGAAAAGTTAAAGCAATACGATAAATTGCATTATAATAAAGAAATTTATTCTACCATTAAATTATTAATGGATAATAATATAAAGAAATGGAACTTATCTAGTCAAGAAAATGTGTTTTATACATTATCAGGTTATGCCTTCTTAAATTATTCAATTCGAAAGAGAAGTAAAGAGAGGTTTTACAAAGAATTGGAAAGAATATCAGAGCTTATTGAACAAGAAAAAGAAAGAGGGGAAAATATTGAACAAGAGGAATTAATAATAAAGGAAGCAAAAAATCTTGGAGAAAATTATAAATATTCGGAAGCCAGAAGTCTTTTAGAAAAAATAAGGATATTATTAGATAAGAATGAGGAGGTTAAATAAAATGAATAATAAAATCGAAACTATTAAAAATAATAGCGATATACTTTTTGTTTATGATGCAAAAATGTCTAATCCAAATGGTGATCCAGATGATGAGAATAAGCCTAGAATGGATTACAATAGGAGCATTGTTCTTGTTTCTGATGTAAGGTTAAAAAGGTATTTAAGAGATTACTTAATGAATTTTAAAAGAAAGCAAATTTTTGTTTCAAAAGTAAACGGAGAGACAGTAGATGCAACAAAACGGCTAAAAAAGTTAATTGAAGAAAATAAAGAAGAAATTAAAAAAAATGATTACCTGAAAGATTTAATTAATAATAAAGAGGAGTCTAACGAAAAAAATTTAGCAAATCACTTACCTTGGCTTTTGTCTAAACTAATTGATGTACGTTTTTTTGGTGCAACAATGCCCCTAAAAAGTGAAGTTGGTAAAGGTGCTTCGATAGTATTTACTGGACCCATTCAATTTAACTGGGGATATTCAATAAATAAAGTTTTAGGTCCAATGGATTCTAGTACTATTACTTCAACTTTTGCAGGAGCCGGAGAAGAATATAGCACAATGGGTAAAGATTTCAGGATAGCTTACGCTCTGATTGCTTTTCACGGCATTATTAGTGCGAATAGAGGAAAATTTACATGCATTTCAAATGATGACGTAAATCTTTTCGATGAGGCAATGATTAATATAATACCTTTGGAAGCAACAACACGTAGTAAAATGGGGCAATGTCCACGATTATATATTCGAATAGAATATAATAACTCTGAGTTTTTCTTAGGAGATCTAAGAGGTGATTTAAAAATTGTAAATATAGATAATGAGGAAATAAAATTTGAAGATACAGCAAATTTTAAATCTTGTAATGATTACAAATTAGATTTATCAGATTTAACAAAAAAAATAATGGATCATGACTATAAGATAGATAAAATTCATTTTTGGAAACACATAGATTTCTGTATTACTGGATGGAATGTCAATAAGGATAAGTTAATGGTAATCAATCCATAAAATGTTATTAATTGGTTAAGAATATTGAATAATTAAAAATATTAAGAAAGGAATAGAAATGCCAATTAATAGTGTTCCTTTTGATAGTGATAAGATATTAATTTTTGATATAAAGGGTCCGATAGCACATTTTAGAAAATACTATACAAATTCTTCTTCTTTAAGTTATTTATTTCCACCTAGAACAGTCATTATTGGTTTACTTGCGGGTCTTTTAGGAATTCCAAGTGAAAAACATACAAATATTATGGAAGATACGTATTATGAAAAATTTGATGGAAAGGAATGTTTTGTAACTGTTTCTATGCGAACCAAGATTAGGAAAATAATACAAACTGTAAACTATCTAGCTACTGATGACTTTCCAAAAACACCATATCAGTTATTTTTAAATATGATGACAGGGAAAATAGGTATTACGCAAATTCCTCTTGAATTCTTAATGCCTGAAAATGCTAACAATATAATATATAGAATATATTTTTACCATAAAGATAGCAATTTATATACTGAATTAAAGAGGCGATTGGAAGATAACAGTTATGTATTTCCTCCTTATTTGGGTATATCAGAGTTGTTAGCTTCTATTGAATATATTGATGAGGGTAAAGCATATAAAAGTTTAAGTAAAGAACTAGAGTTAAATAGTGTTTGTAGGTTAGAAGAAATTGAGCTTAACTTTAATGGTAGTAATTTTCAATACGTGACCGAGAAGATGCCTACAGATTTTTATAATGGTAGAATACCTAAGGAACCCTGTGTTTATTTATGTGAAGTTAATTGTAAACCATTCAATATCAAACTAAAGTATGGTTTTTCATGTTATTCTGTAACTTATTTAGAAAAAGGTAGACACTTAAGAGAAAATATAATGTTTATGTAAGAAATGTTTAAAAAGAGAAAATGATAGAGTTTTATTCTCATTTAGAGCCTAATAAAATATTATTGAAAGATCATTTAAAGGAAGTAGGAAATAGAAGCAAGAAAATTATTCAATCAAAAAAGTTAAATGAGATAGATGAGTTAATCCTTGCTGAAATTTCATACCTTATTGGTATATCCCATGACTTTGGTAAATATACTACTTTTTTCCAAAAAAAACTAAAAGGATTTTTTGATAAAGAAAATTTTTTAACTTACCATGGATTAATTTCAGCTTTATTTATGTTTGAGGTTGCCAATGAGTATATCAGAGCTAAGAATTTAGAAAATATTCTTCCATATAAATTATTACCATTATTTTCTTATTTAGTAGTTAAAAGGCATCATTTGGATTTAGGTGATATTGAAGATGATTTTTCGGTAGAAAAACTTTATGATATAGGTTTTATTTATATAAGTGCGCAGTTAGAAGATATCTGGCAGAATAAAAATCAAATAAAAGAAGAGTATGATGTGTTATTTTTAAATTATCCTATTTCCTCTGAAATAATTTTCAAATATTTAGAAAAATATAAGAAAAATGTAAAATACTCTTCTGAAATTTGTGAAATTACAAAAGAATTGAACGAAGCTTTTAATTTTTTTAAAATGTCTAATGAGAAGACATTACAATATTATTTTATAATATTGCTACTATATTCTGTCTTAATTGATTCGGATAAGAAATATGCAGGTGGTGTTAAGGAAATTGAGCGAAAAATATTTCCTGAAAATCTGGTAGAGAATTATTTAAACAAAGACGAATTTAAAGAAGAAGGTGAAAATAATATTAACTGCATAAGGAATGAAATACAAAAGTCGGTTTTAAGAAATATAGGAGATCCTAGAAATAAACATCAAAAAATTTTTACCTTGACTGCACCTACTGGAACGGGTAAAACTTTGGCTTCCCTTTCTGCTGCTCTATTACTAAGAGAAAAATTAAAAAAATATTTCCATTTAAAAAATGAACCCCGAATAATATATTCTTTACCTTTTACAAGTATTATTGATCAGAATTATACTGTATTTGATAAAGTATTAAATCAAATTGAGGATTTCAGGAAACATGAAAATGAATATTTATTAAAACATCATCATCTTTCGGAAGTTTTCTATAAAACAGAAGGGTTAGATAGGGAAAAAGATGTTGAAGAAAGTTTAGCGTTAATTGAATCTTGGGAATCTGAAATAATTGTTACCACTTTCATTCAACTATTTTACACCTTAATAGGGTATAAAAACCGCAGTTTAAAAAAATTTCATAATATAGTTAATTCGATAATTCTTTTAGATGAAATCCAAAATATCCCTATTAAATATTGGAATCTAGTTCGAGAAGTTCTAATTGGGATAACTAAATACTATAACTGTAGGGTTATTTTGATTACTGCCACAAAACCATTGATATTTCAAGCTAGAGAATACAGTGAATTAGTTGAAGATTATGAAAAATATTTTAGTAAGCCTGAATTAAACCGTGTTTGTTTAGAAGTAAATCTTAATAAACGAGGTGTATTAAATTTTTACAATAGTCTAGTTAATTGGTCTAAAAATTCATATTTGTTTGTGTTTAATACAATAGGATCTTCGTTGGAATTTTATTCTCTTCTTTCAAGAGATAAATTTGAAGAAAATGAAATAATTATTAACAAAGAAGAGAAAAAGAAATTGATAATAAATAAAATTATTAAGGGAAATTACAAATATGATTTATATTATCTCTCATCCAATGTCATTCCAAAAATAAGAAGAGAAAGAATAGAATTAATAAAAAAAAGACTTGAAAATAATCATAAAGCTATAATAATTTCAACACAATTAATTGAAGCAGGAGTTGATATAGATTGTGAATGTGTTTATAGGGATCTAGGACCATTAGATTCCATCATTCAGGTAGCTGGCAGGTGTAATAGGAATAAAAAATTACACAAAGGTAATACTTATTTGGTGAATTTAATGAAAATGAGAGATAGCGGTTCAGAATATTGTTATGCTAATATTTACGATAAAGTTTTATTAAATATAGTAAAAGAAATATTAAATGGTAAGAAAATTATATATGAAAAAGATTTTTTAGATTTAATAAATAAATATTTTATGAAGGCAAAAGAAAAATCAAATATAGAAACTAATTTAACTAAGTCGCTTTATAGTTTATATTTTTATGATAAGAATCCAGATAATAAAAGAAGGAAGCCAATTTCTGAGTTTAAACTTATTGAAGAGAAAGACTGGAATAATGTAGATATTTTTGTTGAATTGGACGATGAAGCTCAAAAGATATACAAAAAATATCAAGAAATAAACGAAATTAAAAATTTATGGGAAAGAAAGAAAGAGTTCTTAAAGATAAGAAAAAATTTTTATGATTATGTAATTTCAGTACCTTATCAGTATGCTAGTGATTTTATAGAAAATAAAGATATAAGTTGTATTCCTAAAATATCTAAGGAAGAAATAGAACAGGGTCATTACTATGAATCAGAAACTGGTTTTAAAAGGAATAAGGGGCTATCTGAAGGGGGTTCGCTAATTTTTTAGCTTAGGGAAAATATGTTTATCAAAACAATGAAAATACTCATAGAATCAGACAAGCCTATAAGGGGAGATGCTGAAAAATTAAGAGGATATTTTGCTCGTAATTTTAATAGTTACCTATTATTACACCATCATTTAGGAAATAATAAATTATTATATCAATATCCCCGAATACAGTATAAAGATATTGCCGGGAAAAAGATAGTTTTGGGTTTAGCTGAAGGAGTAGAAGTTTTACAAAACATATACAATCGATATGATTGTATAAATTTGGGCGGAAATAAATACCAGATATATAGCCAAGAAATCTCCATTAAGAAAGAATTATTTGGAGTAAGCAATGAAATAGATGAGTATTTGAAGTACGAATTTCTTACTCCTTGGTTTGCCTTGAATGAAGAAAATTATAAAAGATACAAAGAATATTCATTCTATGATAGAGATGATCAGCTAAAAAGTATCTTAATTCAAAATATTTTATCTATTGCAAAAATATTTAATTATTTTGTTGAAAAAAGAATTTTAGTAAAGACTACCTTGAAAGAGACTAAAGTTAATTTTAAAGAACAATCAATTATTGGATTTTTGGGCACCTTCCAGGTAAATTTTCATCTTCCAGATTATATTGGCCTGGGCAAATCCGTATCTCGTGGTTTTGGCACAATAAAACAGTTAAAAGAATGAACAGGTAAGAGTTATGCAGTTAGTGATAAATACCAGAGGTTCCTATTTAAGAAAAAAAGAGAATTGTTTCTTGGTAAAGAATGAGGATAAGGTTTTTGAGGTTTCAGTGAAGAAAGTTGATAGCATCTTGATTACCACCAGTGCTTATTTCTCCACTGATGCAGTAAAGTTTGCTCTTGATAACAATATTGATATTGTTTTTTTGGATACTTTCGGCACTCCTTATGGCAGGGTATGGCATTCCAAATTAGGAAGTACCACCCTCATAAGACGGTATCAGCTGGAATATTCCACTGGTTCTCAAGGGCTAAAATTAGCCAAAGAATGGATAATTAAAAAAATTGATAATCAGGTTAACCTTTTAACTGAACTCAAGAATGCCAGAAAAAATAAAGCTGAGCAACTACAATTTATAATAGATAATATTCTTCAGAAGAAATCAATATTACAAAACTTACAGGGAACAATTGAAGAAAAAAGAAATCAGATAATGGTAACCGAGGCAACAATCAGTAAGGAATATTTTTCGGCTATTAGTTATATTATACCAGAACCATATAAATTCGATGGGAGAAGTAGGAATCCAGCCAAGGATGAGTTTAATTGTCTCTTAAATTATGGGTACGGAGTATTATATTCTTTAGTAGAAAAATCTTGTATTATTGCTGGTTTAGATCCTTATATCGGATTTTTACATACTGATAATTATAATAAAAAATCCTTTGTTTTTGATTTAATAGAACCTTTCCGGCCTTTAGTTGACCGGACAGTAATTCATCTTTTTAGCAAAAGGAAGGTAAAAAAAGAGCATTTTGATAAAATTAGAGGGGGATTAACCTTAAATCAAGCTGGTAAGACTCTATTAATTACTGCTTATAATGAGATGATGGATAAATCAGTAAGGTATAGGGGAAGAAATATTAAAAATCGCAACATTATTCAGTTTGAATGTCATCATATTGCCAACAGTTTTATAAAAGAGTATAAAGAATAAAAAAGAATGTTAGTCTGGATTATTTATGATATTGAAAACAATAAAACGAGAAATAAGGTTGCCGCTCAATGTAAGGGTTATGGACTAATAAGAGTACAAAAAAGTGTTTTCTTGGGTACTTTGAATAATAACGAAGTTGATGAAATTTCTTTAAAGTGCCAGGAGCTTATAGACCAAAAAAAGGATTCTATTTATATTTTCCCTATGTGTGAAGAAGATTTCAAAAAGGTGAGGCTACTGGGACAGGCTTTTGATAGAAAAATGGTTAAAGATGAAGTGTTAGCTAAATTTTTTTGATATTCTAATATAGTCTTCATAAAGGATAATTGATTAATGAAATGAAAGAAAAATTGTCTTTACCAACCGAAGACCAGATATTTCTTACTCCTTCTGAGATAATTGAATATTTATTTTGTCCCCGTTTTATATATTTTATACATTGCTTAAATATTCCTCAACATGAGGAGCAAAGATTTAAAGTTTTACTGGGTCGAGAACTCCATGAAAAAAAGGCTAAGAGTAATAAAGATTACCTTCGAAAAAAAATTGGTTGTCTAAAACGAGAAAATCTGGTATATCTAGTTTCGGAAAGATATCATCTTAAAGGTGAAGTAGACGAAGTTTTATTGTTAGAAGATAATACTAGAGCACCTTTAGATTATAAATTTACTGAGTATAAAGGACGCTTATATAGAACTCATAAAATACAATCAATACTTTATGCCCTTTTAATTATGGATAATTATGCTTGTAAAGTAAAAAAAGGGTTCCTCTGTTATGTCAGAAGTAAGACCTTACTTAAAGAGATTATCTTTCAGGATAGAGATTTTGAGATAATAAATGATATAATAAAGGCAATGATCTTTATTATTCAAAATGGATATTTTCCTAATGCTACTCCTTATAAAGTAAGATGTATTGATTGTTGTTATAAAAATATTTGCTTGAAGTAGAGTAAAAGGAGATATTTCCTATATTATAAGGGATTGATAATGAAAAAAGTATGTAAAAAAATTAAAAATTATCATTTTTTTGCAAAAATTGAAGTCAGTTTTTCAAAAAATATTTTGACAAAAACATTACCAAAACCTTATAGATAAATATATTTTTTATTAATTGTGTTGAAGAGAGACATCCATTAAAACAAGGATTGAAACACACCATCAAGAAATTGAACATTATTGGCTATTAAGGTTGAAGAGAGACATCCATTAAAACAAGGATTGAAACTTCGATTTTATCCCTTATTTTCATTTTTTTCCTCCTTGTTGAAGAGAGACATCCATTAAAACAAGGATTGAAACGGCAATATTCATATAGGTCTTTTGGGTATTCTTTGGTTGAAGAGAGACATCCATTAAAACAAGGATTGAAACTGGAAAAAATCAAAACAAAGACTATTAAAATTAGTGTTGAAGAGAGACATCCATTAAAACAAGGATTGAAACCCATATAGTGCAGGTTGCAGGTGGTTATTCAATGTTGTTGAAGAGAGACATCCATTAAAACAAGGATTGAAACATTAATAGGTATTGTGATGCAAATATATATTTCAGTTGAAGAGAGACATCCATTAAAACAAGGATTGAAACTTTCTATAATTCTCATTATTATTTACCTCCCTATTTTTGTTGAAGAGAGACATCCATTAAAACAAGGATTGAAACATCTTAAAGAAGAATATGTAATTGAAAAATAGGGGTTGAAGAGAGACATCCATTAAAACAAGGATTGAAACGCCTTAATATGACCCGTAACGATACAGTTATCGTGTTGAAGAGAGACATCCATTAAAACAAGGATTGAAACAAAATTTTTCGAAAATTTTTCTAAAAACTATTGACGTTGAAGAGAGACATCCATTAAAACAAGGATTGAAACTCACATATTTGCTTGTTCCTATCTTCTATCTGGCATGTTGAAGAGAGACATCCATTAAAACAAGGATTGAAACTAACCCCAGTAGTAAGGGAATGGTAAGGATCATTTAGTTGAAGAGAGACATCCATTAAAACAAGGATTGAAACATAAATACTCTATCGCCAGTAACTAATCCGTGAGAGTTGAAGAGAGACATCCATTAAAACAAGGATTGAAACTCACATATTTGCTTGTTCCTATCTTCTATCTGGCATGTTGAAGAGAGACATCCATTAAAACAAGGATTGAAACAGCACACTGTCAGACCGATATGCCCGTTCGATAATATGGTTGAAGAGAGACATCCATTAAAACAAGGATTGAAACCTGATAATCTGACTCACTCTGGCTTGGCTAATTCCGTTGAAGAGAGACATCCATTAAAACAAGGATTGAAACATTTCAAAAATGAAACTAAAGATAGATCCACCAGCTGTTGAAGAGAGACATCCATTAAAACAAGGATTGAAACTTGCAAAATCCTTGCCCAGTAGGTAAATGTTTTTCCTGGTTGAAGAGAGACATCCATTAAAACAAGGATTGAAACATATTTTCTCTATTAATCTGGTGAAGGCTACTTTAAAAGTTGAAGAGAGACATCCATCGGAATATACCCTACGCAGTCCACCATATCATCGTGGTGAAGGCTACTTTAAAAGTTGAAGAGAGACATCCATTAAAACAAGGATTGAAACGATATCTCTTTTGGCTCGGACATCCCCTCCAGCTTGGATGTTGAAGAGAGACATCCATTAAAACAAGGATTGAAACAGTCTAATATTTCTTTTTCTGAATAAAGCCCATCCATGGTTGAAGAGAGACATCCATTAAAACAAGGATTGAAACACACACTGTCAGACCGATATGCTCGCTCGATGATAGTTGAAGAGAGACATCCATTAAAACAAGGATTGAAACTTCTTCTATTACCAGGAGCAAAATCCTGGTAGATGCAGTTGAAGAGAGACATCCATTAAAACAAGGATTGAAACAAAGAAATTATAGAATCCCTTGTAGAAAAATATCTAGTTGAAGAGAGACATCCATTAAAACAAGGATTGAAACAATGACCTTATTGAGAAAGGAATATAATTGGAAAAAGTTGAAGAGAGACATCCATTAAAACAAGGATTGAAACATCTACATCACGAATCTATTAAGAGGACGTTTTAGTGTTGAAGAGAGACATCCATTAAAACAAGGATTGAAACAAATATAAGCATTATCCTTCTCCTGGAGTAATATTGTTGAAGAGAGACATCCATTAAAACAAGGATTGAAACAGGCTTTTTTCTACTTCTACGGAATGTCTCCGCAGAGTTGAAGAGAGACATCCATTAAAACAAGGATTGAAACAGCCATAGCAATTTGCGTGGTAGCAATTTGCGTGGTGTTGAAGAGAGACATCCATTAAAACAAGGATTGAAACATAGGTTAGACTTGCCACCAGAAAAAAGAAGGGATAGTTGAAGAGAGACATCCATTAAAACAAGGATTGAAACTAGATTAATATAATCGCGGCTACTACTGCACCTATGGGTTGAAGAGAGACATCCATTAAAACAAGGATTGAAACTATCAATAAGCCGTCTTACTGATACCTGAAAATTATTGTTGAAGAGAGACATCCATTAAAACAAGGATTGAAACTCCTAACAATCACGTTTGGGGTGTATTCCATCAGGTTGAAGAGAGACATCCATTAAAACAAGGATTGAAACATAATCCTGCCTCGATTAAAAGGTCAGCTACTACATTGTTGAAGAGAGACATCCATTAAAACAAGGATTGAAACAATCTATCGAAACTAGTTGGTCTATCATAGCTGATGAGTTGAAGAGAGACATCCATTAAAACAAGGATTGAAACGTCTATCATAGCTAGTGGGTCTATTAAGGCTGGCAAGTTGAAGAGAGACATCCATTAAAACAAGGATTGAAACATAAACTCACCAGCTTCGATGAATCCACCAGCTTCGAGTTGAAGAGAGACATCCATTAAAACAAGGATTGAAACCCACCTTCAATGAACTCACTAGCTTCGATAGACCCGGTTGAAGAGAGACATCCATTAAAACAAGGATTGAAACTGAACTCTCTAGCTTCGATGAATCCACCAGCTTCGAGTTGAAGAGAGACATCCATTAAAACAAGGATTGAAACCGTCAAACTGTTCTCCAGTTAATCCTAACATTCCAAGGTTGAAGAGAGACATCCATTAAAACAAGGATTGAAACTTTCTGCGCGATGAATTGTGTGAGGTGTATAACAAGTTGAAGAGAGACATCCATTAAAACAAGGATTGAAACTTTCTGTGCGATAAATTGCGTGAGGTGTATAACAAAAGTTGAAGAGAGACATCCATTAAAACAAGGATTGAAACTTGCAATTTGGCGGGCAGCAATGTGAGTGGATGCAAGGTTGAAGAGAGACATCCATTAAAACAAGGATTGAAACCGCATTCATTATATACGTCCTCATATCCTAAATAGGGTTGAAGAGAGACATCCATTAAAACAAGGATTGAAACATATCCAATGCCAGCCATCCCACTTGCATATTTTCTGTTGAAGAGAGACATCCATTAAAACAAGGATTGAAACAAAGACAATATGAATGAAAAATTTTATTATGATGGGTTGAAGAGAGACATCCATTAAAACAAGGATTGAAACTCTGACAGATAGCTTGAAGATAAGAAGTTCTTTTTAAAGTTGAAGAGAGACATCCATTAAAACAAGGATTGAAACCACCATTAGAAAAACAAATGACAAGAGAACATTTTCGTTGAAGAGAGACATCCATTAAAACAAGGATTGAAACATAGAAAAATATTGGGGCAAGAATGGTATAGAGGTGGTTGAAGAGAGACATCCATTAAAACAAGGATTGAAACGAATAAATAATTGGAGGGAATTATGAAGAATAGAGATGTTGAAGAGAGACATCCATTAAAACAAGGATTGAAACGCGTGGATAATGAAGACATAAGAAAATTGGAAGCTAGTTGAAGAGAGACATCCATTAAAACAAGGATTGAAACAAACAAAAAAAATTAAAACAAGAACACTCCCATTTTGGTTGAAGAGAGACATCCATTAAAACAAGGATTGAAACAATCAAGTGCTTGGAAAAAGGGTATCTGATATGAACGGTTGAAGAGAGACATCCATTAAAACAAGGATTGAAACCCTAAAATATAATACCCTACACAAAAAATTTTTGAAGTTGAAGAGAGACATCCATTAAAACAAGGATTGAAACTATTTTGGGCTAGAAAATGGTATGTATATAATAGGTTGAAGAGAGACATCCATTAAAACAAGGATTGAAACAAAAAAACTCTGGTAATTATCTGTACCTTCTTTTAATAGAGTTGAAGAGAGACATCCATTAAAACAAGGATTGAAACCGTGCTCACTTAGAAATGTTTTTCAAACTTAAAGAAGTTGAAGAGAGACATCCATTAAAACAAGGATTGAAACTTTTTCTTCTTCTGAACCATTTTTTCACCTCTACACAGTTGAAGAGAGACATCCATTAAAACAAGGATTGAAACTCGGTACCAATAACCTGGAACAAAGAACCATTGACCGTTGAAGAGAGACATCCATTAAAACAAGGATTGAAACAGGTAATTACCTAAATCAGTAATATCTGCTTCAGTGTTGAAGAGAGACATCCATTAAAACAAGGATTGAAACTGCCACTACGGGTCAATATGGGGGTAGTCGGAATATCGTTGAAGAGAGACATCCATTAAAACAAGGATTGAAACTTTAAAGTATCAATAT
>Ga0067045_1028862_pt1 | contig 26590 bp, 21 predicted proteins | sample TerdegcTABiofilm_FD_59184 | JGI IMG/M metagenome (GOLD analysis project Ga0067045, IMG submission 59184) | Combined Assembly of (Gp0054472, Gp0054536) Wastewater bioreactor microbial communities from Singapore -Terephthalate degrading... | reverse complement strand
GCATGTGTCATTATAGTTTTTATTTTAATTATATTTTGCCTACCTTATGACATAGTAGAAAAAATAAATTATTCTTGCGTTTTGAAATTGATATGGCATCAATAACCTGTGGTTAATTTGACGCTTACGTTTAACAAATGTATTAGCAGCCACACTGTTGATTTTGCCAAAAATAGCAATAAAATTGTATCAAAACGTCTTCTGTATATATAATATAATATTTAAAAACTTATTCAATAACTTTTATTGACATCGTTTACAGTGTTTTACCTTATACAACGTATGAAAAACAAATTCAAAAACATTTTTTTCAATTTCAGAGATACCGTTGGGGCATTGCTGGTTGCTATCAAGCATCCTGACGTTTCACTATGGTCAAAAATCATCATTGCAGTGGCAATAGCGTATGCTCTGTCCCCCGTGGATCTACTACCTGATTTTATTCCATTCATTGGATATCTGGATGACGCTGTTATAGTTCCTTTTTTATTTTTTATAGCCATAAAATCTATCCCACAATCAGTGTATGAAGAATGCAAGGTTCAGGCGCATACTGCATTTAAAAAGTCACTGGGATTTATTGTGCTGGGGATTGTGATTGTTATTCTTTTGTGGACATTCATAGGTTTTTTTATGTATGCTTTAGTTTCAGGAATACTCAGGCTATTGAAGCTATGATTGCTATTATCAATCCTGACACGCCTCAGGCTATTATAACAGGATTAATGCATCATGGATTTTCACCTGTAACAATTCCACTATGTCCTTACGTTGAACGGCCTGTTGCAGGACATCCCGATATACAACTGTGCATCATAGGCAACAATATTATTTATGAACCGCGTATTGAAAAGACATTTTTACAGGTATTATCGCAATCAACATATACACTGATACCAGGCAAAAGCCACCTGCAGGCAACATACCCTTACGACTGTGCATATAATTGTGCTTATACTGGCAGCATAGCGTTTCATAATACAAAAGTAACCGATAGTTCAATAAAACAAATCTTAACTCAATGCTCTGTCCCCCTGATTCATGTAAATCAGGGATACACCAGATGCTCTACCTGCATTGTTGACTCACATGCCATTATTACATCAGATACTTCCATTCACAATGCTGCTGTAAACAATGGCATTGATTCACTGCTCATACAACCAGGATATATTGAACTGCCAGGCTACAAATACGGTTTTATTGGTGGGGCAAGTGGTATATGCTCTGACACCATGTACTTCACAGGGCGTTTAAGCCATCACCCTGATTACAGTAATATAGTCAACTTTATTGCAATCCACAACAAGAAGATTGTCTTTTTATCAGATCTTCCTGCAATTGATACTGGCTCAATCTTTTTTATTGACATGAACGTATAACATGCTATTCATAACTTGTATACATAACATTAATCATTTAACACCATGGATACCCTTCATGAATATTCCTGACATGACAACATGCTTATCACTACTGCAACAGCATAAAACTTTGCCCAATGTGCTGGAACACTCATTGCAGGTACACAAGGTTGCCTGTGCCATTGTTGACCATCTCAACGGCAGTGTTACAATCAATCGTGATTTAGTATGTGCTGCAGCCCTACTTCATGACATCACCAAATCGCATGCACTGAAAACAGGTGAAAAGCATGACATTTCAGGCAAAGAACTTTTAGAATCCTTAGGATATCCAGAAATAGCCGATATTGTAGGGCAGCATGTATTCTTACGCGACACTTCACCCACCTCACCGCTCAATGAAGCAGATATAGTATATTATGCAGACAAACGCGTTATGCATAATGAAATCGTTACCGTTGACCAGCGCATTGAAGATTTACTCAAACGCTATGGCACCACACAAGAACGCTGTAACAAAATTCTTGAAAACAAAGATATTATACTGATCATTGAAAAAAAATTAACCAGACACCTTGTAAAACCTCTGGAAGAGATTATCGCGTCATTAAAGCATGAATAAGCACTACTGCATCCTTGATTGTTACGTTGACGAACCGGCGTGTTTTGGTGTACCACCGTTTGTTTCGCCCTACCCGCGCTATGTGTATGGTGCACTCATCGATGCCGGCATCTACGAAGATGAAATTGTGTATCTTACCATTGATTCCCTTCGTGCGTCTGAATACAGGTTGCCACATAATTTTGATTATGTTTTTTTAATTGGGGGGGCGATAGTTCCTGGCAAATACCTTGGCTTTAAAATAGGAACTGTCCCTGAAATAACAAAAATCATTGCAACAAACAAACGACAGAAATTTGCCATTGGCGGGATGATAGCTCGCCTGGTTAAGGATTTTCCCAATACAACACTGGTAACCGGTGATATTGAACAGTTTGCATATTCCGTTGCTACTGGCAATGATCCTGTTACCGATAACTATCGCTCATACAAAGACCTGGCACGCTGGGCGCTTTATGGCAGCAAACTGGTCACACTTCATCTACAATTCCCCAACCTTATCTGTGAGATAGAAACCTATAGAGGATGCCCACGCCGCAATCACTGCTCATTTTGCGCTGAAGGTTTGCTGCAATCTGTTGATTTCAGAGATGAGGAAGATATTTTACATGAAATAGATGCACTCATTGGTCAGGGGATTTCCCGTTTCAGGATTGGGAGGCAGGCTGATATTATTGCGTATAAATCGCACCTGCAAGACTATGTTAACGGCTTTCCCCGGCCAGATCCTGGTGCAGTTATAAATCTTTTTTCTGAATTGCGGAAGCGAACAAATGCAGGACATATCAGTATGCTCAATATTGACAATGCAAATCCTGGTACCATCTATTACTTTCCTGAAGAATCGCAAACTATTATTGATTGCATAGCTCATACTGTAACACCGGGCGATACAATGCCGTTAGGTGTTGAATCATTTGATCCAGCGGTTATTCAAAAGAACAACCTTAAATTGCACAAAGATCAGGTTTTACAGGTTGTACAATTAATAAATGATGCAGGTGGAAAAACTATTGATGGAATTCACAGACTTTTGCCTGGTATTAATCTTATTCATGGACTTATTGGTGAAACTGCTGACACATTTAAAATCAACTATGAATCACTGGTGGAAATTCTTGATAAAGGTTTGCTTTTAAAAAGGATCAATATACGCAGTTTGTTCCCCTTCCCGGGAACTATCGCCGCACAAAAACAAACACACAATACAATGATTGAAAACCGTTACCGTTTTTACCGCAATAAAATTAGAAACGAAATTGACCATGCTATGATTACAAGACTATTCCCCATTGGTACTGTCATTGCTCATATGCAGGTGCTGTCATGTGTACATGGGTATTCGTACGCAAAAGAAATTCGCAGTTACGCCATAACGGCAAAAATTCCTGTAGTATTGCCGATTTTTAGCTTTGTTGATTGTATCGTTGTTGGTCATCAGGAACGTTCACTGTTGTGCCTTCCCTACCCATTAGCAATTAACTCACTGCCACAAAAAGCTCTGGAAGCCATACCGGGTGTTGGGAAGAAAGGTGCATCAACAATTATTGTGCATCGCCCTTTTGCAAATATGAATGACGTAAAACAATATTTAGAACATGTTCCTGAAATTATTATGAAGGCAATTGCGAAAGGATTTTAATAGCGTTTGCGCTCCTTATCATGATTAAGCTTGTTCATGACATACACTGCTGCATATCCGCCTATAAACGCTGCAATAATATTAACACCGGTATCGTATACTAAAAATCGCAGTATTTTTATTGTTATATCCAGTAACAGCTTATCAAGAATGAATCCGCCTATCAATGCACCAATAACACCTATAACCATACCACCTATAAATCCACCAAACAGATCACGGCGTTTCAAATTGTAAAATATCCACGACACCAGCGCACCCATGGCTATATAAATAGCAATGGCAAGTAATTTCATTAAAAAGCTTACTAAGACATCCATGGTTGCCTACTCCTCCTCAATAAAAAAAAGTTCACCTTTACCTTTGCGGACAATCTTTATATCACCACCAGAAAAGTCAACAACAGTTGATGGATCACTTGCTTTTGGTCCACAACTTAATATCATGTCAACCGCATTTCGGTACTCTTTGTCTAAATCAACCGGATCAATGACATAATCCCCTTCTTTTGTGCTGACACTGGCTGTCATGATTGGATGGCCCAGGGCCTGCACCAGTTCAAGCGCAATATTGTTATCAGGGATTCTTACACCAATTGTCTTTTGATTGGTTATAGCAATCTTTGGTACCAACTTTGATGCCTGAAAAATAAATGTATAGGGACCCGGAAATGCTTTTTTCATAATTTTAAAAGCCTGATCGGAAACATTGCGTACATACTGAGAAATTTCCGAAATGTCTGAAAATATGAAACTGAGTGGCTTATTTTTTGGTATTCGCTTTATATGATACAATCGTTCAATTGCGCGTTTATCATTGATATCACACCCATACGCATACACAGTATCAGTTGGGAAAATGATAATACCCCCTTCTTCAAGAATCTCTTTTGCTTTCTTGATAAAACGCTTCTGGGGATTTATTTCATTAATTAATACTATCATAGCTATTATTATACATTAATTAACGGAAATTTTCTTTATTTAATTTAGTGTATTGATTGTGGGAAGCATTTAAAATATAAGGCTTTTGCAGGAGTGCCTGCTGCAAAAGCCTTCAACCCGGTAAATGTGCGAATAGGAGTGTCTTGTAATTATCAACCATTATAATCATCGGAATTTTTTTTAAAACTTAAAGAATTTTTATGAAAATAATTGCATAGTATTAACGAAAGACTTCAGGTGTCTTAATTATATGTTTCTATAAAACCTTATACAGGAACCCTCATTCACTAAATGACTATTTTTTTTATACAACAAAATCAATAAGAACATAATTTATGATTTTGCGACAGTAATAATTCCTTAAAAAATATCATAATGAATATAGGGGATGTCCCAAAACAATCCGTGGAGTTCTCAATGACGCGGGTGCAAAGTCATTGCGAGCGTAGCGCTTGCACTGAGTGCTTCGACGAGCTCAGCAACCACTTGTCGAAGCGCCTGCCCTGAGCTAGTCGAAGGGAAGCAATCTAAATACCACAGAAGACAAGATTGCTTCGTCACTTCGTTCCTCGCAATGACAGTATGGCAAAAGTCATTGCAGAAGATGTCCTTTGAGACAACCCCTATATTATATTTTGTTCAAATTTTAACATTTAAGAATAATTGGTGATTTTGCAATATACTTTATATTCACAAATTAATAGTGATTAAAAAAATACTTTTTAAATTATTATATTTGTATTATATTATTGTATATGTACAATATTTTAATATTAAATATGCATGATATCATAAAACCATGTCGCCTATAGATTTAAAAATAAAAAGCAGGGATATTGATACTCTTATATCTGTTATTAAGGACAATAATCCTGAAATACATATTGAAAACATCAGAAAAGCATACGAAATAGCTAACGAAGCTCATAAAGATCAACAACGTTTATCTGGCGAACCATATATTGTGCATCCCATGGAAGTGGCCATAATACTTGCCAATCTTAAAATGGATGAAACCACTATTATTGCAGCCTTACTTCATGATGTTGTAGAAGATACTCCAATCAACTTAGATAAAGTCAAAGAACTGTTTGGCGAAGAGGTGGCAACACTTGTTGATGGTGTAACAAAAATATCTTCATTAAAAAAACATACAAAACAAAAGGAACAGGCTGAAACACTGCGTAAGATGCTACTAGCAACTATTCAAGATGCCCGTGTCATTATTATTAAATTAGCCGACAAACTGCACAACATGCGCACTATTATGTTCCAGCCTGAATATAAACAAAAATATATTGCGCAGGAAGTGCTGGATATCTATGCACCCTTAGCGGGGCGCCTGGGTATGTCTAAAATTCGTAGTGAACTGGAAGATCTGGCATTCAGAGTATTATATCCGGATGACTATAATGCTATTGTAGAGCATATAAAATCACGAAGAAGTGAACTGGAAGCATTCATTGATTCAATACGTAATGTGTTGCAACAACGATTAAAAGAACTCAATATTGAAGCTCAGATTCAGGGCAGGATTAAACATCACTATTCAATCTTTAAAAAGCTTCAACACGGAAGAACATTTGACGATATCTTTGATCTCAGGGCTATCAGAATTATTACCAATGAAGTAAAAGATTGCTATGGCATTTTAGGGATTGTTCATACGATATGGACTCCCATTCCTTCGCGGTTTAAGGATTATATTGCTGTACCAAAGTCAAACATGTACCAATCATTACATACAACAGTAATTGGGCCAGATGGTCATCCCTTAGAAATCCAGATTAGAACATGGGATATGCATGCCACTGCAGAAATGGGGATTGCTGCTCACTGGTTGTATAAAGAAGGCATTAAATCATTTAAGCCCAAATATAAAAATATTACAATTCTTAATAACATTCATGAATGGCAGAATGAAATCAATGACACCCGTGAATTTATAAAAGAACTCAAGATGGACCTATATGAAGACGAAATTTTTGTCTTCACTCCTAAAGGCAAAATTGTAAAATTGGCCAAGGGCTCTACTCCTGTAGATTTTGCATATCTTATCCATACTGAAATTGGGAATCACTGTACTGGTGCAAAAGTCAATAATCAGCTTGTTCCTTTGAAAACTGAGCTGAAAAGCGGAGATATTGTTGAGATATTAACCAGCAAAAAAGGACACCCATCACCTGCATGGCTTAAATTTGTCAAATCATCAAATGCCCGATACAAAATACGAAACTGGTTACGAAAGAACTTAGAACCTGAAGACGAACATGCTGAAAAAGAGGAAAAGGAAAAAGAAAAGAAAGAAAAAATTGCCAGCGTTAGCATACCCGAAAAAGAACTTGTAAAACTTAAAAGCTATACCAACAAAAAGAAGGTTGGTATAACCATAGATGGCACCAATAATGTCATGATACGCCTTTCACAATGCTGCCAGCCAATTCCCGGTGATGATGTTGTGGGATTTATTACCAGAGGAAGAGGAATTACCGTTCACAAAAGAAATTGCCCGGCATTACAACGGTTGCAAAATGAAAGCGAACGCTTTGTAGATATACAATGGGAGCAGTCAGAAAGCACCTATCCCGTCAAAATTGCTGTTGAAGCAATGGATAGGACTAATTTATTGAAGGATGTTGCCGACGAAATATCTTTAACAAAAACTAACATTATCAAAGCGGAAGCTACCGTAGTTGCAAAAGATCAGGCATTGCTTAAATTTGTTCTTGAAGTAAAAAGCTTACATCATCTTAATGATATTATGAAACGCTTGAAACAGATAAAAAATGTAACAAGAGTATACAAGCTTAATGAAAAAGTAATTCTTAAATAAAAAATATGAATATTATACTTGGCTCTTCATCACCACGAAGGAAATATCTGCTTCAAAGCTTGTTTAATACCATAACCATCATTCATCCTGATGTTGAAGAAATACCACTTTCTTATGAAAAACCCCTGGATTTTGTTCAACGCGCATCCAGTGATAAGCTCAATACTATACGCACAAAGATATTCACCAACCCTTCCCTCGTCATAACCTGCGACACAATAGTAACTATCGACAATGAAATTTTAGGAAAACCTTCGGACTTTGACCATGCATATTATATGCTATCAAAATTATCAGGAAGAACACATCATGTCATTTCAGCAATAAGCTTGCTGTATAATAATAAAAACGATATTCGCCAGCATAATGATTATGAGATAACACAGGTAACATTTAAAAAACTCAATGAAAGCGATATTACAACATACTTATCTCATATACATTATAAGGACAAAGCCGGTGCATATGCAGCGCAAGAATATGGTACCATGATCATAGAAAAAACTATTGGATCAATTACCAATGTTATCGGCTTCCCATTACGTTGCTTTTTCAGGATGATAGCTGATATGGATATAATACAAAAACTTTTTCAATAATTTAAAATTTTAAGATTGACATATTAAAAAAACAGATTATTATTTATATTCATTGAATTTTAAAAATTTAAAAAAAAGGTACTATACTATGAGGCAGAGAAAACAATACATCATAAACAAAAAATTTCAGCTTAAGACCACATTTTCTGTCATTGCTATTGTTTTTGTCATAGTTGCTATAATAATTGCTGCTATAGGCGTCAATGCTGCAGCAAACAATAAGCGTCTTATTCATATCATTCAAATCCAGGATAATATAGTTGAAGCACTTATTGCATATTCACAATCTCCACACGATTCGGACCAGAAATTAGCAATACAGAATATTGCTAATGACCATGTAACCAACATTAACACGATAAAGAAAATCATTGAATTAAACAACATACTATTAATCATCATTATTGCATTTGTCATCTTGCAGGGAATAATACTCTATTTTGTATTGATCCGCAAAACACACAAGATTGCAGGGCCTATTTATGTCATGTCAAACTATTTTAATGACATTATCAACGGAAATTTACCTAATCCCCGTCCTTTGCGAAAAAATGATGAATTACAGGATTTTTATGAATTATTTGTAAAAATGGTTGATGCTATACGATCACGGCAGAGAGAAAAATAATACAAATTTTACATAAATATTAATAACAAAAGGGGCGTCCAAAAGGCACCCCTTTTTTATTATACAAATAAACTATTTATTCTACCATTTTTAAAAGATCTTCAACTATATCTGCTATATATTTATCTGTTGTATCTTTACAGTATACCGAATAACTCAATGGTGGTGATATTTTTGTTCTATATAGTTTGTAGTAATATGTTGTAAATATTAAATCGTATTTTCCATCTTTCTTACCAAAGAAAAATTCACCAGATATTGTTGTAGGAGCATCTGGATCATATAATTTTACTGAATACCCATGTTTAAACTTGAATATATCTCTTCCACTTTTTAATTTTGCTCTGAGTAATGGCAAAGAATACATTTTATATGAATAGTTTATAAAAAAAATATCACCTGTTATTATATCCTTCTTCATTTCATCCAGGCCTTTATAAAAACCAGTAGTTGGTTTTAAGGGTATAGTCAGACGTTTTGATTCAGGGAAATATTCATATACTTCATCAGGTTTTCCATCGCCATTGGTATCTTTAACAAGGCTTATGACCTTCTCAATACCGGTAAAATCACCTATTAACACTGATACTGTATTGCCTATACACTGCAAAACGAAATAATTTCTAAAATCTTCAGTAACAGGCATAAACTGCAACCGGTCTGGCGATATATCAGTTTGTATAAATTCATTGCTTTTAAATATTTGCTGTGAATAAAGATAAGCGCCATACATGCAGAGGATAAGTACCAGAATAAATAAAACAAAATGTATATTTTTGTGTTTCATAATGATAACCCCACTGTTATGATTTACATACACTTTCATTAATTTATTGTATTTCAAATAAATGTTGAAGTCAATAACAAAAAAATATTTTATTACTATTTTAAGCGTTTAATTTTATACATAATACATAACCTGTGCTAATATTAGCATATACCATAATTACGGAATCATCCCTATGCGAAGTTCAATGTTTTATATCATCTTCACAGCAATTCTGATAATCTATTGTGCAGCAAATTTTTATGTGCTGCACCGCATACAAAAACTGGTACCCCATCAGTATAAAATTTTGACTGCAACGGTTATATGCATCCTTGCTCTTTCGTTTCTGGTTGGTAGAATACTTGAACGCTATACCGTTTGTGCAGCCAGTGATTTCCTCATCTGGATTGGGGCACTCTGGTTAGGTATTTTTATATATTTATTTTTTGGGTTCATTATTGGCGATAGTATCCAGGGAATAGTGCATCTGTTTACAAAATCAGTTAATATTCAAAAGACAGTCTACTACATAGTCATTATTGTAAGTATAGTTATCATATCTGCAGGATTTATTAATGCCCGAACACCTCATGTAAAGGAAATAGCCATACATATTGATAAGCCTTCATCAATAAAGCACCTGAAAATTGCCTATGCCAGTGATATCCACTTAGGATCAATCATAGCAAATTCACGATTGCAGAAACTGGTAAACTACATCAATGCTGCACAACCGGATATTATTATCTTTGGGGGTGATATACTGGATGAAGATATTAAGCCCGTTATTGAAAACAATTTAGGTGAGCTTTTAGTCAAGCTTAAAGCCAGATACGGCGTAATTGCGGTACCTGGAAATCATGAATATATTGGGGGGATACAGAATGCTATTAATTACATCAAAGATCATACTATTACGGTTTTACGGGATGAAGTATATACCATTGGTGATATTCAAATAATAGGGCGTGATGACAGAAGCAAATTTGCATTTACAGGTTTGAATCGCCTGCCCTTGAAAGAACTCATGCAAAAGGTTAATACATCTAAACCGGTGATAGTCATTGATCATCAGCCATTTGCAATTTCAAAAACTGCATCATACCCTGTTGACCTTCTGCTGTCTGGCCACTCACATCATGGTCAATTATTCCCATTTAACTATATCACAAAAAAACTTTATGAAATCAGCTGGGGATACACAGTTATATATAATACTCATGTGTATGTATCAAGTGGATATGGTACATGGGGCCCACCAATACGCACCAACAGCTATCCCGAGATAGTCATATTTAACGTATATTTTAAATAAAAGACTTTATCACCATTGATGGACTACGTTTATATTATTTTTTTACTAAAATCTCTTGACACAAAGTTGAAACAGGTGTCTACCGTTAGCACATAAAATTTTCTTCATCAGGAGATATACTATGAAGAAGCTTTTAAAAATTGCCTTCTGGATTTTAATATCATTATTATTTGCCCTATCCTTTGCTATAGTCACACAGATTTACAATCCTCAGGAAAAAATTAATGCATTGTGGATAGTTACTGCAGCTGCCACATTCTATATGTTGGCATACCGCTTTTATGGTGCTTTTTTAGCTGCCAAAGTGCTATCACTTGATGAAACTCGTGTTACACCAGCCTATAGATTGAACGATAACACCAACTACTATCCCACAAATAAATGGGTACTGTTTGGGCATCACTTTGCTGCAATAGCAGGTGCAGGTCCATTAATTGGTCCGGTACTTGCTGCACAGTTTGGATATCTACCTGGATTTCTTTGGATACTGATAGGCTCAGTAGTTGCCGGTGGCGTACATGACATGGTGATTCTTGTTGCATCAATCCGCAAAGATGGTAAATCGCTTGCTGAGATTGCTAAAGAGGAAATTGGGCCGGTGACCGGGCTTGCAGCTTTATTTGCAGTATTGTTTATTTTAATAGTTGCTATCGCCGGGCTTGGCCTTGTTGTAGTTAATTCTTTGTACAATAATCCATGGGGCACCTTCATCATAGCAATGACCATCCCTATTGCTCTTCTTATGGGTGTATACATGAAATCCATACGCCCCGAAAAAGTTCTTGAAACATCACTCATTGGAATTGTGTTGCTGCTTATTACCGTAATTTATGGAAGGCATATTCTTGGAACAAGCATTGAAGGACTGTTTACATTAAATCAGCATAATTTAGCAATAACTCTTGCCGTCTATGGCTTTATAGCAAGCGTGTTGCCAGTATGGCTCCTTCTTGCCCCTCGTGATTATTTATCCTCATTTATGAAAATTGGCGTCATACTGCTTCTTGCCATTGGTGTGGTAGCAGTACATCCTGATTTGCATCTTCCCGCGCTTACACAATTTATTCATGGCAATGGACCAATTATACCCGGCAAGCTTTTCCCATTTGTATTTATTACCATAGCCTGCGGTGCAATTTCAGGATTTCACTCACTTATTTCATCCGGAACCACCCCCAAGATGATAGAAAATGAAAAGTATGCATTACCCATTGGTTACGGTGCCATGCTTACTGAAGGGTTTGTATCAATGATGGCACTTATTGCTGCTGCAGTGCTTATTCCCGGTGATTACCTTGCAATCAACACTCACCTTTCATTTGATACACTTGCTCAGATGGGATTCCCGGTAGACAAAATCAATGACCTGTCAAAAATTGTTGGCATTGATTTAGCAGGCCGCCCTGGTGGTGCTGTTTCACTTGCGGTTGGTATGGCGTATATTTTTTCATCCATACCCTTCTTAAGCCATTTGATGGCATACCTGTATCAGTTTGCCATCATGTTTGAAGCACTTTTTATTTTAACCACTATTGATGCAGGTACTCGTGTTGCACGGTATGTGGTGCAGGAATTGGGTGGCTATGTATATAAACCATTTGGTGAATTACGGTCACTTTCAGGTAATATTATTGCAAGTTTGCTTGTTGTTATAGCTTGGGGCTATTTTATTTACACGGGTTCAGTACAAACAATATGGCGAATGTTTGGCACAGCAAATCAGCTTTTAGCTATGTTAGCATTATGCATTGGTACAACCGTCATTATTAAAATGAATAAGGTTAAATACATCTGGGTTACACTGGTGCCAATGCTTTTTATGCTCAGCACCACATTTACCGCAGGCATAACACTCATAGTTGAATATATTCCTAAAGCACTTTCATCACAACCTGACTCATATAGTTTTATGATTAACATTGTTTTACTAGGGCTGATGATTCTTTTAGCTTTGTTTATCGTATTGGATTCTGTGTATAAATGGTATGGATTTATTACTGGCAAACGCCCCATTGAAAACAGTAAAGGACAGCCATCACAGTATTCAAAAGAATTTCCAAAAATGAGTGATTAAATGATTACATGCCCAAAAAACATGTAACAATACCTTTCTTTATACCACATTCTGGTTGCAGGCATCGATGTGTGTTCTGCAACCAGATCTACACCAGTAACACACGATTTCTTCCCAATGAAGAATATATTGTTCAAAAAATTGAACGATATTTAAACACAATAAAACCCGCGGTTACACATATAGAAGTAGCGTTTTTTGGTGGAAGCTTTACAGGCCTTGATAAAGAAATACAAAAAAGATATTTAGCGATAGCTTATGCATATTACTCTTTGCAAAAAATTGACGGCATACGGTTATCTACTCGTCCTGATTACATAAACGACGAAATCCTTTCACTTCTTAAAAAATATGCTGTCACAACAATTGAGCTTGGTGCTCAATCCATGCACGATGATGTACTCCAACAAGCACAACGTGGTCATACAGTACAGGACATACTCAATGCTTCAAAGCTCATTAAAGACTATGGGTTTAACCTTATAATTCAGCTTATGCCCGGACTTCCTGGTGATTCTTTTGATAAATCAATTGAAACAGCACAGAAAGCCATTATAGTACAACCCAATGGCGTTCGTATTTACCCAACTGTTGTCATAAAAGATACCCAATTAGAAACATTATACAAAGAAGGAAAATATACGCCTTTATCATTAGATGATGCTATTGATTTGTGTGCTCACATTTACGGCTTATTTACAATAAACAATATTCCAGTGATCAGAATGGGTTTACATCCGTTTGATGATACAGTAGCTGATACCATCCTTGCCGGGCCTTATCATCCTTCGTTTGGCTACTTAGTCAAATCACGATACTACCGTAATAAGCTGCAACACCTTATAAAAAACTTTCTGGAACATAACAATACACAAACACTAACTATTGAATTGCCAGGAAACACTATTGCAGAATATTATGGACCCCATAAAGAAAATCTTGCTTTTTTACGTAATGAATTTGATACTATTACTTTGCAATTTTGTAGCGCAGATATACATGAACCAGTAGTATACGGGTAAAGTTAAATTGAGATGCTGAATCACGTTCAGCATGACTTTACGTATTGTCATTCCGGGCTTGACCCGGAATCCATGAATTGACTGTCAAATTGTGAATTTTATGAATTGCAAAGTACTACCTTTTATTGAGATGCTGAATCACGTTCAGCATGACTTTACGTATTGTCATTCCGGGCTTGACCCGGAATCCATGAATTGACTGTCAAATGGTGAATTTTATGAATTGCAGAGTACTACCTTTTATTGAGATGCTGAATCACGTTCAGCATGACTTTAGTGATTATCATTTTGGGCATGACTTTAGTGGTTGTCATTCCGGACATGACTCAATATGCCAGTAACCAGTAAGAACTCTACAGAATTATTTTTCACAGGAGAAAAGACATGCAACATCATCAAAAAGTACTATTCATAGACCTTTCAACCGGTTACTATCGCTTAGCACGATATCCCATTGGCGATTTTTTTGGTCCTGTTGATTTAGGTTTGCACATTGCACAGCGTTATTATACCACCAACATTGGTGTGGGGGTGCTTGCTGGCTCAATCTTCCCTGGTTCAAACCGATTATTTATAAACGGCTACTCACCCTGCTGGAATAGCTTTTTCATTTCATCTATGGGCGGTGCAGGATTAGTGTTTGATAACTTAGGTATCAACATGATTGCTCTTTCCAAAAAAGCTCCTACACCTTCGGTGCTGTATCTTAACCGAATTCATGGTGAAGAAATTGAAATTGAAATAAAACCCATTGATATATTCAAAATATGGGAAAGTGGTCACGGTGGTGTGTATTCCCTGATGCATGAAGTTCTATCAATGTTTGCTGATAAATATGTTACTGATCCACGCGTCATTGCCACCGGTCCAGCTTCATATGCAACAGATTTTGGTGCACTGTGTTCGGCGCCTATTAAGGATGGAACACTCACCTGGGTTGATACCTGGGCAGGACGTGGCGGATTTGGCTCAAAGCTTCTTCGCGAACATGGTATTGCCGCAATAATATACGGTGGCACATATATAGACGAAGACTTCAGAGACCGCAAAGTTGCCGATGAATGGTTTATTGATAAATACAGCAAAAAATTGGCAGCCAAGGATTTAGAAGCAACCACCAAATATCGCTTTGACCCGCAATTTAACACCGGTGGTACCTTTGGTGTTAATTTTGCTACTATTGGCGGAAGGCTTCTTGCATTTAACTATCGCTCAATTTACATGACCGAAGAAGAAAGGCTATCAATTCATCAAAAACTGGTAGTTGATCATTACCTGAAACAATTTAATGAAGAAACTATCGCCACCAAAAGCATGAAAACCTGCGGCGAGCCTTGTGCTGCCGTTTGCAAAAAGATGCGCGACATCTATAAAAAAGATTATGAACCATACCAGGCAATGGGTCCCCTGTGCGGCGTGTTTGACCAAAGGTCAGCTGAGATGCTTGTCCACAAAGCTGACATGTATGGGTTTGATTCAATCTCGGTTGGTGGCGTGCTTGCATGGCTTATGGAATGCCTTGATAAAAAACTTATAAAACCCCAGGAAGCGGGTGTTACGCACCTTCCTGTTTTTTCGCATGTTAACTTCAGTGCCGAAACTGATTCAAAACACAACGCCGAAATTGCAAGCAAGCTGCTTGATGCTATCATACATAAAGAAGGAATTCTTGATTTTACTGAAGGCGCGCGCAAATTTGCCCGCAAATTAGCTCGTGAAAAAAGTAAGGACATCATTGATTGTTTTGTATATAACGCCAATGCGCGCAAGGGGTGGATTGTTCCCAACCAGTATTGGGTTCCCGGGGTACTATCGCCCATGCCAATTATGGGTAAGTATTATATGTATTATGGCAATGACTTTTTACCGCCACGTGAGTTGGGACGTAAAAACGCGCACCGCATGATTAAAGAGCTTATGCTGGATAACACCGGTTTTTGCCGTTTCCACCGGCTGTGGGCTGAGGACATGATTCCTGAAATCATGAATTCACTGTATGGTATGCACCAACAATTTTTGAAAAGCCTTGATATGACTGCAAGTCGCATTAACAGCCGCAATGTATCAATCTACTGGGAATCCACACGCAATATTGATTTTGTTGCTACATACTTAAAACGCATGCATCAGGTTGAAAAAGTCAACGATAAAGAATTGTTGCATTGGATAATGCAGTTTGAACAAAACCCACAGGAAGCTGCATATAACTACTGGTTTGAAATTTTAAAAGGTGTACATGAATCATTACGTGAATTTTAATGGGCGATAGTTACTATGGAAGATAATCTTAGCTTACGATACATCTGTGAGGAATACAATCTCAGGATATATGCTGCAGTGACTAAAAATGTATTGCAGGAGATGATCAGCATTCACAACACGACACCACATGCAACCATAGCGTTTGGACGCACACTGAACGCTGCCCTGCTGCTTGCTGCTTCTTCAATTAAACCACATTCAAACAATACGTTGAGTATCAATATTAGCTGCAGTGGGCCAATAAAAGAGATAGTGGTACAGGTTGATGGCAAAGGTAATGTACGCGGATATGTTGGCAATCCCACTGTTGACATTGAACTGCAATCAGATACATTGAATATATCAAAAGCTTTAGGCGCAGGCGTCATTACCGTAACACGAGATTTGGGTTTACGGGAGCCGTATAAAAGTGTTTCGCCCATCATTTATGGTGACATTGCAAAAGATATTGCGTACTACGTACTGGAATCTGAGCAAATACCTTCGGCACTGATACTTGCAGTCAATTGCAACAAAGAAGGGGCTATTACTCGTTCAGGGGGGATTTTAATACAAACATTTCCCAACACCCCATCGCAGGTTATAGAATTAATTGAAAGCAAGCTGCACAATGGCTTTTCGCTTGATAAAAAGCTTGAAGAGGAACAATCAATTAAGACCATTATTGAAGAGCTTATTGGCAAAGAAATAAAAGAACTTGGCAAAACTCATATACAACACAGGTGCAGATGCACTAAAGAACTACTGGCAACAATACTTGAATCGGTAGATAATCATGAACTGGAAGATATGATACAAAAAGATCATGGTGCACATATAACCTGTGTGTTTTGCAAAAAAGAATATATATTTACTGAAGAAGAATTGCAGAATATTATGTTAAAAAAAGCTAAAATACATTAAGAAAGCCTCAGATATAGTTTTTTTATATAAAGACTTGTGTAAAGCTCCGACAGTATTTTGCTATTCCATCCGGATACTGTAACCCTTCAAGTACTACTCTTACCTTGTCTTCTGGACTGTAGCTGTTTTTTTACTTTTCCCATGATTTTCTCCTGTTTTTTATTATTTATTATTTACTACAGGATTTTACTCTCTATATTTTTCCCATAAAAATTCTCTTTTTCCTGTGAACCGTTAGACATCCAATTGTCTTACATTCTTTTCAAGCATATTTTTGTGCTGGTCCATAATTTTTTCAAAATCTGTTTCATTGCACAACTCTAATAGCTGTAACCCATCTTCTTCATCATACCCGTAGATATTGCCCAAAGAATATTCAATATCCTTAAGCTTCCCGTGCGGATAATATGTTATTCTGGCTTCATTAGTTTCATACCCATAATCTACAAAAATGTCGCCTTTGTATAATACACACGCTGGCAATAACGACCCATTCATAAACCCAAACAATACCTTTGTTGGTTCGTCACCTATAACGACGTGTATGTTGTTGTATATGAATCCTATTGTCGTATAAAGCGTACCAAATTCATCTATCCGAGTCACATACACATTGTCAATATCTAACGAAGCCGCTATATTATATTTTTGTCCTTCAACATAAACAACGTTTCCTGCTATTATCACAAGTGTATTCTCATAATACTTCACACACTGTATCGGCAATTTATAACCTACCCAATGCAATACGTCACGCTCCATGTCACAGTAATATAAACCATGCCTGCATGCAATAACACCAAACCTCTTCCTTGTTGATGTAACTGATACTGCTCCATCTACATCTATTGGGTCTCGTCCATTGACAATAGCTGTGTTGTCCCTGAATAGGACAATATATCTATTATCGTCCATAGCAAAATCTTTCACATTGTCAAACACAACCTGTGGCATAATATTCACATCATTTGGTACAACATAAACTTTGTCATAGAGCTTCATAAAATCATACCGTATTTTTTTGAGCCAGTCTTTCGGTGCTTCTCCATAAACCTTCTCATATTCATGAAGGATTAAACCTTGAGCAAAGTCGTCCAAATCAATACCGCCTTGTTTCTTTGTAAGTTTCATAATCCCTCCTTTTTAATACCTACCTCTTTAACTTCTATATTTGAATGTGTCTTTGTATACTATTCATCGTTATCCTCACTTTGTTCCCGTATTGTATCATAACTTATGTATACTTCTCTATTAACTTTTAACTTGTCACACACGTACATTACTCTCTGTATAACTTCTTTCCGTGTTTGTATAATTCTATATGCCATCACAATAGTTGCTATTATTATTGCTGGTATGTAAATAAACATATTCGTTGTAAAGTAAAACGTCAGTACTATTATCAATGTTACCAAAAATTCAAAGAATGTCTCATAACTCTCATTGCCATATATCATATTATCTCTCCGAATTGAGGTAAAATAAATCCCTTTAAAATTACTCTATTGTATGATTAAACTATATTTTCATAAATACAATATATACAGCACTGATAATTTTTTTTAAAGATCACGTCCGCATATAGGACATTTACATCTATGCCCGTTGACTATAGCGTCCACTACTCTTTTGCAATAATAACAAAACATTTTCATATCTTACCTCCTTGGTTTTTTTAATAACATAAATCCCCACAGTGACATATACTGTCCCTGTTACAATTTTTTTAACTGCACAAGACAATGACTTTTTTTGAATTCTCTACTTACCCATTTATGATTGGCGATAGTTCTTATCAATTTACCTCTTGCTCTTTTTATCATTATACTATGCACACGTGACAATTGTTATCAAAATGTACTTTTTTTACTTTACATTACATGGGGTTAATTTGACGGTTACAAAGAAACAGGGGATGAAAATCTACAATAGTAGAAATTTTCAAATACTATTAGACAATACAGCGATGATGGGGGATGATAAATCTACAATAGTAGAAATTTTCAAATACTATTAGACACTCTTTAGATAAAGTTGTCAGGCTTCTATCTACAATAGTAGAAATTTTCAAATACTATTAGACTATGGCATCCACTGTTATGGCGGAAAAATCTACAATAGTAGAAATTTTCAAATACTATTAGACCATAAATAATTTGTCACCAACATTTATATCTACAATAGTAGAAATTTTCAAATACTATTAGACGTTACGCCAGAAGCTCCAAATATTAAATCTACAATAGTAGAAATTTTCAAATACTATTAGACCCACTAAAATATTTATCCGCCATTTTAACATCTACAATAGTAGAAATTTTCAAATACTATTAGACAACCTAACCGCCAATTTTTGCACCTTTATCTACAATAGTAGAAATTTTCAAATACTATTAGACTTGCGGGATTATGGTTTCGTCTGCGGTGAATCTACAATAGTAGAAATTTTCAAATACTATTAGACCCTGGCGGCGGCCTCTACGCTACTGTAATCTACAATAGTAGAAATTTTCAAATACTATTAGACTCTGGATGAACGTCGCCCAGGCTATAACATCTACAATAGTAGAAATTTTCAAATACTATTAGACTGTTAATTCCAGAAAGACTCTTTAATCATCTACAATAGTAGAAATTTTCAAATACTATTAGACACTTTTTTCTGTTGCTTCACTTTTAAATCTACAATAGTAGAAATTTTCAAATACTATTAGACATACAAGTGTGTTAGCAAAATATTGGTATCTACAATAGTAGAAATTTTCAAATACTATTAGACATGAAATGTCATGCGTATTGGTTACAAATCTACAATAGTAGAAATTTTCAAATACTATTAGACCCTGTTATACCATCAAACGATACTGTATCTACAATAGTAGAAATTTTCAAATACTATTAGACATTAGATATAGTAAATGGTAGATTAAATCTACAATAGTAGAAATTTTCAAATACTATTAGACACTTCATCCAAATAGACCAGTAATTCCTTATCTACAATAGTAGAAATTTTCAAATACTATTAGACCATATTCTTTTGCATAACTGGTATGTAAATCTACAATAGTAGAAATTTTCAAATACTATTAGACCAAGTGTAAAAGATGTTTTAGATTTGCATCTACAATAGTAGAAATTTTCAAATACTATTAGACCGTTGTTGTTTATAATGTAAGTTTTATATCTACAATAGTAGAAATTTTCAAATACTATTAGACGAATGATTCACGCTCTGATTTGTTTTATCTACAATAGTAGAAATTTTCAAATACTATTAGACTATTATGGTGTGCCCTTCATCATATAAATCTACAATAGTAGAAATTTTCAAATACTATTAGACCTATTATACAGACAAATGATATAATGAGATCTACAATAGTAGAAATTTTCAAATACTATTAGACATACCGCCTTAGCATAGGACACTTACTATCTACAATAGTAGAAATTTTCAAATACTATTAGACTGTAAAATTCATTTGTATTCGCACAGTATCTACAATAGTAGAAATTTTCAAATACTATTAGACCCTGCATAATCGCATCATCGGCATCAAATCTACAATAGTAGAAATTTTCAAATACTATTAGACCCAACAGCACCAAGCGTCAATAAACTATCTACAATAGTAGAAATTTTCAAATACTATTAGACGATTATCCTGGATGGGGATATATCGAGTATCTACAATAGTAGAAATTTTCAAATACTATTAGACTGTGCATTCCTTCGTATCATACAACATGATCTACAATAGTAGAAATTTTCAAATACTATTAGACAGGTCTTGGCCGATTTTGTCAAGTTTTTCCCCACTTTTGCTAAATTTTTGCCTTTATTTGATAGATTTTCGCATAAAAATGAGCTATTATCCCCATTTTGAAATGCTATATGGTGTTTTTTTTACATTAAGACAGAGGTTTGCAATTTATACTATCAGTATGTCATTTTCAACATTTTTTGCATATCCATATCTAGTAATTCTACATTTTTCACTTAAGTGGAATATTAAGATACTATCTGTTTGACCAAACTTTTTTTCAAAATATTGCTTTATCTCTGTTTCTATATTATTAAGTACACGCTCGCTATTTTTTATTTCAAAAACTGAATATTGAATCCTTTCTCCATATTTCTCAAGAAATTTTGAAAATCTTGTCCTTAATTTAGTATTGCTTATATCATAAGATATCAATAACATATCTTATTCCTTAATGATAAATTCAGGATATTGTGTTATTGGCTTCTCACGCATGAAAGCTCTATAATATTTTTGGATATATAAAAACATATCTTTTTTATATTTCATTATTTCCTCTAAAATCCAGCTTGTGTATTGCCTATTTTTATCAATATTTAATAAATATCGACCATGGTAGTTTGTAAAATCTTCAGGTTTTATTTGTCCCAGATTATATGCATTTTTAACTTTTTTATCAATAATACACCTGAAAGGTTCTACCACATCACAAACAAGCGACTTGCGTTGATAAAAGTTCCTATGATACACTCCCCTATAAACATCAAATCCATAAAGATTCAACATTGCTTCTATAATATTAAATAAATATGTATATCCAATATCAAGTATTGTATTGGTTGTATCAATTTTTGTCCTTGGTTTACGCCCATACCACGGCACATCCTTAAACCATATAGTAAAAAATAGTTTTGTTGTAATGCCCTCTATTCCCAATATCTTTTTTAAATCCAGATCATTGAAATTTTGATTTAGATATCCTTCTATTTCTTTTATGGTTTTTTTCTCTTCTTCTGTTTTACATCGTATTCCTGTTAATAAACTTATTTGATTTTTAATTTTATTGGTTACTAAATGCCATGCAATATCTAAAGCTTCATAATTATATTGTTTTTGGCGTAATAAAAAATTACCTTCGGCACCTGCATTCCATACTCCAACTATTTTAAAACTATACGAAAATAGGTAAATTGAAAATCCAAATTTTTTACTTCGTTGTAAAATACCCGATGTAATAGTTGTGTTTCCTACAATCCACAAGGAAAATACTCTATAGCAAGAATGTTGAAGAACTATTTTTCCTTCTTTATCCTTCACCAATACATTATCATTTTTAAATGAAATAGCCTGCCCTTCAGTAGTAAAACATATTACAATGCTTTTTTCCATAAAATCAGGTAAACTTAACATATTTCATAATCACACAAATGAGAATATATACACTGCTTACACTTTTCTACATTTGGTTTAAATTCAGAGTTGTTCAAATCAAACAAATTTATATCATCAATTACCTTTTCAAATTTTTTAAACATTGATTCATCATCTTCAGGCAATGCAATTGGATAGCTTTTATTATGTGTTTTATCATAAATTTCTATTTGTTTAACTACGTATCCCATTTCCCTTAAAGCAAATGTTTGTGCGTATACCTGAAACACATAACCATCATATATTTTTACTATTTTATTTTTTCTTTCAATAAGTTTTCCACTTTTAATATCAAATATATCTATTTTGCCCAATATATTATATTTTTCACAATATACTTCAAAACCCATTAATATTTCTTTACGCGTTGAATAATGTTTATTATCTATAGATTCATGCGCACTTTTACCTTTTATTTGAACTTCGGTATGATACATATCCTGTCCAACGTTACCATGTACAAGATGAAAATATATGGAACGTGGACAGAATATGAAATCATTTAACATAGAAATTGGAATATAGCTTTCCATTTCTTAACTGGATAATCTTTTATTCATTATTAAAAAGTTAATCCAATCATCTTTTGATATAGATAGATTTAGCTTTTCTTCCATTTTAGCTCTTTGGACTATCATCAAACCTTTTAGTGCAATATTATAAGCACCATTGGCATCGGCATCAATGGGTAAAGTATTATCATTATCTAATGTACAGAAAAATTTACCCGTAGCATTTTTTACAGGTGACAATATAAAATCTTTTTCTTCGCTTCCTTTCTTACCATTATTATAACGTAAAGACACCAATATCTTTAGCAAATCACCCAATTCTTTAAAAAACTTTGATTCTTCTATATTCAGAATTTCACTTTTTATATCTGTTGATTTTTCATAATCTATACCTTTACTGCTAAATAGTTTCTTTAATTCCTCATTTACATTAACCTTACGAAAATTAATATTATTATTTTTCCTTTCAACTTTATAACGATCATGATGAGTAGAACAAATAATCCATTGTAATTCTTTGAATTTTGCAGTAACATTCTTTGTTGATTTTTTTAATGATTGGTTCCATAGTTCAAAATTGATCATTTTACAGTGAAATTCAAAATAATCTTCATTCTTATTATAAACTATTTTGTCAAACTTAGCAAAGGTTTCCTTAGCTTTGGCTAAACTTGAAACATCAATATTCAAAAAATTATAAAATCCTGTTGTTGGGTCTATTTTACTGGTGTATTGTGCAGGAACATAAAAAATCATTCCACATTGCTTACCTAATCTTTCAAAAGAATTAAATGGTGCAGATAGTTGATATGCCCTTAAACTACCGCCAGGGTCATCAAAATTTTTATCCTTAAACACAAGATAATTTAATTTATCAATCAGCATCTTTTCAAATTTTTGATACACCTGTTTTTCAACCTTAAACCTTCCACGTTTAAATCCAAAATTAAGGTCTTCCATTACTAAGATTGCATTATACTCTACCATCAACTTTACAATTTTATGTATTGCCTGTGACAGATAACCTTCTTTGAGTTCTTTTATATTCTCAATAACATCCCAATTACGTCTTGCTTCATCAAGTTTTTTTTCTTTCTCATCTAATTTTTGATGAAAATCTATTAACTCTATTCCTTTATTAGGTTTTTTAACATCAATGACATTAAGTGACTGTTGCAATTTTATATTCCCATTTAAATCTATAAGCGATAAATATAAAAGATTTCTTTCTCCTCTATCAATTCCAATTATATGTATTTTTTCTTTTGTTGATGCAAGGTACTCTCTAACCATAGCATTGACATCGGTCTTGCTTTTTGCTTTAAAATTTAATGTAATAGGGACATGGAATAAAAATTTATCTTCTGCATATCGCTTATCCTTTATTATTGGATAATTAAATTTCCCCTTTAATTCTTCATAATGATGCCCTTTCTTTTTTATTTCTTCAGTATATTCAATAGATTTCTTTCTATAAAAGACCTCTGCTTCGCCATTTAACTTATAAACCACATTATTTAAATTACCTTCGCTAAAAATATTGTTAAAGTAAATAGTATGAAGATTTGGATTACCTTTAGTATATTCAGAAAAGTCTTTACTGTAAATTTGAAAAAGATATAGCTTACCATTTTCTATTAACTGATTTATATAGCTTGTGCTAATCTTTTTAAAAAATATTTTATATCCCTGTTTTTCAACATCATTATAAAATTGACTGATATCGTCATAATCATTTGTATTTTTAAATTGAAATTCAAAAACACTCCAGTCCTCATTCTTTGAAATTGCTTGTTTATAAAAATCAATTAATTTATGTAAGCTTTTCTTATTAAAGGATTCGCCTTTTTTGAATTCTCCTTTCTTATATAAATCTAAAACATCTTTTGATGGTTTATAATACTCCAAACCCTTAGTAGAAAAGAATACTTTGGGAAGCATTTTATTTGGCCCGGGAAGTAATTTATAGACCATTTTTTCATAATAATCAGTTACAGGTTCATCATTATATGCTTCAAATATTGTATTGTCATCTTTATTCATTATGCCTAAATAATATTTGTTATCTTTTCTCAAAATAATACCTAAATTTGATTTTTCTTTATTTAAATCCCATCCATCAAGTAAGGTAGGACTATTAAATGTTAATGCAAACTTTTCTTCTGAAAAGGGTTTTCTTGTCATATAATTTCGAACTTTATTATATAATAAATTTAAGGCACGCAATGTTTCATAATAATTTGATAATTTATTATAAAAATCATAATTCATATTATCCAGATCAGCATCCACATATAAAAGCTTTATATTATTTTGTAATAACTTGAGTGAATCCAAAAACTCTTTTATGATAGCAACCTTTTGTTTATCTTGATGTAAGTCATTTCTGTCTTTACGGTCTTCATGCAATATAGGTTCTGCCTTTTTATATCTTTCTTCAATAAGGCTAAATAAATTTTTTATAGTGTTATCTTCTTCATCTTTAACATTCATTTCTTTAAAATAAACTAAAAAAGCCTTTTCATCAATATCCTTATACTCATCTGTAGATTGTTTATAATAGACAATGGCATCTTTAATTTCTTTCCATGAATAATAATCTTTTTTATTATTCATTTCATTAATTGAATTATAATAGTTAAGCAAAGCATCTCGTATTAAATTCCATTGCCCATAAACATCGTTTGATATAGTTGCAATATTTTTATTATCAAAATACATTTCTTCCAGTTTGCTATCGTTTAATTTATCTAAATTTTGTAGTAAACTTTTGATTTTTGATAATAAATTATACTTTTGACCACTTATTGAATCCTTTGCCTCTATAATATATTTTTCCCAAAATTCTAAAATAGATTGTAAAACCTCATTATCTTTTTCAAAAGCAGTTATGATAAATGAAGCTGTATTTTCTTCGCTTAAAATTTGCTTATAAAGTGGCTTTAAGAATGGTAATTTTTTGTCTTTACTGCGTTGATTAAAAAGATTTATATACTCATTTAATCCCTGCACTTTGGTGCCATCAGCTTTTGTTTTTCCTCCAATTATTGTATTATACCTTGTTATTCCATTCTGAGTTAAGGTATTTTGAAAATATTCAATAGTAAAAATATCTTTTAATTTATTGTTATCTAATTCTTCTTTTAGTTCTTTTTCAATGGTTTGAATATCAGGTTTATCTATTTCATTAATAACTTTTTCAAAACGAATAATATTTGTTATAAATATAGGTAAATTTTCATTGATTAATCTATAAGCTATAGCTGTTGATTCTTTTTCTTCGGAATACATATTTTTTCTGTTTTCTTGAAAACCCTTAAAATGGGTTGTGAATCCTTTAAAAGCTTTAAGAGCTTCCATTTCTTCTTGATTTTGAACCAATGAAAGAAAATCTTTATCATCAAAAAGTTCTTTGTTAAACAATATTGTATAACGATCTTTTATTTTTTGGGAATTATTATGTTTTGTCTTTCCCTGTAATACATCAACTACGATTCTTCTTAATTTTTTTTCTATTTCATTGAATTCATTTTTATCTTCTACATCTTTATTATGCTTAAAATAAATTTCTTTATATTTTTTTAATAATGAAATGTTTTCTTTAAGGTCTGCAAAACTCAGTGCTTCATCTATGTGTTTTCTGTGAAAGCGATCAATAATCTTTTTAACTATTTCATATTTATCTGCCAGATCTTCATCATGTTCTAAAATTTCTGCAATTTTAATATTCTCCAATGTTTTCCCTACAGGCTTTAATTCAAATCGAAGCGTTTTTTGTAATGAAAATAAATTAGTAAAATCATTGTAATTTACAGCCATTTGCTTCCTCCTTAAAATTTATTATTATAATTCAGTAATAATTCCTTAAAAAATTTCATAAAGAATAAAGTGTACACCCCCGCC
>Ga0067045_1028861_pt1 | contig 26596 bp, 31 predicted proteins | sample TerdegcTABiofilm_FD_59184 | JGI IMG/M metagenome (GOLD analysis project Ga0067045, IMG submission 59184) | Combined Assembly of (Gp0054472, Gp0054536) Wastewater bioreactor microbial communities from Singapore -Terephthalate degrading... | reverse complement strand
CATGTCCCCACATGAGCGCGGCAAGGCGGCCTGGAGCTGTGACCCGCAGGGGCAATCCCGAAGGGATCGAGCCGAAGAGGCGAGCAGCGTAAAGACCCGAAGGGGCGGGGCGTCCGGTTTTTCGCGTAGGCGAAAAATGCCCCGGTCAGCCCTCGGGGAAGTTCTGGATGCCCTGTTGTCCGAGGGTATGGCCCAGCGCCAGCATGAACGTAATCCAGTCCCTGTCGATGGCCTCCAGCCAGGCGAAAAGCTCAACCACGTCCATCCGGCGAGCGCCCGATTCAACCTTGCTCACATAGCTCTGCTGCACGCCCAGGCGCTGCGCAACGTCCGCTTGCGTCATCCCGACTGCGACACGGGATTGGCGAAGCATGGCAAGGAAAGCGGAATAACCGCGTTGGTTCATAGCGGGTGGCTCTACGTGAAATTGAAGCGAACTCGCCAGAATGGACCGAATGCTTATTAATGCCAACATGGAATTACATAAGCAACACTCCTTTACTAAATAAATAATATCTACCATTCAGTAACGGCTATTTTCCCCTTACCATCCGCCCGAATCAAAACATACAACTTTGCCTAATTACTGTTAAGTCTTTAGGTTGACGCGAATCAATATAAGGAAGAAGGGAAGGGTATGGATTTCATGGCACTCGCGCAGGAATGCGCCCCAGCGGTTCACCCGCAGACACTCGCGGCCATCGTCAAGATTGAAAGCGGCTTCAAGCCCTTCGCCATCGGCATCAACAAGGGCACGGCCACCCTCAAGAGACAGCCCGAGAGCAAGGAAGAAGCCGTCAAGACGGCCAAGGAGTTGATCGCTGGCGGGCACAACATCGACATGGGCCTGGGCCAGATCAACTCCGAGAACCTTCCGCGCCTCGGGATCACGGTCGATGACGTGTTCGATGCGTGCAAGAACCTCTCGGCCGCAGCCGCCATCCTGACCGACAACTACACCCGCGCATCTGCCAGGGCAGGCGAGCCGCAGGAAGCACTCAAGAAGGCCCTGAGCGCCTACAACACCGGCGATTTCGCCCGAGGCCTGCCGAATGGCTATGTCTACCGCGTAGCCCAGGCGGGCCAGCAGCTCGCCCAAGGCTACACCGTCCCGGCAATCAAGATCGCGCCGCAAGCCGTGGCCCCGTCCACGAACGATGCGAGCAAACCCGTCGCCTTGACGGCCACGGCGCCGGCGCAGCAGCGCGCCAGGACGCAGCCCAAGCCCGAGGCGCAGCAAGGCGCCTCCGATCCCTCCATGGTGTTCGGAAACACGCCTGCAGGTGGCGATGACGAAGCCAATCAAGCACTGGTGTTCTGACCATGAAGCTACTCATCATCGAGTCCCAGGGCAAGGTCGAAAAGCTGCAGCCCATCCTTGGCCCAGGCTGGCGTGTTGTCGCCAGCCTCGGTCATATCTGCGACCTGCCCGAAAGGGACATAGGCGTGGAGCCGCCAAAGTACAAGCCGCTCTACGCCCTTTCTGAGCGCGGGAGATCCATCGTCAGCCGGTTGCGCAGCCAGTGCGAGCGAGCGCATGAGATCTATATTGGCACCGACCCTGACCGCGAGGGCGAAGCCATTGCCTGGCACCTGGCCCGCGAACTCAAGCTGGGCCGTGACGCCAAGCGCGTGCGCTTCTCGGCCATCAAGGAATCCGTGGTGCAGAAGGCCCTGGCCGCGCCAACGGGCATCGACTACAACCTCGTTGGAGCCCAAGAGGCCCGCCGCGTGCTGGATCGACTGGTGGGTTACATCGTCAGTCCTGTGCTTTCCCGCATGGGCGGCATGACCCTCTCTGCAGGCCGCGTGCAAAGCCCGGCCGTCGCCCTGGTCGTCATGCGCGAACGCGAGATTGCGGCCTTCGTGCCCACAAGCCATTTTCATGTGCGCCTGGACTTCTCGGCAGGGCAGGGCGACACGGCAGGTTTCGCGGACGCGAAATCCGCCTGGCGCACTTGGTCGGCAATGTGGGAAGTCGTGCCCGACTTCGCGCCGGAAGATCGGCCCTACTTCCAAGACCACGCTTTCGCGGTCAAGGTGTCGGAACTCGACTGCGCCATTGTCGAATCCTGCGTGGACGGCAAGCGCCGCCGCGCCCCTCACCCGCCCCTGGCCACCAGCGGGTTGCAGCAGGCCGCTAGCGTCAAGCTGCACCTCGATCCCGAGGAAACCATGCGTATCGCGCAGCGGCTTTTCGAGGGCGGCCACATCACCTACCACCGCACCGACAACCCAAACATCAGCGAAGAGGACTTCCCTCATATCGAGGCGCTGGCAAAGGCCATGGGCTGGGCCATGGCACCGAAGCTGCGCACCTTCAAGGCTCCCGAAGCCGCCCAGGCCGGGCACCCGGCCATCACCCCCACGCATTGGGAGGTGGACGAAGCCGGGGACACCGATGAAGCGAAGGCTGTCTATCGTCTGATCCGCCAGCGCGCCATCGCAAGCCAGTTGGCCGATGCCATCTACACCACGCGCACTGCGCGGCTTTCCGGCCAGGTCGAAGGCAAGCCCGTTCACTTCCAGGCCCGCAGCGAAGCACTCCAAGAACTCGGCTGGCTGGAGCTGCTGGCCGACGAAGCCGATGAAGAAGGCGGCGAGGAAGGGCAGGGCGGGGCGTCCAACCCGGTGCCGCCGCTCACTGCCGGACAGCAGCTCACTCCTGCAGGCGGTGAAGTTCTCGCCAAGCAAACCAGGGCACCGAAGCGCTACACGAAGGCCTCGTTGATCGACAAGCTAGAGGCCGAGGGAATAGGGCGTCCGGCCACCTACGCGGCCATCATGAGCAACATCGAGCGCCGCGGGTATGTCGCGGTGAAGAAGCAATTTCTTTTCCCGACCGAGACAGCCTTTTTCATCGTCGATCAACTCAGCAAGGCCTTCTCCTTCATGGACGTGGCTTTCACCCGCGACGTGGAAAGCGAGCTGGACAAGATCGCCAACGGCCATGCCACCTACCTGGCGACGGTACAGGCCTGCCACGACAAGTTGAATCAGGAGCTGGCGACCATGGAAGGGCAGGGCGGCGCTCCCCGCTTCCCCTGCCCGGAGTGCGGCAAGGCCATGCGCCGCATTCCCGGCAAGACGGGCCACTTTTGGGGATGCAGCGGCTACCCCGAGTGCTCGACCACCAGGCCCGACGCTGACGGCCAGCCAGGCGAGAAGGAAACACCCAAGGACTCCGGGCATGCATGCCCAAGCTGCGGCAAATCACTGCTGCGGCGCACCAAGAAGGGCAAGGAGGGCTACGACTTTTGGGGGTGCTCCGGCTTCAAGGACGGATGCAAGGTGAGTTTCCCCAATAAACGCGGGAAACCCGATTTCAACGCAGAAAAAGGGGGCGCTCGCAAGAAACCGTCATGACCACGCCAGAAGTAAAGCGCGGAATCCTCGATGCCGATTTACTGCGCCACCTTGAAAAAAATCATGTTGACACACTCCAAATTAGAGAGAACGAAAGGGAAAGATATGAAATATATGCGGTTCTGAAATGGGACTCGCAACCACTACCCGTTATGTCCACAAGAGGAAAACCCAGGGAATGGGTAAGCCTCGACAGAATGGTGAGGCACTTGAAACAAGAGAGCTTTGCCGTCAAGATTGATTGGATTATGTTTGATCCCAGCATTACGAAAGGAAAACCATGCTGACGCAAATTAAAACCGCCTACTTCGCCAACGCCGCAGCAAAGCGTGAAGTGAGTGCAAAAACACTCACGATGATTGGCATGCTGCTGATCGCCCTCTTTCTCATGGCCCCTGATTTGGCAATGGCAGAGCCATGGGATAGCGCGGCCCAAAAGGTGTTGGATATTTTCACGGGCGGCCTTGCGCGCACATTGGCAATCATTGCAGTGATTGCCTGCGGCATCGCTGCCATTGCTGGCAAGCTCTCCTGGGACTGGGCTATCAAAATCATTATCGGGCTGGTGTTTATCTTTGGCGCTGCCGCCATCGTGGACTACATCATCAGCGCAGTAGGCTAAATGAATTAGGCCAGGAGTAAGCCATGGAAGAACTAGAGCGAGAAGTGGAATTGGAAGTTGATGATCTGTTTGTGGGCCTTACTCGCCCTGCAACGGTGTTCGGCGTCCATTTCACAGCATTTGTCGGTGAAATGATCGTAATCGGGTGCATTTTCCTGGCAATTGGAAACCCTCTATGGCTACTCCTTTTCGCTCCGACTCACGCGCTTCTTTACCTGATTTCCGCTACCGACCCCGGACGGTTTGACAGTCTGACCAAATATGTTTTGGTCAATGGTCGGTGCCTTAATCGGTTCTTCTGGAAAGCTGCAAGTTTCGCACCGCAAGGGAACGCGGCATTACCGCGCTCTCGGAAAAGCAGAATTTTCGCGGACGCGAAAAAGTGAGGACACATGAAGGGTAATTTGAAATTCGCTGCAGCCATGGATAAGGAAGTTGGCGTTTCTTCCTTCCTTCCCTATGCCGGGCATGTCACGCGCAATATTATTAAAATGGTGAACGGCGACATGATGTTCACCATGAAACTATCTGGTGCATCCCACCAGAGTGCAGATATTTCCGACAAGAACGGCTGGCACAACCAGTTGAACGGCTTTATCCGCAACATCAGTTCACCCCATGTTGCTGTTTGGAGCCATATCGTCAGGCGTGAAATTGTGGCCTATCCAGAGGGCGATTTCCCGCCTGGGTTCATCAATGATTTGAACGCCAAGTATCGCAAGCGCATCGAGGAAACAACCTTGATGGTAAACGAGCTTTATATATCGGTTATTTTCCGCCCGCAGCCTATCAAGGCTGCAAAGATATTCGATAGGTTCACTAGCAATAGCCGCAAGGAAATTGAGGAAAAGCAGCTTGAGCATATTGAAATGGCGGAAGACCTTATATCAACTTCGCTCGCTGCGCTTGATAGGTATGACCCGGTTTTGCTGGACTGCTATGAACATAATGGCAACCTATTTTCAGAGGTCGCCGAGTTCCTGAACTACGTGCTCAATGGAATCTGGCAGCGCTTCCCGCTGCCGCGTGCAGACCTGCGTGACACGCTGCCCACGTCACGCCCGTTCTTCGGCAAGGGTGGCTTGATGAGCCTTCGCACGCCAACTACCGATTATTTCTGCGCCGTCCTGGCCTTCCAAGAGTACCCGGCCCACACATCGCCGGGAATGCTGAACGAGCTGCTGTCGGTGCCATTCGAGTACACGCTGGGCCAATCCTTCACGTTCCTGTCGAAGCCTGCCGCTCGCGGCCGCATGGAGCGTCAGCAAAAGCGCCTCGTCAACTCCGGGGATGTGGCCAGGAGCCAGGTTGAAGCAATTGATGACGCCCTGGACGATCTGACCAGCAATGTGTTTGTCATGGGAACGCATTCGCTAGCCTTGTTGATCCGCGCCCAGGATGAAAAGAGCCTCAAGGAATACATCTCGATAGCAGGGTCGATCTTGAGCGATGCGGGCATCAAATGGTCGCGTGAGGACCTGGGCATGGCAGCGGCCTATTACTCCCTCATGCCCGGTAATTTCGACTACCGGGTTCGTGCTGGCGACATAACGAGCCGGAATTTCTGCGGGTTCTCAAGCCTGCATAACTACCCCATAGGGCGGCTGGCATCGAACCAGTGGGGACCAGCGGTGACGATGTTCAAAACCACCTCTGGAGCGCCGTTCTATTTCAGCTTCCACAAGGCCGAAGAGGGAGCCGACGCGAAGAATGCAGCAAAGCTCGACCCCAACCACAAGGAACTGGCAAACACTATCGTCCTAGGGAAGTCGGGAACGGGCAAGACGGTCATCGAATGCTTCCTTCTCGCGCAAGCACAGAAATTCAACAAGCCGCCACACAAGCGGCTCACCACAGTTCTGTTTGACAAGGACTTAGGCGCTTCCGTGGCCGTCCGGGCCATGGGCGGGCGCTACTACCCGCTCAAGAACGGTGCGCCAACAGGATTCAACCCCTTTCAGTTAGAGCCCACGCCAAACAACATCACATTCCTCGAAAGCCTGGTGCGCTACCTGGTCAGGCGAGAGGGAATGACCATCACGCCTCGGAATGAATCCGAGATAGCGAAGGCCATCGCTGGGGTCATGAGCCCGCAGGTTCCAAAGCACCAACGACGCTTGAGCGCCATTCTGCAGTTCCTCAATCCAACAGAACAGAACGGCATCTATATGCGCCTGGCACGTTGGTGCCATGGCTTCGGGCCGCTGGGGTGGGCGCTGGACAACCAGGTAGACACACTAAATCTTGAGGACACCCCCATTGTGGGATTCGATGTCACCGAGTTTCTTGAAAACGCGGAGACTAGAACGCCCATCATTATGTATTTGATGCACCGCGTTCAATCCCTTTTTGATGGGCGGCGGGTCGTCATCTTCATGGATGAATTTTGGAAACTTCTGGATGACCCGGAGTTTGAAGATTTCGTGAAGAACAAATTAGTCACCATCCGAAAGCAGGACGGTTTTCTGGTTTGCTTTACTCAAGCACCCAAGCAGATTATTCGCTCACCAATTGCATACGCCATCATTGAGCAGACTGCAACAAAAATCTTTCTCCCGAACCCAGAGGCAGACCGGGACGATTACATCAAGCACTTCAAGCTAACAGAGAAAGAATATGAGCTTGTTCGTGATCTACCGGAAAAATCGCGACGCTTCTTAATTAAGCAAGGTTCCAACTCAGTTGTAGCCGAGCTGGATCTACGTGGCTTTTCTGATGAATTGGCCGTCCTTTCGGGCAACACGGCCACATCGCTTCTGGCAGAACAGCTAGTTGCACAATTGGGTGATAACCCCGATATTTGGTTGCCTGAATTCCATAAAATCCGCAAGGAAAGGATCGCAAAATGAATTCCAAGATTAATAAAACTTTGGCCGCAATCTTCACTGCTATCAGCATGATGTTCATGGCTACACCTGCGTCTGCCTTTCTCGGATTCGGCAAGAGCAACATCGCCACAGAAACTACTCAGCTAGCCTCCTGGGCAGCGCAATATGCGCAAATGATTCAGGAATACAACCAGCTCGTAGAAGAATACAGAAGCCTCAACGGCATTCGTGGCATGGCTGGCCTGGTCAACAATCCCCAGCTCCGGCGTTATCTCCCGGATGAGTACCGCAACATCCTGAGTCAAGGGTATGGCGACTGGCAAGCACTGCGCTCGATCATCGACAACCCGCTCGGCAGCACCAACCTGCATAAGCGCCGCCGCGATCAACTCGCTATTGATGAAGCCATGGTACTTGAAGGCTACAAACAAGCTAGCCGACGATTCTCTGACATTCAGGTGCTGCTCGACAAAATCAATGATACGAACATTCCTGACGCCAAAGACATGCAGGACTTGCAAGCGCGCATCCAGGCAGAGCAGGTGATGATGCAAAACGAATCATCAAAGCTCGCAATGTTGAAAACTCTGCAAGATATTCAACAGCGAAAGATTTCCGAACAGGGACGGGTGAATGTTCGTGAAATGCGCAAAGCCGCAGGCTCATTTGCGACCACGCGAAGCGAAGCAGAACTCTTTGGAGGCCAATAATGAATCACCGCCTTGCACTTATCGGCCTGGTGGTAGCAGCCCTTATTGGCTGCTCACCATCTGCACCACCTGAAATTGATGTGGTTGCAGCCTCGATTGAAGAACTGGATGCATACATCAAAGCCAATTGCCAGGGCGATTACCGCACGCACGTTCGTTGCCTGAATGCCATTGATAGCAAACGGAAGAAAAATAACGCTGAAATGCGAAACAAGAAAGGCTCTCTTGGTTCAATCCGAAGCGAAGCCGAGTTATTTGGAAAGAAATAATCATGGCGAGCTTCTATGCATCAATGATGAACGAAGTCACGAATCCGCTGCAGGGCTATATTAGCTCCACAGCGGGCTCGATCATTGGGGCAATCACCCCTGTGGCCACCACTCTATTGATGATTTACATCATGTTTTGGGGTTGGTCGATGATGCGAGGCGTTATCACAGAGCCTGTAACCGATGGCATTACACGCATCGTCAAACTGACTGTCATATGTGCAATTGCCCTCTCATTTGGGTTCTATTCACAATTCCTTGTGGACTGGCTATGGCAATCACCCGACCGTATGGCCTCTGTGATTGCCGGGGGTGAAGTCAATGACAAGATTCACTTCCTCGATTCAACCTTTGAAAAATTGTGGATCTATAGCAATAAATGGGAACAGGCCGCTGAAGATAACGCTTATGCTATTGGAATTCCCGATATTCCATGCACCGTCATTACTTGGCTTATCCGGCTTGCAGACATTCTACTCACAGGGTATGCAGCATTTCTCTTTGTACTCGCCAAAATGGCATTGGCCGTCATACTGGCAGTAGGTCCGATTTTCATTCTTGTGCTCATGTTTGAAAGCAGTAAGCGATTCTTTGATTCATGGATAGGGCAAGCGCTTAATTTCGGTTTCGTCATTATTCTCACAGCGGCCATATTGCACCTTGCAGGGTCCTATCTGGACAGGTCAATCAATAGCTCCGTGAATTCGATGAACACAGCTTCCCCCCCATTCATTGATGCAATCATGCTGTTAGCAATCTGCGCTGTGATTTTTCTCCTGCTTTTACAGGTTAGCTCGATAGCAGCAGCACTCAGTGGCGGTACGGCGGTTAGCACCATGGGAGCCATTGGCTGGGCTTATCACAAGATTCGTGGTGCTTCAAGCCAGGGCCTGCGGCTCGCATCTGGACGTTCTCTCTCCGAATGGCGTGGGCGTCGCCGACAAGCAGCCGTAAATGCCCGTTGGGCGCAGAACAACCCCTCCCTTGCAGCCCGGACGGCCAGGGCAGTTTCGAGCAAGTTCAAGGGTAGCTCCTCAAATTCTGTTTCAAAAGACTAGGTTTCGCGTCCGCGAAATTCACCGCACAAGAGCCATGAAAACCAAATACATCCTCCTTTCAATAATCGCCGTCCTCTTGGTTGGATGCGCAAATGCCCCGAAACCTCCCGCTGCTGTTGTTGGAGAATATAGGCCAATCAATAAAACAGATTTCCGCCCACCATCGGAATTGATACCAAAGGTCTTTGATTTCAAATATCGCGGCGACCCTGAGAAGGCGATTGAGGCATTGCGTGAAATTCAACCTCAGTTAACGATTATTCCGCCAACTGGTGAAAAAACCAGACAAGGGCTTGTGAATGTCGATCTTCGCCAGGTAACACTGGATAAGGCTCTTTTCGAGATTGGCAAACAGGGAAATGGAATTTACGAGGTTGTACACAAGCCCGATACGGGCAATAACCGAGATTTCGCTTACATCAAGTACCTGAAATGATGAAACGCAAACCTAAACAAGTGTCTGATATTGATAAATATCTGGACGAAACTAGAAGCTGGGAAACTGACCGGGTTCACGCAGAGCAGAAATCCCGGCAAATTGCCTGGCGCGTTGCCGGTGCAAGCATGGCAATTGCTGCGTTGGCGGTTTTTGCCGTGGCTGGATTGGTGCCGCTGAAAACCGTAGAACCCTATGTTGTTCGCGTTGACAACACCACGGGCGTTGTCGATGTGATGCGAAGCCTCAAGGGCGGCGATACCACTTACAACGAAGCGATCAACAAGTTTTTCGCTCAAACATACGTTCGTGCGCGTGAAGGATATTTCAGGGAAATCTCTGACGTTAACTACAAGACTGTTGGCCTTCTGAGTGGCAATGTCGAGCAGCAACGCTACTTTGATTTTTTCACACCGAAAAACAGTCAATCTCCGCTCAATATTTACGGCAAATATGCCAAGGTGAATATCACCATAAAGAGCACATCTTTTATCAAGCCGAATGTCGCCTTGGTTCGATTCGTCAAGGAAATTGTGCGTGGATCGGACAAGCCTGAACAATCTCATTGGGCCTCTACGGTCACATTCAAATACGTCGGCGCTCCCATGTCTGATGCAGATCGGAGTATCAATCCCCTGGGTTTCCAGGTCACCGATTACCGCACCGACCCTGAATCTTTGACTGCAGTGGAAAAGCAGACATTCCAGCCGCCACAGCCCTCTATCGCTCCGCCGCCTCCTGCACCTGCAGAGGATGAATCCAAAGCCGTAGATGGTTCCCAGGAACAGCCCAGCCCAGGCAAATCAGCAACTTGAGGGACGTTATGAAAAAAATACTTTTGGCCGTCTTGGCATTCGCGCTGCACAGCGCAGCAATGACCGAAACCTTGCCGGAACCCGGCCCCTCCGATGCTCGCATCCGCGTCGTCACCTACAACCCCAAAAGCGTTGTTCGCCTGAACACCTTTTTTGGTGTTTCGACGCATGTTCAATTCAGCGATTCGGAGCAGATCAGGGATGTTGCCGTTGGCGATGACCTGGCCTGGAAGGTTGTACCGCGTGGGAACAATATGTTCATCAAGCCCACAGCGAAAGAAGGTGATACGAATATCACTGTGATTACCAACAAACGCACCTACCAGTTTGTCGTCGTTGTCCTCAATGAGAAGCAGCACAAAACGGCCTGGGCGAACCGCGATCTTGTTTACTCTCTTTCATTCCGGTATTTGGATGATGAAAATGCAAACGCCAAGGCGCGTGCAAATGCTGAGGCGGAAAAGGCCCGCCGCGAGGACATAAAAACCCGGCTTACCCGCGCACCTTCAAAATCAGGGCATAACCTTGATTACTGGGTTGCAGGCAACGAGGAAGTATCCCCGAGCGGGGCATATGACGATGGCCGCTTCGTATATCTGATTTTCGATAATAACGCGGAAATGCCTGCTGTATATGAAACGGATGCCAACGGTCAAGAATCTCTTGTGAACACTCACATGACCAGCGGAAATACAATTGTTGTTCATCGCTTGTCCGAAAAAATACTCCTTCGTAAAGGTGATTTTGTGGCAAGCGTTTGGAACAAGTCTTTTGATCGCAACGGCGGCATTAATAACCTGACGGGCACAGTCGCACCAGACGTTGAGCGCGTCGTGAAGGAGGTCAACTAAATGAATCACGATCAAGATAATCAAAACGGCGAGTTTCCCCAGGAACGTGAACGCAAGGATGGCTGGCGCGGCAAAGACGCTGAGTTTCGCGGGCGCGAAACTGGGCGAGAGGCCCCCGCCTTCGACGAAGATGCCGACTTGCCAGCGCTGAACCGCAAGCGCGGGAACAAACTCGTCACGGCAGCGGGATACGCCTTCATGGGCTTGCTGGCTATTGCCGCCATCCTGGCTGTAAACCGTTCACCCAGCACCGCGCCGGAGAGGCCGGATACCTCCAAGGTGGCAAACCGACTCCCTGCGCTTATTGTCCCGGCGCCACCTGAGCCGACCGCTGCCCTGGCTCCCAAGCAACCGCAAGAGGTCGAGAGCGAGGAAGATGACATTTGGAAGCGCAAGATGGGCGGGAACCTCGTCGCCCAGGGCTCCTCATCGGGTGGCGGTGCCGGTGCTACCGGACGGAACGCCCCAGCTACACGTCAGCAGCTCGAAAACGACCGTTTGGCGCAGTTGCTGGGGAACGGTGGTGGTGCAGGCTTCATTGGCCCCGATGGCAATCCAGTACAGCCCAATGGGCTTGACGGCGACGTAGTGACTTCTGCAAGCGGCGGTGGCGCAGGCCTTGGCCAGCGCCTCAAACCCACCGTGACCGAGGCCGTAAGCGCCTCGGTGCTCCCACGAAGGGACTACCTGCTCGCCAAAGGGGCATCGCTGGACTGCGCGCTCGAAACCGCCATCGACTCCAGCGTTCCGGGCCTTACGACATGCCGCCTCACGCGGGATGTGTATTCCGACAATGGCCGCGTGCTGCTGCTGGATCGCGGCACGCAACTGGTTGGGGAGTACGCCGGGAAGCTCGGCCGCGGTGAAGCACGCATGTTCCTGCTCTGGACCCGCGCCAAGACTCCTGCTGGCGTCGTCGTGAACCTCAATTCGCCAGCAACCGACTCCCTGGGCCGCAGCGGCGTAAGCGGTTATGTGGATAACCATTTTTGGGAGCGTTTCGGCGCAGCGATATTGACCAGCTTCCTCAAAGACACGGTGAATATCGTCATCAACAACCGCTCGAAGAAAGACGGCTCCAGCGGCGGCGACACAACCAATATCTACGGCGGCACCGTGCAATCTGGTGAGCAGATCGTGGGCGCGATGCTGAAAGAGCAGGCCAGCATTCCACCAACCCTCATCGTGAACCAGGGCCAGCATATTCAAGTGCTGGTTGCGCGGGATCTGGATTTCAGCAGCGTGTACGGCTTGCGCACCGTCGCTGCTCAGTGAGGCTGAAATGCTCCCACTGATTGGCTCGGAGCATGCAGTGTCCACCCCTGCAAGGGGTGCGGCTGACTCAGGTGAGATTTTGGTGCGTCGGGCAATGCTCGACACCTTCTTGAAGCCTGTGCAACGCTACCTGCAGGGGGACATTACAGAAATTGCGATCAACCGACCAGGCGAGATCTGGACGGAAGGACCTGGCGGCTGGCGCGGCCACCAGGCCCCCGAGTTGACCTACCAGAGCTGCTTGCACATTGCGCAGTTGATCGCAACGTACAACGAGAAGGACATTTCCATCGACCGCCCAATCCTCTCCGCAGCGCTGCCGGATGGGGAACGGGTACAGGTCATCATTCCACCGGCCTGCCTGGCAAATACGGTATCCATCACGATCCGCAAGCCCAGCATGACCGACAAGACCTTGGATGAGCTTGAGGCCAGCGGCGCATTTTCAAAAGTAGAGGATGCCCACGATGGTTTGCGCCCTTTTGAAATGGAACTGCTCCAGCTCAAGAAAGAGGGCCGTATTCGTGAATTCCTGCACCGGGTAGTGCTTGAAAAGAGGAACCTGCTGATTGTCGGCAAGACCGGCTCAGGCAAAACGACCCTGACGCGCAGCCTTATTCATTCAATTCCAAAAAATGAACGGCTTGTGACCATTGAGGACGTTCATGAATTGTTCATGGACGATGTACCCAACAAGGTGCATTTGCTGTATGCGCGGGAAGATGAGGGCGGCTCCAAAGTGACAGCAAAACAGTCATTGGCCTCATGCCTGCGCATGAAGCCTGACCGCATTTTGCTGGCCGAGCTTCGCGGCGATGAAGCATGGGAATTCGTCAAGTCCATTAATACCGGGCATCCCGGCAGCATTAGCACGATGCACGCGAATGGTGCTTGGGAAACCTTTGAGCAATTAACGGCCTTCATCAAGGACTCTAGAACCGGCGCACATCTTGATGCACCGGATATTAAGCGCCGCCTATATACGACCATCGACGTGATTGTTTATATGGATCGCTGGAAAGTACGGGAAATATTCTATGACCCTGAATTTAAACGAGCACAAATGGCTTAAACCGGCCCTGTTCGGAGCCTTGCTTGTTGGCGCAGTGCTGGCCTGGCTGCACCTGGCCGGTGCCGTGGTGCTGGCCGGGATCGGCCGCGATTACAACGCGGCAACACCGATGACTTACATCCAGTACGCGGCCCACTTTGGCGGTCACAAGCGGATTGGAATGTGGCTGTGGGTCGGCGCAGCGGTGAGTACGGTTGCCCTCCTGGCCCCGCTTTTCTTGTTCATGCGCCCCAGCAAGCGCAGCCTGCACGGTGACGCCCGCTTTGCCTCAGCCAGCGAAATCAAGAAGGCCGGACTGGTGGACGGCAAGGGAATTATCGTGGGCAAGAAGGGCGGGGATTACCTCATGTTCGACGGGCCTCAGCATGTCCTGGTTTCGGCCCCAACACGCTCGGGGAAGGGCGTTTCTGTGGTCATCCCGAATCTGCTGACCTGGCCACAAAGCGTTGTGGGCCTGGACATAAAGCGCGAGAACTGGGACTTGACCAGCGGGTATCGGAGCAAGTACGGCCAGCGCTGCTACCTGTTCAACCCTGGCGCTGCTGACGGCCGCACGCATCGCTACAACCCCCTTGGTTACATCAGTGATGAACCAGGCAAGCGAATCGACGATGCGCAGAAGATCGCCAACATGATCTTCCCCGACCTGCAGGGCACCGACCCCATTTGGACGGCAACACCGCGAAGCCTCTTTCTCGGCGTCGTGTTGTACCTGCTGGAGTCGCCTGGCAAGCCTGTCACGCTCGGCCAGGTCCTGCGCGAAACCTTGACGGATGGCGACGGCAAGGACTATTTCGACAAGGCCATCAAGTCCCGCCGCGAATCGGGGTTCCCCCTTTCAGGCGCATGCGTGCGCGGCTTGCAAAGCTACACCTCGATCGCCAGCGACAACACGCGCAGCGGGATCATGACCAGCTTCCGCTCCCGTCTGGAGCTGTGGATGAACCCGGCCATCGACGCGGCCACCAGCACGAACGATTTTGATCTGCGAGATCTGCGCAAGAAAAAAATGTCCGTGTTCATCGGCATCACGCCCGACAACTTGGAACGGATGCAGCCGCTCATCAACTTGTTCTTCCAGCAGCTCATCGACCTAAACACCCGCGAGCTGCCGCAGCAGAATCCCGACCTGAAATACACCTGCCTGCTGCTCATGGATGAGTTCACCGCCATGGGCAAGGTCAACATTCTGAGCAAGGGCATCAGCTTCATCGCTGGCTACGGCTTGCGAATGATGCCCATCATCCAAAGCCCGGCCCAATTGGTCGAAGTCTATGGGAAGGATGCTGCACAGACTTTCCAGACAAACCATGCCTTGAATATCGTTTTCCCGCCGAAGGCATCTGAAACTTCTGTTGCAAGGGATATTTCTGAATGGCTGGGTTATACAACCGTCAAAAGCGCCTCTAAATCGAAGAACACTGAGATATTCAGGCGCAAGAACCACTCTGAAAATGTTAGCGACCAGCGCCGTGCATTACTGCTGCCACAGGAGATTACAGCCCTTGGTCAAGATGCTGAATTGGTTGTTCTGGAAAACGTATTGCCTATTCAAGCTAAGAAGGTCAGGTATTTCGCGGACGCGAAATTTATGGACAGATTGAAGGATGTTTCGCCATCCCTTTCTGCTCTAGGCAAGCGTTTACCAACCCAAAAGGAACTCAGCGAGGCAATGCGTACTGGCGAATTGGCCGCACCAGTTCCCTATTTGGATGTGGAGTCCTATCAGGATTCAATATCTGCCGCCGAAGGGAGTATTGAAATGGTAGAAAAGCCTAAGCCGTCAACCCGGCCTTTTGTTCCAGAGGACTACCCGAGAATTGCCGAAATCAACTTCGCATTAAATTTCGAGAAGATCAAGGCACCACCAGAGGGTGAACGAACGATTGAGAAGTTACACGAATTTGCAGATGCCGCCTGCAAAGAAGTCGGCTTTATTCTCTAAACTCCTGAATGGATTACCGAAAGGATATTTGCCATGGATGACATGAAACTGAACGGCAGCAACGATCAAAAACGCACATTGCAAGAAGCGGCACTTGATCGGGTCAAAGAAAGCAATCTCGGCAATACCGCATTGAACCCCGATGACCACACGTATTTTGATTTTGACGGGCGGCGCTACATGGTTCAGCAGAACAAGCCTGAGAAATACACGGTTTTTCAAGAGGACGAAGGACGGGACAAATTCACGGAAGTCCTGAAAATCGGGCACGCACCAGCACAGGCCACCACGAAAGAGCAGGGGGGGCAACGCGAACCAGGCCCTACGGTCGGAGTGATGGAAATCGACGGCAAGCCAGCTACGGCCATCCGCTATGAGCGGATCGGCGCGGGAGAGCAGGCGTCGTACAACGTGACGTTCACCCTCGACAACAAGAACGTGTCCAAGCTGAAAGGCTTGACCGCCGACACGCTGCAGGACGCAGTTGGCGACAAGAACGCCAAGGCCATTTTTGAAGGCGATTCCAAGGGCACCCTCAAGGGCTCAGGCCTGGTCTTTGAGTACGGCCTGTCACCCGAAGAAAACGCCCGCCGGATCATTGAGAAAGAGGAACGCAAGGCCGCGGACATGGCCGCCCTCGATCCACGCACCATGGAGGCACTGGCAGCCAAGCGCACGGCTGAATCCGATGCCATCCGGCAGCAGCTCGCGGAGCAGCGCGAGGAAGCCATCAACGCCGTCTCCAGGGGTAAGCGAGAGCAGGGCGCCGGCGCCCGCGTGGACGGTGGGGACAATGAAGTTCAGTCCGATGAGATTTTCAGCACGGCCGAGGAAGATCGTCTCCCCCTCATGCCGCCCGACGTGGCCGCCAAGTACATCAAGGTGGGCGACAAGTACCACTTCCAGCGCAACCCCGAGGCCGTGGCTTTTCAGGACCGGGGGAACAAGCTGGAAACCCAAACGAATAGCCCGGCCGTCGCGGATTCCATGGTGAAGATCGCCCAGGCGCGAGGCTGGGACGAAATTCGCGTCACCGGCTCCGAGTCGTTCAAACGCGAAGTGTGGTTCAAGGCCGCATCGCAAGGTATGCACGTTCGTGGCTACACGCCCAATGACGCCGACTTGGCCAAGCTGGAGGCCATCAAGCAGGGGGAATTTCGCGCACGCGAAAAGGTGAACACCATCGAAGGCGAGCGCACGCGCGAACAGAAGATGGCCGAGGCCTTCAAGAACGAGCAGCCCGAGAAGGCCATGAAGGAATACCCCGAGCTTGCCGCCGTATATGCGGGCGTCGAAGCTGCACGCCGAAAGGCTGGTCAAGAGCGCCTGAGCGCCGACGAAACCAAGGTCGTGATGGCCCGCGTTACGCAGAACGCGGCCAGGTCGATTGAGCGCGGCCACATCCCGCAGGTCAAGGTGTCCGAGCAGGAACAAGACCGGCGACGGGAAGCAGAGCAGGGCGCGGGCAACCGCTCGCTCCGCGAGAAAGAGCTGGAACGATAACCACCAACTGAGAGGAACCAGAGCATGAAACAAGCACTATTGATCGCCGTGGCCCTGTCGCTGGCAGGCTGCGCCACCGATGAATTTTCGGTGGGCACTGTGACCAGCCCTGACTATGTTGCTTCCGGCCAGGTCGGCCCCGCAAAGGCATGGGTATACGCCCAGCGGACGGTATTCGAGGGACGCGAGGGCAAGGATTACAAATTCACCCGCCCCACGGGCGAAGCTATTACAGTCGCAAAAATTGGCGACTATTACCGCATGGATAGTCTTGAACGTGACTTTGTAGCGTCCGATGGGCTTCATACTATGCGTTTCGTCCTGTCACCCGCCACATGGACGTTCTCGCGTCACGGCGCAACCTATGAAGGCGGCCTAACCCCACAACCACCCCAATGACGGAAACTTATCAAGACTTACTGAAGCAACGGGCCGAACTCGAAAAACGCATCGAGCAGGCGCGAGCGGCAGAACTCGATTCCGCGATTGCTCAAATCCGTGAACTCATGACTCGCTACGGGCTCACGGCACAAGAAATCATGCCGGATGCAGGCCGGGAGCGCGTTCGCCGGACCCGGACGCCGGTCGAACCCAAGTACCGCGACCCAGCAACCGGCGCACATTGGACAGGCCGAGGCAAACCCCCAGCCTGGATTGCGGGTAAGGATCGGGACGCCTTCCTCATAAAGAAGCCCTGATTCGTTGAAACAAGAAAAGGCCCCGAGAGGGCCTTTTCTTGATAAACTCAGATAGTTGTAATCTATCGAATTTTACATAAGATACATTGCATCTATCAATGCTTTGGTGCGTTCGTGTCGCCTCGTTTATCACTCTCCATCAACCTGACCAGGGCCATGATGTGCTCTAGCTTCACGCACCTATCCAATGGGTTCACTGGCGTGTTCAGGTCCGTCAACATCATGGCCGCGATTTTGGGTGCCATCGCATCGTCCTTGAACGCTTCACCTATGTGGCGGACCAGATCAGCCAGCACCAGGCCCCAAAGAGCAAACACAGGCATTTCCTCTGGGCGGCTTTGGCGGTCAATGAGAACTGTTGAGCGACCATTGCTGTTGACCCAGTAGCGAAGAAGCTCGACCGCTGCCGTGTCGCGCTCAAGTTCCGCCGACGTTGGAATCTCTTTTGGGTGACTCATCAAAGGATTATCGCTGACCCCATGGACAAACGGGGGTCAGACTGGATATGTGGACAAGCCTGCGACTTGACCACATAACCAGTCCTCCCACCACGCTTGCCCACGGGAGCCCTTCGGGCCTGACGCGCTGCGCTTGCCATGCTCTTGTTTTAGAAGCGAATGGAATCAACACCAGGGCCTCGATGCAAAGTCGCTGCCGCTGCCTTGGGCCTGCGGTATTCCCATGGTGGGATTGGATTCGCATCAACCCATAGCCCTCGGCCATGCTTGCGGGCATCTTCCTCCAGGGCGAAAAGCGCCTGGTCCTTTGCGTACTGCCGATACACCCAGGCCATTCCCTGCTCGACCATGGCCGCGTTGATGTTCTTGCCTGAAACAAACACCGTCCCCAGGACACGCCCGTAACGGTCGCGTCCAGTATCGATCACCTTCACGCTCTGCTGGAACACCATGGATGCGAGCGCCTGGCGCGCACGTGTGCCGAAGGCCTGGCGCTTCTCTGGCGCGTCGATCTGCGCGAGGCGCACGCGCACGGGCTGGCGGTCGATCAGCACGTCGATGGTGTCACCATCAAGGACGGCCACCACCGGCCCAGCCAGCTCGGCGCGAGCGATGCCCGCAGCGACAAGCAGGGCCAGCGCGAAGAAAACACGGGCCGTTTTACCGGCTGCGGCCATTGTCTTTACCGGCATCCTGGCCCCCTTGGTTGTGTTCAGCGGCTACGGCTCGATGCGCCATGTCCTGCGGCTCAACAACTCTTGGTTGAACGCGCCTTGCTGCGTCCACCTGCGAGCGGATCTGACGCTGCAGCGCTTCATGGGCGGTGATGGGTTCGGGCATCGTGGCCACGAAGCGGCGGATCTGCGAGGCGAGCATCTGATTGCGGTCAGCCAGGCTCAGTCCCCCCCCTGCTCCTCGCGCTGCTGCATCTGCAACAGCGCCAGCTCGCGGCCGTCGCATTTCAGAATCGGCGTGTCGCCCGCCCTCCACACTATGGCGTGCATCCTCCCGCAAAAGCACCGCAGCTCGTCCTTGGTCGCGTGCCACATTGCCAAGGGGCACGTCTCGCAGGCCGGGGACGGGTCGGGCCGGGCCGCGATGGACAGGCTCGATACCACCGGGCTGATATAGATCAGTTCGTCGTTCTCTTCCTGGGTCGATGCCGGCGACGGCAGCGCCTCGGCGTTGTCCAGCACGGGCGGCTGCAGGGTCGATTCGGCCGTAGTCGATTCGGGCATTCTTGAGTTCCTTTCCATCGGTGGTTTTCAGGGCCGTAGGGCGCGTTTCGAGGTCTTGGGCGGCCCTGAGCCACGTGGCCTTTGTGCGGCCCTGGGAAGCCCGTACAGCGGCCTCCCAGGGCCTATCAGGCCCCTCCCCCTGCATCGCTGCCTCGGCCTCCTGCAGACGGGATTTCATGACCCTGGATTGACGCGGTGCCCTGCCCTTCGGCGGCTCGGGATCATCAATATGGCGCAGTACCTGCTTTTCCGGCTTCCTTACAACACCACGCATATTGCGCGGAGTCGCTTCGGCATCAATTCCGCGTTCGCGCAGCCTTTCAGCAAAATCCTGCCGCCATTGCTGCACCTGGCCTTTTGGCACATGCAGTTGACGGCCATTGAACCCACGGCATTTCACTGCCAAATGGCAATGATCGTTGTCGGTGTCTGTATGAAGGGCAAAAACATATTCATGGTTATGCCCGAAAGCATCAGCAGCAAAGTCCCTCACAGCATCGCGCAACAAGTCAGGGTTGTTCTTGCCAGGCATTGAAAGAATCATGTGCATGGTGTCACGCTGATTTTTTGAATGTCCAGGCTTCTTATTGGCATCTATATCACGGCTCCAGTCCTCATATAGCTGCTTAACATCCTCCACGTTATCGAACAATTGCCCCTTGTCATTCTCAATGGCAACTTTTTCTTTATCCGCCATGGCGTGACGGGTTATATACATTAAATGGGCCTTGGCGTGGGCACCGCCACTTCCATACCCGGAAATCTTCACCATCACTTCCGATGAACCAGACGCAACACCAGAAGCTGAATCACGCGAGCTGCGCTTCCCTGCCCTGCTGCGCAACTTCCCCGACTTGTTGGCTTTGGACTTAACCCGGCCAGGGTCGCCGGATTCTTGAAAAAGCAGCTCAAGAATCCGGGTCATCAACGACACCCCACGCCCGATTACGGGCAGTGATAAGAGATAAAATTGTTGAACGTAGCTTTTCTATTTTCTTGTTCAGGATCGAAATACCCTGCAATGTCAATATCTCATCTTTCGAGAAATTAACACCTATCAATTCAGCTCTATTCATGCTGCGCGCAATCTGGTTGAGATTGCGGCCTACCGCTGCAAGCTCACGATTGGCAAAACTGACTGCCTCGGCTTCTCGTTCCGTCAAAACTGGATCGACAGCAACGACCGTTTGTATTAAAGCTGCAACCCATTCAGAGGACGACATGCCCTCTTTTGCTGCGCGCTGCTTCACCTCAGTTTTGAGAAAAGCAGCTAGCCGAAGCTCGAAACGCTCCAGCTCGGAATCACCGGGCAGGACTGGTGCTGCTTTGGCTTTTGCCACAGGCGTAGCCCTGGGCACCAAGGGCTTCTCTCCAGAAAGGTAGGACTGGATCAGCTTGTGCAAATGCCTGCCTGGCTTCACGCCACTGCTCGCAGCAGAGGCACAAAACGCGGCGTGCTCTGCCTCAGACACCCGCGAAATCAGGCTGTGATAGCGGCCAGCGGCAACAGCCCTACCCTTCTTCCGGGGTTCTTCATCGGGGGTGGCAAGGGGTGGGGGAGGCATAGGCAATTCGGGCAATCGCCCGGATTGTAAACAAAAACCGGCGCTTGCGCGAATCCTGCCCTCACTAATCAACCTCCCCTACCCCTTGCCACCCCCGTTAGCACTCCATCGCATCCATGTTTGCAGCTCATCACACATGCCGTAGCATGTCATCATGTGACGTACCCATGTCAACACTACTTTTCGCGTCCGCGAAAAGCATGCTAGTAGCATATTGAAGCAATTACGCTGCATTTCATAATCAGTTAATCACATTTGGATGCTAGGATTACCCCATGACAAGAGCGAAGCAAAGTGACCCCGGCGCAGCCCTGGATGCGCTTGCCATCAGCGCATCCAACAAGAGCAAGTCGGCACTACTCCGCGCCTATCACGCAAAGATCATTGCGGCGCAAAACGCTGGTGCGCCGCAATCTGAAATCGTCCGTGTCCTGAAAGACAATGGAATCGACGTTTCAATTGGAATGCTCAGGAATTTTCTTCATAGGGAGAAGAAACGTGCTGCAAGCCGGGATTCTTCGGCACCTGTGCCGAATAGCACGCTTGTAAAGCACTCGGAACCACCATCAGTTAGCAATTCAAAAACAACTGATCCAAGCGCCATTGACAAGATAGTTAATAGCACGCCTGATCTGGATGCACTTGCAAAAATTCATCGAAGCCAAAGCAAATAAAGGGGTCTTATGAAAATCGCAGTTATGAATTTCTCCGGCAACGTGGGCAAAACCACTATCTCGGCACATCTGCTAAAACCGCGCATGCCTGACGCACGGATTTATTCGGTTGAATCCATTAACTCAGGTGCGGACGCTTCCGGTGTTGAAGTCGAAAAGCTGCGCGGAAAGAAATTCGGCTCGATGATCGACGCCATTATGCTGCTGGACGAAGCCATTATTGACGTTGGAGCCTCCAACGTCGAGGACTTCATGAAGATGATGCAGCAATATGACGGCTCTCATGAAGAAATTGATATTTTTATCGTTCCTACCGTGAAGGAAAAGAAGGTCCAGGAAGATACGGTAAACACCATTCGCGCATTGCGCGCAATTGGTGTTCCTTCCAACAAAATCCGGGTCGTTTTCAACAAACTGGATGTTGATGAAAATCCATCCGATGAATTCCCAGGCATATACGGCCTGGCTGCAGGCGAAAAGGCTTGTGTGGTATCCGATGATGCAACCATCCGCACGAATGAAGTATTCGAGCGCATGAAGGCGCTCGGTAAATCTCTTGGTGATTTGGTTAACGACTCAACCGATTACCGCCAAAAGCTGCGTGAAGCGAAAGAGAAGGAAGAACAAGAGCGCTGCGTCCAAATGATTGCTCTCAAGCGCCTATCCGTTACGGCATCGGAAAACATGGATCGCGTCCATGCCGCGCTTGTGAAATGACAGGCAAGGGCAATACTGTTCGTGAGGCAATTGCAGCCGAATTATTCGGTGAAATTGACGCGCTTGTACTTCGGCTGGAAAACACCGCCCGAATTGTCCAAAGCCATGAAGAAAATGAAAAGGCCAGCACAGCCGCGCTTTTATCGGCTGCTGACAATTTCAGGCTCGCTGTGACGCAGTTCAGCGAAGCCGCCACGCTGCAGGTCCGTGAAGCCGTGGAGCGGCACGCCCACGAAGTTGTCACACAAACGCGCTCGGAGTTGATGGCGACGATGCAGGAGGCCGCTCGGCAGGCCTGGCGCACCAGCACCCTAGATGAAGCGGATCGGCTGACACAGCGCCTGCGTGCGCTGGCCAGCCAGTTCCAGCCGCTGCCAGCCTGGCAGCGAATGGCCGAGGCCGCCGCCGGCGGCCTCGTCGGCGCTGCCGTGGTGTGCGCCCTGCTCCTGGCCCTCGGCAAGCTGTAGCCGTCATGCCAGCGGCTGGACGCCTGCGGCGGGCCTGTCTTTCAAGGCGCGATGGCAGGGCATGCCTGCATGAGTACCGCGCCACGCGATGAACGCCCGCCCATGTGCTGGCTGCTGGATGCGGCTGTGCATGTTCATGCGTTCCATGGCATGGCAGGCACCAGGCGCGCTAGTTGCGCTGCGCCCCATGCCATGGGGTACGCTGCGCGAGTGAAGGGCAGACATGGGGCGATGCCCCATACCCCTCACGCCCTGGACAGGTCGGGCTCCAGCTCACCGGCTTCGTAGAAGCCCTGCCACTGCGGAAACTCCGTGTAGGTACTCCCGTTGCGTCGCGTCTTGCGAGTCACCGGGCCTGTTGTCTCGCACGTGAAAAGCACCACGTCTCCCCCTTTGCTCGCCACCACGTCCCGCTTCTTCACCAGCAGCGGGAAGTTGTCGAATGGGCCGATGCCGCACTTCCTGCGGGCGCGGACACGGCTTCCTATGCCGGGCTCCCATTCGGCCACACGATCACCCGAGGCCTGCGGCTCCTGGGCCGCTGGCCGGTAGTCGGTGAACGTCGCCGCGCTGGTCAACACGCACTCGATGCCGCGCACCTTCACGACCAGGCCGCGCCGGTCGCCGCGCTCCAGCGTCCCGGCGTCCCATGCCTTCACCTGGTCACGGTAGGAGTAGGTTTCGCCATCCCAATATGCGCGCCTGGTGATGGCCCACGCCTCGCAGGATGCATTGCCGCTGAAATACATCCCGCCATCGTTGATCCATTCCCGGCCACCATGGCGATAGGTCTTGACGCTGGCGATGCCCTCCCCTGCCTCGGCAATGGCCTGGCATGCGTATGTCGGCCCCCATACCGCCTCCGGCAGCTCGTACACGGGCTGGCAGTCCCGATAGCTCGGCAGCATGTCCGAATTCCTGTAGTGCGCGAAGCCTATGGATCTGGAACCATCGGTATGCGGGCGCACGGTGATGGTGCCCACGCCTGGCGCGTAGAGCGCCTGCATCTGCTCGGTGGCCGCTGCGCGGCGTGTCTTGTGCTCGATGCCCAGCCCGGCCAGGTCCTGGCGCTGCAACTCGTCCACCTCTCGGCAAGTGGCCGTCACGGTGATGGCATGAAGTCCGAAAACTTCACTGCTATCCATGTGCGGTGCCCGGCGCTCCAGCTCGACACGGGCGGCCCGGATGCCGCGCATGTAAAAAGGGCGCAGCACGGGCGCGAGCACGGCGGCGCAGGCCTCGGCCGCGGTCAACCTGGCGGCGTGTTCCTCGGCCGTGAATTCAGCGACAAGCCATGTCCCGGCAGGCTGGATGAAGCTGCATAGTGGCCCCTCGCGGCCAAAGTCGAATCCTGTTTGTTCGGTCATGGTGTTCCCCATGCGAGTGCAGGCCGTTTCTCGTCCGCGAAACGGCCCGCGCTACGCTCGATCAGGCCCCGAGGTCTTTATCCAGTGCAAGGGCCTCAATCACGGCCTTTGCAGCCCAGCGCCCGGCGCTGTTCAACTGGCGTTGCCATGCGCCATTGGATGGTGCCCAGCGAAACCCGCAGCGCTTGAGCACGTCGCGGGAAGCCTGCTCAGGCTTGTAGTTGAACTGGAACATGATGCGATTCAGGGCCACGTCCTCGCGGTAGACAACGCCACTGGCAAGGGTGCGCTCCACGTCCGCCGCCTGCATGTTGCGCTCGATTTCCTTAATGCGCTGCTCGATGCGGTGGATGTTCGCGTTGTTGTTGCTGAGCGCATAGGAAGGGAAGCCGACACGGCCCGCGAAGTCGGGTTTCAGGGCCTCGCGGGCGGTGGCCTCTTTCATCCCGAGTTCGACCAGCGCGGCCAGGGCGGCGGCCTGGTCGCCCTTGTGCTTGCGGATCTGCTTGTTGGCCGAGGTCATCATGGCCTGCGATGCCTGGGCATGCTGCAGTTGCTCGCGCAGCTTCACCAGCGCGTCCGGGTCATCCGAGGAAATCGCGCCGCCCACGCCCTGGGCCTGCCTGCGCGCCTCCTGGGCCTGGTCCAGCAGCCCGAAGCCCTTGCCCATGTCGGTGCTGATCTTGGCCCGGTAGCGACGGTCGCGGCCTTCGGAGTGGTGCCCGACAAGGATGGGCTGACCAAAGGGGATATGCGAAGCACGCTCACGGGCCGAGTTCAGCAGGCTATTGGCCTGGCCCTCCAGGGCAGCGGCCTTCGTCGTCAAACCCTCGCGGCGGCGCTCTGCCCTGTCGCCGTACACCTCGCGGCGTGCGTTGATTATCTCTTCGGCCCGGTTTTCAGAATTGCTCATGATTTCCTTTCAGCTTGACTAGATGCTTTACCTTATTAATGACGAATCTTTAATGTTCGCCATGGGTATTATTATAATTCAATCATTTTATCCGTCAACCTAATTAGGTTGACAATATGTAATATTGTGAAACCACGATCTTTAATTAGGCCAAAAAAAACCCGCCAAAAGGCGGGCAAAGGGAGGGAATAAGAATCAGAAATCAATCAAGAGTTCTTCCGGCGAAAGCATCATCAAGATTCCATCATAAACCCAGCGGAGAATGAAGGCAGAAAATGAGAATGCCAGCATCGGCCAGAAAACCTCAAAGGCATTCGACCATCCCCGCACCACAAGCATGATAAAGAAAGCAACAGCGGCCAGCGACGTTACGGCCTGCAGCAGCAACGACACCGGAACACGCGCCCACAGCAGCGCATAGAACAATGCGACGCGCAGAATGTAAAGCAGCGCCTTGAGAACCCCCCGCAGGCTAATCCGGCCAGGGGTAAAGAGGGAAGATTTTTTCATAGGACATCCCGAGAAAATTCATTATCACCCTTCAAACTCTAATACATTGAAAATCAGAATGCAAGCATTATCTAATCAGGCATAGACCTGATAAGGGCGCAAGCCATATTTGGCCGCTATGGCATCCCGCGCAGCATCTGCGGCCTGGCTGGCTTCGCGCACAAAGTCCGCCGCCCCCGGAAACCCTCGATGCGGGCTATCCCAAGGGAGCGCATCGCGCTCGGCCAGCCTGGCGCGGTAGGCGGCATGTTCCGGCGTTGCGATGTACTCGGCGCGGGCTGCCTGGAGCTTTCGGGCTTCCTCCTGGCGTATTTCCGCATTGATTACCTTGCGTTCCTTCCCGGTATTCCGTTGGGCGCAGACCTGGCCATAGTGGACGATTTCACCATCATCCATTTCAATAACAACCGTGAATTTCAGATTGCATTTTCCGCAGCAATCGCAAGTTGTCACGCTGTCATCAAGTCCTATAGCCTTGCTCATTTGAATTCCTCAAGCGTAAGCTGACCAACTATCAGGCGCAAAGACACGAACCCCCGCAATAATCCGCACTTCCTTCTTTCGCGCCCACTCGAAGCTAGTGATTTTCACATGCCCGGTTTCGTTGACCCGTTTGCGCATCGGCTCGCCAATGAATTTCCCAGGGCATGGAACGCAAATACCCTGCATGAATTCCGTGCTCTCGGTGTTCTTGCCAATCTCCCGAATCTCTACCGTGTGAAGGCCAACAACTGCCGTCACTTCATAATAATCAATATTGGTCTGCTCATAACCCCAGCTCGAAGAAAGAACATCACCCACGGCCAAAGGGTTAGGAGCTGACTTGCGCGCCTCGCGCTGAGCTTGCTTCTGCTGGACACGGACAATCAAGGCATCCATCCAATCGGAAACGTACTGTTCGGCGCGCTCCTTGGTTCCAAAGCGGGTATGAAAATCCGGCTTTTGACGCTTTCCCGAGAAACCCATGGCAATCAGGCCACATGCCGAAGCATAGACAACCGCCCCCGCACCATCCTCGCGCTTGATTTCAGCGTAGTCCTTCGGCACATAGAATTCACGGGTGAAATTGAACTTAGGCATTTCGTTTCCTCATCCAAGGTATTTAGTCAACTGGTGATTCCCTTTGCTTCACCATGACTGATATTATACGCGGATGATTTTAACTGTCAACCTAATTAGGTTGACAATGTGTAATTCATTGCAACGCAGCATCCACAGGACGGAATCTGTGTTTGGGGT
>Ga0067045_1028860_pt1 | contig 26617 bp, 25 predicted proteins | sample TerdegcTABiofilm_FD_59184 | JGI IMG/M metagenome (GOLD analysis project Ga0067045, IMG submission 59184) | Combined Assembly of (Gp0054472, Gp0054536) Wastewater bioreactor microbial communities from Singapore -Terephthalate degrading... | reverse complement strand
AAGCACGAAGAATCGATCGTCAATTAAGAGGTAGAGCGGGTCGTCAGGGAGATCCGGGAACTTCAAAGTTTTTCATTTCGCTCGAAGATGATTTGATGCGGTTATTCAGCGGCGATAGAATTACAAGTGTTATGGGTCGGTTGGGTATGGAAGAGGGTGAGGCGATTCAACATCCCCTAATAAGTAAATCTGTTGAACGTGCTCAAAAGAAAGTTGAAGAAAATAACTTTGCAATTCGTAAACGTCTTCTTGAATTTGATAATGTGATGAATCAGCAAAGAGAAGTTATTTATTCAAGGAGAAGACAAGCACTTGAAGGTGAGAGACTTAAAGGGGAAATCTTCGAATACTTAGATGAATTAGTTGAAAGTGTAATTGATAAATATTACGATGATGCGAACATCGATAAAATGCATGATGATATTTTGCAATATCTATTGGTCGATTTTAGAGTTGAACCGGAAGCATTTGAAAAATTAGGTAAGGATGGACTTAAAGAAAAACTGTTAGAAGCTGCAAAGGATTTTTATAACAAGAAAGAAGAAATGTTAGGACATGAATTAATGTCCCGCCTCGAAAGGTTTGCAGTTCTATCTGTAATTGATGAAAAGTGGAAAGAACATTTAAGAGAAATGGACGACCTTAAAGAGGGAATTGGATTGCGTGCTTATGGTCAGAAAGATCCGCTTCTTGAATATAAAGGAGAAGCATATAATTTATTCATTCAGCTTCTCGAACACATTAGAAATGATGTTGTTTCATTCTGCTTTAAGTTCTGGCCACAAGCTCCGGCAGAAGTTCAGGGTAAAAAACCTGCACCGGCTCAAAGAATGAGGACTATTAAAGATACTACCGATAATCTTGGTCTTAAACCTCAATCGCTTGAAGGTGAAGGTGCCCATCGAGGCAAACAACAGCCAATTAAAGTTGAAGAAAAAGTAGGTAGAAATGATCCCTGCCCTTGCGGTAGTGGAAAAAAATTCAAAAATTGTCACGGGAAAATTTCCTAATAACCGAGGATTGAATGAAAAAAATTGAAGCCATCATTCGCCCCTTCAAATTAGATGAAGTTAAAGAAGCTTTACTCGAAGTTGGAATACGTGGCATGACAATTACCGAAGTCCGAGGTTATGGAAGACAAAAAGGTCATAAAGAAACTTATCGCGGCAGCGAATACCAGATTGAATTTGTTCCTAAAATAAAAATTGAAGTTGTTGTTGACGACTTAATTTCTGAAAAAGTTATTGATGCAATTCTTTCTACAGCTAAAACCGGACAGGTGGGTGATGGTAAAATATTCATTTCCGAAGTTTCTGATGCAATCAGAATACGGACTGATGAATCCGGACCCGAAGCACTTTAATCACAATCTAAGGTGAGCGTATAGTATTTTTTACGATCATTACTAATAAACAATAAGAATAAGATGCCTTCCACAAAAAAATTATTTGTCCCGGTTGCGATAACCTTATTAATTATTTTAAACGGTTGTGGCTTATGGACCGATTTTACTACATATTTTAATACGTATTATAATGCCAAGACATTATTCGATCGGCTCGAAGGTGAGATATTAAGCCAGAATAAAGATCCTTTTGAGTTTAGAGAAAGCACAACTCAAACATCTCAAACACCTGCTCAGCAATTTCAACCGCAGCAGCAAATGCAAAACCAGATGCAAATCCAAAATCAACAACAATTTCAAAACCAGCCGCAGTTTCAGCAACAACAGCAATTCCAGAATCAACCGCAGTTTCAACAGCAGAGAACCGTTGGGCCTACTATGTCCATGGTACAGATAAGACAAGAGCTGAAAAGGGTAATTGAAAAGTGTTCAAAGATTTTACAGTTCCATAGCGAATCATCATTTGTAGATGACGCTCTATTTATGACGGGAAAATCATTTTACTATCAACTGGAATATGCAAGTGCACAGAGAAAATTTTTAGAACTGGCAGCGCTTTCAGAATCCAAGTATCATTTCGAAAACAAATTGTGGTTAGCCAAAACTTATTTGCAACTTAGAAGTTTTGACGAAGGATTGGCTTTAATAGACGAAGTTAAGAATGATGCTATTTCTAATAAGGACGAAAAATTATTAACAGACGCATCAATTACACTTATCGGTTTCTACTTATTCAGGAATGAAAATAGAAAAGCCATTGAAGAGATCAATTGGTTATTAGGTAAAATAGATGATGAAGAAGTAAGCGCTCTTGTATCTTATCAACTCGGTAAAATTTATCTGAAAACCGGTGACGAGGAAGAAGCACTGAATGCTTTTGCATCTGTCCTTAAATACTCTCCTACATTCGATATTGAGTTTGAAAGCAGAATTGAACATGCAAGACTATTAAAACAATTAGGCAGAATTGAAGAGAGTGAAGCTGAATTAACCGATCTGAGAGATAGGGGAAAATTCAATCAGCAAAGGGATAGAATACTTGTAGAACTTGGTGATGTTTATTACGATAAAAAAGAATATACAAAATCAGTTAACACTTTTAAGGAAGTTGATTCCACTTATAAGTTTAATCCTTCCTCAGGAATTGCGAGTTTTAAACTTGGCGAGATTTACGAACGTCATTATCGGGATTACGATAGCTCGATGAAATATTACAGCAAAGCAACATCTTCTTTTGTTGATAGGGATATGAGAACAAAAGCAAACGATCGATCACGAAACCTTGAGAGATATTTTAGTCTGAAAAAAACAATTGGCGATTTGAATAAATTGGTTCTGTACATAAAGCAACCCGAAAAATTTGTCCAGGATTCAATTGAATATGATATTGCCTTCAACGAATTTCAGGATGAAGTAAAACGGCGAGCTGAACTTTTAAATCAGTCCAATTTACAAAATCAACAACCTACATTTGAGCAAAGACAGATCCCTCAGCAAAACCAACAACAGGATTTGCTAAATCAAAACAAACGTAAACAGGAAGTAACCTTAGCAACACTTATTTCATTAGGGAAAGTACAAAAACCTGCACGACCGCAAATATCAATCGATTCACTGGGTACTTTACTCTCCGATAATTATTATAATTTGGGAAGCCACTTCTTCTCGGAACTTGAGGTGCCCGATTCCGCATATCATTATTTCAAACTAATATTAGAAGATTATCCTGATAAACCGAAGAAGGTGCAAACATTATTTGCCTTGGGTACTTATTACGAAACAATTAAAGAAAAACAAAAAGCAGACAGTCTTTATCAAATTATTTATAATGATTATCCAAAATCTGCTCTTTACACAGAGGCCGGTAAGAAACTTGGTTTGATTAAAGAGGAAGTAAAAAAGATTGTTGTAACTAACGATCCGGCGGAACCACTTTATATTGCAGCCGAAGAAAAATATTACAATAAAGAATTCCGTGATGCTATTAAAGCCTTTAGAGAGATTTACTTAAATCACTCCGAATCCCCATATTCACCAAAATCAATTTATTACATCGGATTGATTCATGAAGAACTAAAAGAGTATGATTCCTCTGCATTCTATTACGGAATTCTTTCTTCAAAGGAATATGCTGCTACACCGTTTGGTAAAGCAGTCTTTGCAAAATACTCTGAATATAAAAATGAAAAAGACCGAATTGAAAGAGAAGAACAATTAAAATTAGAAGCAGAAAATCAAAAGAAACTGAATGAAATAAAACCGGTCAATCAGGATTCTTCTGCAATAAAACAAAAAGATGTTATACAACCCCGCGAAAAAGATGAAATTCCGATTAAAAAAATACGCAGCGATTCCTTAAAAACCGGATCTGAATTTAAAAAACCACCCGATTCCATATTGCACAAACCCGATACTTTGATGAGAAGAAATGAAAGAAAATTGGAGGTTGATTCGAATAAGGTTAGAGCTGATTCGTTAAAAAAGAAAATACTTGATTGATTCTTATACAATTCCTTAAAAAATGAATCGCAGAAAAGTTCTGGAATTAATTGAACTAGGGGAGAGTTTAAATGTAGAATTTAAACAGCGATTCTCTACTCATGAAAAAATTGCCAAGAGTCTTATTGCGTTTGCCAACACCAGTGGCGGATACTTACTAATTGGTGTTGATGATGACAGATCTATTTATGGAATTTTAAGCGAGAAAAGTGATACCGAATTAATAAGAGAAACCGCAGAAAAATATTGTGTTCCGCCGGTTAATTGTAATATCTACTCTTATGAAATTGAAAATAAAGAAGTAATGATTGTAGAAATAGAGGAGTCGAACTCAAAGCCGCATAGAATTCAGGATTATAAAATCAACCTCGATCTTAACACTGCCCAGGTTTATGTAAGGGTTAACGATAAAAGTGTATTGGCAAGTAAGGAAATGATTAAGTTGATGCAAACGCAGCAATCCGGTAAATCTCTTATCAATTATTCGGTAGGCAAAACGGAAAAAATTGTATTCGAATTTTTAGAAAAGAATGAAAAAATATCTGTTAAGGAGTTAAGTAAGATTGCTAATATATCCGACAGAAGAGCATCCAGAACATTAATTAAACTCGTTAGAGCCAATCTGCTGCTTATACATGTTAAAGATAACGGAGAGAATTATTTTACTTCCATATTCTGATTCTGAAAATTACATGTAAATACTTCTTCTTTTTTCTGAACCATATAAAAACAATAAATAAAAGCTTAAAAAAGGCTATTTATATATCTATTCCTATGGCACACAATTGGCTGGAAATTATAATTAAGTCATTCGAAAAAATTCCAGTTGACTTTAATAAAATTTATAATAGTTTTGAATTGAGTTTAATTTTAATAAAGTAATTTTGAGGTTGATTATGGGGGTTCCTTCAAAATTCCGGCTCGTCAAATTTAGAACAATACTACTTCTGATTACTCTTTTTACAGTAACTGTTTTACCGCAGACAGTTATTAAAGAAAAAATAATAATTAAACCACCGGCTACATTGTCTCCAATCCTATTTACAAATAAAGAGTGTACAATAAATTTTATCGTGAGTTGGAGTGCTGGAAATTATCAAGGATTTATTGGAGTTTATGGTAACGAAGGATGGCTTACAACTGCTGGTTGGTCGAGCGGAGGAGCTCTTAATTGTACGGCTACATCATCGGATTTATCCGGAGTCGGCTATCAGATTAGATTGAATCTTCCGGAAAATGTTACAAGCCAGTTTACATATGTTATAGTAATTAACGGTGTAACAATACAAAGTGGAATGGGGACACTGGTAGGCAGATGGCAAAACTTTGCATATACCAACATTGATTTTTATCCAACTTACTACACAGGTTTCGATTTTGAATTAATAGATAGCCGTTATGGTTGGAGTACAGGCGAACTTTATATGAATCGTAAGGCAAATATTAATTTAAGTCCATTTCTTAATTGTGATACAATACCATTTCTGCCAAACTCAGCATTAATTAATTTAACTATCGAACCGGAAATAAAAGGTGTAAGTTTTTTCAACTGGGAAACAAGAGATACAGTAGGGTGGAGTCAAACAGTAGGATTAGATGAAACAAGTAATTATTATGTAGCTCTTTTACCGGATTATTTTTCGAATGAAGAAAGAATAATTAAAGTAACAGCTAGTTACAATAGTTATAATAAATCCAATACTTTAAGGATCCCGCCAAGATATTATTCTATTTTAATAGAACCCACAAGGGTATATATGAATTGGTTAAGTAAAAGTGTAGATGTCTTCGGGTTTTTGGGAGATTGGGAGAAGCCATTACCGGATACAATCCAATATAACCTTGAGATACTTAATAATAGCAGGTTAATAGATATGGTTTTATGGAACAACGGAGAAAGAGGAAAGGTATTCTATAATATTCCTCATGATTATGGATATTTTGGTTTCGAAGTTATTCCGACAAGTGAAAAACCGTTGAATGATGATACACTTAAAATAAGAATATCAACAACAGACCAAAGAATTAATCCAGCAGAAGTAGAAATAATATATCCCGCACAAAGAATCCATGTTGAGTTTAATCCTAAAACTGTTATGCCGGGAGATACTGCAAATGTTGTACTAAAGAAACTTGAACCGGATGGAAGACTGACAAATTTTTTAGAGGATCAGTTATTTGATTTCAGAATAATAGGAGGAGAGTATTTCGGAACGATATTCGTTCCCGAATATGGAGATACAACTGATGAAGGATGGTATGTTAAACAGGGATTTAAGTTTATTGCTTCAGCACCAATCGAAAATTTACCAGTTGAATCGGTATTGATGGTAAAAACATCGGAAGGATTTGCAGGAAGCCAGTTGCCGGAAAATGGAAGAATTGAAGAAGAGCAGAGAAAAATTAATAAGTCACAAAGCAGTAAAAATGTTAATGTACAGAAGCAAAACATTTCTGTGCAAAAGAAAACAAAGGATAGAGATGTAAGCAAATTGGTAATGATTGGTGGAGCGGATGAACAATTATGGGGGATTGGGAAGATAACAATTGGCGAAAGTGAAAATCTATTTTATCTGAGTGCACGATTCGAAAAAGAAAAATTATATGTAGGCGATACAGTAAATGTAATAATAACAAAGGTCGACAAGGATGGAAACGAATCTAACTTCCCCGAAAACACTCAATTTGAGGTCGGAATAAAGGAGGGTTGCGAAGTTGGAAACATTCTGACTTCAAACGGGCAAAAAGGACAGTATTTTATTAACCAAAACCAACCTATTCGATTCATTGTCAATGATAGTTTAGAAGTTGATAGTGCTGTTGTTGTATTAAGAATAGGGGTTCCTCAAGACAATGATACTATTTATTTACCATATTCCTCATTTGTTCAAAGTCAATCTAACAAAAGTCAACCAGTAGAATTGCTGCACTCCAAAATTGGAGAAAATCTAAATGTGGCAAGTATTACTTCGGAATATTGTATAACTAATGCATTTGAATACGAAGCATATAGTTTGGCGGTTGGACTTGTGATACCGGGTGATTGCTATAAAGCAGAACAATGTGATTCACCTCCCCGAACGCCGCTCTTTTCTGTTATTGACCATCCTAATGGTTACTTAGGATATGATATTTGCGAAAGTGAATCTTCGAATAGGGTTGGTGGATTTCATCCCCTGCTTGACAATTTCGAATCTGCATTTGAACCGTATGAATTGAAGTTATGCTACAATTCTTCTACAGACAGGTGGCAAATTACACCGCATGAGAATACTATTTCTATAAGAGCAATTGTTGCAACATGCTATAATGTTGGCGAGATACAAAGAGAATTACTTGACGTTTCAGAGATTAATAATATACCGGAAGATGAATTGTGCGAAGCACTCGTATCAATCAATAAACATTTTCGAAATCCCATTGTAGTTACACCTAATATTCATTTCTATTGGCTTAAAGAAGTTGTTTATGTGCATGAATTAGAACACTTGAATGTATTTAGAGATTCTACCATACATTTAGCACTAAAAGAAAAAATTTCTTTGGACGGAATTGAATTCTCTAATTTTGAAGAAGCAATAAAATCTTTTAATATTTCATGTAATCAAATTAGCGATATTAAAAGAGTTGAAAAAGAAGCTTATAATTTTTATAAACAGATACTCAAAAATATATTGCCTGAAATGAAAAGGAAACATCGTTCAATAAAATTAAGAACTAATGAAACAGAATTTCATTCGAGATCCCAAATCCAAAATACTGTTAAAAAATATAGCAACGTAATTGTTAACAGATTGAAAATGCTAAAAATTAATTGTAGCGTAAATTGAAGAGGTTAAAATGAAAGCAAAAACATTTCTTGTTTTGTTAATAATTTTTCCCCATTGCATAAATTCACAGACAATAAGTGAGAAAAGAAAGAATCAGATATTAGCAGAGATTTACGACACATCAGCTATTTCAGTTAGTATAATTTATGATATCGCAGACTACGGGTTAACAGAATTCCTACCACTGTTAGACAAGTATTATCATAAGCAAGTATTAATTAGTAAGGTTACAATGATATACACATTTGCAAAGCTTAATTTCCCAAAAGCCAAGCAATATGCACTGGCATTATTTGATAGTATAAAAGCAATACCTCAAAATGAATTTTGGGAAGAATACTACTTCCAAAGATTAAAGGTTTTAGCGATAGCCTTATTGGACATGAATGACTATACAATGGCTGAATATATTATAGAGAAAGGTAATAAGTTCAAGCCATGGAATGATGCCGAATATCAACTAATATTAAGAAGGTTGGTTAGAAATCCAAAGTATCGAGATTGGGTAAAAAATGAATTAATTAGATTAACAAAAGATAATAATTGGGATTCTAGAACATATGCGGTAGAATATTTAAACGAATTCTTCGGCCTGGAAGCTTATCCATATTTAATTGATATGATGAGAAATGATCCAATTGCAGATACAAGATTAAATTTAATTGACGAACTTGGAACAATCAACAATAAAGAAACAATTGATTTTTTAATAGAAAGGATGTTTGCTGATCCAGTGGCGACAATACGTGGAAGCATATCAGAATTATTGTTGGAGAAATATCCATCCCCAACCATGTATAATAAAATGTATGAATATGCAGAGTTTGAAACAGATACACTTTACAAGCAAGCAGCAAACATGTTCGATTACTTTTTTAAGATTTCTAGACCAGACAGTAGTGTAAGCATACCAGTGATGTTAGATTCCCTAAGTTCGTATACGGAACAATGTTATGATTTCACTTGGCTAAAGAACGACCAATTTAAAAGTGAACTTACTCAGAAAATCATGGCATCAAGTAATTACTTAATTTCAAAAGATTCCATTAATTGCTACAAACAGATCAAATCATTTCAAACAAGCATACAACAGGTCTATTCTGATTCAGCGGGAAGTTACCCAAAGTACGTTAGCAAAGATGCATACAAGTTCTTGTACTATTATCCAAAATATATTCTTGAGAGATTGCCTTCGCCGCCAAATATTAAACTTGAAGACAGCCAGGGTAAATTACTTCCGAACGGTTCGCTTCAATATTACGAAGGGGGATGGAAACCGGCAACCAACAATGGCGACGGTACATTTTTCATAGATACAAAGCTAAAAACAATCAGCTTAAGAATGACTTATGAATATGGCTCCCAAACAAAGAACAATGTTGCAATCGGCAAAGAGGCAATAGTATTTAAAACAGTAAACACAAAAGTAAAATTAATAGATAGTAAAGGAGCACTATTAGATACGGGAACAGTTCAGTATTATTCTGGTGCATGGCGTGATTTTGGAACAACTGCAGATGGTATTGCTTCGAAAGAACTACTGCCCGGGAATTATTCATTTAGAATGATTTATGCGTTCGCAAGCAAGGATAAAACACAAGACATCAGTACAAACAACGTTGTTGTCTTTCAAACTGTTAATGCAACCGTTCAACTTAAAAACAGCTCAGGTGAGTTTACTGATCAGGGGACAGTGCAATATTACTCGGGTGCATGGAGAGATTTTGGTATAACAACTAATGGTGTTGCAACAAAAGAATTATTGCCTAACAATTATTCTTTTAGAATGACTTATGCTTTTGCTTCAAGAGACAAGCAACAAGATATAAACTCAAACAGCACTGTTGTATTTCAGACTGTTAATGCAACGATACAACTTAAAAACAGTCTTGGTAATTTTATTGATCAAGGGACAGTTCAATATTACTCCGGTGCATGGAGAGATTTTGGTGTAACTGCAAATGGAGCTGCGTCCAAAGAACTTTTGCCAAACAATTATTCTTTTAGAATGAGTTATGCTTATTCCAGTAACGATAAAGCACAGGACATTGGCGCTAATAATACGGTTGTCTTTCAGACTGTTAACACAGTTGTTCAATTAAAGAATAGTCTTGGTAACTTAATTGATCAGGGAGTAGTGCAGTATTACTCTGGTGCATGGAGAAGTTTTGGTACAACATCTAATGGCGTTACTTCTTTAGAGCTTCTACCTAATAATTATTCCTTTAGAATGACGCATGAATATCTATCGTTGGATAAATCACAAAACACAGGAACGTCAAACGTAGTAACATTTAATACAGTTCTAAGCCGGGTAAGAGTAAGAGATAACCAGAACCAGCCGATAAACAATGCAACTGTACGATATTATGCAGGCGCATGGCGTAACTATGGAATAACATCAAATGGAGAAGTAACAAAAGAATTATTGCCGGTTAATTTAACATTAAGAGCAATAGTCGGAACCATACAGCAGGATAAGACACAGAACCTGTTAACTAATCCATTTGTAGAGTTTACGTTTTAAAAATGGAGGAAGAGATGAAAAAACTAATCATAGTTTTTTTTCTTACAACAATCGTTACTATTGGTCAAAAAGTATATAAGGTAGAACCCGGCAGTAAAGGAAACGTGATTATACTTGAAATAGAAAACGCAAGTAATGAACAGACAATAAGTGGAATTACAGTTAATCTGACCAAACAAATTTCTTCATTGCACTTTACTAAGACGGAACAGAAGATTGAACACCTATCCAAGAATGTGGAAGCCGAATTTGAATTTGATGTAGAAAGAGATGTTTCCACAAATAGAATAGACACATTGAAATTTATTGTAACGGGTAACAATGGAATACTGGAAGAAAAAGTAATACTTATCGGCTACACAATTCCAACAGAATTTAAGCTTTCACAGAACTTTCCCAACCCCTTTAATCCAGCAACAAAAATTGAATATCAATTACCTAAGGATGGTAGAGTTATAATCAAAGTATTCAATGTACTTGGTCAGGAAGTAAGGACACTTGTAGACGAAATAAAAGAGGCGGGTTATTACAATATTGAATTCAACAGTTTCGGTTTATCCAGCGGTGTTTATTTTTATAGTTTGTCTACTGAAAATTATCAGTCGATTAAAAAGATGGTGTTACTCAAATAAATTACTATTTTATTTCAAAAACCCTTCTTAAATCGAAGATCGCAATACCGTATGCTACGGCAACATTCAAAGATTGTTTAATACCAAACTGCGGAATCTCAATCGAAAAATCACATAGATCAATTAATTCCTGGGATACGCCCGAAATCTCATTTCCTACAATTAAACAAATAGGAAAATCTGTTTTAGATACATTGTAATATGATATGCTTTTATCAGTTAGTTCAAGCGAACAGATTTTCACTCCCTCGTTCTTCAAACGGTTAATCACTTCTTTTGCATCTTTTACATATTCCCACTTAACACTATTTTGTGAACCGAGAGCTGTTTTAATAACTTCCTTTTTTTCCGGTGTTGGAGTATAACCGCATAAAAATAATTTCTCAATCATTACACCATCAGATGTTCTAAATATCGAACCGACATTATAACTGCTTCTTATACTATTCAATAAAACATAAACCGGCATCCTTTTAACCTTATCAAGTTTTTCAAGAGATGCTCTGTTGCGGGAAATTTCTTCGTGGGATAACTTTTTCATATCTGAATTATGCTGTGGCTTTGTAAGTAAGTCTTAACCCAATTATACCGACTACGACTAAAAAAATAAAAAATATTCTTAACAGGTCTTTCGATTCGTCAAAAAACAATATGCCATAAATTGCTGTTCCTACGGCACCAATACCTGTCCATACGGCATAAGCGGTTCCTATTGGAAGTGTCTTGGTACCCATTGCTAAAAAAACATAACTCAGGATCATTGTAATAACGGTGAAGATTGTCGGTTCAAGTTTGGTAAAACCATGGCTGTATTTTAATCCTACAGCCCAGGAAATCTCGAACACCGATGCAATAAGAATATAAATCCACGCCATAAAATTTTACCCGATAGGAGTTTTAGAAAGTTGCCCCGGCAATATCCAGATATTTTTCTAATGTAAGGTTGTTAATTAGAATATTTATCTTTTTGAATTCGGTAAACTGTTTAAGAGTTTCATAAATCTGTTCTTTAATTCTTGCGATATCGCATGCACCGGAAATATTAAAATCCCCTTTGAGGTAAACATCTGCAACTCCATTAGCGATAGTTACATTTATCAACATCAAAGCCGGTCCCTTTACAAAATTTTTTAGTTCATCAGTGGATTTAAAATCAATTAGCTCGCTTAGAGTCGATTCGAGCACGGATTTTTCTGCTTTTACAGTTATTTCTTTTTCAACAAGAACATCATTACATCCAATTAGTTTACCGCTAAGTTCGGTACCTTCTAATGCCACAAGGTAAATCTTGACATCCTGTTTAATTACTTTATTTTCCGAACTACTCTTACAGCCGTTAAGAATCAGTAAAAAAATAATTGTAAATACGAAAAATTTTTTGAAGAGCAATTGCATTTATAACTCCTCTTTCATTAAATAATGCCGTATGTAAAATAAGGAAAGATTTTTATTTAAGCACTTTAAAGTAGGCAGTATCAGCAACAACAGAACAAAAAACTCCAATCCCGTCACCGCTAATATTTATTCTGGGTTCGTGGAAGTTGCCGTCAAATTCCTGAACATTCCTATATGTTAAGAAAAACAATCTGTAATTTTCATCACCGGCATAAATAATTAATCGGTAAGAACCATAAAACCACGTATCAAGCCATTCTATGTTGTAATTGATTTTAGGTACATCGGATTTTACATTCTGAAGCCACTTCGATTGATACTTATAACGATCAAAATTTTTTTTCAAATCATCCTGCTTAACCTCTACGTATGCATTATCGTAAATAAAAGATTCTAACTTTGCATCCAATGCAACTATTGAAATACTATAGAAATTGTTATCCAGTGAAGGTGTAAAAACTACTTTGAATTGTTTTACATTTCCATTGGGATCACGTTTGCGATATTTCATTGAATCGAGTATCGATTCTTCCTTTAGAATTCTGAAACCTTTTTTGGGAACTCTTGTCGTTGAACCGGCACTCAATTGTTTTCCTTCCACTGTTGCTGAAACATTCAATCTATATGATTTTTCGTAATCAATTATTAAATCGTTGCCATTATACTCGTATGATAAAGAAGCGGGATTAAATGTTAGTGTAAATTGTTTGTTAGTCTGAACGTCTGTTAGTGTTACAACAGCATTTTTTATTATTAACGAATTTAAATTCGGCTGAGTATTTAATGGAAAATTTCTGGTGATTTTGATGTTCTTAACCTTCTGTTCCGGGAAAAGATAACCTTCAATAACAATTTTAGGTGAGTAAGTGTTTTGACCAATTTCCACAACTCCTTCTCCGCAAGAAATAAAGCCAAGAATTAATAAAAAATATTTTGCTTTTTGGATTATATTTAAGATACCGTTCTTCATGTTAGAATTTAATATTTACTCCTATACTTGGTAAAATAGGAAACATTGTAACATTATTTACTTCCTGTTTTATCATTCCATTTTTAAGTTCGTTTTTATATTCGATGAACCAGACATTTTTTCTATTCAGCAAATTGAATACTTGAAGATATGGAGCAAGAGACCAGCCGCTATATTTAATTTCGTAAGTAAGACTTAAATCTAAACGTGCGTAATATGGAAGCCGGAATTGATTTATATCTGACGGATAAATCGCAAGACTATTATTGCTTGGCTCCCAATCCGGAAACCGGTTTACAAAGTACACTGAAGCCGGTAAAGTAATTGGTTGTCCGGAAAAGTAGGTGAAGTTAATTCCCAAACTCCATTTTTTATCGGGGTTTACAAATTGTTTTCCCTTTAATTCATTAGCAGCGTTATTTAAGTCAATGTTGCTTACAAAATTGATGGCATGCGTTCTATCGTGTCTTGGTGTAAAAGGAAGATTTTTATTAATTCTATTAATAGTAAATTCTGTTCTTGCAAGTGAATAAGCAATCCACCCTGTTATTGCCCCAACATCTTTCCTCAAAAGAAATTCGAGCCCGTAAGATTTTCCATTTCCTTCATTAAACAATCCCTGTGTAGAATTAAACAACGGTAAATTGTCTTCGGTATAAGTTGCTGGTTTTATATCCGCAAGAAAGGTCTGGTTGTATGAATAAATATTAGTATAGTTTTTAAAATATCCTTCGATTTCAAGTTCAATGTTTTTTGCAATCTCTTTCTGATAACCGGCAATAAAATGTGTTGCTGAAGAACCTTTTACGTATTCATCGGCACTTGTCCATATACTAACAAAAAATAATCGTGGAATTCTGTTTGCGTATTGATGATAGATACCGGTTGCAAATTTAAGATTACTTGTTTCGGTAAGTCTGTATTTAATGGAAAGACGCGGATCGATATTATTGTAGTCCTTATCAGAATCAAAATAGTTTGCACGGACGCCGAACTCAATATCCCACAAAGGATTCGGTTTCCATTTAGAATTTAAGTAGAGAGTGTAAAGAACTCTATGTTTAGAAACATCAACTCTTCCGCCGGTAAAGTTTTGTTTTAATCCGCCACTAACATTTTTCTGTTCAAATCCGAAGTTGAAATTCCAGTGGTCGTCAAGAAAATATTCCAGAGCACCTTTTAAGGTAACATCCCTTATAATATTTTCTTCTTTGAAATCGACGTCGCCGAAATCGAAATTTGAAAAGAATCTACTTCCCGTTATCCAGAAATTTCCAAACAATTTTGGAGAGATAATAGATCGCCAGTTTATACTACCTGTTTGATTTCCCCAGACGTAATCAAATCCTAATGATTCTTGCCGGGTTTTGTCTAATACAAAGTTTAGATCGTCTATGCCGCCATAAAAGCTGATGCTTAATTTGTTCGTTTCATCAATGTCAAAAAATGCTTTCAGGTTACCATCTAAAAAGTAATAATCGGGAATTTCATCAATAACTTTTCCAAGTGTTTGATCGAAGTAAGTTCTTCTAAGCGAACCCGACAACGAACCAATTTTTCCTATTGGTCCTTGCAATGTTGTATTGAGCGAAAGCAAGCTTAATGAAACTTTACCTTCAAAATTATTTCTGTTGCCATCATTATTAGTAACATTTATTACAGATGAAAGTCTGCCGCCGTATTCTGCGCTAAATCCGCCTTTATAAACCTCAACTTTTTTTATTGCATCCATGTTAAAAGTTGAGAAAAGTCCGAATGCATGCTCTGGATTATATACATCAGTGCCGTCAAGTAAAAAAAGATTTTGGTCCGGTGTTCCGCCCCTTACATAAATAGCAGATGAAAAATCTGATACAGGTACAATACCGGGTAAACTTTGTAATGTTCTTAGCAAGTCCGATTCTATAACCTGTGGAACTTTGTTTAATTGGACAGGTGAAAGATCAACTTTAGAAACCGGTTTGTTAAATAGTTTTATTATAGTTCGAGCGGAATCACCTGTAACAACAATTTCTTCGCCCATAATTGCAACCGGCTCTAAGAATACATCCAACCGCTTATTCTGGTTGGCTGCAAAGGATACTTTTTGCTGAAACGTTTTATAACCAACATAACTTACAACAATTTCAAATGTACCGGGATTTAAATTGGTAATTACATAGTACCCGCTAACATTCGAACTTGTGCCAACATTCAATCCCTTTAAATAAATATTAGCTCCAATAAGTGCTTCTCTATTAGAGGCATCATACACAAAACCATTGATGGTAGCTTCGTTATTTACTTGAGCACTTACATTAGATAAAGTAATAAACGCCAGAATAAGAGTTCTTAAAAAGTGATTCATTGTAAAGGTAATTTTACCGAATGAAAAGATTCTAATCAAAACCGATTTATTTATAAATTTATTATTAACTAAATCAGTTTTGAACAAAATTAGTTCCTGAAACTTGAAGACAATAGGGCAGAAATGTAAATTATTTCCGGTTCAAAGAAAGAACCAAAAAAATAACACAAGGAAATAAATTATATTAACCAAAAAAAGGTTAAGAAAATATAAAATTTATTTATACCCCATCGCTATCAATTGATTCACAACTCTAAGAGCCATGTCATCAAACGAAAAATATCTCCACATCAGCCCCCACCTTTCGCGTGGTTCCATCCGCTCTTTAACAACAAGCTCTTTTTTGCGTGTATCAAAAATACTAACCGAAACCGGGTTTGGAGTGTTAAAGTCCCCTCTCTGCTTCGATTGATTAATGCTTATTTGTCCGAAGACAATCAGATCGACACTGATATTTTCGGATAGTGTTAATGCATCATCTTTAAGAAACTTTGTCGGATTTACATCCTGATCTAAAATTATTGACCATGTGGAATCATCCATAACAACAGCAAATCCTTTTTGATAAAATGCCCGTACAAAAGATTCTCTTATCATATCAAGATTGTATGGATAATTCTGGTCATCTAAAAATGGCATTACAACGACCGACAGAATTTTTGTTTTTGATGTATCTGGTTGTGCATTAATTACTAGCAAAGAGGAGAAATAAAGAAGAAAGGAAATTAGTATTATCTTTCTCATATAATTTGTTCCTTTATTTCCACGACCTTATAATAAGTAACAAAAAAGTTAAAAGAAAGGTTTTAATTTGTCTTAATTGCAAGTTGTCCGCATGCAGCAGCGATATCGTCTCCCTGTGTTTCTCTAACCATAACTGTTATATTGTTATTCCTTAATTTATCAACAAAATCGAGAATATTTTTATAAGGAGTCGGCTCTAATTCAGCAGAAATTCCATCGGGTTTCATATGTTTTATACTGTTAAACGGAATAACATTTATCTTGGAAGGAAGCTGGCTGCATAATTTTGTTATCGCTTTTATATCTTCGGGACGGTCATTAATGCCTTGGAGCATTGTATATTCAAACGTAACACGTGTCTTTGTTTTCTTTGTATAATATTTCAATGCTTCGATATTTTCTCTAAGTGAATATTTTTTGTTTATCGGCATTATTATAGAACGGATCTCTTCGAAACAGGAGTGTAATGATAGTGCTAGTTTAACTCTTAAACCAATTTCGGCAAGCTCTCTAATCTTTGGTGGAATCCCGGCGGTTGAAATTGTAATCCGTTTTCTGCTTAATCCCTTTGTTAATTCGTGAGTAAAGATTTCAACCGATTTAATAGTATTGTCAAAATTTAATAAGGGTTCGCCCATACCCATATACACAATATTTGTAATACTATTTTTCCCTTCCTTCTTGTCGGTTAGTAAATATTGGTCAACAATTTCGCCCGATGTAAGATTTCTTTTATATCCCATTAAGCCGGTTGCACAGAACTTACAATCGAGCGGGCAACCAACCTGAGTTGAAATACATAATGTGTTCCGTTCGCCTTCGGGTATAAGTACTGATTCAATTTTTTTATTATCGATTGTCTCGTAAAGATATTTTTTTGTTCCTGTTGATGGTGAATCCTGAACGGTTACTAAGTCGAGCGTTCTAATTATGGTAGAAGATTCCAATTTGGATCGGAGTTCTTTCGGAAAATTCTGCATTTCGGAAAAATCGAATGATATGTGATTGTAAATCCAGTTAAATAACTGTTCTCCGCGGAATTTTGATTCACCGATCGAAACAAAATAATCTTTCAATTCTGATAAGGTTAATCCCTTTAATATTTTTTTCTTTTCTTCACTTTTCATGTTAACAAATATAATAAATAGTATATGTCTTAAAATTAATAGGAACTAAAAAGATTGATATTACCAAACCCTTTATTTAGTTTTGAATACTAATTGACCAATCTATTTAATACAAAAATTGAGGTCTTATATGAATTTTGAATTTACAGAAGAACAATTAATGATACAGCAGACCGCACGTGAATTTGCAGAATCGGAAATTGCACCTACTGCAATTGAAAGGGATAAAAAAGCCGAGTTCCCTACAGAAATTGTAAAGAAGCTTGGAGAACTTGGGTTTTTAGGAATGATGGTCTCACCACAATATGATGGTGCGGGATTGGATACAGTAAGTTATGTTTTAGCAATGATCGAAATCTCGAAGGTTGATGCCAGCGTGGGTGTTATAATGTCGGTTAATAACTCTCTTGTTTGTTACGGATTGGAAAAGTGGGGATCGGATTATATTAAAGAGACTTATCTAAAATCCTTAGCTAAGGGTGAAAAGCTTGGTGCGTTTGCATTATCAGAGCCCGAAGCCGGAAGCGATGCTACAAAACAGCATACTACCGCTTATAAAGAAGGTGATTATTGGGTTATAAATGGTATGAAGAATTGGATAACCAATGGACATAGTGCAGATTATTATTTAATTGTTACTCAAACTGATAAGGAAAAAGGTCATCATGGTATAACAACATTTTTAGTTGAAAAGGGAACACCCGGATTTGGTCATGGAGTAAAAGAAGATAAATTAGGAATAAGAAGCAGCGATACTTGCTCACTAACATTTGAAAACTGTAAAGTGCCGGAGAAAAATATTGTATGGGAGCTTGGTAAAGGATTTAATTTTGCGATGAATACTTTAAATGGTGGAAGAATTGGAATTGCAGCTCAAGCTTGCGGTATTGCGGAAGGAGCTCTTGAAGCATCAAGAAAATATGCTAAAGTCCGTAAAGCATTTGGAACTGAAATTGCCAATTTGCAAGCTATACAATTCAAATTAGCAGATATGGCTGTTAAAGTTGAGGCAGCAAAACTATTAACTCTGGAAGCAGCAGCTTTGAAAGATGCCGGCAAAAAATATGTTAAGGAAGCTGCTATGGCTAAACTATATGCTTCTAAAATTGCTGTTGAATGTGCCCTTGATGCAATTCAAATCCATGGCGGTTACGGCTATGTGCGCGAATATCTGGTTGAAAGATTCTTGCGCGATGCTAAAATAACAGAGATATATGAAGGAACTTCAGAGATTCAAAGAGTGGTTATTGCACGCGAACTGCTAAAAGATTAGGATATTCTATTGACAAAATTTTTATTTACTACATTCTTTTTGCTGATTGTTTGTAAGAATTATTATGCTCAGACCGATTGGGTTAGGTGGGATGCAGAAGTTATCCCTTATAAAATTGGGGATACGACGGACCGGTTTAAGGCAAATGAAAACCGGAATTCCGGTGCGGGCATCATTTCTTTTTTAAGAAATACATATGGATTTTTTATATCGGATCTTGATGGAGATAACTGCCCGTTTTATCCATCATGCTCAAATTTCTTTGTACAGTCTGTTGCAGAGGTCGGTTTGATAAAAGGTTCTCTAATGTTCAGTGATCGGTTTATACGCGACATGAACTTATTTAAGAGTAAAAATCATTATCCAATTCATAAGTCAGGAAAGTACTTTGATCCACCGATTAATTATACTTTAGTACAAGAAAAAATATACTATTCCTCTCCCGGGAAAGTAAGTGATTAGCTTATGAAAAAATTTTTTAGCCAATTCTACTTATTATTATTCTGTAATTATTTTTTTCTTTTTCTATTACAAACCAATTTATTTGCTCAGAGTTCTTCAAACGAACTGAATTTATTTTCCCCGCAAAGCCGTTTACAATTCGGAAATTCCCTTTTCAATGATAAAGATTATCTGAGAGCTTCAAATGAATATAGGGAGTATCTAAAATATGCAGATAACGATACAATCAGATTCAGATTTGCAACATGCTTCTATAAAATTGGAAGATTCCAGGAGGCGGCTGATAATTTCAAAGGATTGTTTAATAATTCAAATCTTAGTGAAGAATCCAGATTGGGTTATAATCAATCATTTTTTTTCAAATATGATTTTCAATCTTTTCGTAATTCTGTTAAGAATGAAATATATTTCCCAGCAAAATACAGCTCAGAAGTAAACCGCCTTTTCTATATTTCATTCTTATTGGATAACTCGGTTCTACCTGATACTTCGGCTTTCTTTCCGGCTTTTCCGGATTCCAATAAAAACGAGATACGACAATTTTACTTCAGAAAAAAATTCCCGGAATATAAAAATCCAACAACAGCGGCAATCCTTTCGGGATTATTACCGGGGCTTGGTAAAATTTATGTTGGTGAAACTACGGATGGACTTACTTCTTTACTTGTAACCGGTGCTCTTGCATTTCTTGCAGTGGATAATTTTAAACACAATCATAATTTCCGCGGATGGTTATTTACAGGGCTGGGTGCATTTTTCTATGCCGGTAATGTGTATGGATCTGCAGCTGCAGCACAGAATTTTAATGCCGGTGTTAAATTTAATTTTGATAAAGACGTTAAATTATATTTTGAAAAAAGAAATTATTTTTTACCGGAGATTAAATTCTAATTATGAAAATTTTTTACTACCGGATATTATTCTGTTTGTTAGTTGTTGCCACGATTTCAAATTATGCGCAGTCACAATTATCAATTCAACTGGATTATGCTAATAAGTTGTTCTCTAGCAATCAATTTTATGATGCCATTACCGAGTATAAGCGTCTTCTCTTTTTCGATTCATCTAAAACACATCATTATAAAGCTTACTTTCAAATTGGTAAATGCTATAAAGCCGGTGCAAAACTGGATGATGCGGTAAAGTATTTTGCACTATCGGAATTGAACTCTAAAAGTGATGAAGAACGTCTAAAGTCGAAATTTGAAATTGTCCGTTGTAATATTCTAAGACGAACATTTTCAAGAGCACATCAATTGTTAGATGAGTTACAGGCAATGAATCTTAATTCCGAAATGAGGGATTCAATTAATTACTGGCGCGGATGGACTTTTATGTTCGAGGATGACTGGAAGAGTGCGTCAGCTTCATTTTCCAGGTTAAATCCTTATCATGAGCTGAAAATTCTATGCGATAGAGTTGAAAAGGAGAAAGTTTCCGTTACTTTTGCAACCGTAATTTCTTATATTTTGCCGGGTGCTGGGCAAATATATACCGGTAATTATTTATCAGGTTTTTTATCGCTCGGGTGGAATGTTTTATCGGCTTATTTAACTATTCAGGCATTTAATGCTAACCGTGTTTTTGATGGTTTTGCAATTTTAACTTTATTATGGCAAAGATTTTATAGAGGTAATACTCAAAATGCTGAACAGTTTGCAATTGATAAAAATATTGAGATTGCAAACGGCGCACTTATCTATTTACAGAACCAATTCAAGGGAAATAAACCGTGAAATTGAAAGAAGAAGAAATCAGAAAAATTACTCTTGATGCTATTCAAGAATTAGGTGCTAATGCTACACCGGAAAAAGTGAAAGAAACAGTAAGAAAGAAAATTGAAGAAACAGGAGGCGGAGAATATATTTTCAAAAAAGGGGACGTTTCTTCTGGACGTGTAATTCTAACTTCATTTGGTTTAAATAAACCGGGAATAGTTGCCGGAGTTACGAAAGCATTGGGAGATTCTAATTGCGATATTCAGGACCTCACTCAAAAACTTATGGGTGATTTCTTTACAATGATTATGGTAATTGATATTTCGAGTTCACAAAAAGATCTTAAACAGATTCAAGAAGAAATGTCGAAGGTAGCTGATGATTTGAAAATTAAAATTTATTTGCAGCACGAAGATGTTTTTAGATATATGCATAGAATTTAATTACAATTTGTTCTGATCAAAACTAAAAACAAAGAACCAAGAACTAAGCACTACGAACTAATAATCACGAACTAAAACCAAGAACAAATAAATATGCCATACGAATTTGAAGAAATACTCGAAACAATACGGATGACTGAAATAGAACATTTCGATATCCGCACGGTTACACTTGGAGTCAGCTTAAGAGATTGTCACGATAGAAATATTGAAGTGACGAAACAAAAAATTTATGATAAAATATTACGATATGGAAAAAACCACGTTAAGAATGCTAGAGAAGTTGAATCCCGCTTTGGAATTTCAATTGCAAATAAAAGAATTTCATTAACACCCATATCAATTCCATTTGATTCATGCTCGCTGGAGGAATACCTGGAGATTGCAAAAACACTTGATAAAGCTGCCGAAGAAATTGGTATTGATTACATTGCTGGATATTCCGCTCTGGTTCAGAAAGGCATGACTAATGGTGAAAGAGAATTAATTAAATCAATCCCATATGCTTTATCACAAACAAAAAGAGTTTGTTCAAGTGTTAATGTCGCTTCTACAAAAGCCGGTATTAATATGGATGCTATCCGGATGATGGCAGATGTTATCAAACAGACTGCAGAATTAACAAAAGACCGTGATTCAATCGGCTGTGCAAAATTAGTTGTATTTGCAAACGCTGTTGAAGATAATCCATTTGTTGCCGGTGCTTTTCATGGAGTATCCGAACCCGAAGTTGTATTAAACGTTGGCATTAGTGGTCCTGGTGTTGTTCTGGATGCAATTAAAGAAGCGGGACAAGTTGACCTACAGCAATTGGCAGAAGTAATTAAGAAAACTATTTTCAAAATTACTCGTGCTGGCGAATTAATTGGTAGAAAAGTCGCAGAAAAAAATGGAATTCCTTTCGGAATTGTTGATATCTCTCTGGCTCCAACTCCGGCTGAAGGAGATAGTATTGCAGATATTTTAAAAATGATGGGTGTAGAAGATGTTGGTGCACCGGGCACAACTGCTGCCCTGGCAATGTTAAATGATGCAGTTAAAAAAGCCGGCTTAATGGCAAGTTCGTCTGTTGGAGGTATGAGTGGTGCATTCATTCCTGTGAGCGAAGATCAGGGTATGATCCGTGCTGCTCAGGTTGGTAATCTTTCTCTGGAAAAGTTAGAAGCAATGACTGCTGTATGTTCGGTCGGTTTAGATATGATTGCAGTCCCGGGTGATACACCGGCTTCTACAATTGCTGGAATAATTTCTGATGAATCCGCAATTGGTGTTATTAACGATAAAACAACTGCTGTTAGAATAATTCCTGCCTATGGAAAAAAACTTGGTGATTTTGTCGATTATGGAGGTTTACTCGGTAAAGCTCCTATAATGGAAGTAAGAAATTTAAGCTGCGAAAATTTTGTTGGTAGAGGCGGACGTATTCCCGCCCCAATGCGAAGTTTAACAAATTAGCTAATCAATTTATCAGTGGAGGATAAATGAAAAAAGGATGGATTATTGCTCTAAGTATAATTGCTGTTGTTGTTATTCTTGCTATTGCAGTTATAGGTTGGGGTGTTGGTGTTTACAACAAACTTGTCGGACTTAATGAAGGTGTAAGTCAGGCATGGAGTCAGGTAGAAAATCAATACCAGAGAAGATATGATCTAATTCCTAATTTGGTTGCAACTGTTCAAGGCGTAGCAAACTTCGAGAGAGAAACATTTACTGCTGTTACTGAAGCAAGAGCAAAAGTTGGTCAGATTAAATTATCTTCAGATCAACTCGCAGATCCTCAGGCATTTCAAAAATTCCAGCAAGCTCAGGATGGTTTAAGCAGTGCACTCTCCAGACTACTTGTTGTATCAGAAAATTATCCACAATTAAAAGCGAATGAAAATTTCCTTCAGCTTCAGGCACAATTAGAAGGAACTGAAAATAGAATTTCTGTAGAACGAATGAAATTTAATCAGGTAGTTCAGGATTATAATGTGCAGATAAAAAGATTTCCGGCAGCAATAATTGCGGGGATTACCGGATTTTCTGAAAAGCAATATTTCAAAGCTGCAGAATCAGCTCAGGAAGCTCCAAAGGTTCAATTCTAATTTTTTTTGAGAGTGTAGAGTAAGTATGAAAAAATTTTTTGTTTTATTCTTTTTGGTTTTTCTGAATTTAACCGGACAACCAGAGTTCCCGACACTTAAAAATTATGCAAATGATTTCACAACTACTTTATCCAACACGGAACTCTACACTCTTAACTCTGCACTAAAATCTTTTGATGATTCAACTTCCAGCCAGGTTGTATTTCTGATGATAAGATCAATCGAAGGTTATTCACTCGAAATGTATACATACGAAGTGGCTTCAAGGAACAAAATTGGTTCAACCAAAAATAATGGAGTTCTGTTTTTTGTTGCTAAAGATGATAGAAAAATGAGAATTGAGGTAGGCTACGGTTTAGAAGGTGCTTTACCGGATGCGTTAGCAAGTTCAATATTAAGAAATGAAGTCCGGCCATATTTTAAGCACAACGATTATTATGCCGGAATAAGTGCTGGACTTAATGCTATCATGAAGTCAATTAAAGGAGAGTATAAAAGCGATAAGAAAAGGGATGATGACGATGGTATCGGATTTCCCATAATGTACATTATCCTCATTTTGATCTTCATTATTTTTTCCGGTAGAAAAGGGGGAAAGGGTGGCGGTGGATTACTTCCATGGTTAATTCTCTCGTCAATGGGTAGCGGTAAAAGCAAGGGAGGTTGGGGTAGTGGTGGATTTGGTGGTTTTTCTGGCGGAGGAGGCGGTTTTGGAGGTTTTTCAGGTGGTGGCGGCTCTTTTGGAGGCGGTGGTGCTAGCGGTAGCTGGTAATTTATTCCATATTTAATTTATTATGGCTTGCAGTTATTCACTTCTTTTAGTATTATTTCACCAGATTTGAAAGATATTTCGATAGGAATTAATTACTTTAACAGTGCCGATTTCTTTTTAGCTCATGATTTTTTTGAAGAATTGTGGGCTGATTGTGATCGAGAAGACAGGAAGTTTTTCCAGGGATTGATTCAAGTTTCCGTTGGGTGCTATCATTTGACTTGTAACAATTATTCAGGTGCTTTGAATCAGTTGAACAAAGGAATTCTTAAGCTAAATGATTACCTTCCTTCTTATTACAATTTGAATCTGATAGATTTTAAAAATAATATTGATAAACTTATTATTGAATTGAAAGGTTATTTCTTAAATCAATCAAAAAAAATTGATGTTGGAATTATACCAACAATAAAGTTTAACTAAACAATTTTTCACTAATCTAGGAGAAACAATTATGGCTATTATGATTACAGATGAATGCATTAATTGTGGTGCATGCGAACCCGAATGCCCTAATACAGCTATTTACGAAGGTGGTGCCCAATGGGAATTAGCAGGTAAACATTACGGAGAAGGAGACGCTGCTCCTTCCGGTGCAGAAGGATTTTTCTCAAAAGATTATTTCTTTATTGTTCCAGATAAATGTACAGAATGTGTTGGTTTCCACGATGAACCGCAATGCGCTGCTGTTTGTCCTGTTGATTGTTGTGTGCCCGATCCAAAACATGTTGAAGATAAAGACACACTTTTGAAAAGAAAGGAATATCTTGATAGTATAGGAAGATAAACATCCTATTGATGATGATTCTTAATACTTGATTGGATTTTATAATGCCCCTTTATCTTGGGGCATTCTTATTTATATTTTACAATTGCCGTTACAGGAAAATGATCCGATGGATACTTACCTTCCTTGTTTGTATAATCAATTTTTGCAGAGATAATCTCGAAAATACCATTAACAAAAATGTAATCAATTTTTTCTCCGGATCTATCCCCTTTAAAATTGTTGAACGTTCCTTCATCCTGTTCAGGTGTAAATAATTTTCTATAAGTATCATTCAACCCGGATGAAATAATTTTTTGAATTGCCGGGTTATTCTCGCCACAGTTAAAATCGCCCGTTAGAATAACCGGTAAAGAATTTTTACCCGATTGAATTTTTTTAATCAACATCTCCGCACTTTTTTCTCTCGATACCTGTGATTGATGATCAAAATGAACATTGTACACATAAAGTGACCTCTTTGAAAACTTATCAAATAGAAGTCCCCACGAACAAATCCTTGGTAATGAACCTTCCCACGTAATAGAACCGGCAATATTAGGTGTATCAGAGAACCAGAATGTTTCCGTTGTATCTACTATAAACCGATCCTTTGCAAATAAAATTGCCGAGAACTCTCCTTTATTTTTACCGTCATCACGTCCAACACCAATAAAAGAATAACCCGGTAGCTCATCTAAAATTTCGCTAATCTGAAAATCGAGAGCTTCCTGTAGTGAAAGTATATCCGGATTATTTTCCCGTATCAGTTCCATCACCATATCCTTACGGAATTCCCAGTTATTTTCTCCATCATTTGCAGTTCCATACCTGATATTGAACGTCATAACCTTTAGTTCTGTTTCATAAACAGAAAGGGAATTAGATGAATTTGTGCAGCCATAAAAAACTGTAATTATTCCGGCAATAGCCAGGACAAACATTAATCTAATTCTTCGTTTCATATCATTTTATTAAGTTTGTTTATAAATTAACTACATAAAATCTATCAATAAAAAACAAAATAATCATTATGAAAATTGGCAAATATAAATTAACAGCAATTGATACGGTAACATTCGGACTGGATGGCGGAGCAATGTTCGGAATTATTCCTAAACCTCTCTGGCAAAAATATAATCCTTCAGATGATCAAAATAGAGTTACACTTGGCGCAAGATCTTTATTACTTGAAAATGGAAAAAGAAAAATTTTGATTGATACAGGAATAGGTGAATTCTGGGATGATAAATTCAAATCAATTTATCGGTTTGAAAGAATTGAGAATACACTTATTGGCTCTTTATCCAAACTGAATATTGCGAGAGACGAAATAACAGATGTAATTCTAACACATCTTCACTTCGATCATACCGGCGGTTCTACTACACTTGTTAATGGTAAATGGGAACCAACATTTCCAAATGCAAAGTATTATGTTCAAAAAGAACATTACGATTGGGCAATAAATCCATCCGACCGGGATAGAGCAAGTTTTATTCAAAACAGATTTGTGCCTTTAAATGAACATGGTGTGATTAACCTTGTTAGTAAAGATTATAAAGTTGATGACGAATTCGATTTCATGTTAATTAATGGTCATACATTTGCTCAACAGAT
>Ga0067045_1000090_pt1 | contig 26621 bp, 30 predicted proteins | sample TerdegcTABiofilm_FD_59184 | JGI IMG/M metagenome (GOLD analysis project Ga0067045, IMG submission 59184) | Combined Assembly of (Gp0054472, Gp0054536) Wastewater bioreactor microbial communities from Singapore -Terephthalate degrading... | reverse complement strand
CTCCATCTCTTCTGCGTAAAGCTGGTAAATGCCGTCCGCTCAAAGACTGAAACATAACCGCGCACAATAACCGACATACCGTTTGCGGCCGGAAAGATATATTCCGGCCGCGTGAACGAAACATTACTACTTTTAAGCAACTTAAATCATCTTTCAATGTAAAATAATGATGTCCGGAGGAAGCAACCTTAAAGTTTGATATTTCTCCCCTTACCCAGACATTGGTCAACAGATAATCTTTATCCATTATAGCCTTGACATGTCTGGTCAGTTCCTGAACAGTCAATATCCGCACTGCCTGCCTCCTCGCTATACTTAACACCATTTATTTTCCTGACAAATAAGCATGAATGGATTTCGCTGCTGTCCGTCCAGCTCCCATAGCCAGGATAACGGTAGCTGCCCCGGTCACTATATCACCACCAGCATAGACACCTGGCTTGGAGGTTGCCCCTGTTTCCAGATCGGCAACAATATTTCCTTTTTTGTTGCACTCCAGCCCCTTGGTGGTTCTCGGCACCAACGGGTTCGGCCCCTGGCCGATTGCCACAACCACTGTGTCAACATCTATAATAAATTCTGATCCCTGAATCGGAACTGGACTGCGCCGTCCAGAAGCGTCAGGCTCACCCAGTTCATAGCGTAAACACTCCATACCAGTTACCCAGTAATCATCGTTATAGAGAATCCTGGTAGGACTGGTTAAAAAGGCGAACTTGACCCCTTCTTCTTCGGCATGTTCAACTTCTTCACGTCGTGCCGGCAACTCGTTTCTAGACCGGCGGTAAACGATCCACGACTCCTCAGCACCAAGGCGCAACGCTGTGCGTGCAGCATCCATAGCTACATTGCCGCCGCCCAGTACAGCCACTTTTTTCCCTACGCGGATAGGAGTATCATACTCAGGGAATAGATACGCCTTCATTAAGTTGGTACGGGTAAGGAATTCATTGGCTGAATATACACCACAGGCATTTTCTCCCGGAATATTCATAAAGTAAGGAAGCCCTGCACCTGTACCGATAAAGACTGCATCAAAACCACCTTCTTCCATCAGCTCATCTACAGTGGCAAATTTACCGACAACAGCATTAACCTGAATATCTACACCAAGTTTTTTAAGGTTCTCTACCTCAGCCTGTACAACTGCTTTAGGAAGACGAAATTCAGGAATGCCGTACATCAACACGCCGCCTGCCACATGCAAAGCTTCAAAATGGTAACCTTATGACCCAGCTTGGCCAGGTCCGCAGCGCAGGTCAACCCTGCCGGGCCTGAACCAACAATAGCAACTTTCTTACCGGTCGGCGGGGCAACCTCCTGCGGCAATACTCCGTTTGCCAACTCCCAGTCAGCACAGAAGCGCTCGATCCGGCCGATAGCAACAGGTTCATTCTTTTTGCCCAGAGTACAATATTTTTCGCATTGGTTTTCCTGGGGACAAACCCGGCCACAAATAGCAGGCAGGGCATTTTTCTCCTTGATTTTCTTGATTGCACCTGCAAAGTCACGTTCTGCAACCAGTTTGATAAAAGCCGGGATGTCAACCTCAACTGGACAACCCTGGCGGCAAGGCTCATTTTTACACTGAAGACACCGGTTAGCCTCTGCAACTACAGTTTCCTCATTATAGCCAAGTGCAACTTCATTGAAGTTTTTGGAACGCACAGCTGGATCCTGAGCCGGCATTGGATGTTTTTTGGGAATAATACTTTTCGCCATTAGTGTGCACCTCCGCAACCGCAGCTGCATTTGTGTTCAGAACCACTAACATACCTATCTACAGCAAGCTGCTCCTGAGCCTTATAAATAACTGCACGTCGAGCCATTTCATCAAAATCAACCTCATGGCCGTCGAATTCCGGCCCGTCAACGCAGGCAAACTTGGTCTGGCCGCCAACCGTCACGCGGCAGCAGCCACACATTCCGGTACCATCCACCATAATCGAGTTCAGGCTGACTATGGTCTTCAAATTATACCCCTTGGTCATATTGCATACTGCCCGCATCATGGGCAATGGACCAATGGCCACACAGAGATCAATATTACCTTTTTCTTCAATGACCTCTTTTAAAACATCAGTAACAAAACCTTTACGCACATAAGAGCCATCATCAGTAGTTACACGCAGCTCGGTACAGGCATTCCTCATCCTGTCCTCCCAGAAAAGAAGCTCCTTAGTTCTTGCCCCAATAATCCCGATCACCTCGTTCCCTGCTTCCTTCAGGGCCCTGGCTATGGGGTGAACAGGAGCAACGCCAACACCACCGCCGACGCAAACGACTCTCCCATACTTTTCAATATGGGACGGCACGCCCAGCGGACCGACAAAGTCCTTGATACTATCCCCTTCGTTGAGTTTAGCCAATTCCATAGTTGTTTTTCCTACCTCTTGAAAAACACAGGTAATGGTACATTTTTCCCGGTCAAAATCAGCTATAGTCAATGGTATCCGTTCACCTTCATCGTGAACTCGCAGGATGACAAACTGGCCGGGCTGAGCTTTTTGGGCAACCAGCGGTGCTTTGATGTCAAACAAGGTTAAAGTTGGCGCCAAGACTTCTTTTCTCAGAATCTCGTACATGAAAACCCATTCCTCCTCTTTAATCAGCAATGATGTATAATTATATAAAAAATTTACGAGTCTTGCAATTAATCAATGAATTATTGTATGAAAAAGAACAGCCCATTAAGCGATTGCTCCCTTAGACCTTATCCGACTTATATTCTTCCGGATCTTCCAGAACCCGCCCCAGAATACCGTTGATAAACCTTCCTGATTCCTCGCCTCCATAGACCTTTCCCAGTTCTATAGCTTCATTTACAGAAACGCTGTTTGGAATATCCTCACAGTAAAGTATCTCATAAAGCGCCAGGCGCATGATATTCCTGTCAACATTAGCCATCCTGTTTATTTTCCAATCCTTGCTTATTTTGGCTATTATTTGGTCAATCGACGCCAAATTTGCCAGCGTTCCTTCAACCAGTCTTTTGGCAAAATCTCCATTCTTACTTAACGTACCGAAGCTTTCATTCATTCTGCAAAAAGTTTCCGCAGGATCGGCATTTCCCAGATCAACCTGGAACAGAACCTGAAGAGCCCTTTCTCTGGCCCGCCTTCTGCTCATTTACACCATCCTCGCAACAATTTGGCAGTCACCATCTGCGACAGCCCCCAGCATCCCTTTTCTATTACCGTTCTCGAAAAAGTCTTGAAAACATTTCCCGCAAGTCAACCTTTTCATCGACACGCTTACCAAAATAATAACCGGCAACGGCACACCCGGTAACAAACAACGCCTTAAAAAGACCGTACTTTATTGCAAACCAGCCGAAAATCAACCCCAATATAACGCCAGCTATTTTACCCAGGTGTTTATCCAAAATTTCCTGGATTATGCTCAATTTGCTCCCCCTCTTTTTCCAACTTTATTACTCAACTCTTGGTTTATGCGCAGATATATTTTCAATAAAGACCTTAACAGAGCTCACATTAACACCAGTAACCTCAAAAACCCTTTCCTTGACCCGCTGTTGCATTTCTGTAGAAACCTCCGGGACATTGATATCAGGGGTTACCACAGCACGAATCTGAATCCCGACTCCCTGCGGTACAGAAACTATCCTTGCTTTTACATCTCTTACCCCGCTAATTTGAGCCGCTACTTTCACTACCAGGTTTTCTATGGCTTGAAGTGATACACGGACCTGGCCTAATGCACTTTCGGCTACGATCACATGCCTGCCAGCCCCTCCAGGCTTATGTATCCCCACCCAAAACAGCCTGATGCCGGATAAAACTAAAACGACCATAAGAAGCCAAAACACCTCCGGTCTGCCGGGATAAAAAAGATCCCGGAGCAAGAACTGGGGTGCCGGCCAGCCGAGCATTACCACTGAAAAAAGCAGAAAAATCAAAGTCAGAAAAAAAGTATATGCAGCCAGTAAAGCACGGTCAAAAGGCCTCAGCGGACATACCTCCTTAAAAAGCACCCCCCTTTCTAGGGGGGCAGCCAAACTTATCTCACCCTGTGCTCTTCTTCTTTGGCTTCAGAGGCAAAAGCAACTCCCTGCACGTTGACATTGACCTCGACAACAACCAGACCCGTCATATTTTCAACAGCTTTTTTTACACTTTTTTGGATTTCTGCAGCAACATCAGGGATACGAACACCATAATCCATAATTACGTAAATATCAATGGCGGCTTCTTTTTCTCCAACCTCAACTTTAATACCTTTCGCAAGGTTTTTTCTGCCGAGCAGCTCTGCAATACCACCAGCAAGACCGCCACTCATACCAGCCACCCCTTTAATGTCGATGGCTGCCAGCCCGGCAATTACTTTAACAACCTCATCTGCAATTCTTATTGAACCAAGCCCGGTATTTTCCTCCCGGACGACTTCCGAGGTGCTCACAGATAACCCCCCCTGTCAATAACGGCCAAACTCACAAACAATACATTACCACTCTATCACATTCATTATAACAAAGGTGATAAAATAACGCAAACTTAATCAAAATATACAAAAAGATCCTTGGGTGTTGTTAAGATCTGGGTATTATTACAATATTACTTCCATCAACCCCGGTTCCTCTTGAGACCAGGCTGGTCAGCCGGGCTGCTTCTTCGGCAGTCAAGTTAGCTGTTGCCACAATTACAGTGACTGACCGGTCGTCTACCACTACTGCCGCGTCATTATAACCATTGGCCTTAATCAAGTTTTCCATTTCAATTTCTTTCTCCATATTGTTACTGATACTCATCAGTTTTTCCTGGGCCTTTTGCCTGGTTTCAGCAGAAGAATCGGCGTTATTCATCACTTCCCGAAGCCACTCTACCCTCTGCCCTCTAACACGCTCTCTTTCCAGACGGTATTCCACAAAGAAATTGGAATTTTCTTTGGCAGCCGGCTTAACGGTAAAATCACCTGGTTTTTTTTCTAACACAACTGTTCCATTATTATTAAAGCGTACCTCCCCGGCAGCCGGACTGCTTACTTGCAGGCTGGGAACATCAGTTTTTTCCCCAAAATAATTCCACAAACCTAGAAACAACATAGTCAGTCCTACAATACTCAAGATAATCAACAACAAGGTTTTTTTACTAATAATAACTGTTTTCATTTACTCTCTCCTTTCCATCGGCAGAACAAGTATTTTTTGGGGTTCTATTCCCATGGCAACCCGTGTGGCTTCAAAAAGCATCGCCTTAACCACAGCATCCCTGGCTCCCTCAGCCACTACTAAAACACCAGCTACATGTGGCGCTATCTCCCTCTCCACCACCGGCTGCTCCCCCTGACCATTACGGTTCATCACAAGCTGGCCGCTGTTATTATCCTCTGTCGTTAGCCGGGTTCCTCCAGACTGATCACGTTCTTGAGTGGTTTTTTTACCGGTAGTGGTGTTAACGGCATACTCAGCCCGGGTTGAATCTGACAGCCGTACGGATACTTCCACTTTTCCTGCTCCCTCAACCTGTTTGAGCATTTCGCAGAGTTTCTTGCTGAGCAGCTCTTCTTCTGCCGACATGCCACTTTTCCCCTTTTCCGCGGCAGATTGAGCAGTATTATCAGAACGAGGCAGCTGTTTTGCCGAAGATTTGTTTCCAGCAACTCCGGAGTATACAAGCATTATTACCCCAAGAGCCGCAAGACCAGCCAGCCAAAGGTTGCGCCTGTTTTTTCCCTGCTCTCCAAACCCCAAAAACTCAAGCAACTTACGCAACTCGACACCTCCAAGGATAATATACTGTGTTTTTAGCGGTATACACACTTTACCTGTTCCGGCTTCAAGTTGTAAAAATTAGCTATTGTTTTGACCAGCTCGGCTACCGCCTCATGAGATGGCCCGGCTTCAGCCTCTGCCCTTTCCTCAGAAGCCGGATAGCGGCCAACCTGTACCGTTACCGGCTCAACCCCAGCGGCACCGCCTTCAGCAGGGCGTTTTTCAGCCTGGCCCTGCTCTTTCTCAATTACCATCACAATCTCACTGATTTGCCCAAAGCCGCTATCTCCAGGTTCAGACCGTACCCTGACTTCTGCCTCAACGACCGGTATTTCCTTATTAATACTGGCCAGCGCTAAAACCTGATTGGCAAGGCCGCGCCTATACTGCTCAATTGCTTTTTGCTGCTGTTCATCAGATATTTTCTTGCCGGCCTCCATCAAAGTGGAGAGCTGTGTTTTTTCATCTTTTTCGGTTAATGAGGGTAAGTCGCTGGTATAATCCCGGTTCACCAGGTCACCAACTGCCTGAACCACGGCTACGATAATCAAGAGGCCCATAACCATTTTAACATATTTCCTCATTTCGCCGGCGGGCAGCAGCATATCGAAGAACACGGCCAGGATAATAATAACAACCAGATTTTGTATGAGCCCGCGAATTACTTCCACCAGAACCCTCCTTATTAATCACCTCAGCATTACAGTGATATTTCCAACACCAACAACAATTGTAATAGCGAAGAAAAAGAGCAGTCCAACTGTGGCTACCGCAGCAAAAATCAGGAGCAAATTATTCCCAAGACTATTTAAGCAACTTACCATTTGACCGTCTCCAATAGGCTGAATCAAGGCCCCGGCAAGCTTGTATATAAGAGCCAGCGTGATAATTTTCAAAAGCGGGACGAGCATCATTGTGCAGATTACTGCTACTCCGGCAATTCCAACAGCATTTTTTATTAAAAGCGATGAGCTGACCACAGCCGCCAGTGCATCGGAGAGCACGCCACCTACAACAGGTATGAAGGCATCTACACCAAACTTTGCTGTTTTAAATGTAACCGAGTCCCCAACTGCCCCGGCTACACCCTGAATGGTCAGGACTCCCAGGAATATTGTTGAAAATATTCCCATCAAACCCATCGCTACTCCTTTTAACAAGTCGGACAGGTTTGAAACTTTGAACCGTTCCGACAGATTGTTAACTACCCCAAGGATTGCCACAAAAAAGAGCAGCGGCAAAATTATATTCTTGATTAAAGTGCCAAAAACACCTAAAGTAGTCAGGAGCACAGGACTGAAAACAGCCGCGGAGGCTACTCCTCCGACGGCAACCAGGAGAGTTAATAAAACCGGCAGGAGCGCCTGCATAAATGACACCATATTTTCTACAACCTCCCTGCCGGCGTTGACAGCCAGAGAAAAAGACCCAATGGCAATGGAAATTAAAACCAGGTACATGACTGAATAAGCTAACTGTCCGGTAGTAGTCTTTTCAAAGGAAGACATTAAATTTTGCAGTACAGCGCAGACCACTGCCAGGATCACAAGCTTTCCTAAGAGGTCGAAGTTAGCCACCACTTCTTTAAAAAGCTGCTGGAGTAAATTTTTAAATATTTCAGCCGGCTTCCATTCAAGCTCTCCTTTAGCCAGTTTCAAAACCATATCCTTAAAATCCAGATTAGGAATAGAACCTTTGATTTCTGTGTTGAATCGTTCAATATATTGCTGTATTCCTGTCAGGTCCAAAGAAGATATCTGTTCTTCCGGCGAAATACCTGTATTCTGCCCACCGAATACAGGAACCGGAGCAAGCAGAATTAAAGCTAAAAGCAACAGGAAGATTTTTTGCAACATAACCCACCGCCTCACGGCACGAGTTTTAAAAGCAACTGGAGCACCGCCACTATAATAGGTACCGCAAGAACCATAATCATTATCTTTGCAGCAAATTCAATCTTTGCAGCAACCGCACCTTCACCAGCATCCCGGCAGATCTGAGCCCCGAATTCAGCTATGTAGGCAATCCCAACAATTTTAAGGATGGTCCCCAGATAAATCATGCTGATTCCCGCTCTTGCCGTCAGTTCCTTGATTACATCCATAATTGAGCTGATTTTACCGAGCACCAGGAGAAAAAGGATCACCCCTGCCACCATGCTTAAAAGTACCCCCAGCTCAGGCCGCTGGCTCTTAACCACTATAATCAGAACTGTAGCGATCAGCCCTATTGCAACAATTTGCATTATATCCATAATCAGATCACCTGTTAATTTTTCTCGCGGCAATAATCCTAGAAAAGCTTGAACACTGATTTTACTTGCTCAAACAAGTTAGCCAGCAGCTGAATAACCCACATAAAAACTATCGCAAGTCCAGCCAAAGTAACTAAATGGCCCTGTTCTTCTTTCCCGGCGTGCTTCAAAATGGCGTTGAGAACAGCTACCAGAATCCCGATACCAGCAATTTTAAAGATCAAATCTATATTACTACCCATATTACACCCCCCTCTTATTGGTATCCAAACTTTATAAGATAACCTGGAAAGGAATTACCCCCGGTGTAAAACACTTTACACATCATCAATAAAGGAGCAATACTATTAGGAGGCCTCCTAAAAAACCAAGGTAACTCCAAAGCTTGGCATTCCGTGCCGCCTCATCTTCCGCACAGGCTGTTTCGGCATCAATCTGTTCCATAGCAAGGCGCAGATGCTTAACCTGATCTTCCCGGTCGGAAATGCCGAGAGACGCTCCCAGGTTGTGCAGGATAGACAAATCATGGGAATTCAAAGCGGTGGCGGGGTAATATTTCCCAAGCGCTTTTTCCCAGGCTTCTGAAGCTGTAACACCAGACATTGAAGAAAGTTCTTCGGCTGCTTCACTGAACAGAACGGCCGTTGTCTTATCACAGCGTCTGGACACCTGACCCAGAGCTTCTGGTAAATATGTAGCGCCGTAAGCGATTTCTGTTTCCAGCATTTGCAGCGCGGAACGGAGTGACCGTAGCTCCCTGGGCCTCCGGGAGTAATTTCCTGCTACCACCAACCCGCTAAGGCCGCCGGCCAGCACAACCAGGGTAGCCCCCACCATTTTCAACATTTTCTCACCCCCATTGAACGCATATTTTTACCGTCGATAATATCTTCTACTGTTCCCACCCCCCGTGATCGACCCAGTATTACAAAGCGCTCGATCATTTTTGAACGTATAATTTGTCCCAGAGCCGGCCGTTCAACCAGTTCAGTCAGGTTTTTTCCGTGGGCCGTGATTAATACCTTTATACCAGCGTTCAAAACTTCTTCCAGCGCGTCAACATCCTCACGCCGCCCGATTTCATCAGCGGCGATCACTCGCGGGCTCATCGATCTTAAAAGCATCATCATTCCCTCCGCCTTGGGACAACCATCCAGCACATCAGTCCTTATCCCCACATCACGCTGGGGTATTCCTTTGTAGCATCCAGCAATTTCTGACCGTTCATCCACCACCCCGACGGTCAACCCGGTAAAACCAAGCTCAGGAATACCATTGCTGATCTGCCTGACCATGTCTCTCAGCATGGTTGTCTTACCGCAGCAAGGTGGAGAAACAAGGATGGTATGAAAAATGCCGCCATCTCCGTCCAGCAGGTATGGTAATACTCTGGAGGCTACCCCGTTTATTTCACGGGATATACGAATATTACAACTGGAAAGGTACTTCAATGTCCTGACTTTCCCACCCTCCAGTACTGCTTTCCCGGTAATACCGGCACGATGGCCCCCGGGAAGAGTGATAAACCCATTCCTAAATTCTTCTTCAAAAGCATATAAAGAAGAACCGCTGATTAATTGGATCAACCGTTCCATATCAGCAGGAGTAACCCGGTACGCCTCATCGACCTGTTGTGTGGGCCGACCTTCAACGCTTAAAAAAATATCCCAGGTGGAAAGCCCAAGAACCAAAGGCTTCCCCTGCCTGAATCTAATTTCTTTGACCTTTTCCAGAATAGAACGAGATAACGCAGCTATCATAGACCTGATATTACCTGGTAATACCGGCAAAATTTCATTAATAGTATTGTCTTCGCTCTGTCCTGGAATCAACCGGCCCGGATCTGTTGAATTCAAAGTTTGTCCCCCCTCACTTTTAATAAATATTGATCATAACGGTAAAATATGCCAAAAAACAGCCAAGAGTAAAATAATAAACCGCTCCGGAGACTTTACTTTGTAAAGCCATGTCACCGAAGCGGCTCTTTGTGCCATATATTATTTATTAGATAAAATTGTTACAAATACATGGAAAGGAAAATGATATGAGCAACTTAAAAGAAAAAACCACTTTAGAATTTTGCCCACGGCTGGAAAATTACATGCACCAATATGCCGCATGGGCGAAGGATATTCAACCGCCCACAAACGAAAACGCCGAACCGAACGGTAAAGCAAAAGAGAAAATATGTTATGCACCTGTTTTCTTCCCTGTCTATCCTGCCTGCCCCTATCCAGTCTATATGCTGTACCCGGCACTGCCTGCTTACCCGGCCGGTTATCCCGGCATTTCTCCAGCAAATCCCTGCTCCGGGCGGCCGGTGCCCTTTCAATCTGCCGGAAATAATGCCTTTATATTATTTCTTATTTTTATCCTTATTTTGCTGGGCACCAGGAAAGAGCAGATTCTGGCAGCGCTTCGCAAAATATTTCTAGAAGATAAATAGAGCGGCTGCATAGCAACCGCTCCAATATGTTTTGGCTAGATATCATCATGCCGCGTATTCGGTTTGCTTTCAGCTACCTGTCCATCAAGCGTTTCCGGTTTATCCTCAGATTGAAAGCCTTCGTCATTTACAAATACCACCTCATCACAGGTGGGACAGATTACTTCTACTACATCTTCATCCTCAGGGATATGGGAATCAAAATAAACGGTTTCACCACATTTGGAGCATCTCACTTCGATAAAGTCATCCAGGTCGTCATCTTCATAGATTTCGCCTTCCAAGTGGTACAGGTCCTCGTCAATTGTTTCCAAATAGTCTTCCAATTGCTCCTGCTCTTCTTCCAGTTCTACTACAGAATCGGCAAACTCATCCAGAACCTCAATAATTCCATTAAAAAGTTTGTGTTCTTTGGAATTAGCATCTAGATCAAGCCCGGTGGACAGCCCCTGTAAATAAGCCACCTTTGCCTTGAGATCAGTCATCCAAGATGTACCCCCTTTGGTAATTCGGTCTTGTCGACTTTTATAGTATGTCTATAATAAGGGGGCTTTAAACATTCTGCATTAATTATACCCGTTTAATGTAGTTACCCGTTCTGGTATCAATCTGGAGCCTGTCCCCGACATTGACAAAAAAAGGTACCTGGACCACAGCTCCTGTTTCAAGAGTAGCAGGTTTGGAACCACCAGATGCAGTATCACCTTTAATACCAGGAGTTGTTTCAACAACTTCCAGCTCAACAAAATTAGGCAGTTCAATACCGATAGATTTTTCCTGAAAAGTAAGGACTTGAATATTCATATTCTCTTTTAAGTATTTAACTGCCTCACCCAGTTGATCAGCAGTCATTGCCAACTGATCATACGACTCCATATCCATAAAGTAATATTCTTTACCATCATTGTAAAGGTACTGAACTTCACGCCGCTCAATTCTGGCTTTTGGAATTTTTTCACCTGCGTTAAATGTCTTTTCAATGACAGCCCCGGTGCGCATGTTTCTAAGCTTTGAACGTACAAAAGCAGCACCCTTTCCTGGCTTTACATGCTGAAATTCAATCACCTGAAAGACATCACCTTCCAGTTCAATAGTAAGTCCGGTTCTAAAGTCGTTGGTCGATATCACCGCTCCCGCCTCCTGATAAAATGTATTTTATGATAAAATCATCAGCTTTTCCTTAGGAGCCCTGGTCAAAACCCTGCAGCCGGATTCTTCGACCATGACTGTATCCTCTATCCTTACTCCTCCCCAGTCCGGAAGATAGATACCCGGCTCAACCGTTACTACCATTCCGGCCTGAAGGATAGTCTCATCCTTTGAGGAGAGCCTGGGGTTTTCATGAATATTCAGACCCAACCCATGTCCGGTACTGTGGCCGAAGTAATCTCCATAACCTCTCCGGGCAATTATATCACGGGCGACACGATCAATATCCGAAGCCCGCACACCGGAGCGTACAGCTTTAACAGCCTGTACCTGAGCTTCAAGCACAATAGAGTAAATTTCCTCCTGCCTGGGTTCCGGTTTTCCCAACACAACAGTTCTGGTAATATCAGAATGGTAGCCATGATATACCGCCCCGAAATCCATAGTAATTAGGTCCCCTCTTTGAAGTATTCTGGAAGAAGCAACCCCATGAGGAAGCGCGGATCGCGGACCGGAAGCAACAATAATATTAAAGGCTATACCGTCCGCCCCCATACTCCTCATGGAATACTCCAGTTTTAGAGCTATTTCCCGCTCAGGTACACCCGGCTTGATCACAGGAAGGATCTGTTCAAATGCCTGATCGGCCAAACGCACAGCTTCCTCAATTTTTTTAATCTCGGCGCGGTCTTTATTTAACCTCAGTTTTTCAACCAGTCCGCTTGTTCCTTTTATATCAATACCAGCTAATTTATCCTTGAGTGCAAGGAACTGGTTATAGGATAGGTGATCCCCCTCACAACCAAGAAGGAAGACATTTTTTTCTTCAAAATCTGTTCAAGCGTTTCTATATAAGAACCGGTAACTTCAATTACCTCGAAGTCCGGACTTTCAAGTCCTGCCTGGTTGGCGTAGCGGAAATCAGTAAGCAAAAATAAGTCATTTCTACACAACAAAAGAGCGCCGGCTGTTCCTGAAAAACCGCTTAAATAAAAGCGATTTTCTGGGTTGGTTACATAAAAAGCCTCAATTCCGGCGCCTGCCAAAAGTTCATAAAGTTTATTTATCCGTTCTTGCAATACCTTTCCTCCAACTAGGTACCAGTTCCACCACTGCCCGTAGCGCCAAAAGATACCCCGCAACACCAAACCCACTGATTTGCCCCGCTGCAACCGGGGCAATCACGGATTGATGCCGGAAGTTCTCACGCGCGTATATATTTGAAATATGGACTTCAACCGTTGGAACCCCGATAGCTGCAACAGCATCTCGCAGCGCGTAACTGTAATGGGTAAAAGCCCCGGGGTTAAAAATAACTGCATCTACTTCCGCCGCAGCACTGTGAAGTAAATCAATCAACTCACCTTCGTGGTTTGACTGCCGGCAGGTTACCTCTACCCCTAATTCCGCGGCCAAATCTGATATTTTTTTGTTGATCCCGTCCAGGCTAAGACTGCCGTAGACTGATGGTTCGCGCTGCCCGAGCAGGTTTAAATTCGGGCCGTTAAGTACCAGTACCTTCAAAATAAGCACCTCTTGCCAGGAGACATTTTACCATAATTTAAACACATAATCAAAAGAGAAGTTTAATGATAACACCTATTGACCGCTGATGGTCATTTCCGCTATCCGGAGAGTCGGTGAACCTTTGCCGCCAAAAAATTGTAAATCATCTCCAACCGCATCAACAGAGGCCAGCACGTCAATGACATTTCCACCCAAAGCCATACCACGCACAGGTTTCGTAAACTGGCCGTTTTCTATCCATAAGCCGGAAACCCCCACCGAAAAGTCTCCCGAAATCGGGTTGGCTGTATGCATACCCATTACTTCAGTGATGTATATTCCTTCTTTGACCTCCTTCAAAAGTTGTTCAACAGGAGTTAATCCCGCGTCAATAAATAAGTTTGTGATCCCTACCTCCGGGATTCCTTTGAAAGATTTGCGCACTCCATTGCCTGTTGACTGCAAGTTATCTTTAGCCGCTGTGTAAGTATTGTACAGAAACCCTCTAAGATTACCACTTTCAATCAGCACCGTTTTTGAGGTGGCAACCCCCTCTCCGTCGAAAGGTGTGGAAGCGATTCCATTAGGAAGAGTTCCGTCATCGATAACCGTTATTTTTTCCGATGCAACCTTTTGGCCGATCTTACCGGCAAAAAGCGAGCGCCCTTTTTGTACCGCTTCACTGGTAAGAGCCGGACCGATCAGCCCCAGGAAGCCGGTTGCCACATAAGGATCCAGCACAACAACAGCTTTCCTGGTCGGGGCCGGCATCGCCCCCAGCATGCGCACCGCCCGGCGGGCTGCCTCACGACCTACCTCTTCCGGATTTAATTGATTATACTTTAGTTTGAAATCCAGAGCAAAACCATTTTGGCTATCGCCATCCTCACTTGCCACGAGTGCCAGGTAGATACCACAGTAACTTCCCCGGCAGGTTAAATTCATGCCGTTGCTGTTTACGATTGTGACAAGCACTTCGCCATCCTGGTAGGCGGCGCTTTCGATTATCTTTACCCTTGGGTCGTAATCAATCGCTGCTTGTTCCATTGACCTGGCCAGTTCAATTTTACCTTCTACTGTGGCCATCCGGATACCGGGATCATATATATCTAACTCCGGGTAGCGCACACCCGGTGAGGGTAAGCTGTAATAAGGATCCATAGCAGTTTTTTCGCAGTTGTCCAGCGCCCGCCGCACTGTTTCCTCGACTCCTGCGAAACTCAAATCGGTACTGAAAGAAAAGCCAATCCTTGTACCGCGAATCACCCGCATGCCCAAACCGCGATCTTCAGCAAGCTTCATAGTCTCAACGCAGCTTTTTCTAACATCTATATTCAACTCTTTGCTGATGCTGATATAAGCTTCAGCCATCTCGGCACCCAAATGTCTTGCTTTAGTTACTGCTGCTGCGGCAATGTCAAGGAAAGCGTCTTCTTTATCCACAAGAATGACTCCTTTCAGCTCCGGAAATATTAATATAGAAAACAACAAGCTGTCAGTTGAAATCCGTTTGTGGGGTAAATTTTTATATCTGTATTATTCATGTAGTATAATTCAATGCAAGTTTAAATATCCCTTTCGGAAACTGTAAAAAACAGCTCATTTTGCGGCACTATGTATATATCTGTATATAAAATAAAAACTGCCTTTCGGCAGTTCAGTGTACATAAGACGATGTTGTCAAAGCAAACAGATGACGGGCCGAAATAGGAGCCAGATCCTCTACTGAAGCTTCAACAATCAAACTAGGGTCTAGAATGGCTAAAATTGCTACCCTTTCTCCTGTGGCCTGGTTGGTATAAAAACCTATTATACAAAACTGCATGTCCCCCCCGTAAATTTTTCTGGTTACTATATCCCCGATTTTCATCTGCAATACCCCCTGTTAATCGGCGAAAAGGGAAAGGCTTTATAGCTATAGTTGTTTATTTTTTATAACATATGCTTTTTGAAAAGGAGTTGTGTATGTAAAACTATCTGGTTATTAACAAGTACATAAGCAAAATAGGTACTTACCCTTAACCGACCAGGATCTTTTCTTCAGGAAAACGCAAGGAAGTCTTGCGCCGGCTTTGGGCCAGGGCAAAGGCTACAGTCAGGGGGCCTACTCTCCCTAAAAACATGGTTAGGGTAATTAAAATACGCCCGGCTATGGTAAGCTTGGGAGTGAGCCCCATGCTCAAGCCCACTGTGCCGAAAGCCGAAGTGGTCTCGAATAATATAGCCAAAAAGTCCGCGTTCTCCGTTATTGATAATAGCAAAGATACTGTAACAACCAGTGAGGTGGCCAGCAATAGAATAACAACCGATTTATATATCTGCTCTTGACCAATCCGGCGGTGAAAGATTTCAGCATCAGTCTTTCCCTTGGCCATGGACCAAACGGCAACCACAAGGGCACCGAAAGTGGTGGTTTTTACCCCGCCCCCGGTGGAACCCGGTGAGGCGCCGATAAACATCAGAACTACAATTAAAAACTGGGTAGCCGAACGTAATGCCCCTGTATCAAGTGTATTGAATCCCGCCGTCCGGGGGGTAACCGCCTGGAAGTAAGCAGCCAGAACCTTGCCTGCCGGACTAAGCGGTTTTAAAGTGTTATCCATTTCCAGGAAGTAAATTAAAAGTATCCCTATGAGCAATAATAATCCCGTTACAGACAAAGTCAGCTTTGTATGCAAGGATAAATGCCTGAAATTCCCTTTCTGCTGAAAAAGGTCTACAATAACACTAAAACCAATCCCGCCTATAATGATCAAGGTCGTAATACACAGGTTTACCGTAACATCTTCGACGTAGCCGGTCAGGCTCCTGAAATTGCCGAACAAGTCAAAACCGGCGTTGTTAAAAGCTGATACAGAGTGAAAGAACCCGTACCAGAGCCCTTTTGGCCAGCCCAGGTCGGCCGACCAGCGAAACGCCAAGATTAAGGTAAATGTAAATTCAATAGTAAAAGTAAAAAGCAGCACATACTTGGCCAACCGGACAATGCCGGCCACATTTGTCTGGTTCAACGATTCCTGGATAATCAACCTTTGTCTGAGGCCGATCCGGCGGCCCAACAGTAAGGCAAAGAAAGTGGCCATCGTCATAAATCCCAGACCGCCTACTTGGATCAAAATTAATATGATCACATGGCCGAATGTGGTCCAGTGAGTAGCGGTATCAACAACCACCAGGCCGGTGACACACACTGCCGACGTGGCCGTAAATAGAGAGGTCAGAAAACTGATTTCTTCACCAGGCCGCACAGCAAACGGCATTGTAAGCAAAATTGCTCCCGTAATGATAATCGCCACAAATCCCGCAACCAGAATTTGTGATGGGGTTACCTGCAAGGTTAACCTCTTATGATATTCTTCATTGGTCATAATGGTACGCTTACCCGAATCTATAAACCCCACTTTTTCTCCTCTTTCCTGCCCGAAAACACCTGGACCTTCAATTAATATTTTTTACACGTAATATTATAGTAATGTAATATAAAATACAAGTATAAAAGATACTTAGTAGCGTAGAGCCTGGAGTAAAGTGATTCAAAACCATAATTTTAGAGCTTATTCCCTTATTCTCTTGTTTTCATAGGATTAAAGATTTTATAAATTACAGTCAATTCATCCAGTTTAACCTGTTGCCGCAACCTGTCCGGCAAGCCTTGACTCGCCGTGGAATATTGAATACAGGGATAAAAAAACTATAATGGACCCATAGGTTTGACACAAAAACAAAAATTTTAAGCTATAATGAGAGACATGGAGAAGAGAAGAACTTACAAAGCAGAAGAAAAAGCCAATATTGTCCTGCAACTATTGAGAGAAGAGAGAACAGTTGCGCAGATAGCCGCCGAAACCGTGATACACCCCACAGTGCTGGCCCGCTGGAAAGCGGAGGTCATTGACAACCTTCCCAGACTCTTTACACGAGGGGCCAGTGAAATAGAGAAAATGCGCAAGCAGTACGAAGCCGAAAAAGAAGAACTGACACGGCAAATCGGTCAGTTAACCATTGAGGTCAACTGGCTCAAAAAAATCTGCAGAACTCAACCAGCGCCGAAGAAAGACGTGAAATGCTGGATCTTGAGTACCGGAAAATCCCGTTGAAAAAACAGGCCGAACTTTTGGATGTTAACCGTACCAGTGCCTATTACCGCCCCAGGAAAAAGGAAGACAACGACATCGAACTGATGCATCGGATTGATGAGATTTATACCCAGTGGCCGCATTACGGATACCGCCGTATTACAAAAGAACTCCAGGACCAGAACATTCCGGTGAACAGAAAACGGGTGCTACGGCTGATGAGACGGATGGGCATCTATGGGATTTGCTCGGGTCCCAACCTGAGCAAGCGTAACCACCAGCATCACACCTACCCTTACCTGCTGCGGGGCGTCAAGGCCGAAAAACCGGACCATGTCTGGGGAATTGACATCACATACATCCGGATGAAGGGCGGATTCATGTACCTGGTGGCTATCATTGACTGGTACTCCCGATACGTTGTGAGTTGGGAATTATCCCAAACTCTTGAGCGTAGCTTTGTCCTGCGGGCGTTGAAAAAAGCATTGACAACAAGTAAGCCGGAAATCATCAATAGCGACCAGGGTTCTCATTTCACTAGCGGTGACTACATAGACCTCCATGCCGCTTGTGCGGCACCAGCAGAAGGATGAAAACAGGTCGAGGGAAAGGTGGTTGNCCCTGTTCGCTCCCGTGCTTCGCACCGACAGCACCAGGGCTCGCTTCGGGCGAAATTNGGCCGCCTTCAACTCACCGTCCTGGTTCGGTGAAGGCTGGCGCGGACGTCCTATCCGCGCCCCCAATTTCGCTTCCTCGCTTCGCCGGGTGCTGTTACCGGCGCTACGCAAGTCGCTCACTCGGGACAACCGCCCTTCAGTGGTAAAGTTTTTTCAGGATAGACACCCATGCCGCTTGCGCGGCACCAGCAGAAGAATGAAAACCAGCCTGTCATGTTGTATAATATTCCCATAATCCGCGGCTGGCGACAGGAGGTCAAACTAACTTGGTGCTTAGAGCCCATAGGATAGACTGATCCCGATAAGCCTGGTGCACCACAGATTGTCGCTCCCATTTTGGGAAGCACGCAGGGTAGAGCTATTGAAAACAACGGGGTCAAAATCAGCATGGACGGCAAAGGCCGGGCAACCGACAACGCCATAACCGGGCGGTTTTTCCGGAGCTTGAAGTGGGAAAAAATCTATTACAAAGAATACCGGAAGCCGCGAGAGGTATACCGGGCAGTTCGTGATTACATCGATGAATATAACCTTGTCAGGCCGCATCAGGCTATAGGCTACGAAAAGCCGGCAACCATGTATTTTGGACGGGCACAGACCGCAGAAATACCCGTAATCACCGCTTGATGCTATATACCGGCGACGGGGGCGGGTGTCAAGGTCGGGCGAAGCCCGGCGAAAGCGGAACCTTGACAGCAAAGCCCCCGGAGACGGTATAATCAACCGACGGTGATTATGGGATAAAAAATCATAATGAAAGAGAAGTAACATAGCTTAAATTTTTTAGAAATGTGTCTTGACAATGGGGTGCACTACACCCCAATATGAGAATACCCTAAATCTCTCTTAATCTACAGATGTACAGGTGTGCCTTCTTTTACGCTTACCAATTTCTTGAAATCCAAGTTATCGCCATAAATTGCTACTCCAGTATTATTTGGGGTATTTTTTACATGTATCATTCATGGATCTATCCTTTCGTCGTTATCGGTTTGCTTCAGACCGTTTAAGGACCCGCACAAGAAATGAAAGGCTTTGATTTACGCAATTGTAACCCCGCCCACAAGGGCACAACCTCCGCGAGAGCAGCCCAAAAACTGCCAGGTCGTTTCCTACGGCTTTTTCCCAAGAAAAAATAAATACCACACAAAAATGTGTGGTATTTATTTGGTGCGGTCGATGGGACTTGAACCCATACGGTATCTACCATACGCCCCTCAAACGTACGCGTCTGCCAGTTCCGCCACGACCGCATATGAAATTTTAGCTATCAAAACTTACCACGAAATGGCATCACCGCAAACGTACGCGCCTGCCACTTCCACCACTTCAATAATAAAAAGTTCCTTATAATTTTATTTAAAGCGATGGATTTACCCTTATGCAACATTATTGTACCAGATAGACATTATTAAAGCAAGTATAAAAAAATAAGTTTATGTGTTGGGCAGAGCTATTCTCAACCTGAATATCAAAGAGGCGCATAAATAAACCTAATTTTAATTCCCGCCATAGTTGCAAGGTGGGGATTATTCTACGCTTACGGTTAAAATGGAGTAAGTAAAGTAGACCCTGGCATACTGGCCATGGCCGGGCTAATGAGGCACTCCCAGAGGAAGCGGTGAGAAACTGATAGGCATGACCTAAATCCTTTATGCCAGAATCAACTCTACATACGTACATTCTCCTGAAATAAGCCGGGGAATATCGATAAGACAACAAGAAGAGTGGTCAAAATAATCATTATAACTGTTGTCACCCAGGCGATCAGGTTAAATACCCGGGAATTTACATGTTCACCCATTAAGTCACGGTCGTTAATCAAGTTCAACATAAACACCAGCACCAGCGGCAGCAGGATGCCGTTAATCACCTGGGACCAGAGCATAATCGGGATGAGAGGAACATCAGGTATCAGAATGATACCCGCGCCGGCAACTACCAAAAATGTGTAAAGCCAGTAAAATATTGGTGCTTCTTCCCATGTCTTATCTACACCAGCCTCAAAACCAAGAGACTCGCAGATGAGATAGGCAGTAGAAAGTGGTAAAATCGAAGCCGCAAACAAGGAAGCGTTAAACAGGCCAAAGGCGAACAATTCGGAAGCCCAGCGCCCGGCCAGGGGCATCAGGGCACTGGCCGCATCCTTGGCAGTTTCAATGGAAATACCGCTTTTATGCAACGTTGCCGCACAGGCGACTACAATAAATATAGCCACAACGTTGACCATGACTACACCGACAATTACGTCAAGACGAGAAAGCTTATACTCTTTGACCGTTATTCCTTTTTCTACCACAGCCGATTGAATATAAAACTGCATCCATGGTGCAATAGTGGTACCGACCAGACCAATTAACATGGCCAGGTAATGGCTGTCAAACTCAAAATGAGGGCTTACCGTTTCTTTCAGGACAACGTCCCACGGAGGTTCAGCCAGAATACCAGAAATTACATAGGAAAAATATAGTGCCGAAGCGACGAGAAAAATTTTTTCCACCCGCTGGTACGTTCCTTTGACCACCAGCCACCATACTGCCAGTGCAGAAACCGGCACGGAAACATATTTGTTAATATTAAAAATTTCCAGGCTGGCGGCTACACCGGCAAATTCTGCAATGGTATTACCAAGGCTGGATAGAATCAGACCAAGCATGGCGAATAAAATCAAGCGCACTCCATACTTTTCACGAATCAGGTCGGCAAGTCCCTTACCTGTGACAGCACCCATCCGCACACCCATTTCCTGTACCACAAAAAGTGCCAGAACCATGGGAAGAAAAACCCATAACATCTGATAACCGAATGTTGCTCCGACCACAGAGTAAGTGGTTATACCCCCTGCATCATTATCCACGTTAGCCGTAATCACACCCGGCCCCAAAATGGATAGAAAAAATATAATCTTTTTGAGTATGGCAGGCTTTCTCATCTACGCTCACCTCCTGCCAAAGGCTTTGCGCATCATATAATACGAAAAACTCTCCAGGCTCTTACGGTCAGGTACAATGGTATTCAAAACATCATCCACGGTAATGATTCCTAGCATGCGGCCTTTCTCATCCACCACCGGCAAGGCGATCAGGTCATATTTTACGATGGTTTCCAGAACATCATTATGGTCGTCTCCAGATAGAACAGAGATAATTCTTTCCTGCATTATTTCCCGTACAGGAGTAGCGGGTTGGGCCATAATAAGTTCACGCAACGACAATACGCCTAAAAGCTTTTCGTTTTCATCCAGGACATACAGGTAATAAATCATTTCCGCCGCATGAGCCGCCTTACGAATCCTGTCTATGGCCTCCTGAGCAGTCATATTTAAGGTAAGGGCAATAAACTCTGTAGTCATGAGAGCACCGGCAGTATGTTCCGGGTATTCCATCAACTCCCGGACATCCTCCGCTTCCTCAGGCTCCATGAGGTTCAACAGTTCATCCGACTTTTCCCTCCCCAGCTCTCCTAACAGGTCAGCTGCTTCGTCAGGAGCCATTTCCTCCAAAATCCTGGAGGCATGCTCGCTGTCCAGGTTTTCAATAATATTGACCTGCGTGTCAAGGTCTACTTCACCCAGCGCCTCAGCGGCAGTCTGGGCTATCCAGCGTACTGATGAAGTCAGGCCTTTCATAGTGATCCAGTTCCTCAATGATCTCGGCGATATCGGCAGGGTGCAATTTGCTGAACTTGTCGGTAGACTCGGAAAGTTTTAGATTTGCCGTCCGTGCCCGGATCGGCTCAAGGTACTGCCAGCCTACCAGGCTTAGGGGCAAACGATCTATCCTCGGCTCACAACCCAAAACTCTTCTTATTAAACCGCGTACACCGACATCTACAGCACTGAGCATTATTTCGAAAGTACCTTTCCGTTTAAGCCAGGATAGCTGAATGTCATTCACTCTGACTAGTTTTGATCCCTTTATATCTACAATTTGTTTATCAAGAAGCCATTTTTTAACCAAAAGCTCATCTTCACGAAGGTCCTTTGTTATGGTTTTGTCAAATGTATTTTTCAAAAATACCCCTTTTTTATCCAGCTTATTAATTTCTGAAACGCCAATAATTTTTTGATTTCCCTTCGCGTATTTGATTCCAGTCACTCGGGGATAAACTCCATCCCAAAGCACCGCAAAATCCCTAATCGTTCCCACCTTTTGGCCTGCCACATCGAAAATTTTTCTGCCGAGGAGGGCGCTGATGAAAAGCTCTCCCTGGGTTGTAATATTACTCAATAAGGCACCCCCCTTTCAGCCCTCTGGAAGCTCGAATCTACAATAATACAAACAACCAGGCAGCTACCAAATAAAAATGGTTGTTCTATCCCCAATTAATCTCCCACATCTTAGACTGCTATTATCCATTACAAATATCACCAGCCCGCAAAAATTAAACGGCCTTAGGGGAAGGTATCAAAAAGGCCGTTTAGAAACTATAATTCCTTTCCCCTCTCGTTCGAGCTTTGGCACATACATAGCTAGAGAAGTGATCTCAGCCACATTAAATAAAACCTTAAGCCGGTAATACTTGTTAACCCGTTACAGTCTTTCGACTTTTCCGGGCAGTGGCATATGCTCTATGTAGAAGCCTCACCTAACGAGGAAAATATTCTATTTTTAACTCAACTATTGTATAAAAAAACCGCCTAAATGTCAATAAAAATTATGGGGTAAAGAGAAATTTTTTGGTGCTAATCATTAAGTGATTCAACTACTATTTCATTTGCTTAATTATCAATCTCACTAATAATCAATCTCACTAATACCTACTGGCAGAGGTTCCCTCTTCTTCAGAGCTTTCCTGCCAGCCGCCGTCAACATAACCACCGGGTATTCTGTACCATTCAAGGCAAGATAACCATCTGCCAGGAGCCGGTCTATCATTTCCAGCACACTCTTCTCACCTCTACCTGCCAAGCTGCGGTAACATTTCAAACGGTCATATCCAAAAGCAGGCGCACTACCTGGCGAAACACCCCGGAGAATGCAAGAAAGTTTCTTCCGGCCCACTCCATACGGGAGTTCAGCCACGCAGGCCAACACCAATAACGGTTCTTGTGAATATTCTAACAGCCCCGTCGCATCAGCCTGACAATTGTCGCAGCAAGGCTCCGCTTTGCCCTTTAGGTTTTCGCCGAAGTACTCCAGCAACAAAGCCCTTCTGCAACGGGTAGTATTTGCCCAATTTACCATAACAGACAACTTGTCCTTGCGGTAGACCTGCCGCTTTTCCACTTCCTGTAAAGCAGCCCGCACCGCCTCAGGGCTGGGACACTGCGGCCCTGGTTTCAGGTACCAAAAATCACTATCCCGGTCAATCAGCTTAACCACCTGAAGCCGTTCGAGCATGCTGATAACCAGGCGCTGTTTGACTTCAGTCAGGCCTGCCTGCTCCAGCCCGGCAAGTGGTACAGCAGCCTGCCTGTGGTCAGAATACCTGGCGCAGAGCCGCCAAAAGGTAGTCAGATCTTGGCGGGTGACAGTATCTTTGTCAATAATCCATTCCTGCAGCTTCCTGTCTTTCGAAGAAAACAACAGCAGGCACTGAGCAGGCAGGCCATCACGCCCGGCCCTTCCGATCTCCTGGTAATACGCCTCCAGTGTCGCCGGGAGGCTGTAATGAACTACATAGCGAATATTTGCTTTATCTATACCCATCCCGAAGGCATTGGTAGCAACAACCACCTTTATTTCTTCTTTGATGAAGGCGTCCTGCACCCTGGAGCGCTCGGCAGGGGTCATCCCGGCATGGTAAAAGGCCGCAGTAATGCCTAATCTATCACGCAGCCAGGCAGCTACAATCTCGCTTTCCCTCCTGGTAGCAGTGTAAACAATGCCGCTCCCCTGCCGATCTCTGAAAAAATCCTGCAAAGCCAACTGTTTATCCTTTTCACGTGCTGTCCTTTTAACAGAAATATACAAGTTCGGTCGGTCGCTGCCTACCAGCACCAGCTTGGCGTCAGGAATGCCAAGCTGGCTCAGGATATCCTGCTGCACTACCGGCGTGGCAGTGGCAGTCAGCGCCATAATGCGGGGGCGCTGCGGCAGTTGGCAGTAAAAGTCCCTGACCCAGAGGTAGTCTGGCCGGAAATCGTGCCCCCATTGGGAGATACAGTGGGCTTCATCCACTACCAGGAGATCTATCCCCAATTCAGCTATCAATTCGGTAAAATATCTATTGCGCAGCCGCTCCGGGGCAACATAAACCAACTTATATGTACCATCGCGTATACCATTCATCCTCCTCCGGCACTCTTCCACACTGAGCTGGCTGTTGATCATAGTTGCCTGGAATAAATCCTTCTCCTGCAGGTTGTCCACCTGGTCTTTCATCAACGCCACAAGAGGGGAGATCACCAGCGTCAGGCCCGGAAGCAACAAAGACGGCAACTGGTAACAAAGAGATTTCCCACTCCCTGTAGGCATTATTGCCAGCACATCATACCCTGACAAAACCGCCTCGATTACTTCTTTTTGCCCCGCACGGAAATAGTTATAATTGAAATTTCTCTGTAAAACTTTTTCCAAATTCTGTTCTACTATCATAACAGTACCTCTTTATATATGTCTCATATTTCACACTTTCTCTCACGAAAATTTTTGAGACGCACCTGCAAGTTCTCACCGAAAGCCTGCCTGTAACAGCGGCAGGCAGTTTTTTACTACCACCCCATGTTTCTCCCCTTAGCACCTCTTAATTATTATTAATAATAGATGTACGCGCCCTCAACTACATGTCCTGTATACATATCCCATACTGAAACTATTTTACCTCTAAATCAGAGCAGAACATAACTTTTTTTGATTCATGAAAAAAATTTCACTATAGCCAAAACCTCCTGTGCAGGATATTTCATACCATGTGTAGAAAATAAATTGCGGGGTGATCCTCGTGAAGGGAAAAATCAGTCAGGATTTGTTTGAAGTAATTCTAAACACTGCTTATGATGGGATAATTGCAGTAAACAAAGACTGTACAGTAACTATATTTAATCCTGCTGCAGAAAGGATTACCGGGTTCAAGGCCGCCGACACCCTGGGTAAATCAGTGACAGAGGTTATCCCTGATTCCCGCCTGCCCGGAGTATTGCAGACAGGCATGCCTGAACTAAACCAGCAGCACCAATTTAGAGATATTACTACTACTATCAATTATTTCCCGGTCAAGGACCGATATGGGAAAATAACCGGCGCTGCGGCCGTTTTTCACGATGTTACCGAGGTAAACCAGCTAACCAGGCAGGTTGCTGAATTAAAAGAGACAAGGTCCTTGCTCGAAGCTATTCTCTACTCAACAGAAGATGCTATAACAGTAGTCAACGAAAAAGGGAACGGCATTCTAATTAACCCTGCTTATACGAGAATTACCGGCCTCACGGAAGCAGACGTAATTAATAAACCGGCATCAGTAGCAGTAACCGAAGGGGAAAGCATGCATCTAAAGGTATTGAAAACCAGACAACTGGTGCGCGGGGTCAGGTTAAAAATGGGACCCATGAAAAAAGAAGTCATTGTCAATGTCGCTCCAGTTATGGTGGACGGCAAGCTGCGGGGAAGTGTCGGGGTAATCCATGATATTTCCGAAATTATGCGCTTGTCGGAGGAACTTGCTAACGCCAAAAAACTGATCAGACATTTACAAGCGAAATATACTTTTGATGATATAATCGGTAAAAGTGAACCGGTAAAAGCCGCAATTGCCCAGGCCAGACACGCTTCTGACACTCCGGCCACCGTGCTTTTAAGGGGTGAAAGCGGAACAGGCAAGGAATTGTTCGCTCATGCCATACACAATGCCAGTAGCAGGAGCAAGGGGCCCTTTGTCAGGGTCAACTGCGTGGCAATCGCTGAATCCTTATTGGAAAGTGAGCTCTTCGGTTACGAAGAAGGGGCCTTTACTGGGGCTGTCAGAGGTGGTAAAAAGGGGTACTTTGAAGAAGCAGAAGGTGGTACCATTTTCCTCGATGAAATCGGTGACATCAACCTTCCCCTGCAGGCCAAACTCCTCAGGGTACTGCAGGAAAAAGAAATAGTCCGGGTAGGTGGCACAAAACCCATACCGATTAATGTGCGCGTAATAGCTGCCACCAACGCCAATCTGGAACAGCGGATAAAAGAAGGTACTTTTCGCGAAGATTTGTACTACCGGTTAAATGTTGTTCCGATCTTCATCCCACCTCTCAGGGGCCGCAAAGAAGACATACCTCTTTTAACAGACCATCTTTGCAAAAAACTTGCGCTGGAGTATAAAAGAAAAATAACTGGCATAACCCCGGAAGCAACCGACATTCTTATGGATTATGACTGGCCGGGTAATATCAGAGAGCTTGAAAACGTAGTAGGACGAACAATTATAAATATGGAGCATAACGAGGATATTATATTACCAAAACACATACCAGTCCTCGGGAAAAGCTTAAAGCCCGAGTGGCAGGATACCGGTAACCCTCTTAAAGCCCCGGCAACAGAAACGTCTGTTACAGGAACCCTTAGTGAAATTCTGGATCAAACTGAAAAAAATATCCTGCAAAATATCCTCTACAAGACCAAAGGAAACAAGACCCAGGCCGCAAAGATGCTGGGGATAGCTGTCAGAAGTTTATACTATAAATTGGAAAAACATAGATTAATTTAAGTTGCCAAAAAAGAAATTTATCTATCAGACTGCAGACAAAGTCCATGGGTGTTGAACCCGCCTATCTCCTCTGCTCCGCGTCGAGTGAACCTACGGCTCGCTTCGGTCGAAATTGGACCGCCTTCAACTCACATCCTGTTGCGGTTCAGGCTTT